>Ga0247730_1000461_pt1 | contig 30105 bp, 22 predicted proteins | sample UWRJL073202C2_FD_180959 | JGI IMG/M metagenome (GOLD analysis project Ga0247730, IMG submission 180959) | Plant litter microbial communities from Arlington Agricultural Research Station in Wisconsin, United States - UWRJ-L073-202C-2 | ecosystem: Environmental > Terrestrial > Plant litter >... | reverse complement strand
ACCAGCCCGTGGAAATAGCGCTCGTTGCCGTCAATCAGCTGCAGCGACAGGCTCATGGGCTTGCCCAGCAACTGGTTCAGGTCAATGGCCGCGTCGTTCGATGTCAGCTGCAATTCGTAATCGAACAAACGCCCCAGCTCATCGCCGCCGCTCATGTGTTTGAGCAGCAAAACGTCGGGCCCCAGCGGGCTGCTGACTTGGGCGAGGCGTGTGAGTTGCGTGAATTGCATGGGTTATCTCAATGACTTTATGGCCGTTGTAGGAGCGCGCCTGCCCGCGAATGCGCTGGGTCAGCGGATGCATTCATCTCATACCGATCGCATTCGCGGGCAAGCGCGCTCCTACATGGGTTAATAACGCTCAACCGACATCGCTGAACTGATAACCCAGTTGCTGATCGCGAACACCGATTCGTACCGCCGCCATTGGCTTGCCGTCGAGCATGCGCGTGAGGAACTCACGGCTCATGTCCGGCAGCAGGGTGTTGGTCACAATGGTGTCGATCATCCGCCCGCCGCTTTCGGTTTCGGTGCAGCGAGAAACGATCAAATCGACCACAGCGTCGTCGTACTCAAAGGCCACATTGTGCGTGCTTTCCACGCGCTTCTTGATGCGCTCCAGTTGCAGGCGGGTGATGGCCTTGAGCATGGTGTCGCTGAGCGGGTAATACGGGATGGTCACCAAGCGTCCGAGCAGCGCCGGCGGGAAAATCTCCAGCAGAGGCTTGCGCAGTGCGGTGGCGATGTCGTCCGGGTTCGGCACGTTGAGTGGATCTTTGCACAGGCGTGAAATCAGCTCTGTGCCCGCGTTGGTCGTGAGCAGAATCAAGGTGTTCTTGAAGTCGATCACGCGGCCTTCGCCGTCTTCCATTACGCCTTTGTCGAAGACCTGGAAGAACATCTCGTGCACGTCCGGGTGCGCTTTTTCCACCTCGTCCAGCAGCACCACGCTATAGGGTTTGCGCCTTACTGCTTCGGTCAGCACGCCACCTTCGCCATAGCCGACATAGCCGGGCGGTGCACCCTTGAGGGTGGAAACGGTGTGCGCTTCCTGGAACTCGCTCATGTTGATGGTGATGACGTTCTGCTCACCGCCGTACATGGCTTCGGCGAGCGCCAGCGCGGTTTCGGTCTTGCCGACACCCGAGGTACCGGCCAGCATGAACACGCCGATCGGTTTGCTTGGGTTGTCCAGGCCTGCGCGCGAGGTCTGGATGCGCTTGGCGATCATTTGCAGCGCGTGGTCCTGACCGATGATGCGTTTGCTCAGGTGCTGGTCGAGCTTGAGCACGGTTTCCAGTTCATTGCGCGCCATGCGCCCAACGGGGATCCCGGTCCAGTCGGCAACCACCGAGGCGACGGCCTGGTAGTCCACGGTTGGCAATATGAGCGGGCTTTCGCCTTGCAGGGCACTGAGGCGTGTTTGCAGGTCAACCAGTTTTTCACGCAAGGCATCGCCCTGTTCAGAACCGGTATCACTGTCCACCACACCAGCGCCTTCTCGCAGTTCGGCGCGGGTGGCGAGGAGTTCGTCTACCAGCGTTTTCTCTTCGCTCCAGCGGCCTTCCAGTTCGGCAAGGCGCTCGCGCTCAGTGTTCAGCAACGTTTCGCTGTGGCTGCGTCGTGTCCCGGTGGCGATGCCAATGGCGTGTTCACGAGCAATGATTTGCAACTCGGTTTCCAGCGCTTCAATGCGCCGACGGCTGTCATCGACCTGCGCAGGCACGGCATGCAAGCTCACGGCAACCCGTGCGCAGGCGGTATCGAGCAGGCTGACGGATTTATCCGGCAACTGCCGCGCAGGAATGTAGCGATGGGACAGCTTGACCGACGCCTGCAGCGCTTCGTCCAGAATCTGCACCTTGTGATGCTGCTCCATGGTCGAGGCCACGCCGCGCATCATCAGCAATGCTTTGTCTTCAGAAGGTTCTGCGACTTGCACCACCTGGAAGCGGCGGGTCAGGGCCGGGTCTTTCTCGATGTGTTTCTTGTACTCAGCCCAGGTGGTAGCGGCCACGGTGCGCAGGGTGCCGCGAGCCAGCGCAGGCTTGAGCAGGTTGGCGGCGTCGCCGGTGCCTGCCGCGCCGCCAGCACCCACCAGCGTGTGGGCTTCGTCGATGAACAGGATGATCGGCTTGGGCGAGGCCTGAACGTCTTCAATGACCTGACGCAGGCGCTGTTCGAATTCACCTTTCATGCTCGCGCCGGCCTGCAGCAGGCCGACATCCAGGCTGCGCAGCTCAACGTCCTTGAGTGCGGGCGGCACGTCACCGGCCACGATGCGCAGCGCGAACCCTTCGACCACCGCTGTTTTACCTACGCCCGCTTCACCGGTGAGAATCGGGTTGTTCTGCCGACGGCGCATGAGGATGTCGACCATCTGCCGAATCTCATCGTCGCGGCCAACGATCGGGTCAAGCTTGCCGCTGCGGGCCTGCTCGGTCATGTCGACGGTGAAGCGTTTGAGCGCTTCCTGCTTGCCCATGGCGCTAGGGGCGATGGCACCACTGGCTTCGCCCGGTGTTGCACCTGCCATAAAGCCATCGTTTGCACTCAGGGCGTTTTCCGGGGAGTCACCGACGTACTCGTCAAAGCGCTCGCTCAAGGTCTCGGCCTTGAGCTTGCCGAACTCGGCCGACAAGGCCAGCAGCGCATTGCGCAGGCTCGGGGTTTTGAGAATGCCCAGCAGCAGGTAGCCCGTGCGCACTTGGCTTTCGCCGAACATCAGGCTGCCATACACCCAGCCGCGTTCGACGGCCTCTTCGACATGCGAAGACAAGTCGGTGATCGACGTCGAGCCACGCGGGAGTCGGTCCAGCGCTTCAGTCAGGTCGCGGGCCAGGCGCGCGGGCTCGACGTTGAACTGACGGATGATCCGGTGCAGGTCCGAGTCCTGCAATTGCAGCAACTGATGAAACCAGTGCGCCAGCTCTACATACGGGTTGCCCCGCAGCTTGCAGAACACGGTTGCGGCTTCGATGGCCTTGTAGCCGACGCTGTTCAGTTTGCCAAAAAGCGCTGCCCGACTGATTTCACCCATGTGCTGTGCTTCCTGCGTAAGAGTCTGAAGAGTGGGCCGACAGCGGCTGCGCGCAGCGCGTCAGGTCGGCGTAATGGCGGGCCAGAATCAGGTCCCGTGGGTCTCGTGCTGGCTGGCCCAGCCACGTGTTGAAACCCAGGCGAAACTGGCCGTTGAGTTGCAATTTGGGTACTTGGGGTTGTTCAAGAATGAGGTTCAGGTCCCAGTCCAGTTCATGCCCCAGGTATTCCGCAACCCAGGCGACCAAGTGTTTAAACGGTTCGCCATCGGGCAACATGCCCATGTATTGATCGAGCTTGAGCGGACCGACGCGGATACGGAATTTGTGTTGGCGGTCCCACACGTGGCTGCCCAGACAAAAATCGACACCCAACTGATTGGCGCTGACGGAGACGCGGCTGCGTTCGGGCAGCTCCAGCCATTGGCCCACATACTCCTCGATCTCCACCGGTAGACCAAAGTACGACTCAAGAATGGCTTTCAAGCCGTCGGGGTAGCGAGTCTGAGCCGCCAGATGCCCGCTGAAGTGCAGCTTGGCCGTATCAGGGATAAGCCCTTTGCGCAGCAGGCTCGGCATGCCGCGACCACTGAGCGCCGCCAGTCGCGCCAACCAGTAATCGTCGTCTGGCCGGTCGTGGCTAACGGTTGGCCTGGCTTCGGCCCACGCTCGGTAAAACAAACTCAGCAAGCGGTGATGGAACACGTCCAGAAAACGTTTGCTGGTGCTGTCAGCGTTATTGCGCTGACGATCGCGCACATACTCGGTCAGGTGCAGCGGCAGCGGACCGTTTGGCCCACCAAGGCCAAAGAAAAACTGCTCCAGGCGCGCGGCCTTGCCGTCTTCGGCAGGCGTCAGCGCCGCCAGTGTCGAGGGTGCAAACGCACACTCGGGCTGCTGTCCCAGCCGCAAAGGGTCATCGGCCAGTCGCACAGAATGGCCAAAGCGTGGCAGGTGCGGTGACTCACACTCGATCCGCCGCATTGCCTGGAAGAAGTCGTACTTCCACGGCGCATCGTGCATGTCCGTGAGCGTACTCACAGGGTCGGACGACGGCCGGGATTGGCTTTCCATCGCATGATCTCGCCGCGTTCGCTGGTACGAATCACGGTCTCGGTAAAGCTGTTGATGGACACATAGCGCGCCAGAAAGCGCTCAAAAACGGCGCCTAGGACAAACACGCCGGTGCCGCGGAAGGCGTTCTCGTCGAACTCCAGCGTGATCTCAAGACCACGCCCGAACACAATCGGCCCAGGCATCGGCAGACGGCGTGTGCAGGCTTTGCTGCGTACCTCGCGCAGGCCTTCTATCTGTAATTGCAGGGCGCTGTCGTTGCTGTCGCCGTACAGCCGCAGCAGTTCGCGCAGGGCTGCTGCGCCTTGGCCTTCTTCACTGAGCGACAGGTAGTTAAGCGACAACTGACTGATCAGGCGCCAGGCTTTCTGGTCGTGGGCATGGCTGGCACGCGGACGACTGGGTCCGGCCAGGCAGCGAATCGACGTCACCGGGGCGCTGTCGGCCAGCGTGAAGTCGGTCATGCCACCGCCCACGTTCATGAACAGCGGCAGGTCGCGGTTGGTGCACAAGGCTGTCACGCCGAGCTGGCGCAGGTCATGGCGATACGGCGCTTGCTGGGGGTCCACCAGGCTCACAAATGTTTCACTGCCGACGTAGTTGGAGCGCGTCCCATTGCGCCGCTGCTCGCTGGACAACACGCGCGGCTCGCGGCGCAGGGTGTAATAGGCCTGGTTGCGGCCATAGCGTGACGGGTCACGCACCGCGTAAAACGGCAGAAACGGTTGCTCGGGTCCCGTGCCGTGGCCGGTGATACTGGTCAACGAATGAATCTCGAAATCCATCGGCCTGGTGCGGTCGGCAATCACATGGTGCTCGCTGACCCGGTCTGACAAGTGAATCCGGTCGACGCGGCGTGAAAACAGGTTGATTGCAGGCGTGCAGAACGGCACAAATTGCTGCGGGCCAACGCTGCCTTCCAGGCTTTGATCGAGGCGATCGAACAGCACGATCAACTCCAGCTCCTGGCCCGTGCAGCGTTGGACGGCGCGCCCCAGATGCGTGAAGTCAACGAACAGGTAGCGCTGGGGCAGTGCGAAATATTCCTGCAGCAACCGATAGCCTTGAAACGCCTGCGCCACGATAGGCATGGCTGCTTCACGGTCATCGAAACCGCACGACTTAATAGCCTCGCCTGGCAGGCGTTCGACCCAGTCGGCACCGGGCTGGCGGGCATACACGGCGCAGGCATTGCCCAGTAACTGCTCGTAGAGGCGAAACGGTTGCTCATCGGCGCCGTTCAAGTACAGCGGCAGGTTTTCCAGGGTCAGGCTGTTGAACGGCGTTTCGGCGCCGCTGCGCAGGACAATGCGCAACCCGGCCTTGGCCTTGGGTTCGGCCGCCGCCAAGCGGCCCAATACGGTTGCGGGGTTGCCGAAGTATTCAGCCTGGCTGACTTTCAGCGGCCACAGGGTGACGTTGTGGGCACTGCGGTATTCGCATGGCGTCTGCGAGTCGCGACCCAGTGTGGCGCGCAGGACACTGCCACGTGGCAAGTTGAAGCCGCTGTTGAGCGAGCCCTCATCGGGATCGATCTGCATCTGCACCACGGTCATCGACGGCGTGGGCGCCAGGTAGTGCGGGTAGGCGATTTCCAGCAGGTTGTGCGTGAAGGTCGGGTACTCGGCGTCCAGCTTGAGCTGCACGCGGGCGGTCAGGTACGCAAAGCCTTCCAGGAGGCGCTCGACATAAGGGTCGGCGCAGTCGATACCTGACAGCGTCAGGCGCCCGGCAATCTTGGGGTATTCCTTGGCAAACTCTGCCGCGCTTTCGCGCACGTGTTGCAGTTCCTGGTTGTAGAGTTCCAGCAGGCGCGGATTCATGTGCGCCTCCGTTGCTGGGCAGGCACGACCTGAACATGCCCTGATTCCAGGTCCAGATCAGTGCGCAGTAACAGGGGCAAGGCCACAGGCTGGGCCCACAGATCGCCTTCAATCTCGAAGCTCAGCGCGTTGTGGTTCATTTGATCCGGCAAGGTCTGTGCTCGTACACGCAAGGTATTGCGCAAAATGCGCGGTTCATAAGTGGCAATGGCTTGGTAGATCAGGCCTTCCAGAACGCTCACGTCGATGCTCGACGCGGTGTTACCCGCCAGCGCAGGCAGGCCGTAATTGATCACTGACGTGCCCGCGGGCGTATTCAGTGTGGTGTCAGCGTCCAGCAATGACGTGCTGTTGAGCAGCCAGGTCAGATCACGCATGACCGACGCTTTCAGCTGGCTCAGCGACAAAACGCGCTTGTCGGTGCCTTCCTGAAGGTTGCCGGGCTCATCGTCCGTCAGCCGGTCGAGCAGCGAAGGTTGCAGGCGCTCGCGCAGGGTCAGGTCGTTCACCAGTCGAAATCCCAGATCAGAGCTTTCTGATCCCAATAGCCGGGTCCGCACGCAGCGATTTGACTCACGGGCGCAACTTCCACCCTGCCCTTGAAATAACGAATGGCTTGCAGATCTGTCGCACAGTCCTTGCTGGGTGGAGGTAGGTGCTCGCTACGTTCTACCATCAGCACTTGCGCTTGGCGGTAGGATTCCACTCGCACGTTTTTCTGTCGGTCTTCGCTGAATCGGCAGGGCCATATCATATCCAGCGCAATGGATTGCGCGGCGGAAAGGCTCAGAGCACAACGCCCGTTGTCGTTAATCAAACTCACGTTTTTTCCAGCGAAGCTCGCGTGAACAAGGCCTGGGCTGTCAGAGGGCGCGGGATCGGCGCAGGCTGCAATGCTGAATATGCCCAAGGCAAACAACGCACTCTTTTTCATCATGGCAGTTCCCAGAACCTTGCCCCGCCATCCCTGGCAGGGCGCGTGCGTCATATCAGCGTTTGGTGTTCGAACGGATGTTCCAGCCAAACTTGATCGGGCCGCCTTGTTTGGAACCGTCAGCTTTCTGCTCTTGGTACTCGACCATGACCTGAGCGAAGTTCAGGGTCACGTTCTCGGTCAGACGGTCGTCCGAGCCTGAGCCGCCGGTGTGCAGGGAGGTGATCAGCACTTCTTCCAGGTCGATTTTCATGTACTCGACCTGGCTTTCACCGCCGGCCTTGCGCACCACCAAAGTGACCTTGTCGACGTGCTTGCCGCTGGCGCAGTGCATCATCAGGTTTGGCGAGGATTTATCGACATACTTGGTGATGGTCAGGTCTTGAATATTGACCTTGCCAGCACCACCGCCACCGCCGACGTGCATGTTGCCGGACTGGGACATGCCCCAGCTCCAGTTCAACACATCGATTTCTTCCTTGTGGGCTTTGTCCATGGACTCGCCCTTGATGTCGCCGATCTTGATGAAGATATCAACAGCCATGTTTTCTCCTGAAGTGGCGGCTGCCACTGTTTGGGGTGCCGGGCTGCCTCGTCGTCGAGATCAGCCCGTTGAGCAAAGTGAATCTTTATGAGCGCGAGCCAGTCAGTGCCCACGATGAAAAGGTGATCAGGCGCCTTTAGCGGACGGCAGCTTGGAGACCAAACGCAACGACACCGTCAGGCCTTCAAGCTGATAGTGCGGCTTCAGGTAAAACTTCGACGTGTAATAACCCGGGTTACCTTCAACGTCCTCAACTACCACTTCCGCGGACGCCAGCGGGTGCTGGGCTTTGGTGGTTTCGGTGGAGTGCGCAGGGTCACCGTCGACGTAGTTCAGAATCCAGTCTTGCAGCCAGCGCTGCATTTCATCGCGGCCTTTGAACGAGCCGACTTTGTCCCGCACGATGCACTTGAGGTAGTGAGCGAAGCGGCAGGTGGCGAACAGGTACGGCAGGCGAGCGGCCAGATTGGCGTTGGCGGTGGCGTCCGGGTCGTCGTATTCGGCCGGCTTCTGCAACGACTGAGCACCGATGAATGCGGCAAAGTCTGTGTTCTTCTTGTGCAGCAGCGGCATGAAACCGTTTTTGGCCAGTTCCGCTTCGCGACGATCCGAGATCGCGATTTCGGTCGGGCACTTCATGTCCACGCCGCCGTCGTCGGTCGGGAAACTGTGCGCGGGCAGGTTCTCAACTTCGCCGCCGGACTCCACGCCACGAATCCGCGAGCACCAGCCATAGTGTTTGAACGAGCGGTTGATGTTGACGGCCATCGCATAGGCTGCGTTGGCCCAGGTGTACTTGGCGCTATCGGCGCCGTCGGTGTCTTCTTCGAAGGCGAAGGCCTCAACCGGATCGGTCTTGGCGCCATAAGGCAGACGGGCCAGGAAGCGCGGCATGGTCAGGCCGATGTAACGCGAATCCTCGGACTCACGCAGCGAGCGCCAGCCTGCGTATTCAGGCGTCGTGAAAATCTTGGTGAGGTCACGCGGATTGGACAGCTCCTGCCACGAGCTCATGCCCATCACGGTCGGCGAGGCCGCAGCAATGAACGGCGCGTGCATGGCTGCGCACGTCTTGGACAGCTCGCCCAGCAGTTCCACGTCCTGTGGCGACTGGTCGAAGTAGTAGTCGCCTACCAGACAGCCGTAAGGTTCGCCACCGAACTGTCCGTACTCTTCCTCGTACATCTTTTTGAACAGCGGGCTTTGATCCCACGCCGTGCCCTTGAATTTCTTCAGGGTCTTGTGCAGCTCCGGCTTGGCGATGTTCAGCACGCGGATTTTCAGCTGCTCATCGCTTTCAGTGTTGTTGACCAGGTAGTGCAAGCCACGCCAAGCGCTTTCCAACTGCTGGAATTCGGGGTGGTGAATGACCTGATTGACCTGAGCGGTGAGCTTGGCGTCGATGGCGGCGATGATCGCTTCGATCGAGGTGATGGCGTCGTCGGAGACCAGATCGGTCTGTGCCAAGGCCTGCTCAGCCAAAGTGCGAACAGCCGTCTCGACGGCTTCGCGCGCACGGTCGGTCTTGGGTTTAAACTCTTGCAGCAGCAGCGAGGCGAACTCGTTGGCTTCTTCGGTACGGCCTGACTGGGCCTGATTATCACGCAGTGATTCGGTCATGATCGTTCGTCCTGATTAGGCTTTCGGCTCGGAGTCCTGGGGTTTTGGCGCACTGGCCAACGCCTTGAGCAGGGCCGGATCCTTGATCGCTTTCATGATGATTTCTTCTGCGCCGGTCTTGCCATCCATGTAGGTCAGCAAGTTGGCCAACTGAGTGCGCGCTTCGAGCAACTGCCTGAGCGAGTCGACCTTGCGCGCCACGGCGGCAGGGCTAAAGTCGTCCATGCTTTCGAAGGTGATGTCCAGGCTCAGATTGCCTTCGCCGGTCAGCTCGTTGGGCACGTGAAACGCGACTCGCGGTTGCATCGCCTTGAGGCGTGAGTCGAAATTGTCGACGTCGATTTCCAGAAACTTACGGTCCGCTACAGCGGCCAAAGGCTCGGCAGGCTTGCCGGCAAGATCCGCCATGACACCCATCACGAAAGGCAGCTGGACCTTTTTCTCTGCGCCGTACAGCTCAACGTCGTATTCGATCTGAACCCGCGGTGCGCGGTTGCGCGCAATGAATTTCTGAGAACTGGTGTTCGCCACGTTGCTCCTCCTGGTCGCTGCTGCGACGTAATTGGCGTCATCGGTATTGGCCGGTAACGGGGTTGCGGGGTCCTGGCCGGGGCGGGCTCGCGATGCAGGCGAGCAGCGTTACTCGGCGTCGGGCCCTCGCAGGTTTTCGAACTGGGACATACCGTCGGGAATCAGGTTGCGCACGATCGCTTCAAAGTCAGCGTTGACCAGCTGTTTGGCGCGGCCAAGCAACATCGGCAAGGGGCTTGAAGGCTCATGACGTGCGTAGTAGGCAAGGATGCGATCAAGGCTGCGCACGACATCGTCGCGGTTACCGATCTCTGCATTGCCCCGCGCAGCGACGGGGGCTGCTGCCGTTTGGGCCTCAGGCTGAGCGTCGATAGTCTCTGGGGAAGGTGAGTGGCCTTCAGCAAAGGCCGGTGCGTATTCACTCAGAATATGCAACGCCTGTTTAAGCGGCTGCTTGAGGGGGGAAAGATCCACGCCTTGTGCCGAGCCCACTTGTTGCGAGACGTACTGTTCGATGGCATCTGCAGCGTCGTGAGCTTCCTGCAACGCTGCGCGAAGGGCGCTCAGTTGCTCGGGGTCACTGTCACGCAGCGCGCCGGCCAGCTCTTCGGGTTTGAGGTGCTCGTCACTGAAGGTCTGCAAACCACTGGCATTCAGGGCTGCGCGCAGTCTGATCGAACCGAAGGTGCGTGAACGGACCAGCAGGCTCTCGCGCAGCAACCGAACGTTGGCTTCGCAAGCGATACCCGCCAGCGCATTGATGCGCACGGTGGGATCGTTATCGTCTTGGGCGTCGAGTTGCGGATGCAGGGTGGCCCAGTATTGGCCGAGCAGATCATTGATCAGGGTCAGTACGTTGGCCAGCCCGGCAAAGCCGTCCAGGGCCAAAGCGCTCTGTAGCAGGAAATGAGTGACGCGAAGGTCTTTGCTGCGCTGAAGAAGGGTGGTGCTGGACTGTTCGATCAGTCGCCAGTTCGGCGGCTCTGCCTGTTGCACGGCGTCGCCCATGGAGCGCTCAGGCTTCCCTTGAGCGTCGCGTTCCAATTGCAGGAAATCAGCGTCGTATTCCAGGTCCTCGCCACAGGGAGAGTCCGCAGACACAGCGGCGAGCAACAACGGAACATCCACCAAAATCGATCTCCTTATCGGTCGCATGCACATCAGAGCAATAAAAATTTTAATTAGAGCAAGGGGGGAGCAAATGCGGCGTTGTAAAACCAGTGATGCCACATAGGCATCATCTGTCTTTAAACGGATGTCATTTTTGGTGTGGAACTTACCCTTTGTCAAGGTAAGCTATACGACCTTTGGATCGTATGTGATACAGACCGCAGGATGGATGAACGCAAGGTCGACCTGTGGACGACTGTCATTCAACTGTGTCTAAAATTGCGAAAAAGCCAGAAACTGGTCTTTATTTCACTTTTATTGAGCGTCTTCTCACAATATTCGGTCCTGGGTCTTAGGGAGCTGGGCCTCGAACCGTGGTCCGAAGTGTAAGCAAGGAGGCGCAGTGTCGCTCTGTCTGACTATTACCAGCTATCACAAAATAACCCCCGGACAACTCCCCGAGAAGTCGATGGACAAAGGGGTCATTTCGATTGGCCGTAGTCTGGAAAACGACTGGGTACTGCCTGACCCTGAGCGCTTGGTGTCTGCCAAACATTGCGTTATTCAGTTCAAAGACGGTCGGTACTATTTGACCGACCACAGCACTAATGGTGTCGAGTTGGTCAAGGCCGGTATTCGACTGCGTCGCGGCAATAGCGAATGGCTTGAAGACGGCGAAGTTATCCGTATCGGCGACTACGAAATTGGCGCGCGTATTGATGCTGATTTGACGCTGGCCGACTCCAACCCCTTCGGCCTTGAGGCCTCCAGCAGCTTTGACGCGCTGATGGGGCGCCAGAACAGCCCAGCCCCCATCAGCAACGCCCCCCCTGCGACGGCCCACTTTAAAGGCGGTGCTGCGCAGGACACGTTTCCCGATCTGTTCGATTTTCTGACCCCGGCCAGTGTTCCACCTGCGACCCAATCGGATCACGTCCCGGTCGAGCGTCATGATTTTCGCCCCCCTATCCCTCAGGCACCTAGTGCGCCCCTTATCACGCCCGCGTCGGCGTCGAGTGTCATCCCTGAGGATTGGGACTTATTGTCCGACGTCGCCGCGCAGCCGCAGCCGCAGCCACCGCCGTTGGCCGTTGCGCCTGTGGTGCCGGTCGTGCCTGTTGACGTGCCCCCGGTGTTCACCGTTGAACCAGATCCGGTGCAGTTGCCTGCTGTCGAGCGCGTTGAGCCCTTGGTGCCGCCCGCGATCGGCGGTGGTGCAGACCTTCTTCACGCTTTTTTGCGCGGGGCAGGGCTCGACCAGTTGCGCATCGACCCGGCGCAAGCCCAGGCCCAGATGGAGTCGATCGGTCGCAGCTATCGGTTGATGGTGGAAGGCTTGATCGATGTGTTGCGTGCCCGCAGCAGCCTTAAAGGCGAGTTCCGGATGCAGCAGACCATGATCAGCCCGGTGGAAAACAACCCGCTCAAGTTTGCGCCGAATGTTGATGAGGCACTGCTGTTGCTGCTGCGCCACGGCAATCATGCGTTTATGTCGCCGGACCTCGCCATTGCTGACAGCTTTGATGATCTGCGTGCGCACCAGTTGGCGGTGATGGCAGGTGTGGAGGCGGCGATCAACGCGCTGCTCAAACGTTTCGAACCCTCCCAGCTTGAGGCGCGTATGGGCAAGCCCGGCGCCCTGTCGAACCTGTTCGGTTCGCGTCACGCGCAGAATTGGCAGCAGTTCACCGAACTGTATGCGCAGATCTCCCGCGAAGCAGAAGAAGATTTTCAAGACCTGTTCGGACGTGAGTTCAGCCGCGCCTACGAAGAGCACAGCACCCGACAGCGGCGATCCTGAAGCGCAGCGGCACCCGGAAAAACGGAAATACAGTCAGCACGTCATGAGGACGCAGGATGTTTGGAAAAGTGGTAATGGCAGCGTCCATCGCGTTGTTGTTGGCAGGTTGCGCCAAAAACGGGCAGACGCCACCGTCCGCCGACGCGCCTGAGAAGGCAGCGGATGCGGCAACCGTCGAGCTGCACTTCAACGCCGTCGCTGGACTCAATCCTGGCGCCAACGGCCAGCCGGCGCCTGTGCGCGTGCGTATCTTTGAATTGAAAAACACGGCCAGTTTCTTGCGCGCCGATTATTTCGCGTTGGCCGAGCGTGCCCAGGCAACGCTGGGTGCCGACCTGATTGATCAGGACGAAGTGCTGGTCCAGCCGGGGCAGCAGCTGACCCTTTCTCGCGACCTCAACAGCACCACGCGCCAGATCGGACTGGTGGTCGGCTACCGCGAGATCGATCAGGCCCAGTGGCGCACCGTTGTCACTGTCGCACCACGCAAGGTCGGTGCGTTTCAGATCGGTCTTGATGCCCGCGCTGTGACCAGCGCTCCGGCCGCCACCCCAACTCGTCCCGCCCAATAGGCAATCGGAGAACCCATGTCCTGGAACAATCGTGTGGTCTGGTCGGAAGGCATGTTCATTGGAACACAGCATTTTCAGCAGCATGACCGCTATCTGGAGAACCTCATTGATGCGCGCAGCCGTCCGCTGTCGGCCGGGGCCTGGGGGTTTTCCGAGCTGTTGCTGGACCAGGGACTTTTGGCACAGGGCAAGTTGGCGATTGTCTCGGCGCGCGGCTTGTTGCCCGATGGTACCCCGTTCAACATTCCCCACGATGACCTGGCGCCCAGCCCCCTGAACATCGACGACAACCTGCGTGATGGTCTGGTTTATCTGGCGTTGCCGCTCAAGCGCGCTGGCCAGCGTGACACGGTTGATGAAGGCGAAGCACTGGCGGGTGCGCGCTTTGTCAGCCAGGTGCGCGAAGTGCGCGACGACAATGCGCCGTTTGAAAATCGCGCGCCGGTAGCGGTTGGTGCGAGGGCCTTGCGTCTGGTCACTGAGCGTGACGGCTTGAGCGACTATGCAGCGATCGGCCTGGCGCTGGTAAAAGAAAAACGAGCTGACCGGGCGTTGGTCCTTGATGAGGCCTACATCCCGCCCGTGCTTGACGTCGCGGCGTCCAGGTTGCTCGCGGCTTTTCTGGGTGAGTTGTGTGGCCTCCTCCATCAGCGCGGTGAAGCGCTTGCCGGCCGGGTGGTCGCATCGGGTGCCGGTGGCGCTTCGGAAATTGCGGACTTCTTGCTGCTGCAGCTGGTCAATCGCGCGCAGCCGTTGATCAATCACCTGAGCCAACTGACACCGCTGCACCCTGAGCGCTTATACAGCGAGCTGGTGAGCCTGGCGGGCGACTTTGCAACCTTTTCCAATGCAGGGCGTCGCCCGCAAGCCTTTGTCCGCTACCAGCATGATGACCTGGCCCTGAGTTTTGCGCCGGTGATGCTGGCATTGCGTGAGGCACTGTCGATGTTGATCGACAGCAAGGCCACACCGATTCCGATCGTTGAAAAAGCCTACGGCATTCATGTGGCCATGCTCGCCGACCGTAACCTGATCGACAGCGCCAGCTTCATCCTGGTGGTGCGGGCCGACATGCCCAGCGAAGCGTTGCGCGGGCGTTTCGGCCAGCAGAGCAAAGTTGGCTCGGTGGAGCACATCCGCGACATGGTCAATTTGCAGTTGCCAGGCATTGGTCTTCTGCCTCTGCCGGTGGCGCCACGGCAGATTCCGTTCCACGCGGGGTCCACGTATTACGAACTCGACCGGGGCAGCGAGCACTGGAAAGAGCTGATGAATTCGGGTGGTTTCGCGTTCCATGTGGCCGGTGAATTCCCGGGCCTGAACCTGGCTTTTTGGGCGATCCGAGGATAAACCGCGATGTCTTCCAACGATGACCCTTTTGGCCCTGGCACGCCGGCCAACGACCGCACGCAGTTCATGCCGCGCCCCGGTGGCCGCGATCCGCAACCTGCAGAGCGCAGTGAGCCGCCGCCCCCGCTTTCTGTAGCGGCGGCCCCTCTGCCAACTGGCAAGTCGCAGGGCCTGAACCCGCTGGAGGCCGCAGCCGGTCCGCTGCTGGCATTGCTCACGCGCTTGCGCAGCACCATTGCCCACCCGGCCCCGGCCAGTTTGCGCGCGCAACTGCTGGCGTACCTGCGCCAGTTTGAAGAGCGTGCGCAGGCGGCCGAGGTGGTGCGCAACGACATCCTGCTGGCGCGTTATGCGTTGTGCACCGCGCTGGATGAAGCCGTGCTGAGCACACCGTGGGGCAGCGCCAGTGAGTGGGGCAAACAGAGCCTGTTGATCACCGTGCACAACGAAGCCTGGGGCGGTGAGAAGGTCTTTCAGTTGCTGGAGCATTGCTTGCAGACGCCCCGCGAGCGTTTGTATCTGCTGGAGCTGTTGTACCTGTGCATGTGCCTGGGCTTTGAAGGCCGCTACCGCGTGATGAAGGATGGCCGTAGCCAGCTTGATGCCTTGCGCGAGCGCACCAGTGCAGCGATTCGTACGGCGCGCGGTGAGATCGAGCGCGAGTTATCGCCGCATTGGCGAGGCGTGACCGTGGCGCGTGATCGCCTGTCGCAGTTCATGCCGCCCTGGGTCGCTGCCGCCATCGGCGTGGCCCTGTTGCTGCTGCTGTTGTTCGGCTTGCGCCTCAAGCTTGCGTCGGATGCAGAGCCGGTCTTCAAAAATATTCATGCACTGGGCGAGATCCCCGTGCAGGCCATCACCCCGGCCGTGGTGCAACCTAAAGTGATAGAGCGCCCGCGCCTGGCGGGCTTTTTGGCTGAGGACATCAAGGCTAATCGCGTGGCGGTGGAAGATGCGGTGGATCGTTCGGTGGTGACCATCCGCGGCGACGAATTATTTGCCTCGGCAAGCTCAACCATTGTCGACGACTACCAGCCTCTGATGCTGCGCATTGCTGATGCCATTCGCAAAGTCAAAGGCCAGGTGCGAGTCACCGGGCACAGCGACAATCGGCCTATTGCCACGTTGCGCTTCCCGTCCAACTGGGCGCTGTCTCAGGCCCGTGCCGAGCAAGTGCTGCAAATCCTGGCAGCCAAAACAGGCCAGCCTGAGCGCTTCTCCGCCGAAGGTCGCAGCGACACCGCGCCGGTGGCGCCCAATGCAACAGCCGAAGGACGGGCGAAGAATCGCCGCGTTGAAATCACTGTGTTGGCGGAGGGGGTTGAGTGAAGGCGTTTCTCGGTTTTATCGTTCGCTGGGTCGTGCCTGTTCTGGGTCTGATTGCCCTCAGCCTGATCATTTGGTTTGTTGGACCGCTGCTTGACGTACTGATGTCCGAAGGACGGCGCTGGACACTGATCATTGTGCTGTTCGCCGTCTGGATCGCCTGGCGAGTGTTTCGCATCATCCAGGCGCGTCGCCATGCCGCGCAGGTGATGCAAAGCCTGGCCGCTGAAACGGCGCCGGACCCTGCCAGCGTCGCCACTGCCGAAGAACTGGCCACGCTACGCCAACGCATGGATGAGGCGCTCAAGCTGCTCAAGCACGCACGCTTGGGTGGCGATGAGCGGCGCAACCTGTATGAGTTGCCGTGGTACGTGATCATTGGTCCACCCGGTGCGGGCAAGACCACGGCACTGGTTAATTCCGGGATGCATTTTCCGCTGGCAGCGCAGATGGGCGCCGGTGCGATTCGTGGCGTGGGCGGTACGCGCAACTGCGACTGGTGGTTTACCGACCAAGCCGTGCTGTTGGACACAGCAGGCCGTTACACCACCCAGGACAGTCACGCACAGGTCGACAAGGCCGCGTGGCTGGGCTTCCTCGACCTGCTGAAAAAGCAGCGCTCACGCCGCCCCATCGACGGCGCGTTCATTGCGATCAGTCTGTCTGATCTGCTGCTGGGCAGCGAAGCCGAGCGTGCGGCTCACGCGGCAGCCATTCGCCTGCGTATTCAGGAGCTGTATAGCCAGTTGGGCGTGCGCTTCCCGATCTACGTGATGCTGACCAAACTCGACCTGGTGCCGGGCTTCATGGAGTTCTTCGATGCCTTGAGCAAAGAGGAGCGCGCGCAGGTGTGGGGCATGACCTTCGCACTGGACAATCCCAAAAACGCAGAGGGGCCGATCGGGCATTTTCTTGACGAGTTCGCCTTGCTTGAGCAGCGCCTGAACGCGCGTCTGGTCGAGCGCTTGCAGCAAGAGCGTGATCCGGCACGGCGTGACCTGATCTACGGTTTTCCGCAGCAGTTCGGGGCCCTCAAAGACACCCTGCAAGCGTTCCTCGACGGTGTGTTCAAACCCAACGCGTTTGAAGAGCGTGCATTGCTGCGCGGGGTGTATTTCACCAGCGGTACGCAGGAAGGCAGCCCGATTGACCGACTGATCGGAGCCATGGCCCAGAGCATGAGCCTGGACCGTCAGCACTTGGCGCGACAGACCGGCACCGGTCGCAGCTACTTCATTGAAAAGCTGTTCACTGCGGTTGCGTTCGCCGAGCGTGGGCTGGTGGGTGTAAACCCCAAGGTCGAGCGTCGGCGCAAATGGCTGGCCCGTGCGGCATTGGCCGCCACCGTTGCGGTGGTGGTATTGGTCAGCACGCTGTGGGTGATCAGTTACCGCGCCAACCAGGCCTATATCGCCCAGGTCGATCAGAAGGTCGCGCCACTGGGACAAAGCGTACAAAGCCTGAGCCCCGCGCAGCGTGATGTGTTGGCGGTGTTGCCACTGCTCAATGCGGTGCGCAACCTGGCAGGCGATGCCCCTGGCATGTCGCAGGGATTGGGTTTGTATCAGGGCGACATGCTGCAGGCTGAATCCAGCAGCGTGTACCGCAAGCTGCTGATTGCGGTCTTCGCGCCGAGACTGGTCACCCGGCTTGAAGAGCAACTGCACAGCGGCGGCAGCTCGGACTTTCTCTACGAAGGGCTCAAGGCGTATCTGATGCTCGCCGACAGCGAGCATTACGATTCGGACTTCATCAAGGCCTGGGTCACACTGGACTGGGACCAAAGCCTGCCGCGTGACCTGCCGCCCGATCAGCGCCAGGCACTGGGCGAGCATTTGCAGGCGTTGTTTGAGCGTCATCCACCCAATGCGCGGCTGGACCAGCGGCTGATCGACGACTTGCGCCGTCAGTTGCAACAACTGCCCGTGGCGCAACGCGTTTATGACCGGGTCAAGCGCCAGAAGCTGCCGGACGGCGTCACCGACTTCCGCGTGAGCGAAGCCGCCGGGCGCGATGCCGCACTGGTGTTCGCTCGCAAGAGCGGCAAGCCGTTGAGCGCGCCACTGAGCGGCTTTTTTACGGCCAAGGGTTACCGCGATGCGTTTCTGGCGACCAGCTTGAGCCAGGCCGGGACGTTGGCCGAAGAGCAATGGGTGCTGGGGCTGGAACGTGCTGATCAACAGAACGTCGCCAGCCTGGCCGCAGATGTGCGCCGTTTGTACTTTCAGGATTACCAGCGCGAGTGGGATGCGTTGCTTGCAGACCTCGACTTTGTGCCCATCACCAGTGTCGCTCAAGCCTCTGACGTCTTGCGGGTGATTTCCGGCCCCACCTCACCGCTGAAAAAACTGCTGGTGGCAGTGGCCAACGAAACCAACCTGCAACAAGGCGAGAAGCTCATCGCCGAGCAGGCCAGGAAAGTCGACGGTAGCGTCGATCAGCTCAAGCAGCGCCTCGGTTCGATGCTGGGCCAAGGGCAAGCCAGCAATGCCATGGCAGCTGTCGTGGCTGAAGACCCGGTTAGCGTCCATTTTGCCGAACTCAATGCGTTCGTCAGCAAGGGCGAGGGTGAGCCTGCCGCGATTGACGGCCTGTTGGCCGACATGAATGCGCTCTATGTACAGGTCAGCGCCATGGCGGGCGCCAGCGGTGAGGCCCTGCTGGGCGAAGCGAAAAACTCAGCCAGCGCCGCCGCAACGCGGGTCAATCTGACCGCGGATCGCGAGCCGCCGGTGGTCAAAGGACTGGTCAAATCGGTGGTCAGCTCCACCAGCAACACCATGATGGGCGGGGTGCGCAATCAACTGAACGCTGCCTGGATCAGTGATGTGGTGAACGTGTATCGGCAGTCGCTGAGCGGTCGCTATCCGTTAGCGCCGGGCAGTGCACGCGATGCCACGCTGGATGACTTTGGTCAGTTCTTCGGGGTGGGCGGGGTGATGGATAACTATTTCCGCAAATACCTGCAGGACTACGTGGACACCTCGGCATCGACCTGGCGCTGGCAGCCGGGCGCGGCTCAGAAACTGGGCATAAACGCGTCAGTGTTGCAAACCTTCCAGCGTGCTGCGGCGATTCGCGACGCATTCTTCCGCTCCGGTGGTGTGCAGCCTTCAGTGCGCTTTGAACTCAAACCGGTGGCGATGGACGCTTCGGTCACTCAGTTCTTGCTTGATCTGGACGGCCAGCAAATCAGTTATGACCACGGCCCTAGCCGCCCGGTCGCGATGCAATGGCCCAACGCCGGCAGCATCGGCGTCGTGCGCCTGTCGATCTCTCCCCCGGCGGCCAGTGGTCGTTCCGGTATCACGCTGGACGGTCCCTGGGCGTGGTTCCGTTTGCTGGAACAGTCGGATCTGGTGTCAGCCGGCTCGCCCGACCGTTTCAACTTACGGTTGCGGGTCGACAGCGCCAGCATCTCGTATGAGCTGCGTGCCAACAGCGCCTTCAATCCGTTCAAGAGCCGAGTGTTGAGCGGCTTCAGCCTGCCGGAGCGGTTATGACCACGCCGGGCTTTTACGGCAAGCTGGCCAGCCGCGGCGACTTCATCAGTCGTGGCCTGGCGCAGCATTTCATTCAGCCTTGGGATGCCTGGCTTTCGGCGGGGCTGCAGGTCAGCCAGCAGCAATTGGGCCAAGCGTGGCTTAACGCTTATTTGGTCAGCCCACTGTGGCGTTTTGTCGTGGCACCGGGTGTCTGTGGCCCTCAGGCTCTGGCCGGGGTGTTGATGCCCAGCATTGATCGGGTGGGACGCTATTTTCCGCTCACCGTGGCGCAGGTGATCGAGCCTGGCCAGTCGTTGGCCGCGTTGGTGAGTGCGCCGCAGCAATGGTTCGATCACGTCGAAGCCTTGATGTTGGCGACTCTGGAGCCAAGTGCTGATTTTTCAGCCTTTGAGGACGGCCTCTCAACCCTGGGAGGCCTGCCGACAATCAGCGCCGAGCCAGTGAGCCACTTTGCCGGTCTGCAGCGTACCGACACCACCGACCCGCAAACCCGTCAGCGCGTGCTGGCTGAACTGGCGTGCACGCGGGCCAGCCTTTGGTGGGGCAATGGATCACAGCACATCGCGGCAGGACTCATGCGCTGTCAGGGCCTGCCTGAAGCCAGGGAATTCGGCAGTTACCTGCTGGGACAAGGGACGTCGATCTAGATGCCTGCATTCGCTCAACACATTCAATACCGCAGCGCCAGCTACAGCCATGTGGGCATGGTGCGGCAGATCAACGAAGACGCGTTTCTGGAGCTGCCCGAAAATGGCCTGTGGGCGGTCGCGGACGGTATGGGCGGGCACGCAGCGGGTGATTACGTTGCCAGCCTGATCGTCGACAGCTTGCGCCGTGCACCACCCTTGGACACGTTAGCGACGTACACCCTGGCGCTGCGCGCAGCGCTGGTCGAGGTCAATGCGGCCGTGCGCGAAGAAACCGTTCGGCGTGCGGTGAGCATGATGGGCAGCACGGTCGTTGCGCTGGCGGCGCAAGGCAGCAAGGGCGTGTGCCTGTGGGCCGGGGACAGCCGTCTTTACCGTCTGCGTGACGGCCAGTTGCAGGGTATTTCCCGCGACCACAGTTACGTCCAGGGCTTACAGGACAGCGGCTTGCTTAGCGAAGCCGAAGCCCGTGTGCACCCGCGTGCCAATATCGTCACGCGCGCTATCGGTGTCGACGACGCGCTGGATCTGGCGATCACACATCTGGATATCTTACCGGGCGACACCTTTTTGCTGTGCAGTGACGGCCTGAACAAGACCGCCGAAGACCACGAAATTCGCGATGTACTAGGCCACGCCGACCCTTATCAGGTGGTTCGCAGCCTGGTGCATCTGGGACTGACCCGGGGCGCCCCCGACAACATCACGGCCATTGTCGTCAAAGCCTCTTGAAGACCCACCCATGGACATACTGATTTCCGGATTTGACATAGAGGGTGAGATTGGCGAGGGCGCCATGGCAACTGTCTATCTGGCCACGCAACGCTCGCTGGAGCGCAAGGTCGCGCTGAAGGTGATGGCCGCGTCCCTGGCGGCTGATCCGACGTTCTGCGAGCGCTTCCTGCGTGAAGGCAAGACGCTCGCGCGCCTGTCGCACCCGCATACCGTGACCATCCACGACATTGGCAATGTCGGCGACCTGTATTACATGGCCATGGAGTACCTGCCCAACGGCACGCTCAAAGAGCGCGTGTCGGCCGGAATCACGGCCGAGCAGGGCCTGACCTATATTCGCCAGATTGCATCGGCACTGGGCTATGCCCATGCCCAAGGCCTGGTACACCGCGATGTTAAACCGGCCAACATTCTGTTCCGCGCCAACGGCTCTGCCGTGCTCTCAGACTTCGGCATCGCAAAATCACTGGACGATCGCACGCAATTCACCCAGGCAGGGCTTGCCGTCGGTACGCCCAGCTACATGAGCCCCGAGCAAGCCCGCGGGCAGGAAATCGACGGCCGCGCCGACCTTTATGCATTGGGCGTGGTGCTCTATGAAATCCTGGTGGGCAGGCTGCCTTACATCGGCATCGACGCATTGTCCACGGCGCTGGCTCACCTGACTGAGCCGCTGCCCGAGTTGCCGATCCACCACGGGCGTTATCAGTTCATCCTCAGCAAACTGTTGGCCAAAGACCGTAACGAGCGCTTTGCCGATGCTGCCGAACTCATCGCAGCGCTGGACAACCTGCCACAGGACACTGCGGACGCCACGCTGATTCGCCCGCTGGCGCCGGTCGAGGTCAAGAGTGCGCCGGTTGCGAAGGATGATTTAGCGGGGCTTACGCCGGTATCCATTGAGATTCCATCGGCCACGCCAAATAAGCCTGCCCCGGGCTCGCATCGTGCTCCGCCGCTGCAGTCTTCAAGCCGCTCCGGGCAACGTAAACGCCCCGTGCTGGCCCTATTGGCGGTCGCAGTTGCGGCCGCGTTGGGCTTGGGCGGTGCGGCCTATTGGTGGTTGAGTGACGCGCCGAGTGCTTCGGCAGTTGCCCCGCCTGCTTCGGCGAACAAAACGCCTGCTCGCACTGCCACGCCTGACGGCACTGCGTCGCAGAGCACGGGCACGACGCCGTCTACGAGCCCTGCGAGCCCGCCGCCAGCCGTTGCCGCGCAACCTGTGCTCGGGGATGCCGACGGTGGCAATCGACCGCTGTTGATGGTCGGCAAGAAAACCCTGTTTCAGCGCGTGTTGAGCAAGCCGGGTGCACGTTTTGCCAGCCAGGCAGGCGCCGCTGCGGATGGCCCGTCACTGCCAGCGTTCTCGGTGCTGTACGTTTATCAACGTCAAAGCCTCAACGGCAGCCAGTGGTTGCGGGTGGGCGCTTCCAGCGACGGGCACAGCCAAGGCTGGTTGCCACTCGATCAGCTCAGCGACTGGAAACAGAGCCTGGTGCTCAAGTTCACCGAGCGCTCCGGCCGTGCACCCGCGATGTTCATGCATGACGCCAGCCATCTGGAGCAGTTGCTGAATAACCCGGCGGCCGCCAAAACCCTGCTGCTCAATGCGCAAAAGAGCGCCGACGACACCCATCAGGTGTTGGCGCTTGAACCTGCCGCCAGCGCCATTCCACAGAATCAGTTTTACCTGCTGCCAATCTTCGACTCCAAAGAGACCTTCGACCAGAACGGCCAGCCGGTTCAGATGCTTAATGTCGCGTCTATCGACCCCGGCAACACCCCACAAAAGAACGAGGCGGGCGCTCAGGCGCGGGTATCTGTCACCCAGGACGGCTTCCGCACGGGCATCGTGCTGGTGGTGGACACCTCAGTGTCGATGCAGCCGTACATAGACCAGGTGCGCGACGTGGTCGCAGAACTGCAGAACCAGATTGCCAAGCGCGGCGAGTTGGATCACGTCAGCTTCGGCATGGTGGGCTTTCGCAATAACGTCAGCAAAACACCTCGCCTGGAATACCTCAGCAAGACACTTGTGACCTTGGATCAAGGGCGTGATCCGCAACGTTTCCTGGAGCTGGCGCGACAGGTCAAAGCCACCGACGTCTCGAGCCAGTCCTTTAACGAGGACGCTTTTGCCGGTGTCATGCAGGCGGTCAACGGCATGGACTGGACGGGGTATGGAGGGCGCCTGATTCTGTTGGTCACTGATGCCGGATCACTGCGCAAGAACGACCTCTACAGCAGCACCCAAATGAACGAGGCCGAGGTACGACAGGCCGCGCTGGGCAAGCAGATCAAAATCTACGCGCTGCACCTGAAAACCGATGCAGGCAAAAAGAACCATGCGTTCGCCGAGCAGCAATACCGCACGCTGACCGCCGACGCTAACCCGAAGATCGGTGACCTGTACGTGGGCGTGCCCGGCGGTGATGTGCAGAAGTTTGGCCAGCGCGTGTCTGAAATCGGCTCGGTGTTTGCCGACCTCGTGCATGAGGTACGCAACAACCAAGCGCCTTCAGCGCCTGCATTACCTGCAGCACCTACCGTGGCCGATAAATCTGCGGCCATCGGATACGCCATGCGCATGGACTTTCTCGGTCATCAATCGGGCGTTCGCGCGCCGCAATTGGTCAGTGCCTGGACCACCGATCGCGACCTGACCAACCCTGCGCTGCCGCAGTTTCAAGTCTGCGTGATGCTCAGCAAGTTGCAGCTCAATGACCTTCAGCAGTCGCTCAAGCTGATTGTTGACGCGGCGCGCAAAACGCAAAGCTCGCCCAAGGACTTCTTCCAGGAAATCGCCAGTGCCAGCGCTTACATGAGCCGCGATCCATCCGCGTTGAACAAAGGCGGCAACCTGGCGCAGAGCGGAGTGCTGGGCGAGTACCTGGAGGGGCTGCCGTATCGCAGCAAGTCCCTGAGCATGACCCAGGACTTGTGGCTGTCGTTGAGTGTGGCCGAGCAGGAAGACTTCATTGATGAGCTGGATTCGAAAATCCGCCTCTACGAAACCTTCCACAACGACCTCGCCAACTGGGTCCGTTTTGGTGACGCCGAGCCGGGTGACGCGCTGTACCGTGTGCCGCTGTCGACACTGCCATGATGCTAAGCCTGCGAGAGGTGCGCAAAACGCGCGGCGAGGGCACCCAGCGCTACAGCCTGGTGATCCCTCGTCTGGACTTGGCGGCGGGTCAGCAGTGGGCGTTGGTGGGGCCCAGCGGTTGTGGCAAAAGCACGCTGCTCGACCTGTTGGCGCTGGTGTTATCGCCGGACTCGGCACAGCGCTTTGACTTCTCGAGCGAGCAGGGCGATGTCGACGTTGCCGGGCTGTGGCGCGATGCAAAGCATAACCGTCTGGCGGCCTTGCGCAGTCGGCAGATGGGCTATGTGCTGCAAACCGGTGGGCTGTTGGGTTATCTCGATGTGCGCGCCAATATTGGTCTGCCCCGGCAACTGCTGGGGCTGGCAGACGATGGCAGCGTCGAGCAACTGGCAACGCAGCTAGAGGTCAGCGAGCAGTTGAGCAAGAAACCCGGCGCGTTGTCTGTGGGGCAACGTCAGCGCGTCAGTTGTGCGCGGGCGCTGGCTCACAACCCGCGCCTGCTGCTGGCCGATGAACCCACTGCGGCACTCGACCCGCTCAACGCGTTGCGCGTGATGCAATTGTTGCTTGGGCGTGTCAGGGCGCAGGGGGCCTGTTGCGTGATCGCGACTCATGACCAAGCCCTGGCGCGTGACGCAGGCTTGCACGTGCTGCACATCCGTTGTGTGCGCGACGCCGATGGTGGTGTAACGGCCACGCTTGAGGAAGATCGATGATGCGCGCTGCACTGGTGGCTTCTCTGGCTTGGCACGACTACCGCGCGGACGCTCGGCTGTCAGCCTGTGCGGTCTTGGCGCTGGTGGCGGTCATTGCACCGCTGTTGGTGCTGTTCGGGCTCAAGTTTGGACTGGTGGGCAGCCTGACCCAGCGCCTGGAGCGCGACCCGGCGGTGCGTGAAGTGACGCCCATGGGCGGCGGCCGATTCACCGGCGCGTTCATCGATGCATTGGCGCAGCGGCCCGACGTCGCATTCGCGTTGCCCCGTACCCGCCAGATCGCGGCCACCGCAGACCTCTCTGTGCCGGGGCGGGATCGCACGGTAAACGTCGAGATGATCCCCACTGGCGTGGGCGATCCGCTGCTGGGCAACGTCCGAGCACCCACTGACCTGGACAGCGTCATTCTCAGCGCGACCGCCGCCGAAAAACTGGGGGCCACAGCTGGCGACTGGCTGGAGGCATCTTTCAGCCGTCAGGTGTCCGGTCAACTTCAGGCGCAACGCACACGTTTGCACGTCACCGCAGTATTGGGACTGGAAGCGTTTGGGCGCGATGCGATTTTCGCGCCGCTGGCATTGCTCGCGGCGGTGGAAGACTACCGCGATGGCCTGGCGGTGCAGGCGTTTGACTGGCCGGGTGATGCGCCAACTGCCGATGAGCAGCGCGTTTATCCCGCGTTTCGGCTGTACGCCCGTAACCTCAATGACGTCGAGCCGCTGCGGGTGTATTTCGCCGCCCGCAATCAGTTGGTTTCAACGCAGGCGCAGACCATCGCGCAAGTGCAATCGCTGAGCCGTAATCTCTCCATCGTTTTTTGGGTGATCGCAGCATTGGCCGTGGTCGGCGCCGCCGCAGCGATCTTCGCCGGGGCGTTGGCGGCGGTCGCGCGCAAGCGTCGAGAGCTTTCGGTGCTGCGTTTACTGGGGTTCAGCACCGGCGCGCTGTTGCTGTTCGTGGTACTGCAAGCGCTCTACAGCGGCGTGTTGGCGGTATTGATCAGCGTCCTGCTTTATAGCGTGGCCGAATCGGGTCTCAATCATTTGTTTGTGCAGGTGCCCGGCGAGCATGCCAGTCACCTGCTGTTGCGTCATTACGTCATCGCGCTGTCAGGTGTACTCGGTGCCAGTGTGTTGGCAGCGGCGCTCGGCGGCTGGCGTGTGGCGCGTATCGAAGCGTCGGAAGGAATCAGAGATGTATAAGTTGCGCAGGGCCATCCTGGCGTTGACCCTTGCCACCTTGTGCGCGCCGTTGGGCGTGCCTTCGTGGGTACAGGCAGCCGAGGTTGATGCGCCGGACGACTCGCTCGACAACCCCAAGCCCTTGCCTGACGACGTGGTGTTGCCACTGCCGTGCGAAGGGGAGATGGTGTTTCGTTATGTCTACGTGCTGGCCCAGGGCACCCTGGACGATCGTGAAGTAAGCCTGGGCTATCCATTTGCCGAGGGTGAGCCGGGCTACAAGCAATCCTTCATTTCCGGCTACCGCCGGGACTTCATCAACGGGCAGTTCACTCTTGGTGACCTGCCCGGTGACTGGCGTAAAACCATCAGCCCGTTGCTGCCTAAAACCGATGCGGGCACCCCGCTCAAACCCATGATGTATTTCATCGGTAAATACGAGGTCACTGCCCGCCAGTACGCAGCGGTCATGGCGCAGGCGCAGGCACTGGCCAGCGGTGAGCCTGCTCCGGCCTGCGGCGTCCCTCAGGGCATGGCCGGGCGCTTGCCCAAGGTCAAGCTGTCGCGCTATGAGGCCGAACGCTTCTCGGCGATCTACAGCGCCTGGCTGATGAAGTATCACCGTGAGCTGCTGCCCATCAGCGGGCGGGGCAGAACAGAAGACGACGGCGGCGTCGGTTTCGTACGACTGCCCACCGAAGTCGAGTGGGAATATGCCGCCCGTGGGGGTCAGGCCGTCAGCCGTCAGGAGCTTGAGGGGCGACTGTTTCCGCGCCACACAGAGGGCAGTGAAGAAGACGGCCCGTTGAGTGATTGGGCGGTGTTCAACCAAGTAGCGGGCGGCACCGGCCAAGCGGCGCGACTGATGCCCATCGGTACCAAGTTACCCAACCCCATCGGCCTGTTCGACGTGCTCGGCAATGCTGCTGAAATGGTTCAGGAATCATTCCAGCTGGTGCATGCCGGGCGTCTTCAGGGGGCTTACGGCGGCTTTGTCGCCAAGGGTGGCAATTACCTGGAAGGTGAGGGCACGCTATTCACCGGGATGCGCCGCGAGTACCCGCTTTTTGCTGCCGATGGCACTGAGCAGAGCAACGAAACCACTGGTTTTCGGGTGGCCATTGGTGCGCTTTCTGCGCCTCGCTCGCGTTACAAAGAGCTGTTCGAACAATGGCAGAAAGAGGGACGGCTGGCTTCGTTGACTGACGCGATCGACGACACTCAGGACCCGACCAAGCGCCTGGATACGATCATCTCCTCCAGCACTGACCCCAAGCTGCAAGCCGAGCTGGGACTGGTCAACGAAGAGCTTAAACGCAATGTGTCGTTAATCGCTCAGCAGCGCGAAGAAGCGGCAGGCGGCTTGATCCAGTCATCGGCCTTGGTAGCTGAAACAGTCAACAACTACAACATCCGCCTGACCAACCTCAGGAAAAGCCGACAGCAAGCGCTGGATGCGAAGGATGAGGCCAGTGCCAAGCTGTTTGCCATGGCCATCGAAAACGGCACCAGCGCGCTCGATGGCGCAGTGGCGATCTACATCGACAACCTTGCTACCGGTACGCGCTACACCGATGCGGTGATCCAGGCGCAGTTTCAACGGGTCAAGGAAGAGCTCAATCGAAAACCGGTCGTGGGCAAAAGTCTGGTGGCTCGCGCCACAGTATTTGTCCGCAACGTGGGCAGTTATCGTCAGCAAAAGCGCGCGGACCCGCAGGCGGTCCTCAAGGAATTGCTTGCACCGGCCACTGGGCCTTAACGGCCGGTGTCCAGCGAGTAAAAGGGAGTCCGGGCGGCCAGTGGCCGTACCGGCGTTGTAAAACCAAAACGAGAGCAAGAACATGCAGCTAAGCCGTAAACCCGTTGTATCGACCTCCAAATGCCGTGGGCTGCTATTGGCTGCCGTAGGCTTCAGCGCCGTACTGATGGCAGGCTGTGCCAGCTCGCCGGTCTCCAAAGTGGGTGCCAGCACCAAGGTTGAGTACTACCCAACCTGCTACGAGCCGGTCAAACACCTGCGTGAGACTGACGGTGACACCGCCAAGTCCGTATTCGGCGGTGCCGCTGTCGGCGCTCTGGGTGGCGCACTGGCCGGGGCAATGGTCGGTAGCTCCGAAGACCGTAAACGCAATATCGCCATCGGTGCAGCAGGCGGCGCCGTGGTTGGCGGTGCAGCGGGTTACTACACCGAGAAGCAGAAGCAGATTGCTGACGACAAACAGCGCATCGGCTCTTACGCAACCGACATCAACAAGAGCGTCGGCGACATGGACCGCAGCACGGCTTACGCCCAGGCTTCGCAGTCTTGCTACCAGAGCGAGTTCACCAAGTTGATCGCGGGCCGCAAAGCCAAGACCATCAACGACACCGAAGGCCGCAAGCGTCTGGCTGAAATCGTCGCGGGCCTCAAAGAGTCTAACGACCTGATCACCACCGTGAACGGTCGTACCGGTGAAAGCCTCAACAGCTACACCCAAGCGTACGAAAAAGACCTGCAAACCGTTGGCGTGCAGCGTGCCGACGTAGCCACTGTTGCAGCGGCAGACACCACATCTGTTACTCCGGCCAACAAGAAAAAAGCCGCCACGAAGAAAAAGCTGCCAACCGTACCTCAGGAAGCAGTGACCACCGAGAAGACCTTGCGGGACGCGAAAACCAAGCAGGCTGCAAGCCAGCAGGTTGCAGCGACCGGTCAATCGCAGGTTAACGCGATGTGCAAAAGCCCGGATCTGGGCGACTGGGCCCCCGTGCCTTGCCCAAATGCGTGATTGAACCTGTTTGAGCGTTAACAAAAACGGCCCTGCTCAATGAGCAGGGCCGTTTTTTTATGTCAGCTAGTAAGCGGCATCACGCCTAGCCGAGTCAGATTGTCGGGATCAGAACAACCCGCCCAAATAGATCGCCCCGCCAAAGCCTGCTTGCGCGCCCACATTATATCCAGTCATAAGCAGCGCCCCCTTGGCTGACTGCATCAACTGACGCTGTATCACCGTCATTCCAAAAAACGCGGTAGCCGGTGTTGTATTCATCGCCATTGAGAGTGCCAGCAGTTTCGGGTCCAGCCCGAACAGCATTGCCGTGCCCGAGCCGCCTGCAACCAAGCCAGCGTTAAGTTCCATGAACACGCAGGGACCGGTGATGTCATCGCGCTTTAAGTCCCGGTCTTTCAGCGCATCCGACACGAATACCCAGCCGTAGCTCGTAAAGGATTCCAATGCCCCCGCGCCGCCAACGTTTTTGCCCTTGATCTGCAGGTTAACCTTGCCGAAGCGCGGCAACTTGAAGCCTAACCCAATGCCTGCGCCAGCGCCTCCGTAGCGAAAGCTCTCTTCTTTGCCATCGGGTGTCTTTAGGGTGATTGATCCGCCCGTACCGGATACCAAACCAACACTGAGCCCGCCGCTACTCCCTGTGATGTACTCCCAACCGCTGACATTGACCGGCAGGGGAATGATCGATTCAGTCATCGTTTTAACGTCCTTTTAGCGGCGGTACGGCAGGTTGCTTCCTGCCACTGGAAAACTCAGACCTACAGCCCCAGATAAACGCCAGGCCCATAAAACTCAGTGACACCGGAATGCCCCACAACGCGCCTCGGTCTTCAATGACAGCCGTCATCTTCGGGTCTTCGGCAAGGTAGAGCACCTGAACCGGCTGACCAACTTCATAGCCGAAAATCACCCCGCCCTGCGGGTATGAGATGACTTGGTTGTCAGCACTGGTGAATTCGATTTCGGGGTGCGAACCGCCAGCGTTAAGTTTAGTCACTACACCAGGGGCTCGCTGCGCCTGAGACAAAAACTCGTAACGCCAGTAAGCCATAGAACCGGCAATGGCAAGCAGGACTACACCGGCCAAGCCAAAGATCAGGCTTCGTATGAGGTAGGTATAGGGGTTGGGAGGATTACTCATGTCTTTAGTCAGGCGTCCTTGAAAAGTATCTGGGATCGGCTGTCAGCCCTGCGAGCTGCCGGCCGATGGTGATCTTTGGGAGTCAGCCCGCCACGACTCGCTGTCATAGGTCCACCGACTGAAACTAACAGGTAGCGGAATGATCGAGTGAGTCATGGTTTAACGTCCTTTAGCGCCGGTACGGCCGGTTTCTTTCTACCACTGGAAAATTCGGATCGAGCCACGAGCGCGAAGGCCAAACCCATCAACCCTAACAACGCCGAAGTGCCCCACAGCGCCCCCCGGTCGTTAACGACAGCCGTCATCTCGGGGTCTTCGGCAAGGTAGAGCACCTGAACCGGTTGCCCGACTTCATAACCAGAAATCATCCCACCCTGTGGGTATGAGATGACTTGGTTGTCAGCACTGGTGAATTCGATTTCGGGGTGCGAACCGCCAGCGTTTAGCTTGGTAACTACGCCAGGCGCACGCTGCGCCTGAGGCAAAAACTCGTAACGCCAGTAAGCCATATAACCGGCAATCACCAGCAGGGACAGACCGACCAGGCCACAGATCACGCTTCGTATCAGGTAGATGTAGG
>Ga0247730_1000460_pt1 | contig 30127 bp, 21 predicted proteins | sample UWRJL073202C2_FD_180959 | JGI IMG/M metagenome (GOLD analysis project Ga0247730, IMG submission 180959) | Plant litter microbial communities from Arlington Agricultural Research Station in Wisconsin, United States - UWRJ-L073-202C-2 | ecosystem: Environmental > Terrestrial > Plant litter >... | reverse complement strand
CCGTGCCGGCGATGGGTCTGACGTTGGCCTGCAAAAAAAGCCGATCCACGGATGACCGGGCCACGGCCACTCGCGAGAAAAGGCTGGCGCTGTTCATCGTCGCAGCGCCGACGCTTTATTGTTTTATCGGGGTCAACACGTGGATGTTGGGTGTCACCGTACCCGATCAATGGCTCTGGGTCGCTGGCTGGCTGCTGTTGGGCGCTCTGCTGACGTTCAAGCGCCCAGCGCACGACTTGAAATGGCGTACCCCTCGTGAGATGCCAATGCTGCGTGTCGCTCACGGGGTGGCTGGCGCCGTGGTGCTCGCCTTCGTGTCATTCCATTTGTTCAATCACCTGTTTGGGCTGATCAGCCCCGAGGCGCATACACAGGTCATGGAAGTAGGCCGCAAGGTGTATCGCGCCCCGTTCGTGGAGCCGGTGTTGGTCCTTGCCTTGTTGTTTCAGGTGTTCAGCGGGTTGCGGTTGGCCTGGAGCTGGAGCGCCCATAACGTCGACAGGTGGCGCATTTTCCAGCTTGGGTCTGGAGTGTTCTTATCCGTGTTTCTGATTGGGCATATGAATGCCGTCTTCATATTTGCGCGCACTGTCGCGGGCATTGATACGGGATGGGCGTTCGCCTCTGGCGATCCGGTGGGCATGATTCATGACCCCTGGAGTATTCGCTTGCTGCCGCATTACGCCATTGGTGTGTTCTTCGTCTTGGCGCACTTGGTCAGCGGACTCAGAGTAGTGTTGCTGGCGCACGGCATCAGCCAAATCAGGGTCAACACCATTTGGTGGATTGGCGCGTTATTTAGCGTGATCGTTTCACTGTTGATCATGCTAGGCATGACCGGGACTAGGCTCGTTTAAATGTTTATAACTGGCCTGCACGTTGAGGCGTGCAGGTTCAATCAACGTGCGCTGGAAGTTCTCACGCGATTCAACTCACCAACAACAAGAAAGGATAGTTGCATGACATGCCTGATTTGCGCAGGTCCGGCTGAAGAAATCGCTTGCCCGTCACAATGGGAAGAAAGAAGGTGTGCCGTCTGCGGGCGCTATAGAATTTCCAACGCTTTAGTGCGAACACTTATGGACAACGGCCAGATTTTCGATCTGGTGAAAGCCCGTGAGTGGTTGAAAAGGAATGGAACGCTACATGACATTCCCAAACTTGTGTCCGCCGATCGTCTCCTTCAAACGTGGAACAGTTATAACAGCCGCTCCCCGTCATTCAGCTCGAGGCCGTAAGATTTCATCATGAAAGCGCAACGCTCAGATGATCAGAACGCCGCTCGGAGTAAGCGTTGACGCAACAGGCTGAGCCGCACTCAGGCGCCAGTAATCGTTGGGATATTATTTGTATACCTGTGTATGTATCGCCCACCCGTTGCTCATTGCACACTGGATTTCAAGCGATCTGGCTCTCTCGGTAGCAGAGAAAAGATGGCCGGGCTTTTTCATTCGAATAAACAGGCGAATAACCATGACGCGTCATCTGACTTCTCTAGCACCTGATTCAGCAACTTCCCGGCAGGCTCCCATCGTCGCCGACTTCGAGGAACTCGTGCCGTCGCGCTATGCGCTGCGTATCGGCGATATCGAAGTGCTGGTCATCAGCGACGGCGTACTTCCGCTGCCAACCGAGACCATGTCGACCAATGCTGATCCAGCCGCCCGGACCGCTTGGTTCAAGGACATGTTTCTGGGACCGGACGCGTTCGATTGGGCGCTGAATGTGCTGCTGGTGCGCAGCGGCGACAAAGTCATCCTCGTGGATGCCGGTCTGGGAGGGCAATTCCCCGGTTTTCCGCGCGCCGGGCAATTTCCGAAAAGGTTGAAGGCGGCGGGTGTCGATCTTGCGTCGATCACTGACGTGATCATCACCCACATGCACATGGACCATATCGGCGGGATGTTGGTAGACGAGGTCAAGAACCAGCTCAGCCCCGACGTCCGCGTTCATGTATCCGCCACCGAGGTCGCATTCTGGGAGTCACCGGATTTCACCCTGACCGCTATGCCTGCACCCGTACCCGAGGTGCTGCGGGCGACCGCCAATGAATTCATCAACGTGTATCGCAGCAGGGTTCGAACGTTCGACGACGAGTACGAGGTCGCGCCAGGCGTCGTGGTCAAACTCACCGGTGGGCACACGCCAGGGCACGCCATCGTGTACGTCACCTCAAAGGGCGAGCGTCTGACATTCGCCGGTGACGCTCTCTTTCCCGTCGCGTTTGAGCATCCCGATTGGCATAACGGCTTCGAGCACGATCCTCAAGAAGCCGAAAGCGTGCGCGTGCGCCTGCTTCGAGAAGCCGCAGCCAGCGGTGAAGTGTTCGTGGCTACCCATCTGCCATTCCCTTCTATCGGGCGAGTGGCCATCGATGGGGACGCCTTTCGCTGGATTGCGGGCTTCTGGGACTACTGATAGGCACGTTTTGCCTGGTTTGGTTTGAACAGGCCGTAATGATCAGCGTGATTGGGCACGGAGGCCCAATCGACGCCCCACGGTTGATGGGGTGACATTTCTACTGCTAAACGATGGGAGATAGCGATGACAGTCAGAGCCAACTTTGAAAAAGACTCTCCAGACGCCATTAAGGCTTTGATGTCCATGGAAATGGCATTGAGAACCTTGCCGATCGACAGAACGCTTATGGATCTGGTTAACCTGAAAAGCTCGCAGATAAACGGCTGTGCCTATTGCATTGACTTGCACACCGCGCAAGCTCGTGCTGCCGGTGAGACAGATCGCAGACTCGCTGCAATCGTCGCCTGGAGAGACACTCCCTTTTTTACAGCCCGCGAGCGCGCAGCACTTGCCTGGGCGGAAGCGCTTACGCTCGTTCATCAGCAGCACATATCCGATGAGCTGTATGAGGAAGTGAGCGCTCACTTCAACGCCAAACAGTTAATCGAACTAAGCGTGGCTGTCACCACAATAAATACCTGGAACAAGTTTGGCATCGCCTTTAGAAAACTCCCGAAAATTTGATTTGGGCTTGGGTTATGACCCCAGAACTTTATTGAGCACAGTACGTTCGTTTGAACGCACACAGCGGGACTCGTCTCTCGAAGGCATATGCGGCTCATTGCGCGCGAATGTCCGCTTCTGGCCGATTGCTGCCTGTGGCGAGGGGCCGCAAACAAGGAGAAGGTGCAGGATATTGCCCGGCAAGCCCCGGTGGATCACCGAGCTGTTGGTTTGAGTTTGCCGAGGTCCCCTCACAAACAAACTGTCGAATCGCCGGGCTGCAGGGGGCTGGTTTGAAGTTTCGTATTGCGCGAAGAAATATCCGGTAGGTTAATAGAGTCCATAAAAAGGCCGCTGCAAAAACAGCGGCCAGAAGCCGTCTCCCGTTTTACAGTGAAAGGCAGTTACAACAGATAAGACTCAAACTTTCGCTGGGTTCTGTTTATCCGGATCAATCCCATAAAGCGCAATAGCCTCAGCTACTTTTTCCCTTGGCACCCCTCCGTCATCGGCCAGCGCTTTCAAGGCCGCCAACGCGATGAAGTGGCGATCCACTTCGAAAAACCTGCGCAGCGATTCTCGGGTATCCGATTGGCCGAAACCGTCGGTGCCTAATGCTACGAAGCGCCGCATGGGCACGAACGGGCGGATCTGGTCGGCGAATATCCTCATGTAATCAGTCGCGACGACCACCGGACCCTGTTTATCTTGCAGGCAACTTTCAACGTGACCGATACGTGGCGCCTTATGTGGGTGCAGCAAATTCCAGCGTTCGGCATCCTGACCGTCCCGACGCAGTTCGGTCAGGCTGGTGACGCTCCACACTTCGCTGCTGACGTCGAAGTCCTGCTCCAGCAACTGCGCGGCGGCAATGACTTCTTGCAGGATTGAACCGCAACCCATCAGCTGTACGTGCTTGCCTTCGATTGGCTGCACCGCGGCAGAGAGTTGATACATGCCTTTAACAATGTCCTGCTCGATACCTTCGGGCATGGGCGGGTGGGCGTAGTTTTCGTTCAACAACGTGATGTAGTAATAAATGTCTTGGTTTTCGACATACATTCGCCGCATGCCATCCTGGATGATCACGGCCAGTTCATAGGCGAACGTCGGGTCGTAGGACACGCAGCACGGTACGGTGGAGGACAGTACATGGCTATGACCATCGTCATGTTGCAGGCCTTCGCCCATCAGCGTGGTTCTGCCGGACGTTGCGCCCAGCAGAAAACCTCGGGCGCGGGCATCGCCAGCCGCCCAGGCAAGATCGCCGACGCGCTGAAAGCCGAACATTGAATAAAAGATGTAGAAGGGCACCGTCGTCACGCCGTGGGTGCTATAGGAAGTGCTCGCGGCAATCCAGGAAGCAATCCCGCCGGATTCGTTCAGGCCTTCCTGCATAATCTGGCCGTCCCGAGCTTCCTTGTAATAGCTCAGCTGGCCGGCGTCCTGAGGCGTGTACAACTGGCCGACATGGGAATGGATGCCGATCTGGCGGAACAGGCTTTCCATACCGAAGGTGCGTGATTCGTCCGGGACAATAGGCACGATCAGCTTGCCGATGTTCGGGTCTTTGAGCAACGTGCCGAGGATGCGCACAAACGCCATGGTGGTGGAAATACCGCGCTCGCCAGTGCCTTTGAGCTGGGTGTCCAGGGCCGACAATGGCGGGATCTGCAACGGCTCGACTGCACTGAAGCGTGCAGGCACGTAACCGCCCAGTTGGGTACGCCTGGCTTGCAGATAAAGGGCCTCGATACTGTCCGCTGTCGGTTTAAGGTAAGGCATGTCGCCCAGTTGATCGTCGGTGAGGTCCAGCGCGAAACGATCACGGAACGCTTTGACAGCGTCCCCGCCCATCTTCTTGAGCTGATGGTTGATATTCTGGCCTTCGCCTGCTTCGCCCATGCCGAAGCCTTTCACGGTCTTCGCCAGAATGACCGTCGGCCCGCCGGTGTGGCGCATCGCGGCGGCGTAGGCGTTGTAGACTTTTTCCGGATCATGGCCGCCGCGAGAGAGCTTCCAGATTTCTTCGTCGCTCAGGTCGCTGACCAGTTCCAGCAACTCGGGGTATTTGCCAAAAAAATGCTCACGGACGTAAGCGCCGTTTTGGGATTTGTAGTTTTGATAGTCGCCGTCCACGCATTCCATCATCCGCTGGCGTAGCAGGCCGCTTTTATCTTTTTCCAGCAAGGCATCCCAACCGCTGCCCCAGATCACCTTGATAACGTTCCAGCCGGCCGCCCGATACAGGCTTTCAAACTCCTGAATGACCTTGCTGTTGCCGCGCACCGGTCCGTCCAGACGCTGGAGGTTGCAGTTGACGACAAAAATAATATTGTCGAGCTTCTCCCGACCCGCGAGGGAAATCGCCGCCAGGGATTCCGGCTGGTCCATTTCTCCGTCACCGAGAAACGCCCATACTTTGCGCCCTTGATGTTCTTTCAGGCCACGGTCTTCGAGGTAGCGCATGAATCTGGCCTGATACGCGGCGGTGATCGGTCCTAGTCCCATGGACACCGTCGGAAATTGCCAGAAGTCCGGCATGAGCCTTGGATGTGGATATGACGAGACACCGTCGCGGTCAGTCTCGCGGCGGAAGTTGTCCAGCTGTTCTTCGCTCAGGCGACCTTCCAGATAGGCGCGCCCGTAGATGCCCGGTGAAGAGTGGCCCTGGATATACACCATGTCGCCACCAAACTGCTCGGTGCGCCCACGGAAGAAATGCTCGAAGCCGACGTCGTACAGAATGGCGGCCGAGGCATAGGAAGCGATGTGCCCGCCCACGTTCGAATGTTTTCCGGCGCGCAGCACCATGGCCAAAGCGTTCCAACGGATATAAGCATTGATCCGGCGCTCTATTGTCAGGTCGCCGGGGTAGGGCTGCTGACGGTCGACCGGGATTGTGTTGACGTAGGGCGTGGTGACGCGCCCGTAAAAATCACCATGGCGGCTGGCATCGAAATCCAGCATCTGATCGATCAGGTAGTGAGCGCGAGAACGCCCTTCGACGCTCGCCACCGATTCGATGGATTCGAGCCATTCGCGAGTTTCTTGTGGATCCTCGTCGAGAAACAGGGGGTGTTGTGCCATCGTCGTCTCCTGGACAGTGCAGCAGCACCGAGTCGTTGGGTGCCTGGCTAAGGGGCGTGGGTCGACGCCAACCTAAAAAAATTTGTAATTGCAGTTGCAACTACATACGAGAACTTAGCCTGCCACACGTTACAATTGCAACTAAATCGATGTCATGAAAAGGGTAATGCATGTCTTCAAGCGATCCGGATACCTGGTTCAGATTCGTCAGGGCCCACCGCTGCCTGATCCGGGAAATCGAGCGTCGACTGGCGGCTGCCGGGCTGCCGACGTACGCGTGGTACGACGCGTTATGGGGCCTGGAAAGCGGCCCTGAAGGCACCAGACGCATGAGCGAATTGGCTGACGTGATGGCGATCGAGCGCTACAACCTCACCCGGTTGGTAGACCGGCTGGAGGCCGAAGGCTTGGTCACACGCCGCCGTGCCAGCGATGACGGCCGTGGTGCGTATGCCGCCATTACCGAGAGCGGGAAAGTGCTGCGTAAAGAAATGTGGAAAATCTATGAAGGAGCGGTAGACGAGCTGTTTTTGTCGCAATTCGACGACGAGCAACAGCGATTCCTCAGTGACGCGCTTGAGCGGGCCGCAATGGCAGCGCGCACCAGTGGGCGAGCGGGCTGAGCGTTGTCCGTCATTGCAGCAGATAACGCTCCATTGCCTGTTCGACGCACGCCTGCGCGATAACACCTTCCTGGGCCAAGGCTCGCAGCGCAAGTGCCACGATCCAGCGTTTATCCACCGATTTTACCGAAGATGTTTCGGTTGAGTCCGCGCCGAGCGCCACGAACCGTGACTGAATATGCCCACCGATCTGATCGGCGACATGCTGGGCATACCCGGTCACAGCCACCACCGGGCAATCATCGGCGCTCAGGCAGTCGAGCAAATGCGACGACCGCCGCGGCATGTCAGGATGCATCCGGTTCCAGCGTTGTGCCTTGTCTGCATCACGGGCCAGGCGGGTGTAGCTGGGGCAGCTCCAGAGTTCGCTTTCGACGCCCCAGTCATCACGCAACATCTGCGCCGCTGAGGCTACCGACTGCAAGGCCAGCCCCGCGCCCAACAAGCGGACCCGGGGTTGCCCGGCATCTGTATCAATCTCGTTGAGTTTGTACATGCCCTTTAAGGCGTGGCTCGCATTAAGGTGGCTGATGGGGGCGATGAAATCATTGGGTTCATCGTGAAGCGCCATGTAATAGAAGCCGGTATTGCCTTCCACATACAAACTTTGCAACGCAGCTAGCGCAATGGCGTGCGCTTCGGCACCGCTGGCGGGGTCGAAGGGCAGGCAGTGCGGGTTGGCGGCCAGCCAAAGCGGAACCCAGGGGTGAGCGCCTTTAGGCCAGCGGGAGGGCAGGGTTTCTATGTCATTGCACAGAATGCCCCGGCGGGCGGACTCGTTTGAAAGTGCGCAAAGTTCGGCTGATGTCGCAGAACTGGTCAGGTACAACAGCGGTTTTTCGCTGGCGCAGGCAGTAGGGCTTAAGCGCAGAGGCCAGGCGCTGATACGTGTGTGACAGCTTTCGACTTGAGACTGCTTGTCGGACCGAATGACCCAGACATGCCTGGCCGTTCCCGGATCCCTTTCCAGTCGGTTGGCGATATCGATCATGGTGTAAAGCGGAGAGGAGAAGCCAACAGTGTGTTGATGTGCTGGGGTTCGGATTTTATCAATGCAGGCCTGAGCGGCAAGGCGGGTATCTGGTGTTTTGCTAAAGCTGGAAAAGCCGATCATATTCCAAAAATCTCCGTGTGCTCCGTCATGCTTGCACCATACTTTACGCCCTAATATGATTGCAAATGCAATTAGATTGCTATGGAATGGAGTCTCTTCATGAACGCGTCTTACCATTGCCCTGTAGACGGAAGCCACTGTGCGCAGCGCTTGTGCAACCGTCCGCTCGGCCGGTTAATGCCTGTCGCGAAGGACTGCAATTGGCCGATTAGCGACCGTTGCTCTGGCAAGCCATCCTTGTCCTTCCGCACCTGGAGGACATGTCATGAGCATCATCACTACCCACAGCCGTCAGCCCTGGAACAAAGGAAAATTGGTCGGGCAGAAACCCCCGCTACGACTGAGAGACATCTGGTCTATCCGGGTAAGGCTTCAAATTGCAGAAAGAACTCGGGATCTGGCTCTCTTCGATCTGGCCATCGACAGCAAGCTTCGAGCCTGCGACTTAACCAGGCTCCGTGTGCGCGACGTCGCCCACGGCGAGCACGTATCATCACGAGCCATGGTCATGCAGCAGAAAACGCAGCGGCCTGTGCAGTTCGAGATTACTGAACAAACACGGTCTGCTGTCGCAGCCTGGATACGTCAGGCCAAGCTACGCAGCGAGGACTGCTTGTTCCCTAGCCGACTGCACACCTCTGACCATCTATCCACTCGGCAATACGCTCGTATAGTCAAAGGCTGGGTGAAAGCCATTGACCTTGATCCAGCCATGTATGGCACTCATACGATGAGACGTACGAAGGCATCACTGATCTATCGCAGGACGAAAAACCTGAGGGCGGTTCAACTGCTGCTCGGCCATACAAAGCTGGAGAGCACCGTTCGATATTTGGGGATCGAGGTCGATGATGCCTTGGAAATGGCGGAACAGACCGAGGTTTGACTATGCATAGCGATGGTTGACCTCTGGCCGTCACTAATCGACCCAAAGCGGACTGTCGATAATGGCCTGTCGAAACTTATTCCGGTGAGATATCAGGCTGCTTCGGTCTTAAAGCATGAAATCCATAGTCTGTATTTATATTCATCTTTTTCCAAAGACTTTCATAGTGCGAAAATGACTTGGGCGAGAAGTAGTTTTTTCTATTTTCGTTGAGGCTATAAAATCCCAAGCCAGATTTCAAAAAAGGGAAATTATCACAAAACGGTGCTCCATCATTTTTAATTGATAGTTCATATCTGTTGCACATTACAGTGGAGGTCGAGTCTACGCTTGATCTTTGAATCTTTGTGAATCCGCGCCTTAACAAAACCTCGGCAAAAACATCGTTATTGCTCAGATTAAGACTTTTTAGCTTTTTCAGATGTGGAGGATATGTAAGGTAGACGCCGACTCTCGCAGACTCGGATATTAAATCCCAGGCCTTTAACTGAATGTAAAACTCATCTTCACTCCCATCGAAGCCAGCGACAAGATAAATTTCGTGATAAGCAGATTTACGAATCGCGCTCAATACCTCGCTTGTAAAAAAATCCGCCCCAAAATTCTCTCGCTTACGCTTTTTCATAAATTGAAATGAGTCGTAAACTACTAAGCAATATTGTCCGACATCCTTCCTGTACTTTTTTAGTCGTTCATTTTTATCTTTCAAAGAACCCAAAAAAGCATCTTGGAAATCTTTTAAGGTATAGTTTGGCAGGTGTAGAATCTTGGTTTTGATTGGTTGGTAGTTGTTGCTCTTGCCAAGATATGTAACGTTCTGGGGTCTTAATTTAAGCTTGTCATCTTTGTGTATATATGTGCCGTCCATGATTTTTTTTGCGTAATCTGGCATGTTTACCAATCGGGCTGTTGCTCCGTCAAGATACAGCTCGGTAATTTCCACCCCAATTAGGTTGTCTCCTAGATTAGTATTTTTATATTCTAGAATAAAATCTGGCATTTCAGATTTTATTACTTCGCAAAGATCGTCTTTCTTAAAAATTCTGTTTAAAATTTCAAATTCTTTTTCGGTTTTTGTTTTTGCCATATCAAACGCTCACATTAATTAATTTTCTAAAGCTGAGGTGGCGTTAAGCTATCAGCGTAGTTAGTTATTGTCCATCGAGCCCACCGTAAGTGGGCCGCTCGCTGTGGACTGCTACAGACTGCTCTTGACCGACCTGTCGGCACCGAGATGCCGGAATGGGCCCAGGCTGTGTGAAACGTTTTTGGTCGTAGAGACCGCCAAGAACGAGGGCGGAAACCTTGCCTCTAGGTGAAATCTGACTCTGCTACCAAAGATAGGGGAACAAGAACTCGATTGAGTGCCGCGAAAGGTTCAGGGATACCGGCTTGCGTCCGTCGAGAGTGATCAAGCCCTCCTTTGCCATCTGGTTCAACAGGCCCCGAGTGGTGCGTTCCCCAACGCCAAGGCTAGCCTGGAGCTCGGCACGTGGCTGATCGCCCATATGGAGCAAGGTTTTGTAAACGTCCCTGGCCTCAATCCTGAGCTCTGGCAGTGCATTGCCCTTGCCATCTGAAAGCGTTCCACGACTGCGCATCTCGAAGTACACATCGATCCGCTCGCCCAGTTTCTCTGGATCAAGCTGAGTGCTGAAGTATTGAACCTGATCCAGCGCGGTCTCGGTGAAGTACTGGGTCCAGCGCATAAGACCGCTGTCCGACAAGATGCCACGACCATCCTGGTCGCCTTTCCGAGGGTGGTCGGCTGCATTGAGCATGTCGTAATACATGGCGGTGTTTCGGGCAAAGCCCCGGCTCATGGACCACAGCCCATAACCGCCAAAACCGGCGGCCTTTAAGTACTGGTCAGTAAACAGACGCCCTGTACGGCCGTTTCCGTCCATGAAAGGGTGAATCCACATTAGCCGGTGGTGCGCTGCAGCGGCCGCGAGGAAGCGCGAGAGTCCGTGAATCCGATCCAGTCGATAAACACGCTCGAATTGGCCTATGTGGGCGTGCATCTGCTCAGCGGTCGGGGCGATGTGCTGGCCAACCTTGACGCCGTGCTCGCGGAATACGCCCGGAACCATGCGGATGACGCCGCCTTGTTCGTTAATTTGGATATCCAGCATCCCCTCTGGCACACCGTCGTAGAACTCGCGATGTAGGCGCGAGATGGTGTCCCGAATGCACACGTCAACCGGGTCGATCGGGTCGTCGGTGAGCCGTCGCTGCGCTTCAATGTGGCGCTTGATCTCCAAGAAATCTTCGCTCACTTTGACCTCCTGGGGCACGTCTACAGCCTGTTCGGCACGCAGAATGTCAGCCGGCACCGCGGAGTTGCCCTCGATCTTGTTGCTGTAGTACGAGTTCACTACGCGCATTAGGTTGGTCATCGGCACACGCAACGGGCGCAGGATCTTGCCGTGGAGCTCCGCATCGAGGCGCATGACCTTGACGATTTGGTCCTGTAGATCTTCGGAGGCCCTGTCTTGGGGAAAATATGGTGTGAATGACATTTACCGCTTACCTACCTTGCGCTATGCCTTATAGGTAAGGCTTTAACCAAATATACGGTACATCTTTTGCCGGCTCATTTGCCGGTAGCATAGCGTTGACTGCTTCTGGCCGAAACTGACGCTGAGCGCAGCGTAAATAGGGGTAGAAGATCAGTGATTCCAAAGGCAGCACACGCTTGCTTCTGTTTGTCTTGACGAGCACCAGCGTCTGGCCGGAGCCAATTTGGGTTTGGCTAATCGGTACGTTGAGATTACTACCACGTTCGCTTTGTCCGGCGTTACCGATCCAAGGCGCCCCTTGGTGCCAGACTCTAGGAGCAGGACCATGAGACTAAGTTTTCACGTGCTAGTCATAGGGGCGAATGGTAGCCAGCGCAGCTGACGCGACACTAAAGATAGCTCCCTATTTGAGAGTCTATCGCATCACTCCTTACGTTATGCGTACAGGTAAAGTTAGGTTGCGCAGGCTCACACGAAGAAAACCAAGTGGTTGCTAGTCGGCGAAGGCTTGATCCAGCGGAACGCGGTAGCCCGTTGCCAAGCGGTTTGTCTCATTCGCCATCCCCACTACAGCCTGCAGCTCACCAAACATTGCGTCCGTCATTCCTGCGTTGCGCGCCGCCGCGAGGTGAGAGGCAATGCAATAAGGGCAATTGTTTGTAACGCTTACTGCTACGTAGATCAGTTCTTTCGTCAGAGCATCCAGAGCACCAGGCGCCATGATCTGCTTCAGGCTATGCCAGGTGCGCTCTAGCGTTTCAGGGTGAGCCGCTAGGCATTTCCAGAAATTGTTTACCTGATCCACCTTGCGAGTCTGCATGATGTCGTCGTAGACCGCGCGTACACGCTGACTGCCCTGTTCGTACTCGATTAGGGATCTGTACTATTTTTGCCCTGACCCCACATGCTTGGTCAGAGTTGTACCGGCGAAATTAAAGAACTTCTATCTCCGGGCCCCAGAGTCTCATGTGCCTGGCTGCGTGAATGAGAAGCAGAGTACTAACAGCTCACCCGTTCCAATGGCTCCTCAGGTAAGACATGCGCTTTTGCCGGCGCCGATTATCCCGACCCATCTCGGGCCGCTCGCTCGTAAAGCAAAGACCTCTCACAAACCGACCATGTCTGAGCGGCGAGCGCTAGCTTCTCAAGCAAAAGCTGCTCCCGTTCTACATCCTGGCACCTTGCAAGAGGTGGTGGATGCTTGGTCCACCATGAGCCATGCGGACCGAAATACGCATCGCCTGCAAATCGCCGGGAATACTTTGACCTACTTCGACGCTTTTGGCGCAATGGGGCAAGCTGGCGGAGACATCGCTTTGCTGAGATGCAAAAGCATCATCAGCTTTGGTTCTGCAACCGTGAGATCTCATGGGGACTCGTACTACATTTCCAGTCGGTCCAGATTCGATGCAGGGGACACCAAACTATCCATCACCATTAGGGTGAAGCCAAGCGACCCGTATTTCTCGCGACTTGAAAACGGTCTTGGGGGTGTTTCGCTGCTGATGCTGCATGGTGTTGATCTCGTCGTCAGGAATCAGAAAAATTATTTCGACTTCCCTCTCTTTGATCCGCCCAACCCTTACGCGGGATTTGCGCTCGTGTAAGAGTCAGTTTGACGTGCCTTTTCTATTAGAGATCCGACTCCCTGCTATCTGCTACCGGTCATTGCTCAACCGCGCCACATGTTGCACACAACATGTGGCGTTGATTTCCACTATGGCGAAGTCACCATCCCATAGCCAAAGTCGCTTGCATCTAAGTCCGGGCTAAAACACTCATTCCGCGCGTTTGCGGTGAGGTGAGCGGCCACAGCAAGGGCGAGATTAGGAGCGCGCGCTTCTTGGAGTCGCTGCCACCACAAAGCAGCAACCCCGGCTACATACGGACATGCCATGCTTGTCCCGCTCATTGCCTGAAGGTTACCGCCTGGCTGCGCTGAGACGACATCTACGCCAGGAGCGGTGAGTTTGGGAAGGCTATTGGAGAAGTCGGCTATGCCGTAAAGATTTCCGACGACTGATGCTGCCGCGACTGAAAGCACGCCTTCGGCTGCAGCAGGAAGTGAAGCGGCAATCTTATAGTCTTTGTTGATCGCTCGACGGCTTTCATTACCCGCGGCAGCGATCACTAATGGTGCGGAGTTAAAAGCCGACTGAGCCTTGAACATCCCCATTAATGCGTCCAACAGCCGTAGATTTCCGCGATACGTCTCAAGTGCCTCAGACGTAGCTAGATCAGCTGGCCAGCCAGCCTGAATTTTTTCTTCGACTGCTCCTGGGAAATCGAAACCGAGCGACATCGATATGATATTCGCGCGCTCTCTCACAGCCCACTGAAGCCCTTCAAAAAGTATCTCGGAGCTGCCGCCATTTTGGCCCAGCACCTTCCCTATTAAGGCTTGGCCTATGCCACGCGCCACACCGATTCGGCGACCTCCTACATCTTGGCCAAAAATAGTGCCCGCGCAGTGAGTCCCGTGGCCGTCAAGATCGCCATTGCCTTCGCCGGTGAAGTCTTGCTCTTTTATATTCAGGCCCGCAAACGAAGGGTGAGAGCGATCAATTCCTGTGTCGAGGACAGCAATTGTCACCCCGGCGCCTGTGTATGAGGTTTGATGAGCGCCCACTGCAAAGATACCCCACGCATCTCCTGATATTGAGGATCCTACTGCGCTTGGTAACGGCGTGATGAGTTTTGTCATCATTGGGCGTGTGATGGCAAGGACTTCAGGGTCTCTGCTCAAGCCGGCAGCGGCATGTTGAGTCAATCGTTCAGTCACTATCGAGGTCGTATTTGCGGCCCCACCTGAAGCGCGCTTGAGCGACTGGCGGGACCCTGCAGATGATCTCAAAACGATATAACTTTCCATTCCGCTCTTCCTGGCAAAAAAATTTAGCTCTAATAGTGAGTCGCAGCTACCCCAGCGGCTCAAGCAGACAGTTACACCCTTACCGGTAGCGAAACCTGTGGCTGTATCTCCACAAGCGCGGCGTACGCTTGCAAGATGTCAGCGAACAAATTTGGATGCTTGGGAGCTTCAACGGTGACGATCAGGGCGTAGCGAATCTTTTCGGCTTTGTCTGCCTTGCCGCCGTTGTGTCGCGCGTTGTAATGGATATCGAAGGCTGCGTTGTTGAGGCTTGAGCCGTACATGGTCTTGGCGTCATGCAGGACCGTCTCCCATTTGCCGGCGTCAGAGCGCAGCTCCTCTTCTGTTGCGAACTTTCTCTTTTCAAAAAAGGTTTTGGTTTTGGCGTTGGCTTTTCCTGCTTCGATCTTCTCCTTGTTTGGTCGGAACGTTACCTCGAGCCCGGCGCGAGTATACGAAGCGGAGTTCTGGGGATCTGTTGTGCATGCAAAAGAGAAGGTGGCTTTTACCTTCACTTTGCCGGTAAGAGCGGCTTCTGGAAGCGGGATCGGCGCCCGGATGTACTTGCCTGGCTTGAGTTCGCCTTGATAAACGATTCTCGCAACGCCTGAGGGACACGTGATCACGTCCATCAGGTCTTCAGGAATTTTTCCCCAACCCACGTCGACAGATTCATGGCCATTCTGATCGGCTGCATGAATCAGCAGCGCTTTGATCGCGAGCGGCGAAAGGTCTTGGCCTAGTACTGCGCGCACCCCAACGGCGGCGCGAAGGACGTATGGCGCGGCGAAACTGGTGCCCAACAGAGGAACTAGGGAAGGCTTCGCACCTGGAATCAACGTATGGAAATATTGCTTGCCGCCACCAAATGCCATTAGATCGGGCTTTACAACACCAGGGCTACGCCCAGGGCCGCGGGCGCTGTACGAGGCGCGAGACCAAGTCTCACCAGTACTGTTCGCCGCACCTACAGTTACTGCGTTTACGCAGTCGGATGGGACCTGGACGCGATCCAGCTGGACGATTGAATCTCGAGTTCCGTTATTACCTGCAGCGATAGTCATGAAGGTGTTGCCGTCGCTGAGAAGATTATCGATTACTGATGTCCACGCGTGAACGTCATCGTCTTCGATAGCGACGTCGGGTCCTAGGCTGAGATTGATGAATTCGTACTGACGCGATAGCAGGACTTCTTCAATGTGTCCCAGCGTCCGGTAAAGCTCGAGTGGGTTCTCAAGACTTGCCCCTTCGTCGAGAACCCGCAGATGGTCAACGAATGAGTATGGTCGGCTAGCGGTGCCCTCTGGCTCGATTGGTCCGAACAAAAACGCGGAAGTTGCGGCTAGACCGTGTTCTGGTCCTTCAGGATCGTCCCCGGCATGTTCGTCGAGGACTCGATAGTTACGAAGCCATTTGCCAATGGCATGTTCCTGAGGGAGGCCCGCGTCCAGAATCGCCACCCTGGGGTCTGACGATAGTGGGGCTTGTGTGGGAAGAGTGCATCCTACCGTGGGGCCACTGCGCTTGATAGGTGGCAGAAGGCCTCGCATTTTCGGAACCGGGCGAATGACTCGAACGAAGACGAACTCAGCCAGTTTTAGGACCTCTGGCTGGTCTCCTTGGACGGGGACAAACCAAAGATTGCCCACTTCAAAGCCGAGTTCGCTGTGAACGACAACTTTGTGCAGGCCTGCGAATGCTACGAAGGCATTTTGAATGAAGCTGCTGTCCTGATCCGGCAGCATATGGATGCCGCATTCAAAGTACTTGTCTTGCTCGGAACCAGGGTTGACGATTCGGCTTTCAGGTTCGAAGGCAAAGATATTTTCGATTCGTGTCAGCTCCGTCGCTTCATCCGAATCAGACTCAACACTATTCATCCACTGGCTGAATGCCCTGAATGCCCTGCGCTTACCTGCCACAAAGATTTCGGTGGTTGAAGTTTCCTTCGGGGCTATCTTGCGGGTCCAGCTCTCTGGTGTGACCCTAACTTTACGACTTCCGATCGACTCCAGCCCTACGGCGCGCAAGAGATTGGACGGAAAAAACGACCGTGCAATGTAGCTTGGATTGAGAACCAGTCTCGCAACCCCGAAATCTTGCGGGCAAGCGACTGGTGAAAGACTGTCCAAGGCTGCCGATGTGGTTTCGGCCTGCCCAGTTAGGCGTTCCCGAGCCTGCTCAAATGTATATGCGTCCGCTTTGTCCATCTTGCGGCTAATACCTTTGATGCTTTGGGTTAGCAGCTCGCCTCTACCAATCAGAAAGTTCGTTTGGCTCATGCGTTGGTTCTCTTCCTTGATGATCGTTTAGCCGGTGTTGAGGCTGCTGCACTGTGCTTTCGAATAGTGTCACGGCTGACGCCGGTGATGTCGTGGATCGCCCGTTGAGACAACGACGTTTCGCTATCCAATAGCACTGCAAACTTAATCTTCTCAGCATGTTCGAGCTCTGGCGTTTTGAGTCGCACGAGATCTTCGATTAATTGTGCAGGGCTGCTGCTCCCTAGCGCCACGGCGCGTCGAAAGCGCTGCATCTCACGCTCAATATCGCTGAATGAATGCCTCTGGAAGGCATGAGCCAAAATACCAATCCACTTTTCGAAGTACGGCAGATCGGGTCCGAGGAATCGCCTGGTAGCGATCGCGACTGTCTCAGCATCAGGCGATTTGAATTCGACCACCAGATCGAAGCGGCGCCATAACGCAGGGTCTATCAATTCGGGGTGGTTCGTGGCTGCCAGCAGTAGACTCGAGGAGGGCCACTCATCAACTTCTTGAAGGATTACGGTGACAAGACGTTTGAGTTCACCTACGTCGCTTTCATCACTGCGGCGTTTTGCGATGGCATCAATCTCATCAAGAAATAGGACCGACGGTACTCGTTTGGCGTAGTCCAAGGCAGACCTAAGATTCGCGCCGCTTTTGCCGAGTAGGCTGCTCATAACCGCAGTCAGGTCCAGGACAAATAGTGGCACACCCAACTGGGCTGCAATCCACCTAGCTGTGATGGTTTTGCCAACGCCAGGCGCGCCCACGAAGACAGATGACTTCGTCGGGTGTAAGCCAAGCGCTGCAAGCTTTTTGATTTGCTTGCGCTCTTTGATCAGCTCAGCTAGCGAACTCTGGATGCTGGCCTCTAGCAGTGGTGCAGGAAAATCAGAGGCGTCATTGAACACCTTCAGTAGTGAGAGTCGAGACTCATCATCTACCGGCATGTTTGTGCCCTCAATTTTCTGTGGGCTTTCTCTGCGCATGTAGTGTGACGCTCCGCTCGGAGCAATGGTGCGCAAGAATGTTTCGAGCTGTTCTGCCAGCTCCGGCTCCAAACCTCTGTACTGCCTAACGAGGCGTGCGACAAAGAGGCGTACGTCTTCCGACTTCTCGCTGAGAGCCAGTCTGGCAACCTGGACTAAGTCCGATTTCACTTTGGTCAATTCGTCCGTCTTCATCTAAATAGTCTGATTTTAAAGGGTTCAGTAGAGTTTTGTCGTGGACTAAAGATTAGCATGGTGCGCGGTATTCGTCGCTCTGGCAAGCGGGGACCTTAGCCAAAGGGACCCGGCAACCGACCAGTGGTGGGTCATTGATTCAAGGCCGAACGGTGTTGCGTGGGGTGTCAAGAAGAGGGCGCTGAGTGATTTGTTTGGAGGTGGGCGAATGGGACAGAGGCTTGCCTAAACCAAGCGAGTTCGCCCCATCCCGAGCGTTTTGAGGGAGGCCGCCATATGGGAATCATCCCCTGCGTTAAGGTTCTGGACTCCAATCTAGCCCGGAATCGAGGGCCTCCAAGACACTCCTTTTCCATTACCTCACACGCATTCACTCGTTCGTGCGTATCTGGAATTTATCAGACGCGTATATTTAGACGTCGAGTGCAAGCGCAATAGGCGGGGATATGGGTAGCGATCAACGATTGAAGAATTGGAATGCGGTGTTCTCGATAGCGGATGGTCGAGTGGTGTGCACTGCCTGTGCATCTGATCAGCCTTTGGCTGAAGCTAACTTCGTTTTTCCGCACTCCCGATCCTGAAGGTTCAGCCAGTTGGAGCCAACGTACCCCTGGCTCGCGCTGCAAGAGATACTCGATCTCGCCGAAGGATGAGCGATTTCAATTCCCAGCTCCAAGGTTGCTCCGCATAGCTAGCCTTCAAATTCGTGATCCGAGTGCGTGCCTCCCGATGAAAGCCGTAAAAGCTATTGAAGTCTATTGAGGCCTCAGTAGATTTGCCGTATGGCGTCGTAAGCTGCGCCGTTGAGTGGCCTGCTGGGCAGATGGTCACTCAACGGCATTCACTCAGGAAATGTCCCGACTTACGTTATCGAAGAAATTCATACTCACTTCGATCTGTAGCGAGCCGTGTTGATCGAGGAGCTTTGTTCGCAGTGGCTCTGTAGCCACTCCGTCGAAGTCGAGGACGTAGTAGTAAGTCATCGAACCATCGTCAGAGGTGATTGCATCTGGCTCTACGTCCATCAGGGTCACCGCCTCCTCAACGGTAATCTCTAGCTCGTTTGAAAGCGCATTTTCGAGCGAGGTGAGGGGAGGTCGATCGTCATCATCATCTCCAAGCGACCATCCGTAGTCCAGAGAAGCGCTGACAACTATGTATTCCACTTTGGTGAAGGTAGACGCCGAGAGACGCTCCATTGAGATGTCGGCTACAACGTTAATTTTAGTGCCGGAAAATGGACGTTCATTGTCCGCCCGTAAGCCCACGTGCCCCTCAATACCAATAGATAGATATCGTTCAGCACCCGCCAACTCTTCGTCGATATCGAACCGCAAATAGAGCTCATCGATACCGTCGTGGTTGGCATTTGCCATCTCGGAGACAACGTCACCGTCCGCTTCTACGAAATTCTCCAGCTCAGCTTGGAGATAATCTTGGAAATGCATAGGTGAATTATGCAGCGTCGCGCGCAACCCCGATCCTTCCATTGCCGCGGCGATAGCTCGCCTCAAGATCTGGGCGTTTGGAAAAGAACCTAATACAGTCGTTCGGGCGATGATCCGCGACTCATCGACGACCACATGCTGAACCCTCTTGAGATCGCCTGCGCAGATATCCGGCGCTTGAAACGCGGCTAAGGTGTTGAAACCAAAAAGGACAGCTATGGCCTGCTGGCAATGCCCCAGTGAAACTGAGTAGCCTGCAGTTTGAAGGTTGTGGCGAAGGTTGTGCGCAATAGTCGAAAACGTACTCATCCCAAGATCCTCGGATTTGGCACGACGCTCGAGCGCTTATGGCATCGCACCCCTAAGAATTGGGTTGACCACCGGGTGAAGCGGAGTACAGCTAGATCTGAAGCAGTCCTTTTTGAGCCGCTCGAAGCTCAGGCTGACGCCCGGCTTAAAGATATAACACTGGCTGGAAGAACGCTCAAGTAGTTCAAGTCAAAAAGGTGGTTGAGCTAGTGAGGCGGAGAAGATGAGCGGTGGATACGCCAGAGGCTCAAAGCTTTGGTGGATTACTAACACATGCGCGTGAGTAGCACATCCGTTTCATCAATTTCCAAAACGTCTCATTTATTTCCGAAACCGACAGTAGGAATACGCTGACAAAGGTGGGGCTTGCTCACTGACTCCATTTCCCTGACCACACCTTTGCCAGCAATGGGGAAGCACTCAGGAGCGAGTAGCTTTACCATTGGTCATCAATTTCGACTCCTACCACCTTGCAATTGATGCGAGGTACTCGCCCAATGGCAACAGGTTCAGACTGGCCCATCAGTCGGTTTTGTGACGGCGACGTATCACAGTGACTTCCTCCGAGGGCACCGAGCATTTTCCGGCGAACTCAACGTTTTCTGCGCGGTAGGGAAAACTACTGAGAACCTGCGAGATGGGTGGGAATTCACTGCATGGCGCGGTGCAGCGCCATCAGTGAGGTACTGCTGCCGAATGTCCGAGCTAAACGCGGCGAGGATAAAAGCAATTAGCGCGGGCCAAGTGTTTGCCAGCGACACACGAAAGGTCACATTGACTTGCAACCTATAGACTTTCTTCTTCATACCTACCTTCCTAATGAGCAAAGCAGAGCGCGCTATGGCGGGCTCTGGCGCAGCGGGGGTTCGCTTTGCTCGAAGGCTTTACAGTTTTTAAAATGCTGGTCGCCGCATGGGTCTTTTTCGGTGTCTATGCGATCAGCCAAATCGAAGAGACGCGCTATGGCTTTGATTTCAGCGCGTTGTATGCTTTGCGGCGTCGATCTCAAGATTTGAAAATATGGAGCAGGGACTGACGATGGTCACGGATGCGATCAGGCACGTCAGAGATCGGAAGCCTCTCTTCCAGAAGTGCTCGGCTCAAGCCAGGTCCCCAGAAAAGCGCAGCTGCTGACCTTGGCTGCAGAGCTTGAGCTACCGTTACCAGACCTGGCAAAGATTGGTTCGGCGTTCGTTTTGAAAGTGCCAACGGTATGTGGGTAAGGGAAGCGTGGTTGAAGAGATAAAGAGACTTTTTAAATAGACGTATAATCTCGGGTCTACCTGGGAGTGACCATGAGTGCTTTGCCTATCGATTCCGCCCTGCCGGCGTTACTTAAAGCTCTTTCCGAACGCGATGAGGTTGTCCTTCAGGCTCCTCCAGGCGCGGGGAAGACCACCAAAGTCCCTTTAGCGTTGCTTGAGGAAGATTGGCTCGCCGGGCAGACGATTTTGATGCTTGAGCCTCGACGTCTGGCCGCTCGTGCTGCGGCTGAAAGATTAGCTAGCGAATTGGGAGAAGATGTCGGAGAGACCGTTGGCTATCGAATCCGACTAGAGAGTCGAGTTGGCAAAAACACTCGCATCGAGGTTGTTACCGAGGGGATTCTCGCAAGACGGCTTCAAGAAGACCCCGCTCTCGAAGGAGTGGGGATAGTCATATTCGATGAATTTCACCTACGCAACATCGATGCGGATTTAGCTTTAGCGCTGATGTTGAATGGGCGTGAGCTTTTGCGTGAGGATCCTCCACTCAAGGTTTTACTGATGTCTGCCACGTTGGAGGGGGAGCGCTTGGCTAGCCTTCTCAACGACGCCCCTGTGATCACCAGCGAGGGACGTATGTTTCCGGTCGTGATGCGATGGGGGCGGCCGTATCAGCCGGGCGAGTTCGTAGAGCCGCGAGTTGTGCAAACGGTTTTGGATGCTTTGTTTAGTGAATCCGGCAGCTTGTTGGTTTTTCTTCCGGGACAGGGTGAGATTCGCAGAGTGCATCGGCAGTTAGCCGATGCGTTGGGCGAGCGTAATGATGTGATGTTGTGTCCGCTGCATGGTGAGCTGCACTTGGACGCGCAGCGTGCAGCCATCGACCCAGCGCCCGCCGGTAAGCGCAAAGTGGTGTTGGCCACCAACATTGCCGAGACCAGTTTGACCATTAATGGCGTGCGGGTTGTGATCGATGCTGGCCTCGCGCGGGTACCACGCTTTGACCCCGGTAGCGGAATGACCCGCTTGGAAACACAACGCATTTCCCGAGCCAGTGCCACGCAGCGCGCCGGTCGGGCTGGACGTCTGGAAGCAGGCGTGTGTTATCGCTTGTGGTCAGAGTCGCAGCACGAGCAACTGGCGCCCTTTGAAACCGCTGAAGTACTTCAAGCCGATCTTGCCGGGCTGGCGTTGCAACTAGCACGCTGGGGAGTCGAGCCCGCTCAGTTACGCTGGCTGGACCTTCCGCCCACGGCGGCTTATGGGCAGGCCCGCGATCTGCTGCTGCGTCTTGGCGCGCTCATCGGCTCGCCCGAAGGCCTTTGGAAACTCACTGCGCACGGCCAATGCATGGCCGAGCTGCCTGCCCATCCCCGTATCGCGCACCTCTTGCTGCGGGGGCGCGACCTAGGCTTGGAATCGCTTGCGTGCGATGTCGCCGCGTTGCTCGGTGAACGAGACATTCTGCGCGGCGTGGGTGCCGACTTGCACAGCCGCCTCACGTTACTGGCTGGCAGCGAGCAGGGGGCACGCAGTGCGCAAGGAGGGATAAAACGGACTGCACAGCTGGCCCGGCAGTACCGCAGTTACTTGAAAGGCGCGCCGAAACAGGCGATTGCCGAACCCGAACATCCACGTTGGCTAGGCGCTTTACTTGCACTGGCCTATCCCGATCGGGTCGCCCAGCAACGCAGGGCCGGGGGGGCGGAATATCGCCTCTCCAACGGGCGAGCAGCGCTGTTCGCTGAGCCAGATGCCCTGATGAAGGAACCGTGGCTGGTGGTCGCCGATCTAGGTAGTCGTCAGGGGCAGCGGGAAGAACGCATATACCTGGCAGCGGCCCTAGATCCAACTCTCTTTGATTCCGTGCTTAGCGATCAGGTGATTCAGGTCGATCAACTGGATTGGGACGACCGCGAAGGTGCGTTCCGTGCGGAACGTCAGCGCAAGGTTGGCGAGCTAGTCATCAGCCGCGAACCGCTGGCTAGTCTCGACGATGCCGCCAGAGGGCAGGCGTTATTGGCTCTCGTTCGGCGCAAGGGGCTCGAGTTGCTGCCATGGACGGCTGAGCTACGCCAGTGGCAGGCGCGCGTCAGCCTGTTACGCCAGTTGGATCTCGAAAAAAGCGACAGCAGTGACTGGCCGAACGTGAGCGACGCCGCATTACTCGACCAACTTGAGCATTGGCTATTGCCGTATCTGAGTAAAGTCACGCGGTTGAGCCACTTTGCCAACTTGGATTTGTTCTCGATTCTAAACAACCTTCTGGCTTGGCCATTGCCCCAACGCTTGGAGGAGCAGGCCCCACGCCACTTAAGCGTGCCCTCCGGCTCATCCATTCGCTTGGACTACGGCGAGACTCCACCGATTCTTGCGGTGCGATTACAGGAGCTATTCGGTCTAGCCGACACTCCACGGATCGCACAGGGCCGCCAGATCGTAAAATTGCACTTGCTGTCTCCGGCGAGCCGCCCCGTACAAGTAACCCAGGACCTAGCCAGTTTTTGGAGCAAAACGTATCAGGAGGTCAAGAAAGACCTTAGAGGACGGTACCCGAAGCACCATTGGCCAGAAGACCCTATGGTGGCCGAGCCAACGGCTCGGGCCAAGCCGCGTGGGACTTGATCAAACCCTATGCGGGCGAAGTGATGAAGCTTGGTTCTTCGCCGTACCCTGGTAACTCTGGGTCGAGGTAAGTACTTTTTCATACTTGGAGATCACAGAGATATGGAACCGGTGTAGGCCTGTGCGTCTGCTAAATCTTCATTTTTAAGTTTTTTCAGCATGTTCAGCTCACTGGAATATTCGAGCACTGATAACCCTGATTTCAATTTTTCCAATAGATCGTATTCAGCTTGCTCATAAATTCGTTCAATTCGAACCATGTGGCTGATTGAGACTATTTTCTCTAAGCCATCCAGGCGCGCAAATGCAATGTGAATATAACGCTCAACCGAGGCAGGATTTTTATGCCCAGTCCACATCATAACCTCCGCGATAAACTGCTTGCTGCTGAGCAATGCGTTGCGGAACTGATCTGTATTTTGAATCTTGTGTTGTTTGATTAGGAGAGTGAAAAGGTTGGTAATGAATGCATGCCGAAACATGTGGGGACATACTTGTTCCTGAATTTTCGCGTGTTTTCGGAGGATGCTTATTTCATTGGTAATGGAATGCTCAGACAAGCGTTTCCCTGTTTGTTCCTGTACGAATAGGAAGTGGTGAGGGGCACTTTTTAATCGCCTTATGGATTTTGTTCTGGCGAAATCCATGTATTTCTTTGCCTCATTGAGTACTATTTTGGTAATGGGGATTAGGCGCTCGCTTACAGTGCCCTGCTTCAAGGTCTCTAACTTGAGCATGGGTGGGGATGTATTTAGTGCCGATAAGATATCTACAGTAGTAATGTTTGATATTTCCATCCGGCGAGCGCCAGTGTGTTCTAGGAGTGTTATCATCAAGTTTCTCCTGAGCTGAAGGTGACGGGAAGAGTTGATGGTGTTAACGGCGTCTCTGAGCTTCTTAACATTATTTGCGGTGATGGGGTTACGCTGATGTATACGTCTCCCTCCTTTAGGGAAGGTATGATGATGTAGATAGTTTTGCTTGATGGTTCTTCCAGTCGTGCCTTTTGCTGTGTATGTTTTATAGACTGCTTTGATTGAACCGTGCGGTGACACAAACTTTTCATCGCCGTGGAAATCGCCCACAAATTTTAGGAAATCCAGAGTCGTGCGACCAATTGCTAGCAAGGATGTTTCCGATCTTTGAGGGATTGCTGGATTTGCCGAAGACTTTTCACTTCGTAGTGTATTGATTAGATCAGAAAAAAAGTCATCATTTAGCTTTATAAAATCTAGCTTTTTTTCGAAACAATAGCGAATTATAGGACTGATCTTGGATGCGTAGGTCCCGATGCTCCCACCTCTGCTGCCTTTTCTTGACAACCCATTACCGCCTCTCCCAGGACGCTCACGGAGCGACAGCATATAAAGATTGGCAAGTAAGCATGGGGAGCCGTCCGGCCAAGTCATAAATGAAAGGCCGGACGAGTCTTTCATAATTAGCCTACTCTTCGCTATGTGACTATATAGCATCAACGGTGATAAAGGGTGGTATAATTGTTTTCTGGTGGTCTCTTTCATTTTCTATAGTCGCTCATGTTTATTGTGTTGGAGGTCTCCCGTGGCTCAGGGATGGTATCGAATGGCGGCGGATTGATCGTCACGAGAGATGTAAGCGTTTTGATTAGTTCCTTTGCTCGGTGCTCCAGTAGTTCTGGGTCGATATTGCTGCGTATGTTACGAAGTTGGCTTACCGCTAAACCCAGCCCTTGAAGCAATAAAAAATTAGCACGTTGGTGGTTGTCCAGTTGGGATTCCAGTTCTTGAGCGTATCTAGACAGACCAGCTTGAGTCCGTTTATTAGGCAATTTGAGACGGTTGTTGTATGTGTCAATTGCTATAAGGGCATGCTTTCGCAATTCATCAATTCCCTTGAAGCCTCCGTCTAGAAATCGATCTGAATGAGTTTTAAGTGTATTTATGCTTGTGCGGCTTTTGGTGGTGTTCAAACCATTGTCGTTAAAGCTCAGTTCTAATTTAGCAATCCCTCCTTGGCTCTTGAGTGCGTTAAGAACTTCCACATTCCCAGAGAATATCGCTGGCTGTCGAATTATGGCGCGAAGCAGTGCTTGTAATACCAATGCCACGTTAGGGCCAGCTGTGGTATCTTGAAAATTCAGGCTCATATCCAACTCTCATTAGTAATTAGAATTTTGGACGGCTCGAAACTGGTAATACTTTTACTATAACTTTCATTCTTTGATTGTCGTAACAGTCGAGAAATTCCGGCTCGATGGTGATTTCGTCAGATTTCATCAACTCCTCAATCTCCGCCTCAAGCTCGTCAGTATCGATCAGCGCAAAATTATCTGTGCCGTATCTTGATTTTAGTAGAGCTGCGAGGTCCTCATATCCTCCTGTTCCATAGTTGTGAAGTGATTCGGCCAAGAATTGGGCCTTGGCACCAGTCAGTATGGCTCCATCCATTGACTCAGTGATATAATTCCAAACGTGGTTGAGGTCCGTATGTGCGAGCATCCACCTCAATACATCGAGGCCACCGAAACTGCTGCCATGGAAAAAAAGCATCGCAAAGAAACGTCTCAGCTGGTGTTGTCTTATGTAATAGCGCTCTCCATTTTTATTTATTTCTGTTTGGAAATAGTCGCACGCTAAATCAATGTTTCGGTTATAGCTATAGCCGTCGGGCTCAAGAAGTTTTAGGTCTCCTTTCAGGCTGGGAGCACTAAATAAGTGTTGCATTTGCTCAATGCATCCTGTTGCGAGGAGCTGTGATTGCATGTTTATTAATGTCTCTATAATCTCGACTGCGATTGGTTCAATGGGGCGAGCCTCGGTATTGCGGATGCCATATAGATTCTTGGTGCTTTTGCGATTTTTGAATATCAGCCACTTTTTGGATATGTCCAGACAGGTGAGCGTATGCAGATCGAGCAGCTCGCCGAATCTTCGAGCCATGATCGCACCAACTACTATCTGTACGGAGCCGACATATACGGCAAGTAACTCCAGTAAAGGATGATTTGATCTGAGCTGGCCAAAGTATTCGGTCACCCCCTTTTTTCTTGAGCCTTTGACTTTGTGTACCCCCTTTATCTTGCACGAAAGGCCAATCTTTGAAACCCCGATTTTCAAAAGGTCGCTGCCAGCTGCCTCATTAAAATTGTCGCCAGAAAGCTGATTGAGGGTCAGGCCATTCTCTTTGCAGTATTTGGCTATGTTGCAGAAGCCTGCGGTTAAGATCTCCCCGTATTCAAGATGAAATTCCACAGCGGCGCGGAACGTAGCAAAAACTACTCGGAACGGCACCGTTTTGAATCTGCCCAATTTTCTTCCCTCTAATGGAGCATTTAGCAGCTGGGCTAGGTCGGATGCGTTTGGCGCAGGGATTCCAATCTCATGAAGTACTCCCATGCCATAGATTGACATCCTGTATCTTTGCTTCCCTGGGCCAGACATTGTTTTGTCATTAGCTGACCTGACCCCAATGCCAGGATATTCACGGGAAAATTCCGTCAAGGACTCGCTAAATTGGAGTGCTAATAACCTCGGCTTAGCTCCCTGTTTCCCCTTCAAAGTATCTTTAAATAAAATTCGTGATAGTCTTACCGTGTTTATGTCCATCACGGAGCCATTCGCTGCGTAAAAATTATTCATGAACAGCGCGGCTCGAGCTCGTACTAGCATGTCTCCCTTGATCGGAAATGTGTCATCATCTAGTTGGTCTGGGCTGAATATCGCCATTTCTGGGTGCAATTCCAGAATTTTATTTATTTGGTCCGGAGGAGTCTCGTGAAGCAACTGTCGGCAATAGCCAGCAGCGCACTGAGTCCAGTCGTACACAGATTCTGCTGTGTCGCTCGATCGAGTTATTTGGTCTAGCATATCTATCAATTGATCCGCATTGATAGCTGCCAAGCCGAACTTTGCTATTTGATAGTCGGTTTGATTCAGTAGGATGTAATCAATTATATGCACACATCGATGGAATAGTTGTTGTTGTGCTCCTAGTGAACCTACATCATTTCCTAATATGGTTGCGGAGCGAGTGGATGAAATCAGATAGTACCTAAACGCAGTAAGAAGAGGTTCGTTTTTGGAGTCTGTCAAAATGCTTTCGTCGTTAAGCTTGATCCGCCAGTCTATGGATTGAGGGGCTTGGAAGCCGAAATCGTATTGCCAAATGGAGTCGACGAAATCACTAAGTAACCAGCTCGCAGCTTTATAGCTTTTTGCCGGATCTACAAAATATTCGTTCAAAAAGCCTAAGGCGTGGGGGAGCTCTGCCATGTATAATCAATACCTCTTGTTATGGTAGAGAGGTGGAATAATTATTTTTCATAAATCATGTGTTGCACGCGCTTCGGTTCATAGATCTCTTTCGCTTTGCATAAGTGCGATTTCAGGAGCCCGTCGTTCGCTCTAAGAATTTCCGAAGTCACTAACTTTGAAACACTCGCCCAGTATTTTGCTTTGGCGCATACAGAATTAGGTTCTTCAGCATTATCCACCGCCGCCTCTATTGAAAGTAGGGCGCTCATGATCCCAGGACTTACGGAAACATAAACAGATGAGACCTCTGATACGGTTGGATTGTTGGGGCTCGGATCTTCGCCAGCTTCCATTTGCGGGATATCCTTTAAGGCATGATTACGCAGAAAAGTGTGCAGCTCATCCATCGATTCAAAGCTAGTTGCTTTTAATAGATATGGGCTGTCTTTCATTGCCTCACAAACGATTCCGCGTTGAAAAATTCGAATCCAGCGCGACTGAAAAAACGCGAGGATTGAGTCGGGTAGATAGTCTCTCAACAAGGTTGGGTTATATTTTGAATGCCCAAGTGCCTCGGCCATTGCCTCAACGCTTTTGGTTTTTAAATACACAGCCACGCCACATGAGGCTCTTAGGCTTGATGGGTTAACTCTGTACAAGAACTCATCAACTACCTCCTCCGGGCACTTTAGGATTGCCCCGAATTCTTGTTTAAGACTCTTATGATAAGACGATGCATTGCGTAGGCTTCCTGCGTTCCATGTGCTAAATACTGCGCTGCGGGGATATGAGAATCCAGCCCCGCAAGTTAGGAATAGCTCCCTCCAACTATCATCGCCTTGTTGTTTAAGGCATTCCCTGAGTGGGTCTGTTATCTCGATAATTTGGTCAATCCACTTTCTGGATTTGGCTGAGAGATCAATTTTTTGCTCACTTAGCTTTCCCTGCTTTCTATCCTTGAACCCAATCAATTGATATCCAGTATCTGTTTCTAGAAATCCTGCTAGTTTATTTTTATTGTCATATAGCTCGAAGCCTAAAATGAAGCTTGGCGTGATTTGAGGATGCTCGCTAATAAGCAGAAAAACGTATGGCAGAAGACTACGTGCAGTCGGTAGGCCCAAGTCATATGCAAGCTGTATCTTAGACGATTTTTCACCATGCTGCCTATCAAAGGTTTTTTCAGTGAAGGGAAAGCCATGTTTCTCGAACGTTGAACAATGATTCTCATAGGCGGCGTTGCAAAATAAAGTATAACCCTTACCACGACCAAGAGGCGTGGCGATTTCGGCTAGGTTCTTTCTTCTTTGTGCTCTGGAATATAAATCATCAGCTTGAGATTCGGCCCAGCTGACAACGAAATTTATATCCCTTTCCACGTCATGAAATAGTACCTCAAGCGCTTCTTCATCTGTCAGTTGAAGGGGAACAGGTGTGATTAGCTTTTCGTGGACAACTACTCCATTGCGTTCGCCAAGCCTAGTCAGAAATTTATCTCCTGTAGTTGGTTTCGGCAAACCCCCGCCATATGGAGTTGCCCAGCTTCCGCTTTGAATGAAAACGGCTTCACACTCCACCATGAAATGTTTCCATTCTTTACCTGCAACGCTTGCTCTTTTGGCTGTATCTCCTTTTCTGGATTTTGTTTCAACGCATTCGTTTACAAAATAGTTCATCATGAATGCTTTGAAGAAATTCTGAAGCATAATAGGATCTTTGAATGTGCATGCTGGCCAGGACTGAACACTCGATTTTAGGAAGCGCAGCATCTTGTTCAAGGTTGTCACTACAGGCCGCGCTGACTTCGCTGCGTGAGCTTTCCATCTCAGGTAAATGTCTTCAGCAAACTCAGGTCCGTGCGAATACCAAATCTGTGGTATAGCCACATACAGCGTGTTGCCCTTCAAACTGGTTACAGCCCAGCCCCCCCAATAAAGCAACTTAGTAGGGTTTAAATGTAGCCTCTCGACGCTCCAGTTTGCTTCATGTGCAGCCTCTGACCATGGGTAGTCGGGAAGGGCAGTCACGCTTGGCATGGTGGTTCGGATCTGACTCAACGATAAGAGGAGAGTCTTCACCCATCTTTCCGTGGAGTAACGCTCTCCCTCTGCTAGCTCCCCTGATCGAACCGCGCCAATGAATCCACTGATAACGGTTCGCAGACTTTCGGAGGACAAGCTCAGATGAGTAAGCTTTCTGTTCGTTAAGTCGCAATAGCAGTCTAGAAGCTTCAGGCCCACATTCATGGGGCCATAGGTCGGAGACGCGTTGGCTGCCAAAAGGTCGATCAATGAAGGTGACAGTGCCTGATAGTCGCAGTACGTGAGCGAAAGGGTGTTTTTGACGATTGTCAGCTTCAATTTCATTCCTCAGAGCGCCATGGAGCCAGGGGTACGGTCGGGGGAGACCGATTGACAAGATTCAGCGTAGTACAAAATCAATAAACGCAGTCTGGATGCTGATCTGGCGCTGGCATTGAGCCTCAACGGCCGCACGCTGTTTCGCGATGAGCATCCACTGAAAATACTGCTGATGTCGGCCACGCTGGAAGGCGAGCGTCTGTCGGCGCTGCTGGACGACGCGCCTGTGATCCGCAGCGATGGACGGATGTTCCCTGTGACGACGCACTGGGGGCGGCCCTTCCAGGCAGGTGAATTCATCGAGCCGCGCGTGGTACAGACCGTGCTCGACGCGCTGGGCAGTCAGACCGGTAGCGTGCTGGTGTTCTTGCCGGGGCAAGCGGAGATTCGCCGGGTCAATCAGCAACTGGCCGATGCGCTGGGGGA
>Ga0247730_1000459_pt1 | contig 30144 bp, 38 predicted proteins | sample UWRJL073202C2_FD_180959 | JGI IMG/M metagenome (GOLD analysis project Ga0247730, IMG submission 180959) | Plant litter microbial communities from Arlington Agricultural Research Station in Wisconsin, United States - UWRJ-L073-202C-2 | ecosystem: Environmental > Terrestrial > Plant litter >... | reverse complement strand
ATCGCAGGACGCATGACGAGTGGCTGTGCAGCGACAATAACTACAGTTGAATATGTCGAAACGCATAATCTTGAAATAATTATAAAATTCACAAAACCAACAAGTTTTTCAAACTGAAAAGCGCATTGCAAAGAGCATAGCTCTCACAACGCATAGTAAAATTTGGGAACGCAGGGTATGCAATGCTGAATATTGAACAATACTTTTTGAATTTTTTGAATTATGCGTTTCGACATATTCAACTGTACCTTCGAATGTGGACGTGATGGCCTCCGAGCTTCCTCCACGACTTGCCCAGTGGAAGATTATCTTATCCTCTACCTCCATCTCTTACCAACGCTAAGAAGATGATGGCACAGTGGCAAGACACTTCATTCCATAGTTGGATTTACCCATTTGTACTGGTACGTATTGCATTCTTCAAGAACCTTACTTTCTGCTATGCTATCGAGAAACCCTCATTGCTAACGCGCTTTCTAAGACCAACTGTCTACTCTAGAAGATGCGCTCGAACTACCAGGAATCGCTGGTGAGCATCACAAGTCGAACTTTATTTATTATCTTTGCCCTGGCAGCGTGGACTCTTCCAACAGCTCAGCAGCCCAAAGCTTGTTGACGCTGTCCGGCCAGTTCACCTCTGTGGCATTGCCGGCTTTGTTTGCTACGGACGTCTATGTGCTCGATTTGAGGTTCAAGTTCAACCCCTTCGAGGATGAGGAGGATGTGTAGCCACTCAGGAATGTGGACATTGCTATTGGGAAAGATGTCGACGAAACCAAGAGCGTGTCGTCATTGTTACTCTCTCAGCTGGAGACCGAGTTCGAATACGTGCCTTCGTTGGAGCCGCTTGACGTGGGGATCGAACTACCTCAGCTCCAGCTTGATCTAGAAGCTGTCCCAGACGACGAGGAGGAGGATACACTGAAGTCTATGTAGTTTTTCGATTTAAATCACTACATAGTTGGGAGGAAGAACATGACCCTCGCGTAATAGAGCGGTTTTGAACCAGCGAAACTCGACCGCAGCTCCATGACATTCCGCAGACTTTGGTATCTCCAGTATAATCATCCCGTATTGCGCAGACGCCAAAAACAAGTGTGTCCCCTCTAGTTGTTCTAGATGCTCCCACCGAAAGTGATCGTCAATCGTGAGTAGAAATTCGGCCCCATTGGGCAGCACACGATAAATGTCACCACTCGGATTACTGGTATGCCCCTCGTTCAAAGGCGTTATGGATAGATACCCTTGTTGAAGTTCTGCATCACGTAGACGCGGCCATTGGCATATGGCACTGTTTGATATCATGCATGAATGCACCCGTCCAAAAAGCTTCAACTCGGCATGCAGATCTGCATCGTGGACAGCGTTCCGGAAAAGTCGCTCCCCAGTAGTGGAGTTATACTGCTGCACCCTAGTCATCAAAGATGAGGTCTGGAATGCTGTGATGCAGCTACTGTCTGAAGAAAAGAATACATGCCATTCTCCCGATGTTCCTGCGCTTAGAGGGAAGCGACAAAGAAGCATTCCCGTAGCAGTGCTGTATATGTGAACTTCAGCGCCACTGGCTCCTCTATATTTAAGTCGGTAGTAAGCACATTATCAGAATGATAGGAACTGGGCCACATACCTAGGATGTATGGCAAGCAGCTTTGCATCAGAGGAAAACGTCACGCATGCCAGGCCAGAATAGCTCGGTTCTGTCACTGATAATGGCAGCCAATGACAAGAATTGAGTTTTACATCCACAAGGTACACTTGAGGATGTCCGGCATGCAGTACACAAGCGTATTCGCCATTATCGGAGGCGTGCAAAAGAGTTGTTTCGGAATGAAGAGGAAGAACGTTGGCGTTGGAAAGATCCCAGAGTCTTGGTTCGGGATTTGATCCTGCAGACGAACTAAACGCAACAAAAGACAGAAGACAGCTTTCCGGACTGTATGAGAAGTAACCATTGTTTGCTAGCTTCGTAATCGTAGGAGCATGACCAATAGAGTGAATGTTCACGGGAATCTGAGTCTCAGCGTTTGTTCGTATATTCCACTCATGGATCATCGTCCCGCAAGAACTTTTCCGTGAAAGCCAATGGGCCCGAGGTTTGTCCGCGGATATGAACAGCGAATGAGCCAGCAGGCTCCTCTCTGGTGGTTCCCACGTTTCAGGGAGGCCGCGTATGACAGTGGGTAGGGCACGATTATGGCGTTCGCGTGCAAGGGGCAGACACACTGACTTCGGTAGAAGTACCAATGCTGAGTAATAAATTTCCATTGGATATTGAACTAACGTGTTCCCGCTTCTCTTGATTAAGTTGTGAACATCTTTCAAAGCATGGCCAATTTGGGGGTCTAGTGTCTGATTGAAAAATGGATCATGAGCCCGTGGCAGGTTGATCAAATTGAACGAAATGACAAACATTTATGATTGCGCCAGTGGTTGGTTCATCAAGAGTTTCCTGGACAGCATCCAGGCTATAAGTCCACGCCAAACATTCCAGCCAACGTAACAAATAGCCATTGACGAAATGAGCTATTTGCAATGCACTTTGCGCCATTGCACTTCTGTCCAAAGCAGCTTTAGCAAGATGCATAAGCCAATATCGGGTAGCATATTGCAGAGTGGGAGAAATCATGTAAGGAATAGTGTTTGGAGTAATATCCCTCCTGCTTGTATGCCGAGTAACGTCCTTCCCGAGAAGGCCTTCTTGGAGAGTCTCCTCTAAAATCATAATGCACCTGAGTGCGAGCGTCCGATGATCATCCCCGATATGAGAACGGAAGTGAACAGGCAGGAGCTGCGAGGACAGCACGAACTCTGGGAAAGACGCGTGGAGAAACCATATAGGGATAGGGTGAAAATCTTCCTCGAGCTGGGATGGAACAAGAACGACGGAAGAGAGAGAGAGAATGCACTCCCGAACTTCTCGAAGCTCGCAATTAAGCAGATCTGCCATAACATGGATGAAGACTGGTTCATGTGAGGAAGCAAGAATAATTAGAACACGGCGAGCGAGCTCGACTTCAAACCATTCCAAATCCTCTTCTTCACCGAGATTCTGCAGAATAGTGCCGTACAAAAGATGAAGAGAGCGAAGCGCCTTGTCTCCCGGAGTAGGATGACATTCCAAATTCCTAATAATCTGCAGTCGGCTTTTGGGGTGAAACCTCGAGTCGGCGAGATACTTCAGCACAGTGGCTGCATATACAAAGAGAACATCGGCTTGAGCAGTTATCAAGTCTATATCCTCGCCTTTGTACCAGTCATTGTCCCACCCTTTTCGCCTACTCATGTCAACAAAACCTGCCTCAACATATTTGCGGATGTCATTATTGACTGCAGAACGAGGCACGTCCTGTAGCTGGAACCGTGAAACATCAACGTTAGTCTTTCTTATGGGAACACCGATATGGCGTTCACAGCGGCTTAAGAGGAGGAATCGGAGGTGGATCGGATAGCTGTGCTCAAAACGCAGAAGAAGCGCTTCCACGAAATCTTGGGCACTTTCGTCAGAACATTCATCAAGACCGTCGACCACGACTATAAGTGGAAGCCGCTTCCATGATGATCCAGAAGCCAAAAAGGCGTTATCCAATGGTTCCCATAAGAGCTGCTGCAGCTGACTATCGAGCTGCTGATTGATCCTCTGTGGTAATCTGATGACCTTCCCTAGCTCCGCTACGAATCCTTCAATGTGGTAAGCAAGCTGATAGGCCAGGGTGGACACTATTCGGCGAGCATCATTTCGTCCTCCACCTGCTGAACGAGAGCAGAAGAAGCTGGCGCCCAGCATGCCATCTGCGTACAGACGATTACATATGCTCTGTGCGATCGTCGACTTCCCTGTTCCTGCCATCCCATTTAGCCAGTAGAAAGGCGTTCCTGAAGGATCTGACGCCCATGCTAGGAGCATCTCCAAGACATTTGTGCGCGTTCCAGGAGTGCATTCCACTCGTGCATGAGGCACAGAGTCTGTGCTCTCGAATGAAGCGCCGAGAACAGGGTCCAACTTGTTCAAAATATCTTCGCAAAATGCACATTAGCCAACGAGCAGATGAGCGGATATCTAAGAGCACAATATACCTTCAGTCTTAGAATGTCGCTGCATTTCTTTTAACGAGGAACTTGTCTGACCGGTGACTTCCAGCTACGAGCATTGTCAGTAGCCTTCTGCAGGAGCTAAACATGAAACAAATTCTAAGCACCTGAAGAAGGCTTATGACGCGGTTCAATTTACTCATGGCATCCATCAGCTTTGTCTGACTGTCAGGCGCATGGAAGAATCGTGCGAGCCGACTTTGACCTTCATGCCCCCTTGCAATTGCTCCTGCCTCCTCGAATTTCCTGGCGTTTAAAGAGTAGAAGGTCAGCACTGAGCTTACAGGTTGCCAGAAGGACGCATGCACACCCTTGAATCAACTGCAGATGCTTCGTCTGTTTTTCGTCGAGAACAAGAGGATATGCGGAGATGATTCGCTGGAGATGGTCTAGCATTTCAGTGACCTCTTTCACTCTCTCAATGTTGGCAGAACACGTCTAGGAGTGGCATTGTTAATGACCCTATGTCAGATTTACATGTTGAAGCGGACCTCGAATGTCTTTATTAGAGCAGTGATTCCTCCTATAGCACTCTGAAGAGGCGGGAAGACAACCGAAACTTTCTCTACAACGGAAAGAACGGTGGTGAAAGCTGCCCAAGCGCTCTCAGCCCGGCTTGGCACTTTCACTGTAGGGATATCTGAAAGCCCAGTAGTAACATGAGAGGATGTGTGATGAAGGCGCTTTGAGGATTGAAAGAGGTCTTTCACGGCTTTTCGTTTGCTGGACCGTTCTGGATCCATTATGTGCGCCGGTACCAGGAAGTGGATATAGGGAAAGGGGTGGGAACCGGAACAGCACTGATCTCACTCCACAATAGGCGCTTCGCTTAGACTCTCATCATGCTTGACCGGCAGGCAGTTAAATAACGCAACAGCAAAAGCAAGCGGTTCTGTTTGCAACTCAAACGCTCAGGTTTTTGTGCTGGCTAATGCTCAAACACGCCGTTTCGATCTCTAATTCAATGCTTGGACCGTTGGAGGACTGGTAGCCGTCGATTTCAATGCAAAGCTTTGTGCACACCTCTGGCTCATAAGATGGATAGCAACGTCAGACATGGGAATAGCGATGCGATGGAGGAGGAGTTCAAGGGGCTGCAATGGCAGAAGGATAGACTGAGCTGTGAGCTACGTCGGGAAAGTAGAGGGTGCGTGCATCTAAATCTCTTAATCCAGAAGCTGTAGCTGACATCTTGCAGGCTACAAGAAAGCGAAATTTTTTCTTCCTCAGCTCTCCTGGATTGAGAACGCTGTCTTCTAAACAACCAGCTGCACCAGGCTGCATCCCTTATTCTCTATCGCTACAGGACTTGTCTTCCAGGTTGACGCGTTTCGTTCTGTCGGGACATACGTATACCAGCTCATTGCTCCTCTTGCGAATCGTTTTCTTACCTTTTGGCTTCAGGGCGCACATATCCGCGTCGAAAGCCAAAGTATGCCGTTCTTCTCTGTTCCATATTCCCTGAGGCTGATCAACATCAGTTTAGCCAGCGTTATCGAAACCATACTTGACTGGAATACCTACTGTCTATCCCGTTCGCATACTTTCCGCCTCCCCGAAGAACGATGTGCGAATGTAGGAACAACATGTCGGAGATATGCGGGCCACCATCTCCCCGTCAATACGAGTCTTGGATCATTTGCGACAAAGCAGACGGTGACCTAAACCCAGCGGAAAGGTAGTAAGCTCCCTTTGCGCCGTCGAATTCTTGCTAACTCGAGGGTCGCGTATATTAGGAATTATCGAGTGCTTTGTTTGGCACGACTAGCGGACTCAAGCTGCGCGGGAGATGCCTATGCATAAGCTTGTGAACAGCACAATGGAATGCCAGATTCTCCTGGTGCTCGTCGCGGATATGTGTACTACAAAAGAAAGGTCTAGAAGTTGTGATACGGGTTCTTCGGGCTAGATTCAAAGAGATGCCTATTGAGCAGGGAGGGGTTTTTGCGAGGATTTGGGCAGCACATAAGAGATGGCATGCGTACATCCTGTAAGTTTGTTCAATGCTATAGGGGAGCCGACGCTGACCTGTTGAGGACAGAAGAAGAGCTGAAGAGACGTCGCATGAGAATTGAACGTTTTCTTTCTACAAATGCTATCGCTGCCTACTTTGAATCAGGAGCTTATTGTGACGAACGGATGCAAGTTCTGCCAGTGGCTCGCGCTATACCAGCTTACCACTATAAGAAAGCTCACGCTTTGGTATTGTCAGTCCTGGATCTACCACTTCTTGATTATGAACTTGCTTTCTTTGGATTACACCAGCAGGAAGTGGCAGTCCATGTTGGTGTCCTATTGTGAGCAGGGGTTGATATATCGCAGGACGCATGACGAGTGGCTGTGCAGCGACAAAAACTACCTTCGAATGTGGACATGATGGCCTCCGAGCTTCCTCCACGACTTGCCAGTGGAAGATTCTCTTATCCTCTACCTCCATCTCCTACCAACACTACAACGATGATGGCTCAATGGCAAGACACCTCATTCCATAGTTGGATTTACCCATTTGTACTGGTACGTATTGCATTCTTCAAGAACCTTACTTTCTACTATACTATCGAGAAAACTTGATTGCTAACGCGCTTTCCAGGATCAATTGCTGACTCCCAACGATGCGCTCGAACTACCAGGAGTCGCTGGCGAACATTGCCAGTCAAGCTTTATCTATTACCTTCGCCCCGGCAGCGTGGACTCTTCCAACAGCTCAGCAGCCCAAAGCTCGCCGCCGTCCTGCCAGGTTAACGAATTAGTGGCATTGCCCCCTTTGTTGGCTTCGGATGTCTATGCACCCGATTTGAAGTTCAAGTTCAACCCTTTTGAGGATGGGGACGAGGATGGGGACGAGGATGAGGACGAGGATGAGGGGGATATGCAGCCACGCAACAATGTGGACATTCCCACTGGGATAGACATCGACGAACCCAAGAGCGTTTCGTCATCGTTACTCTCTCAGCTGGAGACCAAGTCCGAATGTGTGCCTTCATTGGAGCCGCTCGGCGTGGGAATAGAGCTACCTCAGCTCCAGCTTGATCTGAAAGCCGTCTTGGACGAGAATGAGAAGGCGGGGATGGTTAGGACTACATCTTTGGAATGCAACCATTGTGTGACCTTTGCGTGGGTCATTCCGTTGCCTTGTGTATTGAGCGAGGAAGAGGAGGTGGTGGAGAGGATGGCGACCTGGGTTTACGAGCTTGAGTGAAGTCCTGGAGACACCGCCGCTGCTCTGTGGGGTTTTTTGATTTTGATTTTGTTGGCATTATTGGTTTTGCTGCTAGGATGTGTATGGACAGATATTGCTATGTGTACTGTACTATTTGTGTTGGAATTGCAACATCGCACGGACTAAGTCTCCGATGCTTCCTTTTTGGGATGCCACGAAGGCTAACTCAGCTTATATTATTTTTGAAGCCCTCGATGGATTCCTTGGATATACACTAAAGTCTTCATGCCGATAAAATATGGTTGTCTTCTTTGCTACCCACTGTCTCTAAATTTCAGCATTACAAGCTCTTGGTGGTGTTCTCCGCAAACTTTTCGCTCTGAAACATTAGATGCTAGGAAGAATATAGATACACTTTCCGGAACGATTCCCTCAACGTTCACCGAGGTAACAATGTGTGCTAAAGTATTTAGGAGCCTTGACCACCCTCGAACTAGTATACACGTGCCTTATGAAACATAGTGATCATTGTCCTTGGACTCTCCCTCTCCCGCCTTCATCTCGGCAGTATACACCACACCAAGGTGGCTGCAGTCACCAGTCAAGAGCAAGCTAAACTATTTAACCCCACAAGAGTGACGTCTAAAAATATGCAGTGTCCAAAGCGATAGAATGCTAGCTGACGTTATACGCCTAGGTTTGCAGTGCAAAGGGTTTATTCTTGCCTAATCACAGTCACAGACACTATACAAGGACATATATTTATAGTTCATATATTCATACACGCTCCTCGCTTCCCTAGTAGGGTTCTTCTGAATCATCGCTCAAAGCTTAACAGTTATCGGCCGAGCAAGCCTCCTGTAATTTCAAATTCCTATGAGCAAATTCTTCTCGCCAAGACATGAGCAAAACCACTGACGTTGATGAAACGGTAGCTCTTGACATTAGGATCGAGCTCATGGCAGAAGCCGGTGGCAGTAAAATCGTAGTGTGCGCTCTGGCAGTTACACTCGCCACTACCACCGGTACTGACGAGACAGTACTGGTTGGCAGGACCGACAACACCCGTGTTGGGGATGTACACGGACTTGCGACCGTTCTGGCCAAGACAGCCATCGTTCTGGATGTCGACTCCGATGCCTCCGCCTTCGTTACAGTTCGCATCTAGCATGACAAGTGACCGATTAGCGGCTGAGGTCGAGAGTACTACTGTGATTGTACACACCATTGAAGAAGTTGGCATAGAAGTCGCGCTTCTCGACAGGGTTGGCAACGACGCCGACAGCGGCGAGAGATGCGAAGAAAGCAAGAGTGGTAAATTGCATGATGATAGTGGGAAAAGGTTGGTTTGTTTGAGCTGGTGCTGTCTGGTGCTAATGTGGATTGTTGAGTGAGATAAACCAGAGCTGCAATGTAGGTCTTATATAGTCCTTTCAGCACTCCCCTTCATTTGCGAGTCGTGGTAGAAAATGCTGGGCGACGAGAACCAGTGACCATCGTAAGAACTGCGGTGCAGGCGCCCGAGATGAAGGAGGAGGTATTTGGGCACCGTAAATTGTTTCGAAGGTCACCCTTGTGGAGTAAATGCCACTAAATGCTCTTCATTCCTGGGAGAAAACACTTCGCCGTGGCACAAAGTAGGTGCCCAAGATAAAGGCGGGACAGGTGGCGGTGAAAGCACTGATTCGTACTGTTTCATGCATAAGTTTCGTTTTCGAGGGTAGTAAAGGCTTCTGCAAGTTTGAGTGCACATCTTTGCTACGATGGATTTCGACGGAATTTTTTCAAATAGCAGACCCATGTCCTTCATAACATCGCCTGCGTTAGATCGAAAACAGAATACGTAGACGCAAAATGGTCACTTACTAGTACAGTACCCTCCAGGGAAATCGCGGTGGACATCCACAAGAGCACCGCTGAGGAGCTCCCGATGAGAATAGAAGCATCGTATACCTTACAATCACAATTGATGCATAGCGAATCCTAGCGATGGCAGGAGGCGTGCCGGATGAAAGTACACGCTTGAGCGGCGGACGCCAAACAATGTTTCAAACGTTCGGAGTATGCTAAAATGCAATGTTTAAGTTCCCGAACTCTATCTTTCCCCGGTGCTCTGTATTCATACAAACCATCTGGAGCGATGACCTCTGGAGTCGAGCACGCATGCCACTATGCACGATGGTCATTCGTTTCAAGGCTGCCGAGGCGAAAGGCTGAGTTTCGATGTTCCAAAGGAAGGGCCGCATGCAAGACGGCAACAGATTGTCGAAAATAGGGGCAACATCGACTGTGGAGATTTTACAGGCTGTATAGCAAGATCCCGAACTCTTGCGATTTGATACATTTACGCTACTACGCGCTGAAGTTGCTGCCGTCGAGTTCCACAGCTACGTCGTCTTCCCGGTGCACCATCTCGGGCTGCATCATTCACATTCAAAACCGTCCAAGTTTGACAATAGCTGCGCTTGCACCAATCTTACAGGTAGCCTTGAGCATGTTTGAATCTTTGCGATGAATAGATTGCAGTCGCTAAGCCCCATAGAAAATCAGGAAAGCATTCAAGGACTCTAATCAGCGCCTGAAGATTCTCTCCCGACCACCCAGAGTCAGAGAGAGCACAAGATTCCTGTTCTGTTGCAAGCCGCATTGGTGGTTCGGGAACAGTAGATGTGACGTCACAGTAACGCATCTCTCCTGGGCCCTTTGCTCTTCGACCACGATGAGTCTACAAATTAATCTATCATCTCTTGCTCTCAAAGAATCCTACGACGCTGTTTTGAATGGGCCCTCGGGATCATGGACGATATGGACCTACGAAAAAGGGACGAACGATCTGAAAGTACAGGGAAACGGAAGCGATGGACTGGATGAGCTTGAGGAGGAATTTAGCGATGGAAGAATTCAGTACGCGTTTGTTAAAGTGCTGGATCCCAACGTGTGTATTTCGATTTCATACCACGCTGCTTTATTGACAGTTCTCGACAGAGTCAATTGAGTAAATACGTACAAATCAATTGGTGTGGAGACGGTGTGCCAGAGTCGAAGAAAGGATTATTCTCGAGCCATTCAGGACAAGTTGCCGCATTTCTGAAAAATGCTCACGTACAAATCAGTGCGCGTAACGAGGTGTGTCCTTGTAAGCTACCATATCTATAAGCTTCCTGACGCGTCCTGGCAGAGCGATGTAACACCAGAAACGATCATGAAGAAAGTAGAAGCTTCGTCAGGGGCCAAGTACACGCGGAAAGGGGGAGAGCAGGAAGAAAGGAAATATATGCCCAAGATTACCCCTGCCTCCTCTGGCTACACTCCAGTCGGCAAAGTCGATATGGCTGCGCTCAAGTCGGCCAAGCCAGCCCCATCTCCAGCTGCTGCTGCCCCACGACCAGCAGTATCAACGAGTGGAGGTGCTGGATCTTTGTATGGTGTTAGAAGTCCTGCCGTACGCATCTTCAGCTCACCTTTAATATGGCTTATTTGCCTAACTGAAGTCGATAGGTGGCTGCTCCTCCTCAAGCATCACAGCCCCCACCGCCCCCTGCTGCGGCACGCCCAGTTGCAGCCGCTACCGGTGGTGCTGGATCTTTGTATGGAATAAAGAGTCCCGCCGTGCGCTATTTCTTCCTGATATTGCAATCCTCTTACTGATGCCCTACTATAGAGCCCTGCTCCCATGCCAGCAGCGGTTGCAGCACCTCCTCCAGCCCCTCGACCCGCTGCGTCTGAAGCTAGCAAGCCGGATCTCATCACCCCGGTCACTGGAACAACTGGGTGGAAACCTGTATCTCTTCCGCCCCCCAAGAAGCTCAAGAATCCTTTCGCTCAGTTCGAGCAACAAGAACAACCTCAACAAGCTCCCGTCTCAGCTCCTAAGAAGGGACTAACATGGAGCGAGAGACAGGCATTGAGGAAGCAACAAGAGGAGGCTGAACAGGCTTCTTCAGCGCAAGCATTTACGCAAGCTCCTCCGCCTCCGCCAAGTGCGCCTCGACCTGCTGTTGCACGAATACCCAGCCCACCTCCTGCTGCATCGGGCCCACCTCCACCACCTCTTCCATCTGGATCTCGTCCTGCTATAGTCGCTGCTGCCGCTGCGGGTGTTGGAGGAGTGGCTGCAGCTGGTCTTGTCGCTGCTGCGCACGGTGATGAGGAAGAGGAAGAGGATTGGCCGGTTGAGGAAGAGAATGAAGATTCTGTTCCTGTAAGCTTCATTTCTGATCTCCTGTGTTATCTGTTCGTGCTGAGGCGGTTTGATCTCTAGATTGCGCCTGCGCCTGCAGATGTGCCACCGCCTCCGCCTCCGCCGCCTCCGCCACCTCCCATTGCACCTGAGCCAGCAGCAACAGCACCTCCTCCGCCTCCTCCGCCTCCACCTCCCCCGCCCCCTGTCGCTGCCGCCCCAGTTGCTGACGCTCCTCCGCCTCCACCGCCGCCTCCACCACCTCCCCCGCCTGTCGTAGCTGTAGCTGCGCCCGTTGAAGAGGTCTGTTGTATTACCTGGGTGCTCGTCTTAATACTGATGTAAACTGGCACAGATGGAACAATTATTTGTTAATGATGCAGAAGCTGAAGGTGGTATCGTTGCTGTTGTTTTATACGACTACGAAGTACGCGATTTTTGGTGTAATCCAGTCAAAATAGTGCTAATTATTTTAACAGGCCACGGAGGATAATGAGATGAATCTGCACGAGGGCGAATATATTGTTGATATTGAGGAACTAGGCGATGGCTGGTGGAGTGGAACTGCACAGCAAGACGGAAATAGGGCTGGGATGTTCCCTGCTGACTATGTCCAACTTGTTGACCCCTCTGAAGTTCCTGGAGGCGCTGAGTCTGCTCATGAGACTCCTGCTGCTTCTGCTGCCGAAGAAGAAGAAGAAGCTCCTGCCGCTGCCGCCGATGATGACAGTGTCACTGCCGTTGCTCTGTATCCGTAAGTTTGGTTCTGGCTCAGCTTTCTCTTTCGCAAGCTCATGTATGTCCGAACAGATACGAAGCAACAGAAGATAACGAACTCTCGTTTGATGAAGGCGAGGTGATTCGGGATATTGAAGCTGCGTCGGAGGATTGGTGGCAAGGTGTGAATGCGAAAGGCGAGACTGGGTTATTCCCTGCCGCTTATGTTCAAGTACACGAGTAGTCCTTGGAATTTGAATTAGATGGATATGAGATTCGGCTCTCTCACTCACGACCGCAAACATATCCAACTTCAATCAAGTTTTCATGTCGATGCAGTGGGCTTGGATGCGCAATTCGACGATACAGAGCGATGGGTCTGGCAATGAGCAGTAGATCTCTGATGTCTCCCGAAAGAGAGCCATCCTCTAATAATGCATCGTGTTTAAATTCAAGCAGGTACGCATAACAGGTGCCATCTTCAATGTTGACGAGGAACAAAATCTGTTAAACAGCGTGTCGGCCCGGTCGCCGTAACTTGTTCCCGAACCACGACCATTCATCGCATCTTCAGCACTTAAAAGCTTCGGTTCATCTTCTCGCTTGCATAGACTCTCTGGAATGCGCCTTATCTGACTCAAATAAGCAATTCTAGTTATGACAGGCTGACTTCCTTAGAAGATTGAGCCCAGTTCGTGTAGGACACTTTTTGAGAAAGACGCATTTAGCCTAATGTGATTTTGACCTCCGACTGCATTAGGCACTCTTGGGGCCCATTTCAGACTGAGTTTAAACCCATATATGCATCCAAGGCTCTTTCTATAGTTTGAGGAGGCTGGTCCTGACTCTGGGAGGGCCAATACTGTCCACGTGCACGTCGCCTAAAGTTCGTGGTGCGTTGCGCTAGTGTGGCTTTTCCACCAACCACGATCCTCAACGCAGCGTCTTTTCACTGTACCAGACGCGGTGCGATAGTTCTTAGTGCAGTCAATAACGGATCCCCTTACGAACCACCAATAGACATGCCTTCTCGCGCAATAGCGAACGGCAGGACCCACGCGACCATCTTCAGCCTCAGCGACAAGGTCATTCTGCGGATCATGAAAGCAGTTGTCGATGGGGATGACCTTAACGAAGCCACTATATTCATGCCCGTGTCCAGAGTCAACAAGAAATGGCACCACATTGCCCAAAGCAATGCGAGCCTTTGGGCTAACATTCAACTCGATTTGAGCCACCCATACTGGGATCGTGGAGATATACACATGGCCTTGAAGAAATATATCTCTTTGTCCTTCCCTCATCTGCTAGCTATTACGTTGCGAGATTCAGGAATGACATTGCCAATGCGCCAGCACTCTGTCGTCCTGGACTTGATCACGGCCACGAGCGCACGATGGCGTTCACTCTGCCTGATGCTTCGCATCGAACATTTTAGCCTTCCTTCCTTCGCAGGGATCTCAACCCTTCCCGAACTTCGTGTTCTTCGCGTTGGAAAGAGCCTCGCAAAGGAGAAACCGGTGGTCGTCCTTTTACCGCGTTGGCTGTTTCGAGGAACATCGAAGCTGCAGAACATTACGTTGAGCGATAATTTCCTCCCCCTCGTCCATAGCTACTGGTATTCCGTCTTTCCAGAGGCGACCTGGGAGCAATACAACTTGACCCCGCACTGGAGAAGCATAACAGATTTAACGCTATCTGCGATGGACTTCCTTGTTCTGTATAACGAGCTCATTGCTTCGGAAGCGTTTACAGTCTCTTTTGCCAGCCTCGAACGATTGTGTATCCTGTCGCCTCTTTACTGTACGCCATTCAAAGCCAGTTCAAGGCCATTGATACATTTTCCGTCTTTGAAGACGCTGGAATTTAACAGCGTGGATTTGGATAGCAGAGCTCCTAGGGAAGATGTAGATTCGCCTCTCGCCATCTTTAATAACCTGTTGGGCACTATCAAAGCTCCCAAACTAGAATCATTAAAGATTCGAGACAGAACACAAGGCAGCCAGATACGTGTGCACGACATGCACATCATTAGCCTGATCAAGAACTCGAACGCAAGCTTGCATCACCTGGAGATCGGTTTGGGAACTGAGGAAAGCATGGCTTGCAGTAGTACAACGCGCTATCTCCACGACAAGGCAGGTTTTCTCGCACATATGCAAGGCCTGAAGACCATCAAATTTTACGTGTGCTCCGGCATTGGATTGTCAGAGCTGATAGAACGAGACATTATACTTAACTTTCTGTTCGCTATCAGAACCAACCTTCCAAGCCTGGAGGCGATTACAATTCAATGCCGATGCGCTCTCTCGGCAGACGTCTTTCATTACCTTCTTGACCTACTGGAAGCTCAGGCGGATTCTATGCGGAAGGCAAGCCTCCAGTGGATAAGCCCTACTCCATTCACTCAATCCAGACTCTTTAAAAAGACGCAGAGCATCATTGGTCCAGTAGACTCTGAGTTGCTGAAGAGTAGGCTTCTCGATATGGAAAAAGACGGGACAAAGGTACATACTGAGTGCTATCGGGTTCCTCATCATGATTCCGGAAAATACACTGTCTCTACGACCATTGAACGACGATTGGTATGAAAGCGGATGTCTATTTGAATGACGAAGGAACAAATATCGTAACTACATACGAATAAGCCCGGATCAAGGCTTTGAAATAGGAGCGGTGGTGGCTTAAACATTCAGAACACGGATTTCTAGCATCTATGTCCGTATTTATGTACTATGCTGCAGCAACTTTGGTCTGTCTGCAATTATACGAGGCGCTAATCCCGGCTTCTTATAAGCTATCATTCATATAAGTAATCAAGCTCTGTTATTTTGTATGTGGCCCAAGTGAATGCAAGGACCGGGTAGTGCGGGGGCCAAGCTGCGTGACAGTCTACCGTGACAATATGTTCCATCTTACATGATGTCACATGTGACATGACTTGAGGTCTTCTCCCACTCCCAATGCCTTATCGCTTTCACGGAAATACCGTAATCATTTTGTTGGTAAGGTACTTGGGAAATACCTGTCTAAGCATGCACAGGGTCTGTGAACCCTGGAAGGGAATGTCCGTTCTGCTGCGGTTGTGAACATTACTCCACAATTTTAGGATCTACCGCACAAATGTCGCTGAACCGGGGAACCCATGGCTAGCACCTGGGAAAGAGAACTATCAGCTCCTATCACTGCTCCAGCTCTATGGTTTATTGGTCTATACAGTTCTCTGGCGGATTCAGATCACGTCTTCTTGGGAGATGTTCGTTCCCACGGTTTCTCCGTGACCTACTTCAAGATACCGGAGCTATCGCATATGGTAGCAATCTCCAACCTGAAGGCTTGAACATCATCCCCCATGTCGAATGCTGCCTTTCTTCGAAAGCGCATCTACTTGATTTGGGAAGCCTTGAAAACGGCTGCGCTGATTCCTGGGTGGATCATATCGTCCGTTCCCAAGGTCGATTGAGTTCTATCTGGATACTAAACAATGTGCTGACGTGTAATTTGGCTAGATCTGGGCGACCACGTCCATCTTGGAGCTTCCTTAATACCGTTTACTATTTCGGCCTCAGACATACCTTTGGTTTGTTCGTACGGATTTTTGAATGTCTCTACCAGGGGGCTGATTTCGCACAGAGCTTTGGTGAATGCTCCCTACTCTGATCACCGTGCCATCCGACAGGGTCAAGATCACGATATTCATGCAGTTTGGGTAGAAGCCTTGCCAGATATTGTCGGGGAAATCAAAGACTTAGCGATCGAAGCCAACGTCCATTTCATTCCGATTCCTGGATATTGGCTCTACCGGACAGGTGAAAAGGGCGCTGATGGATCAGTAGAGCCAGCTCGAGATGGAAAGAAAGTGCTGTACTCCATGCACTGAGGCGGATTCCTTGGTTTTTCTGCTCATCCCGGTACGTTATACACTATCAGACATATTGCACGGCCTCGAGTAGCTGACAAGAAGCCAGACGATGTATGCGGACCTGCTCTCAAAGACATTTTACGAAATGTGGACTGTACTTCCTACCCTCGACGCATCTTCTCCATCGAATACCGACTGTCCACTTCTGCCCCATTCCCTGCACAGCTTATCGACGCGTTGGCCGGATATCATTACCTCGAACATAAGGTAGGATTCAAGCCAGAGAATATAATTATAGAAGGGGACTCTGCAGGCGCGAACTTAGCTTTGGCACTTGCTCGGTACTTAGTAGAGTACACACCTACGATGAAGCCAGGAGCGATGTTTCTATTCTCTCCGTGGAGCGATCTTAGCGTGCAAGGCCAGAACACAGAAAGCATGCTGTTCCAGGGGGATTGTATCCCACGCCGGTCAGATAGCATTATAGCTATATATGTGGATTCATTTGGGATTGAGCTGGCGGATACTTCACGATGGATTTCGCCTGCGCGAATCGGTAGCTTCGAAGGCTTCCCCAAGTCGTTGGTTCTGGCTGGCGGAGCAGAGATTCTGAGAGACCAGATTCGCGAGCTGGTTAAGAAGATGCGGGTGGACACGGGTAGGGAGAATGTCGAATACGAGGAAATAGAGGATGCAGTGCATGATACACTGGTTCTCGTCCGGTTTGAGCCCCAGACTCAGGAGGCCTTTGGAAAGGTAGCAAAGTGGATACGCGAATTGTAATTAATTTGAGGAAAGTAGCACCATGTTCATTATCAAACAGAAATAGTAGAGCCTTGACATGCTGGACAGTCTGAGCCTTTACGAGTTCCATGGCCAGGCGGCAACTCGGCATTTTGGGGCGCCTACCTCTGAGTCATATTGTTACCATGAGTCGGAGCTATGTAACTCGTACGCTACACTTTCATCCTCGACATTTCTTGTCCTTCGCATGCCCGCTAAATGGCACCGCTCGGGTCTACTGTTGACTCCTACATTGTTTTCTGATGGTCAAAGGCTACATACATGACTTGGACAGAAAGACGCTCAAGTCGATACAGTAGACATGGACGATGGACGACTCGGATTTGACTTGAACGCTCTTAAACATTTCAACCGTAAAACTGACCTGGAGCACATTGCCAAGTAGCTGATCGGCGACCAATTAACCGACGACTCGCAGCATTTCAACCAGGACAGGAGTAGCTGGAAGGAGAGATGCCCGATTATAGGTAAAATCTAAGATTACCTTGCAGATCGGCACTCTGTGTTTTTGTGTAGTCTTAACAACGGAGCGTCTTCTTGGGAGCTGACGCTACATCGGTTACTAGTCGCAGATCCCTAACATACCGGAAATGCCGCTAAACTGTGTATATCTATCTGCTGTTCTTGTCTCTGCTCTTATAACGAGTTCCTTCTTCTCTTTGGTCTCCTTCTGGAACTGGCACTTCGCTGGGTCGGCATGTTAAAATCTGCCATGATTCGGAAGTACATGCGCTGTACCTATGAAGCGTTGAAAGTCGCTGCGTTCATTCCATGGTGGCTCATCTCTTCCATCCCAAAGTTGTCTCCAATCTCTCTCAATATTTACAAACAAACTGAAATTTGAGTCCACGATAGATCTAGACGGCCGCGTCCATCCTGGGGACTTCTCGATACCATTTATTACTGGCACTTTAAACATGTCTTTTGGATGTTCGTATTGGTTGTGTGTCATTTCTAGCCCTATCCAAAAGCTGATTGCATACACAGAACTGCCGTGAATCCCCCATACTCCGACCACCGCGCTATTAGAGAGGGACCTAGCATCCATGGAATCTGGGTCAATGCTCTGTCAGATCTCGTCGGAGAGATACAAGAATTAGCACAAGAGGCCAATGTGCAACCTATCCCGCTCCCAGGATACTGGCTTTATCGAAAAGACGCAGAGGGCGCTAGCCGCATTGTAGAACTGGCTAGAGATGAAGAGAAGGTACTTTATTCCTTGCACGGCGGTGGATATTTTGGCTTGTCTGCCCATCCAAGTACGCAAGTTGTCCCTGAGGAATCACTTCGAATATCTGACAGAAAATCAGATGATGTTTGTGGACCTGCACACAAAGTCCTTCTACGAAACGTAGACTGTGGCCCTCACGTTCGACGCATCTTTTCCATCGAATACCGACTGTCAACTTGTGCACCCTTCCCTGCACAGCTCATCGACGCGTTGGCCGGATATCATTACCTCGTGCATACCGTGGGGTTCAAGCCAGATAACATCATTGTCGAAGGCGATTCCGCTGGTGGCCATTTGACCTTGTCCCTAGCTCGTTATCTGGTGGAGCATATACCTAAGATGAAGCCGGGGGCGTTGCTTCTGTTCTCTCCTTGGTGTGATCTGAGCGTGCAGGGTCAGGACACCGAGAGCATGCTATTCGAGGGCGATTACATTCCGCGCGATACCAGCAATTCTGTTAGGCTACTCATGGGATCTTTAAAGATTCAGATGGCAAGCACTTCTCGATGGATTTCGCCTGCCCGAGTTGGGAGATTTGAAGGTTTCCCGAAGACGCTGATTCTGGCTGGTAGCGCAGAGGTTCTGAGAGACCAGATTCGGGAGTTGACTGGGAAAATGAAGAGAGATTCAGGCGAGGAGAATATCGACTATGTCGAGATAGAGGATGCAGTGCATGACACCCTTGTGTTGGTACGGCGTGAGCCTGAAACTCGGAAGACTTTCGAAAGGATAGCAGAGTGGATCCGCGAACTGTGATAGTGCGTATGCGGGCTCAAAATTGTCCCGCAGCGATCGTGAGAACCGTTGTGAGGTATTTAGAAACAGAATTCCGAAGTAGTTCAAGTTGCCAATAGTCCCTCCTGATATTTTATTGGCATTGTCGTGAGGAGCTTGGAACATTTCAAATACCAGCGATGATACGTGTTGCTCAATTTCCCTATACTACAACTCTCTGATCCACTTGGCCATGCCCTCAAATGCCATCCTAGTCTCGGGTTCAAATCGCAGCATCACAAGGGTATCATGCACGGCCTCAACCATCTCCACATATTTGACATTCTCTGGTCCCGAATCCTTCTGCATCTTCGCAGCTAATTCTCGAATTTGATCCCTAAAGATCTCTGCTCCACCAGATATAATGTAAGCCTTCGGAAAGCCTTCGAAGTGGCCAGCACGAGCAGGCGACATCCAACGAGAAGTGTCTGCGATCTGGATGCCGAACAAACCGGCGAATCCAGAGACGGGATAGCTAGTATCTCTGGGGATGTAATCGCAGTCAAATAACATGCTCTCGGTATCTTGGCCGAGCACGCTGAGATCACACCATGGAGAGAGAAGTAGCATTGCACCAGGCTTCAGCTCTGGAGCGTACTCTGCTAAATAGCGGGCCAACGCCAGTGCCAAGTTGCCGCCAGCAGAATCGCCTGCGAGAATGATATTTTCCGGCTTGAAACCAACAGTGTGCACAAGATAATGGTATCCAGCCAATGCATCTATGATTTGGGCAGGGAACTGTGCTGCCTGGGACAGCCGGTATTCGATGGAGAATACGCGGCGCAGATGGGGACCAGAATCTACACGGCGCAGAAGGTCCTTCCCAATAATTGAACAGGGATCATCTGAGGTTCTACGAGATCAGTAACTGGACAAACGTTATAGGGAAAGAATGACATACCGGGATGAGCAGACGAAACCATATAACCGCCTCCGTGCATAGTGTAAAGAACCTTTTCCCCGTCTTTCGCCAGTTCCACTACACCTTTGCCGGCTTCAGTATCTGTTCGATAGAGCCAATAGCCAGGAATAGGAACGGCCAGAATGTCAGCTTGTTTAGCTAGTTCTCCGATTTCGCCCAAGACGGTGGGTACAGGGTCCACCCATACACCATGTATGTTGCGCTCTTGTTTGATAGCGCGGTGGTCATGGTCAGATGCAAGGGCTATTCCGCTACGGGTAAAGATGAGTGAGCGAACCTTCTAACATGAAAGGTAGAGAAACAAACCGTGAAATTAAGTATCTGAGTCCTTTATAATAGACACTGTTGAATAGCCCCCATGAAGGGCGGGGTCGTCGTGATCTTGGAAATGATCAGCCTTTTCATTTTTTGCTATTCCGACGCGATTTGACAGACCTTGGGATGGAGGAAAGGATCCACCAAGGTAATGAAGCTAAAGCCCTAAGAGCTTCATAGCCAAGCGAGGCGTACTTGAGGGCGACGCTAACAGACGACATGAAAGGGAAAAAGGAAGAGGTGGCCAGCAAGCAGATACGGTCCCGTACGAGCAGGTATGGTTCGTGTTTAGAGTCACAACCTCGCGGGGTGCGCGCACCGGAAGCGAATGAGAGCTCGTGGGAATATGATTTCGGCTCCGAGATTCAAGCTGTCACCAAGGAATTCCTTATGCCCATAGTCAGTTCGATTTCACTACAAAAGTATTCGGCAATTTCCATGGGGCTGCATAGTATCCTGGGTTGGGACAGAGGCTGCTATATGTCAGAGTCCTGAGCTGTAGTCCATAGCTTTTCGGTTTCAGCTGCGTTACTGGTTAGGCAATGCCGGAGGTTCTCCTTTCGTCAGGCAACAGGCCAGATGTCACTGGCCAGTCTCTTCTTGATGTCGCCATATATAGCCTAAGCATTAGCAGAGGTGCGCCCGTATACAGCGTCGTAACGCTGCTAACGCAAACATACGGGGCGGCATTGTTGTACTTTGGGGGCCAAGGTCGTCAGTGAAGTGAAGGAGGGCTCATATTGAAGCTGAGAAACGTGGGAACAATTGGGGTGAGAGTGAAGCACGTGCGCGTGTATTACCAGACCTTGACCCGCCTTTGCGCGTTTTCTCTCCATTCTCCTCCCAAATACACACAGTGAGGATGGACTCAAGTGAACCCGAATCAGATTCTCCAATACAAGAGAGAGATGCAGAGCCAGAGCCAAATCCAGGCCTTGGTGGTCGTCCTGTTCGTTGTACGCCTCCTAAATCCATATTTTCTCCTTTGCTACATAGTAACCTGACAACTCCGCAGGGTTCGATGTACGCAACTTGCGCTATTTTCTGGAACCAGATAACTCAATAATGTGCAGGCCAACAGAACAGAACCTTATACACAAACAACCCCGTTCCAAGAGGTTCATGATCCGTCTGTCGAGTGCGTGTCCTTGTCAATTCTCGATTTTCTATGTTGAACACCAACGGACCCCACTAGATTCGTATTCAACCCTATCACTCTCACTGTACTGGCTATAAGCCTCCTCACTTTATCCTACATCGCTGCAACGCAATCTGTGCTGGAGGAAGGACGAGACAAACGGCGGGTAGGAGCCTACGCCTCCATCTCTGCTTTTCTCCTGTTCTCCATGATCCAATTCCGTGATGGTCCCTTCATCCGACCGCACCCTGCATTCTGGCGCATTATTCTGGGCATCAATCTGTTGTATGAGCTTCTCCTTGTCTTTCTCGTGTTCCAAGACTTGAGCAGTGCACGAGGGATGATGACGTTGGTAGACCCTAATTTGGGTGTACCATTGCCGGAAAAGAGCTACGCGGAGAACTGTGAGCTTAATGCCACAGTTATTTGGGATGCGATGGATATATTCTGTTTGGCACATGCATTGGGCTGGTTTGGGAAGGCTATGATTCTGAGGGACTATTGGTTCTGTTGGGTGAGTGACATTCCTCTCAAAGGTAAAGGGCTATTCTGACATGCCGTGAAAGATATTAAGCATTGCTTTTGAACTGGCTGAATACAGTCTTCAGCATCAGCTGGCGAACTTCGAAGAGGTATGCGACTGCATTGGGGGCCTGTTAGCTTCTACGACTAACCTGTTACTACTATAGTGCTGGTGGGATCATGTACGCATTATCTTGTTCCTTCACGTCCAAAGCCTGACTCTGGATTCTAGTGGGTTCTAGATGTGCTCTTGTGCAATTGGCTGGGTACCTACCTCGGTATGAAAGCATGTCAATACCTCGAAGTCAAGGTACCCCGTCATTCCCCCTTCATCCATGTGTTCTTCAACTACTGATAACGCTGCAGAGATATTCATGGAGAGGGACAAGGAGCAAGAGCCGTACAAGACGAGTACTTCGACAGTTTAGTCCTCAAGACTTCACATCCTTTGAATGGGGCACTGCGAAGAGCTTGAAACATTATGGATGTGTATTGGCATTGTTATTCGTGTTTCTAGGGGCGGAACTAAACCCTTTTTATCTGAAGGTATGTAGTTATCTCTGTCAGCTGGAAGTCCGATGATAAGAACGTGGTGTCAGGCGTTGTTGTGGATGGAGCCTGACCATCCAGTGGTTATTGCTAGACTTGCGTTCATGTTCCTCTGTGCGCTTCCAGCCGTAAGGGAGCTGTATCAGTATGTGAATGACCCCAGGTTCGTCCTCTACCCTCTTGCTTTTCTCCTTGGTGGCTTATGTCGTATGTGTTCTTGTTTTACAGGAAAGCAGTACGCATGGGCCAACACGTATGGCTACTGCTAGCTACGGTCTTTACCGAATTGATCGTGATCGTGAAATGGTGGAATCAACAAGAGGGAACCACGCGTCAGATGCCAGAGTATGTGAAAGTAGGGTGGGCAATCGGGTTTACTGTGTTGGGGGTTGTGTATCCAATTGTACAGGTACGTGCTTTCTTTCATATATTACGCGTTGAGAGGAAACGCATCTGACTGCGCTGGCGTATTGCTGTAGTTTGGAATCCCAGCGTTCCAGAAAAAGTATAAAAAGAAGAGCGGGAAGCACGTCAAAGCGCAGTAATACACGCTGCTCTATGTATCTTTAACTAATTTCCAAACTCTTATATAATTTACGAACCCTGCTGTGCAGTGATCGGATGATATTTTGCCACGTACCCAAAGCTAGATGTATTTCAACTTGTTCAGGTTCTGTCACTGAAGCTCAGTGAACTTCAGCGGACTTCGCAATCCACAACTTGACGTTGATATCTGTTGGGGGGAAAGTAGTGATATTCTATGCTCTTTTGCCTTCGGTAACTAAGTATGTATCTTTGCTATTTTGTCCTGAAGCTTCAAGCAACAGAGGATTCAGGCTGACTGGCAATCCAGCGGGGTACGATTAGCGTTACAATGTCACAAATGTCACAAGCTTCGGAGGAAGTTCGGCATGGTATCCAGCTCGATGTCCTTTCGCACTCAAGCATAGCTTGGTCGCCCTCCCGCACACCTCCCGTGGTCCGACGTTATACATGAATATTAGGTGGCTTGATGTCGAGATGTTCAGAGCCAGCGCCCAAATTCGCCTGTTAGCCAGCTGATGATGCTTTTGAACAAATCCGAGGCTATCTTTCGTACGCACATTGCTTGCTACAAGAGCTCCTAGCCTAAAAACCTGTCCAGTACCGCTTTTCGAAGCTTCAAAAGGATTTACGAGAAGCTCGAGAGGCTAGAGCATTTACGCTCGCTGAAGGAGAAGAACTCTGGGTGATTGGCACACTCCGGGTAGATGATACACGGTTTTTAGATAGCGTTTGGAAGGCGCTTTTAGTTCGACTCCTCCCGCTGCCCCGCTGCCCAGGGTGTAATGGGGGGTACAAGAACTGTCTATTCAGACCAAATTCTTTCCCTACTACTCTCACACTACTCTCATGGCAGACACACTTATCAACCCACTCAGTGACTCGGACCACGTCGGTGTTTCCACCAGCAGCATCACCTACGGATATGTGTTGAAGACGGAAGTGGACCAGAAGAAGATTAAGGAAGCGTTCGAGAGAGTAGTAGACAAATGGCGATTACTGGCTGGAAGAGTGGAATGGAATGCGGAGACGGGCAGGCATCAAATTCGAGTTCCTATGCCAGGGAAACCACTTCCAAGCGATTATCCTCTTGTCACTTTCACCTCAGCAACGCACCCTGATGTATCATTGAATCCGGAACGCCTTGACGCCTCTTCTGCTTGCGTCCTTTCAAGACCGTCGTTCAAGTACTTCCGCCACCCAAACACTCCGAACGCCATCGGCGCTTGGGCATCACAGAACCTTCCCATCATCTCTATCCACGTTTCTACACTACAGGATTGCACTGGGGTCGGAATCGTCTTCCCACATGGCGTTTTCGATGGGTTTGGAATGGGTTTGGTCATTCATGCACTGGACGCGGAGATGAATGGAAAGGAGTGGGAGGTGCCGGCTGTTCGAGAAGTCAACCTTCTGACTGGTGCATTCAAGGAGCTGAGAGAGGCACCACCTCTGGTGGATCGTCCATATTGGACAGAAAGGTTGTCGGAACTGTTCACGCCCATGAGTGTATCAGGGCTGGGAAGGTTCGTAGCCAGTATGGCATACGAGACCTTCTGGCATAAGGTTGAGGACCGTGGTCTGTTCTTGGGTGCAGATATCGTCAAGAAGATCACAGACGATGTGAAGCAGCAAGTTGTGGATGAAGGAAAGGGGTGGGTTTCAACTGGAGATGTATTGCTGGCCTGGCTGTATAAGGTGCGTTGAGCGTCCGAGTCTATTCGCTCACTAGTAATCGACTAACTCGCTTGTTTCCTAGGCGGCATATGTAGATGAATCTCCCACAAGCACGAATACGCTTTCCATATGCGGAGCCATGTCCTCACGATCTTCGCTTTCTGACCCAGGATTCAAGACCTACCCTCACAATGCGCAGTTATATTACGTTGCACCCACAATCCCAGTGAACGAAGTAGCAAAAATGTCGTTGGCAGATTTTGCAGTGCTGCATCGCGCTGCTGTCAAGGATTGTCATAACGTGGCGTATACCCAGGCCTATGTCAAATTCCTTCCCACGATGGGGCAGAATGCAATTCCGTTGAGACAGATGGGTGTAGACTCTTGGTGGAGCTCCAACCAGGCGCTGGGTGGGCCGGACAAGATTGATTTTGGATCTGAGCCGCTGGCAATGTGGCATCGGTCGTCGCCGCTTATGCCAGACCATACAGTGGTTATCAATCAGTTCAAGGGTGGATATATGTTTGATGTTGGAATGAGGAGGTCACGTTGGGCATCAATTGAGAAAGAGTTGGAGAGGCTGAAGGGGAATGGGGAGAGTCCTCGAGTTGTGTAGAGCGCGTAGTACGTGAAGGACGGGAAGTAATAGGGATAATACACGTGATCGTGTCATTGAGTCCTGTAATCGTCTGTAACATGGCCACCTGAATATAGGAAGCATTATTAACAACGATTTGGAATGAGAAAATACTTCGGACCTCTTCATAGTGATCAGCCACCGCCAGCGAAAAGGAACATGGCATACCTGACTAGACGCCAAGAGGTGTAGGGAATGTTCGTTATCGCCAGCCATTATCAGTTGGCGCTATATTTGAAGTAAATACAGTGTATTTAGGCTTATAGTCGTGCGTGCAGCAAGTACATGATGGCAATTCCAATCACGTTTACGATACGACAGTTTGTGTATTTCTCTTGGGCGTCCACCCTCCTCCATGGGTATGCTCATCCTTACCACGCCTCGCGAAGATCTGAAATAGGGACAGGGCCCATATCGCTGAGAGGACGATCCATCCCAGCCAAGCGAATGCTAAAAGGGCTTGTAGGACTCTGCACGCATTGAGGCGAGTGCAGACGGATAACGGCGCGAAATCCGCCTATGAGAAAGTCAATATTACGATTAAGGAAGAAAAAGGACACGGTAGCGTACGCTGGCGACTGCGGCGCCTACGAGCCAGAAAAGCCATAAGATTCCGAACACGATGGCGTCCACCAAAAATGTGGAGGCCAGCCCGTGTTCAGCACGCCTAGCGATGAGAAATATGCTGTAAGAAGACCATATCATGGTGGCTAGCGTTGTGAATATCAGTTCTGCCACGATGTCCTCTTGGGTGATTGTGAGTATGAGGATAGGCAAATTAGTGGAGAGAGTCCTTGTGATCATGCGTACCGTAGAAGCCATAGTGCGAGTTTGTGAAGGAGATTCTAGAGCATGATATGGCGAATAGGATGAAGGAGAATAGGATCTATCGCGCAGTACTGGTTTCAGTTTCGTCCGCCGGTCAATGGAACGCCCTTACGAGGATAGCCAGGGAGATGAATCTGATTGGAGTTAGGTTCATGCTGTGGGAAGTTCACGGAGAGATTTGACACGGGGCAGGAGAAGGACGAGCTTCAGAGTCGTGGTCAAAGCTTGGAGTTGATCTGCTTCCGTGAATGTGGAGTTGTTTAAGTAACGCTAAGTGACAGGCACACGTAAGATGAAGCACGTGTAGTAGTTGTCACGTCACCCTCTTTCCTTTTCTGTTTCCCAATACTGTCGTCTGTCATCTTATTTCCTCTTCTCTCATGCTAGATATGTCTTGGTGCATGTTCAAAACATCTCTGAACAGATTGGACCGCAAATCCTGTGATCTTTTGCCCACCCATTTTAGCCTTGGCCTCGCGCCATTAACCTATAGGAACGCGGCTTCTGGAAGATGTTCTCGACAACAGAAAACTTGAACAAAAGCTAATCACTATCATCAGCAACATGCCCGTCAATTCACCCGGACTCTGTGCAAAATTTCCCCGCTGTAGCTTACTTCAGTTTGGCTTGATAACATGCGGCGTCTCACTCCGCTGTACTGTATTCGATGAAGTCTTGTCGTGAGAGGCTCTTTGACTGTTCTGTGATGATACGAAGGTTCTTCCTGTCCAACATCTACTCCCTCTATATAAGCACTCTGTGTCTTTAGCGCCTTGAGAAAAATTTCCATCCCCTCCTCCTCCATTCACCCCTCCACATTCCCTGCTTTCCGTCCCATTGCAATGCCGCGGGTACTGACACGATCAATGACTCCCTTCGCGCACGACTCCCGCACACCCGACCGTGCTATTGATCATAGGTATATCTCCTGCTGTCGACTCCTCGGGATGGGACTAATTTTTAAATTGTACAGGAAACGAAGACGCAATAGGACTACGCAAAGTTGTCTCAATTGTCATACTTCGAAGAGGAAGGTCAGTCTTTCTTTCAATAGATGGAAAGAACTCAGCTCATTTGTTATTTTCTATAGTGTGACAGAGGACGGCCCTGTTCGCGCTGTGTACAACTGGGCCTCGTGCGTGTTTCTCTTGTCATCAATGTCTGCACTTGTTGACTGTCTCATTATAGACTGGACTGTGTGTTTACGAAGTAGACGACATTTCTTCACGGTATGTGCTTTGTTCGTCCCTGTCGGAGATGCTGTGCGCTGACCACTCTCGCATAGCGATAATCCACATATCGACGAGAAGACGCGGCTGAAGAATCGAGTGGCAGAGCTGGAGAAGCTTGTGCGAGAGCTTCGTGGTATGTTCGCTCTTTCCTATCATGTCTGTTTTTTTACAAGCTTATGCTCAACCATCAGGAAAGCCCCACCCGAAATGGAGCACCCGCGACGATACTGATACAATGTGGCATGGACGCGCCCGTGCAACTCGGTCCCGGGTCTTGCTACTATCACAAGCGATGGACGAAAAAGAACCTGAAAGCGAATCCCAGCCGACCTTTGTTACCTCAGAAGGTCTATACCATATTGCAGAACCCGACTTCGCTTCAATACCATCCCCTGCCTCTGGCTCACCCCTTACTCCGCTCTCAGAAGCGCGAGTCTCTTCTACCCCCGTCGTCGAGCAGTACCGCCCATCGCCTTCGGCATCGCCATTGCCATGTCCGTGTCTTTCTAGCCGAGACCACAATGCGACTTTCGCGCTGGCGCATGCATTGGAAGTATGCTTGGCGGAACATCGACAGCGTTATCCTGCGATGAATGGGCAGGAATGCATATTGTCCCAGAGTATGAGCAAAATGAAAGATGACCTTCAAGAGGGGCTCGTGAGCAATCATGGCGATGCTGAGGGTTATGAAAGTGCAGCCACATACAGCTACTCTCCACAGGATGCTGCCACCTCAGGGCCTATCGTGTATTCTACCCACGAGTCTGCTTCCACTACCGCGTCCTACATGCACGACGCGTCAGCTTATGACTATTCTTCGTCGTCGTCCAGCTACTCGCCCTACTCTCTTTCATCTTCGTCGTCGCCGATAGATTGGAATGCACACCCTACGTTTGTCACGATACCTGGAAGTAGTGCTGGTGCAGAGAGTATAACGCATGCTTACTACGTTTCGGGCGTCTGACCTCGATTGGTTCATCTTCGCTGACGGGGGGTCTTCTTTTTGTCGTATTGTCTCCTTGTTTTCTTGTGTATTATCACTGCGTTTTGTGCTATATCTTGTCTGAATATGTCGTATCTAGAGCGTTGGTGTTACTGTCGCTTTTGTATTATCTTGCTATAGAATGTCATGTGTGTATCTTGTAGTTGGCAAACCGTTGTATGTCTCGAGGAACCTGACAGCTATTACAAAAGCTAGGACAACACCGATATCTTCAGTAGTGGACTCCAACTTATGGATGCCTTCCCAGAAAAGTTGTAGGATGTTTGCAATGATCATGATCTGGCGTTATTCACAGGGACTTCTGAGGACATCCATTGAACTTAATATTGGAACAGTCTTCGTTATATATGCTGTACATTCAGTCGGTGACAAGATAACAAAGCTCAGACAATGGGGCGCTCGGGAGAGAATAGTACGAGTCGTTCGAGATCTAGGATGACCTTCAAAGAGATCGCCTTCCGCCAATTCCTCACTTCCTCTTCGTCCATGCCATGATTGCTTGTTCAAAGGTCCCTTTTCCCTCGGGCGTAAAACGGATGACCACCATACGACCTCACATACGACTGTCCAAGTAGTCTGTTGATGTAAGGTGTCCTTCGACTGGTTTGCCGTCGAATTTGCCCTGTAAAGGTATTCACAGCCTAAGATTGCGTCTTCCATGAGGTCATAAATATCTGGGCGAGAAATAGGCTTTTGGACACGGACTGGTTTGTCCACTCTTCCTCTCTAACATGACACATCAGATATCTGAAGCACTATGAATAATGAAAACCGTTGCGTACTTAGCATCTCCAACCATCTTGCCAAGTGAGAGCCCTGGTCAATAGCTCGGGATCCATGCCGGCTCCCATAACTCCACTATAAAGTTGAATAACAGCGTGTGCAGCAAACATGGTTGTCTGGGCGGTATATCGCAAGGTATCAGCCCAGATTATTCGCGGATTGAGAAATGCGAGTGAGCGTACATAATGAGATCAGTCCCCCATGATCCTGTGCGATCAAGCCGTCCATTCTATCCAAGTATTCGTCTATCTTCTGCCATTCGTTGAGCTCAGGGTGGCTCCAGTCGACAGAGCTATAAGCAGTAGCATGGTTTGTACTATTGGTGATTGGATCATTACGGGCTGGATGACGAAGAATATCATGAGCGGAGTCGGCAATATCGTGATAGTAGAGCAGCTCTTTGGACAGCAGATCCTGGTCTGTGCAGATAGTGCGAAAGCTGACAGTTCGCCGTGCGCGCAGTGGTAAAGACTGGTGCTGTCTGCAATGGGCCAGAAGTTTTGGGAAGGCCATCCGTAGATACCGTAGGCTTTACGGAAATGTTCATGGGAAGCTTTGAGTGAGGAGGGGAGATATTGGTGATAGTAGCGGTCCAGGTGTGTGTGTGAGTCATGATTGTGACTTGTGTCTCTTATGTGGCCATGAAGTTTGACCTCAGTACTGAGTATCACCACTAGTCTGCAGCACATCGTCAGCAATAGATTTTTATCCCCATGCAGTACGTGGAAACTTGCCTGGGAGGACGGGCTATTGTCATTCAGTTTTCATTTAAAAACGAAGAAAGCCTGCTCGAGGTATGAACGCGAAAGAGACCAACAAGCTGATGAATAATATCGCATTATTAAAATATTACAGACGCTTAGATATGAGGAATGGACTCCGTACTATATGTACTGTATATAATCTGCGTTTTCTGAAAGTCGCGTCTCAATTTCCATGCATCGCGTCGCGCACGCGGTTTTCACGTGACATCATCTAAATTTTGAGCACACTTGGACGATCTTCCCTTCCATCGGCTCTCCCTTCTTTCCTCTCGACTACCACCATCACCATCAACCCCGCCTCGGGCTTCTGTACACGATGGACCTGCAAACCTTAACCACGCTATTCTCTACGTCCTTCAATCCCGATCCCAATGTTCGTATGGCTGGCGAGCTTGAGATTCGCAAGGTAAGTTT
>Ga0247730_1000458_pt1 | contig 30219 bp, 27 predicted proteins | sample UWRJL073202C2_FD_180959 | JGI IMG/M metagenome (GOLD analysis project Ga0247730, IMG submission 180959) | Plant litter microbial communities from Arlington Agricultural Research Station in Wisconsin, United States - UWRJ-L073-202C-2 | ecosystem: Environmental > Terrestrial > Plant litter >... | reverse complement strand
TTCGAAGCTGCTCAACGTGACCTTCGACCCGGAAATCCCCGAGCAACTGGCCAGCTACAGCCACGACGACGATGGCACTGCCGCGAGCAAGCAGTTTTTGATTCGTGAAGGCAAGCTGGAGCGTCCGTTGGGCGGCGCGTTGTCGCAGCATCGTGCGGGCATGGACGGCGTCGCCAACAGTCGCGCCTGCGGCTGGAATCGCCCGCCCATCGACCGCATGGCCAATCTGAACATCGAGCCCGGCGATCAACCGCTGGCACAGCTGATCGGCAATATCGAGCACGGCATTCTGATGTCCACCAATCGCTCGTGGTCCATCGACGATGCGCGCAATAAATTCCAGTTCGGCTGCGAATGGGGCCAGCTGATCGAAAACGGCGAACTCAAAGGCGTGGTCAAGAACCCCAATTACCGGGCGATTTCCGCGCAATTCTGGAAGAACCTCAGCGCGGTGGGCGATGCCAGCACCTTCAAAGTGCTGGGCACGCCAAACTGCGGCAAGGGCGAACCCAATCAAGTGATCCGCGTCGGTCACGCATCTCCGGCCTGCGTATTCAGTCAGGTCGACGTATTCGGAGGCGATGCCTGATGGCGCATCAACAGCAATTCCAGGCGCTGGTCGAATCCCTCAAGGGCGCGCTCACGCAGCAAGAGCAATTCACCCTCGCCTACAACGCCGAGGAATCGGATTTCATTCGCTTCAATCACGCCAAGGTGCGTCAGCTCGGCCATGTGCAGCAGGCCAGCGTGACCTTCAAGCTGATCGACGACGAGCGCCACGCCAACTTGCAACTGACGCTGTCGGGTGAGGCCGATATCGACCGCCAACGCCTGAGCGACGCGTTGCATCAGTTGCGCGAAACCCTGACCTTGCTGCCCAAGGACCCGTACCTGAAACCCAACACCGACGCCTGGCAAACCAGCAACGTGCAGGCGCAGCCATTGCCGGACAGCGCCGACGTGGTGGAGCAGATCGCTCGTCTGGCGCAAGGGCTGGATCTGGTGGGTTTCTATGCGGCAGGTCCGCTATATCGCGGTTTCGCCAGTTCGTGGGGCGCGCTGGGCTGGCACCAGGCCAACAGTTTCAATTTCGACTGGAGTCTGTTTCACGACAACGGCCAGGCGGTGAAAGCCAACTATGCCGGGCACGACTGGAGCGACGCCGCGTTCGCCCGCCGCTTCGAACTGGCGCGCGAGCAGCTGGAGTTTCTCGGCCGTCCGCTGAAAACCCTGGCGCCGGGCCAATACCGCGCCTATCTGGCGCCAGCGGCCATGGACGAAATCATCGGCATGCTGTGCTGGGGCGGTTTTTCCGCGCAATCACTGGCGAACAAGACCAGCCCGTTGCAGCGTCTGTACAGCGGCGATGCCCACTTGAGCCCGCTGGTGAGCCTTGACGAGCAGGTCAGCGGCTCGCTGTCTCCAGCGTTTTCCGGCGAAGGTTATCCGCGCAAGGATCTGGCCTTGGTCGCCAACGGGCAGGCTCGCGAGCAACTGGTGGATTCGGCCAGCGCCGCCGAGTATGGCCTGGCAACCAACGGCGCCGACCCTGGCGAGTCGCCGAATTCCCTGAGCATGGCGGGAGGCTCGCTGGAGCTTGAGCAGATCCTGGAGAGAATCGGCACCGGCCTGTACATCGGCAATCTCTGGTACCTGAACTACTCCGATCAAGCCGCCGCGCGCCTGACCGGCATGACCCGTTTCGCGACGTTCTGGGTCGAAGACGGCAAGATCCAGGCGCCGGTCAGCACCATGCGTTTCGACGACAGCGCCTACAGCCTGTTGGGCAGCGCATTGGAAGATTTGACCCAAGAGCGGGAACTGATTCTCTCGACAAGTACCTATAGTGAGCGCCAGACAGCGTCGAGTCAGCTGCCGGGGGCTTTAATCAGCCGGTTGACGTTGACGCTTTGACCGCCAGCGCATGCCCCGTAGGACCGGCTTCAGCCGGGAGAGCATTATTCCGGGCAATGACGATGCCTCAGGTAGGTTGCCGCCCTCCCGGCTAAAGCCGGTCCGACAAATCAACCCGTTCTTTGCGCACAACAACAAGGACCCCCATGCCGATCACCGCCCCGCTTCTGGATGAAAAAGCCCTACGCTGGTTGCCTTGGGTAGTTGCCATTGCGTTCTTCATGCAGAGCCTGGACGGCACGATTCTCAACACGGCGTTGCCTTCAATGGCGCGTTCGCTGGCCGAAGACCCGTTGCGCATGCAGTCGGTGGTGATTGCCTACATGCTCACCATCGCCTTGCTGATCCCGGCCTCGGGCTGGATCGCCGACCGCTTTGGCATCAAGCAGATTTTCTTCAGCGCGATCCTGCTGTTCAGCTTCGGCTCGCTGCTGTGCGCGCTGTCCAATTCGCTGACCATGCTGATCGGCGCGCGAGTGGTGCAAGGCCTCGGCGGGGCCTTGATGCTGCCCATCGGGCGCCTGATCGTGCTGCGGGCTTATCCGCGCTCGGAGCTGGTGCGGATCATGAGTTTCATCACCCTGCCCGGCCTGCTCGGCCCGCTGATGGGCCCGACCCTGGGCGGCTGGATGGTGGAATACCTGAGCTGGCACTGGATCTTCCTGATCAATATTCCGGTGGGCATCGTCGGCTGTTTCGCGGTCAAGCACTTCATTCCCGACCTGGTTGGCGGTGGCCGCACGCGTTTTGACGGTGTCGGCTTCACCCTGTTTGGCGCGGCGATGGTGCTGATTACCATTGCGCTGGAGGGCCTCGGCGAACTGCACTTGCCGCACCTGCGCGTGGTCTTGCTGCTGTTCGGCGGCTTCGGTTGCCTGGCCGCTTATTGGCTGCGCGCCGGGCATGTGGACGCGCCGCTGTTCGCGCCTTCGCTGTTCCGCACGCGAACCTTTGCGGTGGGCATCCTCGGCAATCTGTTCGCCCGACTGGGCAGTGGCGCGTTGCCATTTCTGATGCCGCTGCTGCTGCAAGTCGCGCTGGGTTATTCGCCTTCGCAAGCGGGGATGAGCATGCTGCCGCTGGCGGCTGCGGCGATGTTCGCCAAGTCCGTGGCGCGCTGGCTGATTGAGCGCCTGGGTTATCGCATTATTCTCACCGGCAACACCTTGATGCTCGGCATTCTGCTGTCGAGCCTTGCCCTGGTCGGCAGCGAAACGCCGTATTGGCTGTTGCTGGTGCATCTGGGCTTGCTGGGCGCGGTGAACTCCCTGCAATTCACCGCCATGAACACCGTGACGCTCATCGACCTGGACGACGCCAGCGCCGCCAGCGGCAACAGCCTGCTGTCGGTGGTCGCGCAGTTGTCCCTGAGCTTCGGCGTGGCGTGCGCGGCGGCATTGCTCGGCGGCTTTACCGATCAGGTCGCGACCGGCGAAGTGAGCAGCGTGCTGGGCGCCTTCCAGCTGACGTTCCTGACGGTGGGCATCATGGCGATGTTCGCGGCGGGGATTTTCCTGCAGTTACCGTCGCGTGAGGTGAAGCCCAAGGCTGCGTAAGACCGGCTTCAGCCGGGAGAAGGCTCTGGCAGGGGATACATCTTCTGAGCCTGATGACCTGTCCTCCCGGCTGAAGCCGGTCCTACAGTAAAAACCAGGCCTATCGCCACCCGGCGGGAGTCAGCCAGGCTGGCTCGGGACCTGATACACTGCGCGACATTTTGTTTTGCAGGCCCATCCCGTGACTAACACCGCTTTCAATACTTTGCCCCTGTCCGCCGCCATGCTGGCTAACCTGGAGTCGCTTGGTTACGCCGAAATGACGCCGATTCAGGCGCAGAGCCTGCCGGTGATTCTCAAGGGCATGGACCTCATCGCCCAGGCTAAAACCGGTAGCGGCAAGACCGCCGCATTCGGCATCGGCCTGCTCAATCCGATCAACCCGCGCTATTTCGGTTGCCAGGCCCTTGTGCTGTGCCCGACCCGCGAGCTGGCTGACCAGGTGGCGAAAGAAATTCGTCGTCTGGCGCGCTCCGAAGACAACATCAAGGTGCTGACCTTGTGCGGCGGCGTGTCCTTCGGCCCGCAGATCGGTTCCCTGGAGCACGGCGCGCACATCATCGTCGGTACGCCGGGCCGTATTCAGCAGCATTTGCGCAAAGGTTCGCTGGTGCTGGACGGCCTGAACACGCTGATCCTCGACGAAGCCGACCGCATGCTGGACATGGGTTTCTACGACGCCATCGCCGACATCATCGAGCAGACCCCGAAAAAGCGTCAGACGCTGTTGTTCTCGGCCACTTATCCGGTGGGCATCAAGCAGCTGTCGTCCAAGTTCATGCGCGATCCGCAGACCGTCAAGGTCGAAGCGCTGCACGCCGACAGCCAGATCGAGCAGATTTTCTACGAAATCTCCCCGGAAGATCGCCTCGACGCCGTGGTCAAAGTACTCGGTCACTTCCGTCCGCAATCCTGCGTGGCGTTCTGTTTCACCAAGCAGCAGTGCCAGGAAGTGGTCGATCACCTGACCGCCAAAGGCATTTCCGCTGTCGGCCTGCATGGCGATCTGGAGCAGCGTGATCGCGATCAAGTGCTGGCAATGTTCGCCAACCGCAGCACGTCGGTATTGGTCGCCACTGACGTTGCCGCGCGTGGCCTGGACATCGATGCCCTGGACATGGTGCTCAACGTCGAGCTGGCCCGGGATTCGGAAATGCACATTCACCGCGTTGGCCGTACCGGTCGTGCTGGCGAGAAAGGCATCGCGATCAGTCTGGTCGCGCCGTCGGAAAGCCAGCGCGCCCGCGCCATCGAGGAAATCCAGAAAGCTTCGTTGCGCTGGGATCAGCTGGACAACCTGAAAAACGCTGGCGGTTCGCAGCTGATTCCGACCATGAGCACCTTGTGCATCGGTTCCGGCCGCAAGGACAAACTGCGTCCCGGCGACATCCTCGGCGCATTGACCGGCGACGCCGGCATCCCAGGCACCCAGGTCGGCAAGATCGCGATCTTTGATTTCCAGGCGTACGTCGCGGTCGAGCGCAGCGTCGCCAAACAGGCGCTGGAGCGCTTGAACAACGGCAAGATCAAAGGCAAATCGTTGCGCGTGCGGATTTTGTAAGAACCCACTGAAACCCTCGCGGCTAAAGCCGCTCCTACGGATCAGATTTTTCTTGTAGGAGCGGATTTATCCGCGAGGGCGTCATTCAGACACCCGAGGAAACCGCTGTGCCCGTTACTGACGTTGTGATCATTGGCGCTGGCGCCGCAGGTTTGATGTGCGCGCTGACCGCTGCCAGTCGCGGACGCAAGGTGATGTTGATCGATCACGCCAACAAGCCCGGCAAGAAAATCCTCATGTCCGGCGGCGGGCGCTGCAATTTCACCAACCTGTACACCGAGCCGGCCAATTTCCTGTCGCAGAATCCGCACTTCTGCAAATCGGCGCTGGCGCGTTATACCCAGTGGGATTTCATCGCGCTGGTCGCCAAGCACGGCGTGCCGTATCACGAGAAAAAGCTCGGCCAGTTGTTCTGCGATAACAAATCCAGCGACATCCTCGAACTGCTGCTGGACGAATGCCGGCAAGCGGGCGTCAGCCTGCATATGGACACGTCCGTGCAGCAGATCGAAAAAACCGAGAGCGGCTACACGCTGGCTACCACGCTGGGCAATCTGAGCTGCGAATCGCTGGTGATCGCCACCGGCGGCCTGTCGATCCCGACGCTGGGCGCCACCGGATTCGGTTATCAGGTCGGCAAGCAGTTCGGCCACACATTGCTGCCGACGCGCGCCGGTCTTGTGCCGTTCACCATCACCGATCAGCTCAAGGAAATCTGCACCGAGCTGTCCGGCACCTCGGTGGACTGTCTGGTCAGCTGCAACGACACGAGCTTCCGCGAGAACATCCTGTTCACCCATCGCGGCCTCAGCGGTCCGGCGATCCTGCAAATCTCGTCGTTCTGGAATTCCGGCGATGCCGTGGAAATCAACCTGCTGCCGGATCACGACGTCGCCAGCTGGCTCAACGAGCAACAAGCCGAACGGCCCAACAGCGAGCTGAAAACCCTGCTGGGGGAAATATTCACCAAGAAGATGGCCAACCTGATCGCCGAGCATTGGTTCGTCTCCAAGCCCATGAAGCAGTACACCCACGCTGAACTGGCGGATATCGCTGGCAAACTGGCGAGCTGGCAGGTCGTCCCGGCAGGCACCGAAGGCTATCGCACGGCGGAAGTGACCCTGGGCGGCATCGACACGCGTGAAGTGTCCTCGAAAACCATGGAATCGCTGAAGTCGCCGGGCTTGTATTTCATTGGCGAAGTGCTGGACGTCAGCGGGCATCTGGGCGGTTTCAACTTCCAGTGGGCCTGGGCCTCGGCGTATGCAGCGGCGCAGTTTGTCTGAAGCGGCCGGATCTTCAATGACTGAGCTGTGAGCGCCGATCTTCCCGCGGACACCGGGCGAAACGCGCCCGGTAGCTGCGGGTGAAATACGAAGGCGATTCGAAACCGCAGGCGATGCTGACTTCCAGCACGCTCATGTCGCTTTGACGCAGTAACTGCCGGGCTTTCTCCAGGCGCAGGCCAAGATAGAAATTGCTCGGCGTGTCGTTCAGGTGCAGGCGGAACAGGCGCTCCAACTGGCGTCGCGTCACCTGAATGCCTTCGGCCAGTTGCAGCGTGCTTAACGGCGGCTCGGTGTGTTGTTCCATTTCGCCGATTACCTGCACCAGCTTTTTGCTGCTGATGCCATAACGCGTGGCGATCTGCATGCGCTGGTGATCCTTGCGCGGACGAATGCGCCCGAGTACGAACTGCTCCGACACCTTGATCGCCAGCTCCGGGCCGTGGGCCTGGCCGATCAGGTCGAGCATCATGTCGATGGACGCGGTGCCGCCTGCACAGGTGATGCGCCGCCGGTCGATCTCGAACAATTCCTGGGTAACCTGCAGCTTCGGCCACGACTCCTTGAACGCATCGATGGCCTCCCAATGCATGGTCAGCCGATGGTTATCCAGCAGCCCGGCCTGGGCCAGCACAAAACTCCCCGAATCGATTGCACCCAAGGTCACGCCTTCGTTGTCCAGACGTCGCAGCCAGTGTTCAAGTGCCGGCGTGCAGGACTTCAACGGCTCGAAGCCGGCCACGACCCACACCGTCGCGCCTTTTTTCAACGGCTCCAGCGCTGCATCGGCATTGACCGACATGCCATTGCTGGCGATCACCGCGCCACCATCCACGCTCAGCACATGCCAGCGGTACAGCTCGCCACCAAACCGATTGGCGACCCGCAACGGCTCCACCGCCGACACAAAACCCATCACCGAAAAGCCGGGCATGAGCAGAAAGTAGAAATCCTGGGACATCGATGGTTTCCGTTTGATCAAGAGCGCAAAACCGTAGGACCGGCTTTAGCCGCGAGGACGCTTTCGCGGCTAAAGCCGCTCCTACGGATTCGCCGCGCAGTGCGCATTGAGATACGCCGGTTGCACGAGCATGGCAATAGCACAGGTCGCTGCTGTGCAAGAGCGGGTCGCCGCTGTGCGCTTTTGCGGGGCGCTGGCTGCGTAGTTTTGCACCATCAAAACAAATCACGCCAAGCCTGCAAGGAACCTGATCAATGAACCATGACGTCATCATCACCTGCGCACTCACCGGTGCTGGCGACACCACCGGAAGAAGCCATCTTGTTCCGGTCACGCCCAAACAGATCGCAGCGGCAGCCGTTGAAGCCGCCAAAGCCGGCGCGACAGTGGTTCACTGCCACGTTCGCGACCCGCAAACCGGCAAGTTCAGCCGCGACGTTGCGCTGTATCGCGAAGTGATGGAGCGCATTCGCGAAGCGGACATCGACATCATCGTCAACCTCACCGCCGGCATGGGCGGCGATCTGGAAATCGGGCCTGGCGAGCGTCCGCTGGAGTTTGGCCCGAACACCGATCTGGTCGGCCCGCTGACCCGCCTGGCGCATGTCGAGGAGCTGCTGCCGGAAATCTGCACCCTGGATTGCGGCACGCTGAACTTCGGCGACGGCGACACCATTTATGTGTCCACGCCCGCCCAGCTGCGCGCTGGTGCCAAGCGCATTCAAGAGCTGGGCGTGAAGGCCGAGCTGGAAATCTTCGACACCGGTCATCTGTGGTTCGCCAAACAGATGATCAAGGAGGGCCTGCTCGACAACCCGCTGTTCCAGCTGTGCCTGGGCATTCCGTGGGGCGCGCCAGCAGACACCACCACTATGAAAGCCATGGTCGACAACCTGCCCGCCGACGCGGTGTGGGCCGGCTTCGGCATCGGTCGCATGCAGATGCCCATGGCGGCGCAAGCGGTGCTGTTGGGCGGCAACGTGCGGGTCGGACTGGAAGACAACATCTGGCTCGACCGTGGCGTGCTGGCCAGCAACGGCGCCCTGGTGGAACGCGCCAGCGAAATCCTCAGCCGCCTCGGTGCCCGCGTCATGACCCCGGCAGAAGGCCGCGTGAAGATGGGTTTGACCAAGCGCGGTTAAGCCACTGACTGTCTTGATTCCGTAGGACCGGCTTCAGCCGGGAGGGCGCTCTCCCGGCTGAAGCCGGTCCTACGGAGCCAGCGCAGCGGCCCCCCGGCATTCTATTCAAATCAGGAACAAACCATGACCTTCATCACCGACATCAAAACTTTCGCGGCCTTGGGCAGCGGCGTCATCGGCAGCGGCTGGGTGGCTCGCGCGCTGGCCCACGGCCTGGATGTTGTCGCTTGGGACCCGGCCCCCGGCGCCGAGGCTGCATTGCGCAAACGCGTCGCCAATGCCTGGCCCGCCCTTGAACAGAAAGGCCTGGCATCGGGCGCATCCCAGGATCGCCTGCGCTTTGTCGCGACCATCGAAGAATGCGTGCGCGATGCCGATTTCATTCAGGAGAGCGCGCCGGAGCGGCTGGATCTGAAACTTGAGCTGCACGCCAAGATCAGCGCAGCAGCCAAACCCAATGCGCTGATTGGCTCCAGTACTTCGGGCCTGCTGCCCAGCGAGTTCTACGAAGGCGCGACCCATCCGGAACGCTGCGTCGTCGGCCATCCGTTCAACCCGGTTTATCTGCTGCCGCTGGTGGAAGTGGTCGGCGGCCAACACACCGCGCCGGAAGCGGTGCAGGCGGCGATCGAGGTATATGAATCGCTGGGCATGCGCCCGCTGCATGTGCGCAAGGAAGTCCCCGGTTTCATTGCCGACCGCTTGCTCGAAGCGCTGTGGCGCGAGGCATTGCATCTGGTCAACGACGGCGTGGCAACCACCGGAGAGATCGACGATGCGATTCGGTTTGGCGCCGGACTGCGCTGGTCGTTCATGGGCACGTTCCTGACTTACACACTGGCGGGCGGCGACGCCGGGATGCGGCATTTCATGAACCAGTTCGGCCCGGCCCTGAAGCTGCCATGGACTTACCTGCCTGCGCCGGAACTCACCGACAAGCTGATCGACGATGTGGTCGATGGCACCAGCGATCAACTGGGCAGCCACAGCATCGCTGCGCTGGAACGTTATCGCGATGATTGCCTGCTGGCGGTGCTGGAAGCGGTGCGCGTGACCAAGGCCAAGCATGGTATGGCGTTCAACGACTAGCGCCCGACCAGCACCAAAACCAAAACCTTGTGGGAGCGAGCTTGCTCGCGAAGAACGATAACGCGGTGTGCCTGATTTAACGTGCCGCTGAATTCGCGGGCAAGCCTCGCTCCAACAATTTGAAGAGTTGAACATGCCCAACCTCATCACCTACAAAACCCCGATCCTCGCCGATTGGGTCGACTACAACGGGCATCTGCGCGATGCCTTTTACATGTTGATTTTCAGCTACGCCACGGACGCCTTCATGGACCGAATCGGCCTGACCAGTGATAACCGCGACGCCAGCGGCCATTCGCTGTTCACCCTGGAAGCGCATATCAATTACCTGAACGAGGTGAAATTGCGCGAGCTGGTCGAGGTTCGCACGCAAATCGTCGCCCATGATCGCAAGCGCGTGCATCTCTACCACAGCCTGCACAAGGTCGATATCGACGAACCGCTGGCGGCCAGTGAGCAAATGCTGCTGCATGTGGACCTGGCAGCCGGGCCACGCTCCGCGCCGTTCGATGATGCGGTGTTGAATAAACTGCTGGGGATAGTGCAGGACCAGAAAGACTTGCCTGCGCCGAGGTATGTGGGGCGGGTAATTGGCATCCGTGAACCGTAGGACCGGCTTTAGCCGGGAGGGTCTCGTATAGCCACTGCATTTATGTAGCCAGAGAAAAGCTCTCCCGGCTAAAGCCGGTCCTACGGGGAATGCTGTGATCACCCACAAAAAAGCCCGCATCGCTGCGGGCTTTTGCATTACTGGATCAACCGGACTCAGTTGATCTTGGCATCCAGCTCGCCTCGGGCGTAACGCTCGAACATCACGTCCAGAGAAACTGGTTTGATCTTCGATGCATTGCCGGCGGTGCCGAATGCTTCGTAGCGAGCGATACACACGTCACGCATGGCCGTTACGGTCTTGGCCAGGTATTTACGCGGATCGAATTCGCTTGGGTTTTTCGCCATGAACTCGCGGATTGCGCCAGTGGACGCCAGACGCAGGTCGGTGTCGATGTTGATCTTGCGCACGCCGTGCTTGATGCCTTCGACGATTTCCTCAACCGGTACGCCGTAGGTTTCCTTGATGTCACCGCCGAACTCATTGATGATTTTCAGCCACTCTTGCGGCACCGAAGACGAACCGTGCATGACCAGGTGCGTGTTCGGGATGCGCTTGTGGATTTCCTTGATGCGATCAATCGCCAGGATGTCGCCGGTAGGCGGCTTGGTGAACTTGTACGCGCCGTGGCTGGTGCCGATGGCGATGGCCAGGGCATCGACCTGCGTCTTTTTCACGAAGTCGGCGGCTTCTTCCGGATCGGTCAGCATCTGGCTGTGATCGAGCATGCCTTCAGCGCCAACGCCGTCTTCTTCGCCAGCCATGCCGGTTTCCAGCGAGCCCAGAACACCCAGCTCACCCTCAACCGAAACACCGCAAGCGTGAGCGAAGGCTACAACCCGACGCGTCACTTCAACGTTGTATTCATAGGTGGTTGGCGTCTTGCCGTCCACACCCAGCGAACCGTCCATCATCACCGAGCTGAAGCCCAGCTGGATCGAGCGCTGGCAGATATCAGGGCTGGTGCCGTGATCCTGGTGCATGACCACCGGGATGTGCGGGAATTCTTCAACCGCAGCGAGGATCAGGTGACGCAGGAACGGGGCGCCGGCATATTTGCGAGCGCCGGCCGAAGCCTGAACGATCACCGGGGAATCGGTCTTGTCGGCCGCTTCCATAATGGCGCGCATTTGTTCCAGGTTGTTGACGTTGAAAGCTGGAACGCCGTAACCGAATTCGGCTGCGTGGTCCAACATCTGGCGCATGCTGATAAGTGCCATTGTATATGTCTCTCCCGGTAGGGTCGTTAATCGTGCAAGCCTGCCGTAGCGGCGGCTGCTGTTCAAGTTCTGAGCATCGACCCGAAGGGTCGCGCGCTCGATCATCGGCGCAGGTGTAATCCGGTGTTTATCGGGCCTTGCAGCCGCGACCGATCAAATCATTGGTGGCTTCCCAGTAAACCAGGCCTTCGTCACCCTTGTCGTTGAAGGCCAGCACGCCGTTGCTGTACAGCGACGGCGTACCCGGCTCAGCCTTGAGCCGGAAAACCTGATCACTCTCGTTGAGCCGGACATCAACCTCGGCCCTGGCCTGACCCACAAAACGCCAGTGAACCTGGGCTTTGCTGTCACACACCCAATGCGTCCAGGTGTCGCCTTGTTCCGGTGCCTTCATGCTGGCGCAACCACCAAGCACTGCAAGTGTCGCAAGAGCAATCACGCCTTTCATTACTTCTCCTGGCCTGCCCCATGAAGCACGGCAGATGCCAGTTGCTTCCTTCTATCAGGGGCAGTTCTGTTCCTGATTCCGATCATCGGCCGGCTCACCCGTTGCCTGCGCTTCGACCCGTTGTTCGTTCTGGGTCGTCGGCACATTCACGGCCGCCGGAGTAAATACTTCACAGGCTTTGGAGTGGGCTCCAGAGCCGCTGCAACCGGCCAATACCACACAACTGATCAGGGCCAGAGCGGAGATTTTCATGGTGAAGTTCCTTATTCAGAAAAGTTATCCACCTGTTAATGACCACTTTTGTACCCGATTGTTGCCAAAGCAATTGCCTGAAGGGCTTTTAACGACAGCCCACCGGCCCGAGGGTCGGCATGAATTCGTATTTATCCAGCGCCGCCTCGCCGCCCCTTTTGTAGAGGACCGGCACGGTTTCAGCCTGCCACGGAGCCTGATAGCAGCTGACTTGCAGCACATCAGGCGCGCGATCCACCTCGCCGGCTTCCGGCTCGCTGGCGCATCCGCTGAGCAAACCCGCGACAATCAACAGCGGTAACGGCTTAAGCATGTGAATTCCCTTTGTCCAAAGCCGGTTCTCAGGCCTTGGCGCGTTGTTCCAGTATTTCCACGGCTGGCAGGACTTTGCCTTCGACAAACTCCAGAAACGCACCGCCACCGGTTGAAATGTAGGAGATTTGATCGGCTATGCCATATTTGTCGATTGCCGCCAGGGTGTCGCCGCCGCCCGCGATGGAGAACGCCGAGCTTTCTGCGATAGCCTTGGCCAACGTCTTGGTGCCTTCGCCAAACTGGTCGAACTCGAACACGCCAACCGGACCGTTCCACAGAATAGTCTTGGAAGATTTCAGTAGTTCGGCGAAGTGCGCTGCAGTTTGCGGGCCGATGTCCAGAATCATGTCGTCATCGGCAACGTCGCCGACCAGCTTGACGGTCGCGGCGGCGCTTTCGGCAAATTGCTTGGCAACCACGACGTCCACCGGCAACGGCACGCTGACCTTGGCGGCGATTTCCCGGGCGGTGTCCAGCAGATCAGGTTCGTACAGCGACTTGCCGACGTTGTGACCGGCTGCAGCGAGGAACGTATTGGCGATGCCGCCGCCGACGATCAGCTGATTGCAGATGGCGCTCAGGCTGTTGAGTACGTCGAGCTTGGTGGAAACCTTGGAGCCGGCAACGATGGCGGCCATTGGCTGGGCCGGAGCGCCGAGGGCTTTGCCCAGTGCATCCAGCTCGGCAGCCAGCAGCGGGCCTGCCGCAGCGATCTTGGCAAACTTGGCCACGCCGTGGGTCGAACCTTCGGCGCGGTGCGCAGTGCCGAAAGCGTCCATCACGAACACGTCGCACAAAGCCGCGTATTTCTGCGCCAGCTCGTCAGCGTTCTTTTTCTCGCCCTTGTTGAAGCGCACGTTCTCGAACAGCACGATGTCGCCAGGCTTGACGTCAACGCCGTCCAGGTAATCAGCCACCAGCGGCACGTCGCGGCCCAGGGCCTTGCTCAGGTATTCGGCAACGGGCTTGAGGCTGTTTTCAGCGGAGAATTCGCCTTCGGTCGGACGCCCCAGGTGCGAACACACCATCACGGCCGCGCCTTTTTCCAGCGCCAGCTTGATGGTCGGCAACGAGGCGAGAATACGTGCATCACTGCTGACTGCGCCGTCCTTGATCGGGACGTTGAGGTCTTCGCGGATCAACACGCGCTTACCTTGCAGGTCGAGGTCGGTCATCTTCAACACGGTCATGAGTGAATCCCTGTTTTTTACTGTTGTTGGTCTGCGACGCGCAAAAAATGATCAGCGACGTCAAGCATTCGATTGGCAAAACCCCATTCGTTGTCGAACCAGGCCAGCAGATTGACCAGCCGTGGGCCGGATACGCGGGTCTGACTCGCATCGACGATGGCCGAATGAGGGTCATGGTTGAAATCGCAACTGGCGTGCGGCAGTTCGGTGTAGGCCAGCAACCCTTTCAGCGGTCCGCCTGTGGCGGCCTCGCGAAGAATGCGGTTGATTTCAACGGCGTCGGTATCGCGCGCGCTTTGCAGCGTGATATCCAGGCACGACACATTGACGGTCGGCACACGCACTGCTTTGGCCTGAATTCGGCCGGCAAGTTCCGGAAGCAGCCGCTCGATGCCTCGCGCCAGACCAGTGGACACCGGAATGATCGACTGAAACGCCGAGCGCGTGCGGCGCAGGTCTTCATGATGATAGGCGTCAATCACCGGCTGGTCGTTCATCGCCGAGTGGATCGTGGTGATGGTCACGTATTCCAGACCGATGGCCTGATCCAGCAAACGCAGCAACGGCACGCTGCAATTGGTGGTGCAGGACGCCGCCGAGACCAGCAGCTCATTGCCGGTCAGATTCTGCTGATTGATGCCGAACACGATGGTGGCGTCGACATCGGCTTCACTGGCCATGGGCTGGGAAAACAGCACGCGCGGCGCGCCGGCATCGAGAAAGCGCTGACCGTCTTCGCGGGTGTTGTAGACCCCGGAACACTCCAGCACCAGATCGATATCCAGCGCGGCCCAGTCAATGCCTTCGGGGGTTGCGCTGCGCAGCACCTTGATCTTGTGATCATTGATGTGCAGGTATTGCCCTTCGACCCGCACTTCGCCGGGGAACCGGCCATGTGTGGAGTCAAAGCGCGTGAGGTATTCGAGACTGGCCATGTCGGCCAGATCGTTGATGGCAACCACTTCGAACCCGGCCTTCGCCCCCCGCTCGCAAAGCGCGCGAACGACGCAACGACCGATACGGCCGTAGCCGTTGAGTGCAACTTTGTAAGGGCGGTGTTGGGGCATGGGGTTCTCGTGGGCAAGTCACCAATCCCGCAGGAATCAACTGTTGAAGCGAGGTTTGCCCGCGAATCAAGGCAACACGGTCTGTCAGACAAACCGTGTAAATACCTTCGCGGGCAAACCTCGCTCCAACAGAGCTCCTGCAGGCTGAATCGCTATCAGTCTTCCAGCAACTCTTCAGCCGTACTCAGGATGTTTTCCAGAGTGAAGCCGAACTCTTCGAACAAGGCCGGCGCAGGGGCCGACTCGCCGAAGGTAGTCATGCCGATGACGCGACCTTCCAGACCGACGTACTTGTACCAGAAGTCCGCATGGGCAGCTTCGATGGCGATACGCGCGCTGACCTGCAACGGCAGGACGGTCTGCTTGTACATCGCGTCCTGGGCATCGAACACGCTGGTGCATGGCATGGAAACCACGCGCACGTTGCGACCTTGCGCGCTGAGGGCGTCGAACGCCTGCACAGCCAGGCCGACTTCCGAACCGGTAGCGATCAGGATCAGCTCAGGCTCGCCGACGCAATCGCGCAGCACATAACCGCCACGGGCAACATCTGCCAGTTGGGTTGCGTCGCGGGACTGGTGAGTCAGGTTCTGCCGGGAGAAGATCAGCGCCGATGGGCCGTCGTTACGCTCGAGGGCGTATTTCCAGGCAATCGCCGATTCCACCGCATCCGCTGGACGCCAGGTATCAAGGTTCGGCGTGGTGCGCAGGCTGGTCAGTTGCTCGATTGGCTGGTGCGTCGGGCCGTCTTCGCCCAGACCGATGGAGTCGTGGGTGAACACGTAGATCACACGCTTCTTCATCAGCGAGGACATGCGCACCGCATTACGGGCGTATTCCATGAAGATCAGGAAGGTCGCGCCGTAAGGCACGAAGCCGCCGTGCAGGGCGATGCCGTTCATCATGGCGCCCATGCCGAACTCACGCACACCGTAATGCAGGTAGTTGCCGCTGGCGTCTTCGCCGGTGATGCTCTTGCAGCCTTTCCAGATGGTCAGGTTGGAACCGGCCAGGTCAGCCGAACCGCCGAGGATTTCCGGCAGCAGCGGGCCGAAAGCGCTCAAGGCGTTCTGGCTGGCTTTGCGGCTGGCGATGGTTTCGCCCTTGGCGTTGACTTCAGCCACATAAGCTGCGGATTTCTCGGCGAAGTCAGCTGGCAACTCGCCGCTCATGCGCCGGATCAGCTCGTTGGCCAGCTCCGGGTGTTCGGCAGAGTAGGCAGCAAAACGCTGATCCCACTCGGCTTCAACCGCCAGGCCTTTTTCTTTCGCGTTCCACTCGGCATAGATGTCAGCCGGGATTTCAAACGGACCGTGGGTCCATTTCAGGGCGGCGCGGGTCAAGGCGATTTCGTCGGCACCCAGTGGCGCGCCGTGGGATTCTTCCTTGCCTTGCTTGTTCGGCGAACCGAAACCGATGGTGGTCTTGCAGCAGATCAGCGTCGGCTGGTCGCTCTTGCGCGCGGTGTCGATGGCGGTCTTGATTTCGTCGGCGTCATGGCCGTCGACATTGCGGATCACCAGCCAGCCGTAAGCTTCGAAGCGCTTAGGGGTGTCATCGGTGAACCAGCCTTCGACTTCGCCATCGATGGAGATGCCGTTATCGTCGTAGAAGGCGATCAGCTTGTTGAGGTTCAACGTGCCGGCCAAAGAGCCGACTTCATGGGAAATGCCTTCCATCATGCAGCCATCACCCAGGAAAACGTAGGTGTGGTGATCGACGATGTTGTGGCCGGGACGGTTGAACTGCGCCGCCAGGGTTTTTTCGGCGATGGCAAAACCAACAGCGTTGGCCAGGCCTTGGCCCAGTGGGCCGGTAGTGGTCTCGACGCCAGGGGTGTAGCCGTATTCCGGGTGACCCGGCGTGCGGCTGTGCAGCTGGCGGAAGTTTTTCAGGTCGTCGATGGACAGGTCGTAACCGGTCAGGTGCAACAACGAGTAAACCAGCATCGAGCCATGACCGTTGGACATGATGAAGCGGTCGCGGTCGGCGAATGCCGGATTGGCAGGGTTGTGTTTCAGATAGTCGCGCCAAAGTACTTCGGCGATATCCGCCATGCCCATAGGGGCACCGGGATGGCCGCTGTTGGCTTTTTGCACGGCATCCATGCTGAGTGCACGAATGGCGTTGGCACGCTCACGACGGCTGGGCATCGCTGATCTCCTGGGAACTGGGAAAAGAATGGATCTGAAAAAGGCGAGCATTTTCCCTCAGGCACTGGCTGGGGGCAATGGAAGATAACGGCTTGTGGTGGTTTTTCCTGCTGGCTGTTCGTTATTTGTTCATCTATGGCTTTGTGCTAGTGCCAATCGCGGAATCATGACGCCTGAGAACTGCCACCCATCACCCAATATCAAAACTTTTTGATATTGCTCTTGCGACAACCGAGGTCGCTAACTAGACTGCCAGCCCTATGAACCTTCGTGTACCTGCCATTCGCCACGACGATTGCGACGACCTTTCTGCCTTGTGCAAGGCCGGCGGCGATCCACTGCGGCTGAATGTCTTGCGTGCCCTGGCCAACGATTCGTTCGGCGTGCTGGAGCTGGCGCAGATTTTCGCCATCGGCCAATCCGGCATGAGTCATCACCTCAAGGTGCTGGCCCAGGCGGATCTGGTAGCGACTCGTCGCGAAGGCAATGCGATTTTCTATCGTCGCGCGCTGCCCCACACCGGGCAAACCGGCGGCCGCTTGCACGCGGCATTGCTCGATGAAGTGGACTCGCTGGTGCTGCCGGACGATGTGCAAGCCCGAATCGGATTGGTGCATCGGCAACGGGCCAGCGCCAGCCAGGATTTTTTCGCACGCACCGCCGAGAAATTTCGCGCCCAGCAGGATTTGATCGCCAGTCTGGCGCAGTACCGTGACAGCTTGCTGTCGCTGCTCGACAAACTGAGCTTCGGGCCTGAGGCCACGGCACTGGAAGTCGGCCCCGGCGATGGCGGTTTTCTGCCGGAACTGGCGCGCCGCTTCAAGCATGTGACGGCGCTGGACAACAGCCCGGCAATGCTCGAACTGGCCCGTCAGGTCTGTACGCGTGAGCAGCTGGCTAACGTCGAGCTGAAACTGGCCGATGCATTGGGTGCCGCCAACGTGTGCGCCGATTGCGTGGTCTTGAACATGGTGCTTCACCACTTCGCCGCACCGGCCGAAGCACTCAAACAACTGGCCAACCTGGTGCAACCAGGCGGTAGCCTGTTGGTGACAGAGTTATGTAGCCACGACCAGAGCTGGGCAAAGGAAGCCTGTGGCGATCTCTGGTTGGGTTTTGAACAGGATGATCTGGCCCGTTGGGCCATCGCTGCGGGGCTAGTTCCCGGGGAAAGCCTTTATGTAGGCTTACGTAATGGTTTCCAGATCCAGGTTCGCCACTTTCAGCGACCGGCTGGCAACACTCACCATCGGTAAAATTCAGGAAACCCGTAGAGATGAGCGAATACTCCCTTTTCACCTCCGAGTCCGTGTCCGAAGGGCATCCAGACAAAATCGCCGACCAGATTTCCGACGCGGTTCTGGACGCCATCATCGCTGAAGACAAATTCGCCCGTGTAGCGTGCGAAACGCTGGTCAAGACCGGCGTGGCGATCATTGCTGGCGAAGTGTCCACATCGGCTTGGGTCGATCTGGAAGACATCGTTCGTAAAGTCATTCTCGACATCGGCTACAACAGCTCCGACGTCGGCTTCGACGGCGCGACCTGCGGCGTGATGAACATCATCGGCAAGCAGTCCGTGGACATCGCCCAGGGCGTTGACCGCAGCAAGCCTGAAGATCAGGGCGCTGGAGACCAGGGCCTGATGTTCGGCTATGCCAGCAACGAAACCGACGTGCTGATGCCTGCACCGATCACGTTCGCACACCAACTGGTGCATCGCCAGGCTGAAGCCCGTAAATCCGGCCTGCTGCCGTGGTTGCGTCCGGACGCTAAATCCCAGGTCACTTGCCGTTACGAAAACGGCAAGGTTGTCGGCATCGACGCCATCGTTCTGTCGACCCAGCACAACCCGGAAGTGTCCTACAAAGATCTGCGCGAAGGCGTGATGGAACTGATCGTCAAGCACGTGCTGCCAGCTGAACTGCTGCACAAAGACACCCAGTTCCACATCAACCCGACCGGCAACTTCATCATCGGTGGCCCGGTTGGCGACTGTGGCCTGACCGGTCGCAAGATCATCGTCGACACCTACGGCGGCATGGCTCGTCACGGCGGCGGCGCGTTCTCCGGCAAGGACCCATCCAAGGTTGACCGTTCGGCGGCTTACGCCGGTCGTTACGTTGCCAAGAACATCGTCGCTGCCGGCCTGGCCGAGCGTTGCGAGATCCAGGTTTCCTACGCAATCGGCGTCGCGCAACCGACTTCGATTTCGTTGAACACCTTCGGCACCGGCAAGCTGTCCGATGACAAGATCATCAAGCTGGTTCGCGACAACTTCGACCTGCGTCCATACGCGATCACCACCATGCTCGACCTGCTGCACCCGATGTACCAGGCCACTGCGGCCTACGGCCACTTCGGTCGCACCCCGGTTGAAATGACAGTGGGCGATGACACCTTCACCGCCTTCACCTGGGAAAAAACCGACCGCGCCGACGCCCTGCGCGCCGCTGCCGGTCTGTAATACGCCTTAAGCTTCAGGCGTAAGAAAAGCCCCTGGCGACTGTAGTCGTCAGGGGCTTTTTTGTTTGCGTGCCCCATCCTCTTCCACCAAGGCAACGCATGTTCCTGGCGTCCTTACGCCCTTCTCGCCACTAACAACACTGAAGCTGCGCTGGCCAGCAAACCGGCGCAGATCCGGTTGAACAACCTTTTGCCGCTCGGCCGGGCGAACAGGCGTCGGGCATGAATGCCCATGCACGCGTAAAGCGCGATGGCGATGCATTCCATGGCGAGGAACAGCCCGCCCAACACGGCGAATTGATCGGTTACCACGCCTGTCTGATCGATGAATTGCGGCAGGAAAGCGGTAAACAGCAGGATCGCCTTGGGATTGCCGATGGCCACCAGAAACTCCTGACGCGCAAGGCTGCCCGTGCCTTTGGCGGGCACCCCCGATTCGCCGGCCTCGTCTGCACGGGCTCGCCATAGCTGGATGGCGAGATAAAACAGGTAGGCCGCACCGACAATCTTGATCGCATGAAACAACCATTCAGACGTGTGCAGCACTGCGGTAAGCCCCACCGCCGCCAGCGCAATCATGATCGCGAACGCCACCAGGCGTCCCAGCCCGCCCAGGCACGACTTGGCAAAACCGTAGCGGGTGGCGTTGCTGATGGACAGCAGGTTGTTCGGACCGGGCGCCATGTTCAGCGCGAAACAGGCCGGGACGAAAACCGCCAAGGTCGAGATATCCATGATTGATCCCCTGAGCGCGTGGCTATTGAAGGGCAATCTTGCATGCCCCTCGTCAAGCTTCAAAGACACAGTCGCCGAGCAAAACCCGGCGAACTGTACTGGCGGAAAAACCCGGTAACCACGCCACCCGCCAGCCTTCAAGCGCAGCAGCTAGCCTGTCAGTCACCTCTTCAAGCAAGGATGCTTCGATGCTGCCTTTCCTGCGTGCCGCCACGTGCATGGTTTTTGCCCTGTTCGCCAGCAACGCTCAAGCCGTCAAATGCCCCGACTGGACGCCCGCCAAGACGCGCAGCGAGATCACTGAGTTGCAAGGCCAGATTGCGCAATGGGACGACAGTTACCATCGCCAGGGCGTTGCGCTGATCAAGGACGAGCTGTACGACCAATCCCGTCAGCGGCTGGACTTCCTGCGGACCTGTTTTGCGCAACCGGCGCCGGTCAACGACAACCCGCTCAAAACCGCCGGCGGCCCGATCCTCCATCCAATACCGCACACCGGCCTGAATAAGCTGGCGGACGAAAACGCCGTGCGTGCCTGGCTCAACGGGCGCGGCGATCTGTGGATTCAGCCGAAAGTCGACGGCGTGGCGGTGACCCTGGTGTATGAGCGAGGCGCACTGGCCCGGGTGATCAGTCGCGGCGATGGCGTTAGCGGCCAGGACTGGACGGCTCATGGGCGACTCATTGCAGCGATTCCGGAACATTTGCCGTGGGAAGAAACCCTGGTGTTGCAGGGCGAGTTGTATTGGCGACTGGAGAATCATGTGCAGGCGACACAAGGCAGCCTCAACGCCCGCAGCAAAGTCGCCGGGCTGCTGGCGCGCAATGTCGTCAGCGCCGAAGAAGCCGGGTCGATTGGCCTGTTCGTCTGGGACTGGCCAGATGGCCCGGCAGGCATGACCGAGCGCATGGCCGGCCTCAAAGCGTTGGGGTTCGAGTCCAGCGCGCATTACAGCGAGCCGCTGGCGAACTTCGCTCAGGCGCAACAATGGCGCGATCACTGGTATCGCCAACCGCTGCCGTTCGCCACCGACGGCGTGGTCATCCGCCAGGGTGAACGGCCGCCAGCTCAGCGCTGGCAGGCCAAGGCTCCGTACTGGATCGCGGCCTGGAAATATCCTTATGCCCAGGTGCTGGCTGAGGTGCGCAAGGTCAATTTCAACATTGGTCGCAGCGGTCGAATCACCCCGGTGCTGGAGTTGAAGCCAGTGCAGCTGGACGATCGAAAGATAAGCCGGGTCAGCGTCGGTTCCCTGCAACGTTGGCAGGAGCTGGATATTCATCCCGGTGATCAGATCGCGGTGAGCCTTGCCGGCCTGACCATTCCACGCCTGGACAGCGTCGTCTCGCGCAATCTGGAACGTGCTGATCTGGACATTCCCGATCCCAAGGCGTTTCACGGCCTCAGTTGCTTTCAGCCCACTTCAGGCTGCGAAAGCCAGTTCCGGGCTCGGTTGGTCTGGCTCAGCGGCAAAAAAGGCCTGGCGCTGAATGGCGTCGGTCCCGGCAGCTGGGACAAGCTGGTAAATGCCGGTCGGATCAACAGCCTGATCGACTGGATGGCCCTGGATCGTGATCAGCTTGTTAACATTCCCGGCCTCGGTGAGCGCAGCAGCGCTAAACTGCTCGACAGTTTGCGCAGCGCGCAGCAAAGACCGTTCGCAACATGGCTCACAGCCATTGGTCTGCCGCCCGCCGGTAGCGCGCAATTAGGGCCTGACTGGCAGGCGCTGGCGACGCGCAGCGCTGAGCGCTGGCAAGCGGAGCCAGGCATAGGTCCGGGACGCGCGCAGCAACTGGTGGCATTTTTTCAGCATCCAGAGGTGCTGGCGCTGAGCGAACAGCTCCGGGCCTATGGCGTCGAAGGCTTTTAGATTTACTGATCCAAGTGGTTACTGCAGCGCCGGGAATTTTATCGTCACTCCCGGCGCCATTATTTTTTCAAAAGGAGTTCATATGACATTTTTTTCCCCCCGGGCCCTGCTGGCGTTGATCGGTCTGTTCGCCACGCCGGTTTTTGCCGCTGAACTGCCGCCGCAAGCCTCTGGATGTGTGGCCAAAAGTCAGGAAATCAGCACCAGACTCGAAGAGGCCAAGGCCGACGGCAACAAAGAGCAGCAGGCTGGACTGGAAAAAGCCCTGAGCGAAGTGAACGCCAACTGCAGCGAGGCCACGCTGGTCAAGCAGCAAGAACAGAAAGTGCTGGATGCCAAGCGCGAAGTCAGTCGTCGTCAGGCCGACCTGAACAAGGCCATGACCAAGGGCGATCCGGAGAAGATCAACAAACGCAAAGACAAACTCGCCGAGTCCCGCAAGGAACTGCAAGACGCCCAGACCGAGCTGGAGACGGTGCAGCCGGAGGATTGAGGCGGGAGCGTTCCAACTGCCCGCGAATCGGCCGCAGGAGCGACTTTAGTCGCGAAGGCGTCAATTTGGCCCGGCAGGACCGGACTTGTCCGGGAAGGCGTCGGGCCTGCAGAGGAAATCTTCAGCGCTTGCATCGGCCTATTCAGGGACAAGTCCCCTCCTACGGGGTCAGGTTTATATCAATGGTCACGAAACTCTTTATGACAAGCCTCGCAAGCGCCTTCCACCTTGCTCATCGCAGGCGTCAGGTTGCTGGACTTGAACGGCCGTTCATTGCTGGTGATCACCAGTGCGCCGGTGGCTGACTCCAGCGAACGGGCCAACTCCTGAAAACGTGCCTGTTTCTGCCAGACATCATCCTTGGCGCTGGTGTGATCTTCTTCTTTGACTTGTGGGAAGTGTTTCCAGGGTTCGTGGGACAAGCTATCGAGCTTGACCGCTCCCTCGCTGAAGCGCTGCCCGTCAAACGCCACGCGACCCCGCAACATGCCGCCCAGGTCTTCACTGGTCTTGAGCATCTGCTTGAAGATCGCCTTGCGCTGACCCAAGGGTGAATTCGGGTCCACACCACCGCAGGCGCTCAAGGTCGCGCAGGCCAGCACTACAACGCACAGTCTTTTCAAAGTCATGATCAACACAGGCCGAGAGAAACGGCGGCCAGTATCCTCGGGCATCCGGCAAAGACCAAGCGCTGTATTGCCGCAGCGACTGCGCCAGGCTTAAGCCGGCATTGGCGTCGCCGAAGCCACGAATAGCCCGACGATCAGGCCCATGCCAATGAGCCAGGCCAGCGAGCGCAAGGCAGGCCAGTCAGCCAGGTAGAAAATGATGTAGAGCAGGCGACTGGTGATGAACAGCACCGCGACCACATCGATGGTCACCAATTGGGCGTTGCCCGCAATGTGCGCAATGACCACTGCAGCGATGAAACCCGGCAGCGCCTCGAAACTGTTGAGCTGCGCCGCATGAGCACGAGCGGGCAGTCCTTCAAGGTTATTCAGGAAATTACGCGGATTGTGATTGTGCTTGCCGTTGAACTTGCCACTGGAAAACTTGGCGATACCTGCACACACCACTGGCAGGAAAATCGCGATCAACACACACCAGAAAGCAACCGTCATAACAAATCCTTAGAGTTTGAGCTTCATCAGAAGCATGCCGGGCAAGAGCCGCCCACAAGCTAAGAGCCGGGGCGGACAGAAAGGTTCTTCAAGATAGCTCATCCATGCCGCAGGCTCCGACAGGCTTTCGCCAGACAATGCGCCTAGCCTTGAAACCTGTCACACCTTGTCCAACCTTCACCAATGGGAATCCCTACGATTCGCGTTTAACCCCGAATCGTAAGGAAGTTCCATGCATTCTCTATTTCGTTCGCGGCCCGCGGTCGCCATGACGAAGCTCGCGCTGGCCTGCCTGATTGCCCAAAGCGCGAGCGTTCAGGCTCAGGACAGCGCAGCCGCTGCGGTCACCCTGCTTGAAGAAGTGACCGTCACGGCCTCCGGCTATGAGCAGAACGTGGAAGATGCCCCCGCTTCCGTCACCATCATTACCGGCGATGAGTTGCGTAAACGCTCGTTCCGCGACCTGACCGACGCATTGCGTGACGTCGAAGGCGTCACGGTCAATGGCGGCGCCAATGAGACAGACATTTCCATTCGCGGCATGCCCGCCGACTACACGCTGATCCTGGTCGACGGCAAACGCCAGAGCGCCCGGGAGTCGCGAGTCAATGGCAACTCGGGTTATGAACAAAGCTTCATTCCGCCCGCCGAGGCCATCGAGCGTATCGAGGTGGTACGCGGCCCGATGTCGTCGCTGTACGGTTCCGATGCCATTGGCGGCGTGATCAACGTGATTACCCGCAAAGTCTCGCCGCAGTGGGGCGGTTCGGTCACTTACGATTATTCCGCGCGCCAGCACAGCGATCAGGGCAACGCGCGCCAGACCCAGTTCTACCTCAACGGCCCGATCATGACCGATCTGCTCGGCCTGCAGGTCTGGGGTCGTTACCTGGATCGCCAGGCCGACGACGATATCGAAACCACCAACGGGTTCAGCAAGGCCGATCACAAAGACCTCACCGCGCGGCTGGCTTTCACGCCGACCATCGATCACGACATCCTGCTCGAAGCGGGCGCCACGCGCTTGAAGAATGGCGATGGCCTGAGCGCCAACTGGGCGACCCGCGAGCAGGAAAACAATCGCGATCACTGGTCGTTGTCGCATCAAGGCCGCTGGGGCTGGGCGACGTCGGACATCGCGCTGTCCCAGGAAAAATCCAGCCGCAAAGGCCTGGCCAGCGCCGCCCAGACTGACGTGCTGGGCCGTAAGCCGGAAGTGAAGAACACCGTTTTCGACGCCAAGCTGGTGATGCCCACCGAGCACAACATCACCACCACCGGCCTGCAATGGAACGAAACCACGATCACCGACTGGAACCAGGGCCTGGGCGACAAGATCGACTACGAATTTTCCGTGGTGCAAAAAGCGCTGTTCGCCGAGAACGAGTGGGCGATGACCGACACGTTCTCGTTGACCACCGGCCTGCGCATGGATCATCACGAGGAGTACGGCACGCACTTCAACCCGCGCATCTACGGCGTCTGGCACGCAACCGATGACTGGACGCTCAAAGGCGGCATCGCCCGTGGCTTCAAGGCCCCGGAACTGCGCGCCGTGGTCGAGGATTACGCTTACCTGCGCCGCAACACGTACGTGATGTTCGGCAACCCGGACCTCAAGCCCGAGTCGAGCACCAACTACGAGCTGTCGGCGCTGTGGTCCAACCGCAATAACCTGTCGGCGGGCGCAACGGTGTTCTACAACGACTTCAAGGACAAGTTATCGACCATCACCACCACTGAGCGCTGGAACGGCTACATCATCATGGATCGGGTCAATGTCGATCAGGCGGTGATTCAGGGCGTCGAGTTGAATGGCCGCTGGGACGTGACGCCGACCCTGGCCGTCAAAGGCAATTACACCTACACCGACTCGGAACAGAAAACCGGGGCGAACGCGGGCGCGCCTCTGGCGCTGACGCCGGAGCAGAAGGCCAACATCCGCACCGACTGGACCCTGAACGACAAGACCCAACTCTGGGCATCGCTGAATTATTACGGCGAAGAGTACGGCAACACCATCAACGACGAGGCGTCCCCGGGGTACACCACGGCGGATTTCGGCGGCTCGTATGAGCTGACCAAAAACGTCTCGTTCAACGCCGCGCTGTACAACGTGACCGACAAACGCCTGGACGACGAAACCTACGGCACGGTCAATTACGGCCGCACGTTGTGGGCGTCGACTACCGTGCGGTTTTAACCTTTCGGGGACAAGTCCCCTCCTACCTGTTGTGTTGACTCGGTAGGACCGGACTTGTCCGGGAAGGCGTCGGATCTGCCGAGGAAGATCTTCAGCGTTTGCACCGGCATCTTCGGGGACAAGTCCCCTCCTACCGGATTGTGTGTGCCACGGATTTACGCCTTCGGAATCTCACGTCGGGTTGTGCGCTGCGGGCAGACGCACCACAGCGCACAATCCGGCGGGAGGCCGATTTTCCAGGGCCAGTTCCCCACCGTGCGCCTGGATACACGCGCGGGCTATCGCCAACCCCAGGCCTAGCCCGCCACCTTGACTGAGATCCGCGCCGCCACTCCCTAATTGCACAAAAGGCTCGAACACTTGGCTCAACCAGGCCGGTTCAATGCCCGGACCATGATCAAGCACTTCCAGACGAATCATCCCGCCTTCTTCGCGACTTAAACTGAGCGTGGCATCACCCGCATGCCGCAAAGCGTTGTCGATAAGGTTGGTCAGCGCGCGTTTGAGCGCCAGCGGTCGGCAATCACAACGGATCGGTTCGCTGCCCGCCCATGTCACCGGCTGCCCGAGGATTTGATAGCGTCGGGCCAGATCGTCGAGCATGGCGTTCAGCGACACCCGCACGGTAGCTTCCTGAAGCGCATCACCGCGTACGAAATCCAGCGTCTCGCGAACCATGGCACGCAGCTCGTCGAGGCTGTCCAGCATGTCGTCACGCGCCGGGCCGTCTTCGAGCAATTCCAGTTGCAGGCGCAGTTCGGTGATCGGCGTATTCAGGTCGTGACTGATGGCCGCGAGCATGCGCGTGCGGCCTTCCACATGACGGGCGATCCGTTCCTGCATCACGTTGAAGGCGGTGGTCAGTTCCCGGGCTTCCTGCGGGCCGGACAGCGGCAGCGGCGCGATCCATTCGCCACGACTGACCCGTTCGGTGGCCAGCGCCAGGGTTTTGACCGGTTGCACCACGCGGCGCATGAAGAAAATCACGATCAGCAGCACCGGAATCGTCGTCACCGGCAAGGTGTACGCCAGCAGTCGGCTCCATTCGTAGGCACCGGCCGGATGTTGCATGGCATTCAGACGCAGCCCGTCGGGCAATTCGATGCTGCTGCGCAGGCGCAACGGCGCCCAGCCCGCCGCGAAGAACACCTGTTCCCGAGCCGGGCCGCCGCTGGTGCGTTCCAGCTGCATATCCACCGACAGGTTGGGCGAAAGTCCGAGCCGCTGGCGCAGTTCGTGGGTCAGGCGCCGCTCTTCGCTGCGCATCTCGAACGGGTCGACTTCCGGCTGGCGATCAATCCAGAAGCGCGCCTCGTCGGTATTCATGGTCGCCAGAACCCGTGACGCATCGGCGGCTTTCAGTTCGTGAGCGATGTGGTAAGCGGTGGCCAACCGTTCGAGGGTCAGCGTGCGTGACAGCGGATGGATCAGCGCCCCGGAACGTTGCAGGTACAACATGGCGATGGCGTTGGACGCCAGCAATGCCAGCAATAATTGCAGACCGAGTTGATGGGTCATGCGGCGCGGCCAGCAATGGCGCAGCCACTTCAAGGCAGCTGCACGCTGACGTCGGCGGCCAGGACATAGCCGCCGCCCCAGACGGTACGCAACAGCTCCGGCTGCAATGGATCGTCGGCAAGCTTGCGGCGCAGGCGGCTGATCTGCCGGTCGATGGCGCGATCAAACACGTCGCTGCCGGGGCGCGCGGTCAAGTCGAGCAAGCGCTGGCGGTCCAGCGTGACATTCGGGTGCTTGAGAAACACGTGCAACAAACGGCTTTCGGCAGTGCTGAGCCGCACCTGGGAGCGGTCGGCGCGAATCAGGGTTTCGGTGGCACCAATGAAACTCAGGCCGGCGAAATCATAGCGCTGCATCGCCGCCGCGCTGGCCATCACCGGCTGATCGACCCGCATGGGACTGCCCCGGCGGCGCAGCACGCTGTTGAGCCGCGCCACCAGTTCCCGAGGTTCGAAGGGTTTGGTCACGTAATCGTCGGCGCCCAGATCCAGCCCGCGCACCCGATCCGCCGACGCATCCCGCGCCGTGAGCAGAATGACCGGCAGATTGGCCCGCCGATGCAACATGCCGCACAGGTCGAAACCGTCGCCGTCGGGCAGCATCACATCGAGCACCACCACATCGAACGCCTGCTGCTTGAGCACCTGCCACATCCCCGCCGCATCCTCGGCCGTGCGCACATCAAACCCGTGGCGCCGCAGATACACCGCCAGCGGATCACGGATCTTGCGATGGTCGTCGACGATGAGGATGCGCGGCGCGGGATTTGCGGTGGGATCGGACATTGATATTCAGCGACTTGTGGGAGCGAGCTTGCTCGCGAAGAGGTCATTGCATCCGTCACATTCCACAACCCGACCATTGCCTTCGCGGGCAAGCTCGCTCCCACAGAGTCAGGCCGGATCACATCTGCGGATGATTCCCATTAACAGCGGCGATCATAGCCGATGCTCCCGCACAAGGCACCTTTTGCAACGTCCCGGCCCTGACGCGGTCAATGCCTGACGGGTTTTACCGGGAAAGCAATGTGCCTGCATCCGCCGCAGGGCCATCAAACCTTTGCCTGCTGACTTGCAACGTCAGCCGGGCACGCTTTGAATCGTAATGACGGGAATACCAATGCTTGAACTCGCTGCTGGCTTTATCTGCCTCACCTCGCTGCTCACCTACGTGAACTTTCGATTTATCGGCCTGCCGCCCACCATTGGCGTCATGGTCACCGCGCTACTCTTCTCGCTGATCCTGCAAGGCCTGAGTTTCATGGGCTATCCGGGCCTGGAAGATCGCGTGCAACAGCTGATCGGCCAGATTGATTTTGGCGATCTGCTGATGAACTGGATGCTGTCGTTCCTGCTGTTCGCAGGCGCGCTGCACGTCAATCTTGGCGACTTGAAACACTACCGCTGGCCCATCGGCCTGCTGGCGACCTTCGGCGTCTTGATTGCCACCACTGTGATCGGCACGCTGGCGTACTGGATTTTTGGCTGGTTCGGCTGGCACGTCAGCTTCCTGTATTGCCTGTTGTTCGGCGCACTGATTTCCCCGACTGACCCTATCGCGGTGCTCGGCGTGCTGCGTACCGCCAATGCGTCCAAGCCGCTGAAAACCACCATCGTCGGCGAATCGCTGTTCAATGACGGCACCGCTGTGGTGGTGTTCACGGTTTTGCTGGGCATCGCACAACTGGGCGAAACCCCGACCGTCGGCGAAACCGCGATGCTGTTCGTTCACGAAGCGGTGGGCGGCGTGCTGTTCGGCGGCCTGATCGGTTACGCCGTGTACTTGATGATCAAGAGCATCGAGCAGTACCAGATCGAAGTCATGCTGACCCTGGCGCTGGTGATCGGCGGTTCGGCAATGTCCACTGAGCTGCATGTATCCGGCCCCATCGCGATGGTCGTTGCCGGTTTGATCATCGGCAACCTCGGCCGCAATCTGGCGATGAACGACATGACCCGCCGCTACATGGACGGCTTCTGGGAATTGCTCGATGACATGCTCAACGCCCTGCTGTTCGCTCTGATCGGCATGGAGCTGCTGCTATTGCCGTTCTCCTGGTCGCACTTGCTGGCGGCCGGGCTGCTGGCGGTGGCGATTCTGCTGTCGCGCTTCGTCACCGTGGCGCCCGCGATCCTGTTGTTGCGCCACTGGAAAAGCGTGCCCAAAGGCACCATCCGCATCCTGACCTGGGGCGGCCTGCGCGGCGGGGTTTCCGTGGCGCTGGCCCTGGCCTTGCCGCTGGGCCCGGAGCGCGACCTGCTGCTGAGCATCACGTATATCGTGGTGCTGTCGTCGATCCTGTTACAGGGTTTGACGATTGGCAAACTGGTCAAGGCCGTGACCCGCGATCAGCCGCAAGAGCAGAATGTCGGGCACTGATTCTGCGATTGCTGTCATGACCTGCGCGATTGGCTAAGATGCCACGACCGCCAGCCCGCGCTGGCGGTTTTTTTTGATTTTCAGGAGCTCCCATGTCCCGCGAAGACATGATCGCTTTTGTCCGCGACGGTTGGAGTCGAGCAGTGAAAATGAGTCGTTATCTACGCTGCTGCTCAGCGCTGCTCGCGCTTGTGGTTGGCAGCGCCCACGCATCGATGCGCTGCAGCGGAGCACTCATTGACGAGGGGGATTTGACACTGGAGGTACTCCGCAAGTGTGGCCCGCCAGCCGAACGCCAAATCGTCAGCCCTGAGCTGGACCAGAGCGGGCGCGTCATACGCGGCGCAGTCACTGTCGAGCATTGGACCTACGGCCCAGACAACGGCATGTACCGACAGCTACGCTTCATCGACGGCAAGCTCGTCGAGATCAGAAGCAAGAAATAACGCTGGTCCGCTAGATCAGACGCGGCTCGGCGCAGTGTGTTGCAGCGTACTTGTTCGCAAAGTGTCAGTACTCTCAACCGCTCTCTGAAAAGACTGGAGTTCACATGCCTCGTTTCGCTGCCAACCTCAGCATGCTTTACCCGCAACACGATTTTCTCGCACGTTTCGCTGCGGCTGCCGCCGATGGTTTCGAAGCGGTCGAGTATTCGTTTCCTTATGA
>Ga0247730_1000457_pt1 | contig 30249 bp, 43 predicted proteins | sample UWRJL073202C2_FD_180959 | JGI IMG/M metagenome (GOLD analysis project Ga0247730, IMG submission 180959) | Plant litter microbial communities from Arlington Agricultural Research Station in Wisconsin, United States - UWRJ-L073-202C-2 | ecosystem: Environmental > Terrestrial > Plant litter >... | reverse complement strand
GGAGGATTTGGCTCAGCAGCGAATGGAAATGGCAGTGCAACCTCTTCGTCATTGGGGGGTGCTCTAGGGGCATCTTCGCCCTTTGGAGGTTCCAAACCAGCCGAAAACCCATCTACTTCTGCTCCCAAATTCTCGTTCAATGCCCCTGCTGCACCGAAGCCAGCAGCACCTGCAGGTGATGCTCCACCAAAACCGTTGTTTTCATTCGGTACTACTCCTGCCGCTAATGGGACCAGTCCCAGTCCGTTCGGTGGTTCTGGCACTTCTGCATTTGGCTCTGGCTCTGGCACGACATCGAATATTTTCGGTGCCAAATCAAATGGGAATGGGAGTTAGTGACTTGATAGAAGAGGTTCTTCGATATTTATGAGCACACTTGTACAGTACATACTCATTCAGCTGTTTTTGAAGTTGTAGAATCTGCGCATACATAAAGCAATTTTTTGACACTTCCAAACTATGACTTGGACTCCCCCTCTGAGATGTTCTTGGGCAAGCGCGTCGAAAGGCATCGAGAGAGCGAGGTGCTTCCAGTGGTGCCATTATGCAAAGAATCGTGTGTCGGTTCGATTTGTAGCAAGTGTAATTGGGTCCTGTCAGTGGATTTCGCATTGCATAATACACTCATAGGTGTACCCTGCGTTGACCTACAATCCTTTTCTTGAGAAATTTAGAGCTAAGGAGGTTGTTTCTTGCTAGACGAATGCGAGTTTCGAGTTGTGTAACATCGAAAGGTAATTGTAATACTGTATATAACATAAATACGAGTGCATGAACTACATGAAGTAACACCTGTGTTTAGAAATGATCCACAGTGAAAGTCCAAGTCCCATCTAACGGATCAAAGCCTTCAAAGTGTGTGTCGCCCATATTCCTCAGCCTCTTCAAATGCTTGATAGCAGCGGGATGATTCTCATCTTTGATAGGTTCTCTGGTAGCCTTATCAACAGCCCAACACCTCCTCAGGGATATCCTGGCTTTAACGTTGAGACCCTGCCCTTTCGGAGGCTTATCAACGTCGTCGCTGTCAGGATATACACTACACTCCTTATCATCAAATCGTACCACTTCGCCTAGAAGTTCGGACAGTCGTGGTAAACCAGTGAGATCAACACGCTCGAGGAAATGGATCTCTCCGTATTCCACCCGACCAACGACCAGATTCTCGAATGAGCGCAGTTGATCGTGGCTCATCTTCTTCAACTCCTCGAGGTCAGGTTTCACCCAATAGTCGCCCTCTTTCAGACCAAGGGAAGGTCCTTCATCAGGAGCATCGATCACCTGCGAAGCGGTGAATTTCGTCGGTGTGCGCTGGTTTCTGGGAGGTGGTGGCGTTGAAAGCCGTATCTGGCTCACTTCACTCTCCCTTGCTGCGACACTGAGAGCGGGGCTGAATGTAATTCGGCCACCTTTGGAAGGAGACATGCTGCCAGATTTCACGAAAAGAGTGTTGGGCTCGACTTTCTTGTCCATTATGAGCTTCTTGACGCTCTTGCGGTTGCCGCTACCAAGTGCTGGGCTTGCAGTTGAGGAGCGATTACTGCCTAGGAAGGAGGATGCATTGAGGTTGTTGCGACTGGACCCCAGCATACTGCTTGACATGTTAAAAGAAGTTGACGAGGCAAGATTGGTAGATCCAAAACCGCGAAGTCGCGAGTTGCCAGGCTGGTAGCCGAGTTGTACTCGTGGGATGGGGGCTCGCGTAGGAACATCGACGAAGAAACCGGCTTTCTTTTTGGTCGATTGATCAAAGTCCACTGCACGAGGACCAGATGGCAAATTGGAAAAGATTGGAGCAGAGGTATTGATAGGCTGAGCTAATGATGCTGTGAGGGATGGCTGTTGCTGTGGTTGGGCGGTCGTGTTTGATGCACCAAAGGTTGAAGCTCCACCACCAGCTCCACCACCAAACATAGAATTTCCAAATGTGCTCGTGCCCATGCCTTGATTAGGCGCTGGACCGGCAGGTTTTGCACCAAATAAGCTATTGCCTCCCCCACCGAAGATGCTGGAGCCACCGTTATTATTCTGCCCCGCGTTGCCGAACAAGCCAGTTCCAGGCTGCTGAGGATTTGCCGGTTGTTGGCCAAACAGCCCAGTAGTTGGAGCTGGTGTTGGATTTGGCTTTGCGCCAAACAGACTAGTTGACGCGTTTTGGTTTGGTTGTGTGTTGTTATTATTGCCAAAGATTGAGCCTCCAGGATTAGTGTTGCCAAATAAGCCAGTGGACGGTGCCTGGGGCTGTGCTCCAAATACTGAGAGAATAGTCATCAGGTTTCGGTGTCTACTGTTTAATAGAAGGGGGCTTACGAGAATTTCCAGGGGCTGCAGGTTGCGCCGGTTGGTTTGCATTGTTGCCGAAAAGATTTCCACCTGTTGTTCCCCCACCGAATAATGAGGTTTGCGGAGCTGGTTGCTGCTGTTGCGTATTTTGGCCAAAGGCTCCCCCACCGAATGCACCAGTCGCAGGAGCAGTGGAACCGAATACGCCTGGTTTGGGTGCATTGTTTGCTGTGTTAGTACCTGTCACAAACTTATGTCAGACGCATGACCTATGGAACAAGAGAGGACCTACCAAAGGTTCCAAATGCTGATGTTCCTGCAGCAGGTTGCGCACCAAACGCTGAAGGAGCGGCAGTGGCAGTACCTCCTCCGAACGCCCCTCCTGAGCCAAATGCACCACCCGCTATTTAGTTATTACTATTAGTACTAGTAAAGAATGATAATACAAAGGCAATATTAACTTACTTCCAAATGCTCCTCCAGCTGGCTTTGCGCCAAAAGCGCCTGTAGTTCCTCCGCCAAAAATGGATCCAGTATTCTGTTGCGGTTGGCCGAATGCAGAAGTAGCTGCTGGTTGCGCTGGTTGTCCAAATGCACCGGTCGTGGTATTCCCTCCGCCAAAAACACTATTTCCAGCAGGGGCAGGGGTCGTATTTGCGCCAAATGCGCCACCGCCTCCGAAGGCATTCCCAGTATTGGTAGCACCGAAGGCTCCCGTTGTTGGTTGACCAAACGCACCCGTTGCCGCAGGTTGTTGGGTGCCGAAAGCAGATGCACCAAATGCTCCAGCGCTAGCGCTAGCCGTTTTCCTACCTTGAGCATAGTCTTGAGCTCGTAGTTCCTGTTGTGGCGTTAGGCAAAGCGTAGCTTTCTATAGGCAACATACAAACCTCAAAAGAAGTGCCTCGATATGCTGGCATGCAAGAAATGGACTGATATTGTAATGTTGTATTGGGAGCACTGCTGTCTTTCTCAGAGAAGGAGCTATAGGGGGGATTGGAAGATCCAGTATTCACTGGTGCTACAGGATCTGTACTGTCTGAGACTAACAATCAGCAAAATTCATTAGGCATAAAGTTCTGAGCACGACTCACTAGTGGCATTTGTGGATCCGAAGACGCTAGTTGCAGGTTTTGCCTGACCAAACGCGCCAGTAGATCCGAATGTGGACGTAGGCGTGCTTCCAAAGGCACTTGTACCAGTATTGGTCGCACCAAACGCTCCTCCTCCTCCGCCAAAGGCACCTGTCGCAGGAGCTGCTGCTGCTCCGCCCCCAAACGCGCCGAATCCTGCGGGTTTTGGTGCACCAAATGCAGATGTTGTTGCGGCTCCTCCGAAACCACCTGAACGCGCAAATTGTCAGAGGTATACGCGAGCAAACGCGACAAGAGACTTACCACCTCCACCAAAAGCTCCCGTTGTACCAGTATTTGCGGTTGAACCAAACATTGGATTGGCCTGAGGCTGTTGCTGGGCAGGTTGTCCAAATGCTCCCGTCGAGCCAAAGCCTTTGTGGCAAATGTGAACAAAGATCAAGTAAAAATGAGATCCAGAACGCACCAGTGGAACCAAAGGCCCCAGTATTAGCTGGCTGGCCGAAGGCATTAGTCTGTTGCTGTTGATTCTGCTGAGGTTGACCCCATGTGGACTGAACGCCTCCGCCAAAAGACATTTATGTAGGACAAGGTCGTGAACGTCGTGATGAACGAGGCTTAAGTTGGGTGAAATCCAGTCAACGTGAGAAGATGACTCTGAGCTTGCTTTATTTGGCCACTGCGTTCCCAGTGCACAGCCACAGTCTGCAAGGAACTTGCCATCACGAAATTTCACTTTCGGTCCTTCCTTGTGTCTTTCCCTTCAGATGGCTGAGGCCTCAACAAGCGGCAAACGTGTCCCCACCTTCAACACTCTAGAACGTGAAAACGCGTTTAGGAATCCGCCGAAGACTGGTTCTACCTATAATATCCTCAACGAATTCGTAGCCCCGCACATCGAATCTTTCAATGCCCTCTTCGACGACTCTGGCCTATCTAAAGGAGATGGCGACGGCTCTGGACTGATCAGTCTTGGACTCAAAGACATCGGCGAACGTGTTGTATTTGACCATAAACCAGGCGTGGACGATGCAGGCTTTGGACATCGCATGAGAAGTACGTAGTATTGACACTGTTTTTACGGATGACTAATGTTAAGTGCAAGACTAGTATGGATTGATAGTGTGTCAATAGCTCGGCCACAACTTTCGGATAGGGAGAAGACTGCGAAACAAAGAGCAGTCTTTCCAACGGAAGTGAGTTGAATTCCCTTTGCAAATAGCGTTATACCTAATGTATTATAGGCGCGGGAACGTTTGACTTCATATCGAGGGAGGATGTCCATCAAGATGTGCTATACGGATCCGCAGAATCAAGTTCACGAAATAGTGAAGGAATGTGGATTGGTTCCAATTATGGTTCGAGTGAGTACCGAAAACGTTCAGTCTATGGAGGTCTTCTTAAGCTCTGAATACAGTCCGTCAGATGTAATCTACGCGGGATGTCTTCTGCGGATCTTGTAAAGAAACACGAAGAACCAGAAGAGTTTGGTGGTTACTTCGTAATCAACGGCAATGAACGTCTTATAAGATATCTCATTCTGCCCCGGCGAAACCATGTTATTGCTCTTATTCGCCCTTCCTTCGTCAACCGCGGTCCCTCGTACACTCCCCAAGCCGTTCAAATTCGATGTGTACGACCCGATCAGTCGAGTGCCACCAACACGTTGCACTATTTGTCTAATGGAAGTGCTATGCTGCGCTTTAGCTGGCGGAAACAGGAATATGTCATTCCAATCATGCTTATTCTCAAAGCACTTGTTGGGGCATCTGACAAGGAAATTTTTGAAGGAGTCATGATGCAAGACTACGACAATACTTTCTTGACTGGCCGCGTCGAGTTGTTACTGCGAAGCTTCAAGATGTTCACCATGCGTACTGGCGAGCAATGTCTCGAGTATCTCGGCGACAAGTTCCGTATTGTCTTAGGCCTTCCTGAGGATTGGACGGACGCAGCGATTGGGGCTTGGTTACTCCGCAAAATGGTGCTGGTACATCTAGACTCCCCTAGAGAAAAATACAAAATGTTACTGTATGTTAAACACAGCAATTTCATTCTTTCTTGCGCTGACTCTCTGCAGTTTTATGCTTCGAAAGTTGTATTCAGTGGTATCTGGGGAATGCTGCGCAGACAACCCAGATTCACCACAACATCAAGAAGTCCTTCTGCCGGGCTCTTTGTACGGCATAATTATCAAAGAGAGACTGGAAGAAATCCTTAACGGTATCCGGAATCAAATCGCGACTGCTGTGAGGAGTGGTGATCTTGTTGATTTCCAAGATAGTGAATAAGCATCGCAGTTCTGTCAAGCTAGCTAACTGACCTTTCGCACAGAGCGTGTCTTGATAAACGCCATGGCAAAAGTGCCTTTTGACATTGGCGCAAAGCTGGCCAATTTCTTAGCAACGGGAAACTTAACTTCACCGTCTGGCTTAGATCTTCAGCAAGCCTCTGGATTCACCATAGTCGCGGAAAAACTAAATTGGCAGAGATATATTAGCCATTTCAGATGTATTCATCGTGGTGCCTTCTTCGCCGAGCTCAAAACGACAACAGTTCGAAAGCTACTTCCTGAAGCATGGGGTTTCCTGTGTCCTGTACACACTCCTGATGGATCTCCCTGTGGTCTCCTCAACCACTTATCGCGGACTTGTCGTATCATTACCTCCCCTCTCAAAGTTGCCCATATTCCTGCCCTGCTAGCTGCACATGGGATGACGCAAACCTTCGCTCCGTCCATTGACGGTCGCAAAAACTTATGCGTCCAGCTGGATGGTGAAGTCATCGGATGGGCTCGGCCAGCTGTTGCAGCACAACTAGCCACCAACCTTCGGATATGGAAAACAGAGGGTCTGCATGAGATTCCAATGGACCTCGAAATTGGGATGGTCCCCGTCTCCCGGGGAGGGCAGTATCCTGGACTTTTCCTGTTCGCCTCGAGATCGCGGATGATGAGGCCCGTCAAATATCTGCCGAACGGTAGAGACGACCAAGTTGGATCCTTTGAACAGGTGTACATGGACATTGCATGCACCCCAGAAGAGATCGAAATTGACGTTTCCACGCACGTTGAGCACAAGCCCACGAATTTCCTTTCTATCTTGGCCAACCTTACTCCATTTTCCGACTTCAATCAGGTAAGCAATAACTCACTCTTGGATTGATGCTAAAACAACCTATTTGTAGAGCCCTCGTAACATTTACCAGTGTCAAGTGAGGGACTCCCTTATTATCTATGATTGATATGCTCATCCTCTCAAAGATGGGAAAACAAACTATGGGAACGCCGTCGACTGCGCTACAACATCGAACGGATAACAAGCTCTACCGTCTGCAAAGCGGTCAGAGCCCTGTCGTTCGACCTGCTCTTCATAATACATATGCTATGGACTCTTTCCCCAACGGGACCAACGCAGTTGTAGCTGTTATTTCCTACACAGGATACGATATGGAGGACGCAATGATTCTCAACAAGTCTGCACATGAACGTGGATTCGGTTATGGAACTGTTTATAAAGCTCAGATTGTTGATCTTGAAAACATGCCTGGCATGTCGAAGGCCAACGCATCGTCGCTGCATTTTGGCATCGGTCGTGATATTGCAACTGGTGGAGAACGCCCCCATTCAGCCTTGGAATTTCTGACAGCGGATGGGCTTCCCTTTGTCGGCGCTAAACTAAAATCAGGCGATCCTATCGCTGCTTACATCGATGATACGACTCGAAAAACCAAGTTTGTTAAGTATAAGGGCGACGAAGAGGGCTATGTTGACGCCGTGCGATTGTTAGGTATGCTGCGCTTTGTTTTTGCTTCTACTTTACGATGCAGTTGACACAAATTTCAAGGCAACGACACTGGAGACTCGGAGTTGATGAAGATCCACATTACCATTCGTATAACACGTTCACCAGTTATTGGGGACAAGTTCTCTTCTCGGCATGGTCAGAAGGGTGTCTGCTCGCAGAAATGGCCCGCAATTGACATGCCATTCAGTGAGAGTGGAATGCAACCGGATGTTATCATCAACCCTCACGCATTCCCGTCTCGTATGACCATTGGCATGTTGGTGGAGAGTATGGCTGGAAAAGCTGGCGCCATGCATGGATTAGCTCAGGATGCTACTCCTTTCCAGTAAGCTGCCACTCATCGCAAATGTTTGGCCTTTGTTTGACTGACCTTTTGCGTAGATTCTCAGAGAAAGACACTGCAGTGAACTACTTTGGTGAACAGCTATTGGCCGCTGGGTATAACTACTACGGCAATGAACCGATGTACTCTGGTATCACTGGGCAGGAATTTGCTGCTGACATTTATCTCGGGGTTGTATACTACCAACGTCTCAGACACATGGTGTTGGACAAGTTTCAAGTTCGCACCACTGGTCCCATTGACCCGTTGACCAGGCAGCCTGTGAAGGTCCGTCAATATGCTTGTGGTGGTTCTCTTGGACGATATTAACATTCTTTTCATGCAGGGACGTAAAAAAGCCGGAGGCATCCGTTTTGGAGAGATGGAGCGTGATGCTCTGATTGCCCATGGAACGTCTTTCCTCCTGCAGGATCGACTCATGAACTGCTCCGACTATTCAACTGCCTGGGTTTGCAGAACGTGCGGCAGTCTCATCTCACTGGGATACGACGACGTCAGCCTCGGTAAAAGCGCCTCAAGTTCTCTTGGTCCCACTGGCCCTGGTGGAGAGTACTGCCGGACATGTCGCGCCGAAGGACACGATAAAGCAGAAAGAGAGCGCGAAGAGTTGGCGAATGGGGGGCAGGGCGTTCAAGACAGAAGATCTGATGTCACAGTGGCTATATCGTCCCAACACGTACTGGGAAAAGCTTCAGGAAAAGGCGGAGACCTTGATGTTGTCGCTGTCCCGTACGTTTTCAGGTATCTTTGTGCGGAGCTCGCTTCTATGGGTATTGCTGTATCTCTTAAAGTACAGTAGATACAAACCAAGCCAAGCACACATTATATGGGACATAGAGAAAGACACTTGACAGGCAAATCGCGACGCCCGAGGATACGAGTTTGCCACCGCGAATTGTTTCCATAAATTGGCAAGTGGGCTTGTGATCGTCGCTTTAGCTAGAATACATTTCTCATGATCCTACACTCACTGGGACATTTGTGAATATACACAAAGCGCTCATATGGCGTTCTCGGCGCCTTTTATCTGGAAGGGAATACTGACAAGGATCAAAATGTTTCAAAGCAGCGAGCCATCGCAATGGTAACTGCTAGCAGTGACAACGAGTGTGTAGCCGACAGACATCTGTTGCACTCTGGTCCTGCACACCTAACAATTAAAAGTGTAGTTCTCCATTCCTATTTACTCCTTCTACCATCTAGCGGAAGCCTCTAAACCATCTACTTCCGTCATGGCGGTACTTCTCATACTGGCATCTCTCGGTTTCTGTTGGGCAGTATACAAAACCCTGACCACAGGTCGTCGCGAATCCAATTTGCCTCCTGGCCCGCCTACGCTTCCTCTACTCGGAAACATCCATCAGTTGCCTAGCGTTTTCATCCATTACCAGTACGTCGAGCATTGTCTGTCCACAGCGAAATGCTGATGCGGTCCCGCCTCGTAGGTTCACGAAATGGGCAAAGGAGTTTGGAGACGTCTATTCTGTCAAGATTGCTGGGGGAACTATGGTCATTTTGAGCAGCACTGCAGCTGTGCGCGAAATCATGGATAAAAGAGGAGCTACGACTGGAGATCGACCAAAGATGTATATGACCGAACTGGCAGGCGAGGGACTGAACATTGCTTTCATGAGCTCAGGTGTGTTTCCTCCTAGTCCTGTCCTATCCGACGTTCGTAATTCTGATGGTACTTGTGCAGAATCGGATATCTGGAAGAAACAGAGGAAAGCAATGAGATCCTTCTTGACACCTCAATCCTTGGAAAAGAATTTGCCTACGCAGAAAGCAGAATCCATCCAGCTTTTACACGACGTTCTTACCTCACCAGAGGTGAGTAAAGCTAGTGACACCTATCATTCAGGGGCTTTCCTAATGCTTCATGATAGAAACTATATCAACATGTCCAGCGTGTCTCCTTCTCAAGTCAACTTTCTCTTGTCTACGGCAAGCGGAATCCTACATTCGAACCTGGAACAGAAGTCATTGACTTTTATCGAATTCTACGCCTATGGGATAGTGTCAATGACCAAACTGCCCATCCCCCTGTCGATCTTCTTCCGGTATTCAAGCTTATACCCACGTGGACTGGAATGGCTAAATGGCGGCAATTGTGTGAGAAGGTCAAGGCAGAAAGACATGCGTTGTACTTGGACAGAATGCTGGCAGAGGCAGAGAAGCGATGGGAGCAGAACCCAGAATCCGAGGATACTTGTTACATGCAAGGATTCATGAAGAATATGGAGAGTCTTGGGATGGATAGAAAACAGCTTGGGTGCGTTACACTGCTTCTTGGCCTTCATTGTGTGGCATGCTAACGCTTTCACCAGACACATGGGAGCAGCACTTATGGAAGCTGGGTCGGATACTACGACTTCGTTTATGCTGAACTTTGTTGCTACTGTACTTTCGTTCCCAGAATGTCAGAAGAAGGCGCAAGAGGAGATCGATAGAGTTGTAGGAAATGAACGCATGCCTACCCTCGAAGATTTCAATGACGGACAACTTCCGTATCTATCTGCATTCATCAAAGAGGTATATGAGGTTTATCTGTAAACGCTTCAACTATTTGCTTACTCCTATGACTTAGGTCCATAGGTAAAGCTCTTCTGCAAGATCCAAAGCACTTTTGAACTCATTGTGTTCAAGATTCCGTCCTGTTTTCCCTCTCGGTGTTCCTCACGCCAACATTCAAGACGAAGTGGTAGGTGGATTTCTCTGGCTGAACTGTGTCTGCTCTAACTGTGCCTGCAGTATAACGGCTACTTAATCCCCAAGGGATCCATGCTCTTCGTCAATTCATGGGGAATGCTGCATGATCCAGATGTATTTGAAGACCCAGACTCTTTCATCCCCGAACGCTTCTTGAAACACGAGAATGGGACGAAAGATGGTCAAGATTTCCGGACTGGCCTTGTATTCGGTGTTGGCCGCGTGCGTTCCTATACTTGCGTTGTTTCCCTCGGCGCCGCGCTTACATCCCATAAATTGCACAGCGACAATGCCCCGGCGAGCCTATGGCTCATAGAACGATCAACATGAATGCTCTGAACTTGTTATGGGCATTTGAATTGACGAGTACGGAAGGGAGTGTGAACAAGAAAGGAACGTTACCTGTGGACCTGGAGAACTATTGCACTGTGAGTGGCATTTCTTCGTTTTCTACGGAGCCCGCATTGTCTGATCATCATCGTTTTGCAGCCTGGACTAGAGCTTTCACCGAAGGCGTTTACATGTAAAGTAGTGCCTAGGAATGCGGAGAGGGCAGAAGTGATCAGGGCGGCCTTTGCGCATGCTTTCTAGACATTACAATACTGAAAATCACACCAGTGTTGTACAATACAGGCTCATTATTGACCCAAATATTGGCGAGCAACGGGAAGTTGGAACTAGGCGGTCGCCTTCAGCCGGAGCTAGGTGGGCCTAGACACTCTACGTCGGAGGGATGCGGATTCAGCACCGTCCAATTGTATGAAGAAGATTTTAGTCTACCAGTTTGTATTGTATTCGGAGCAGTGAATCCGACATAGTGCGATGCAAAGCGGGTGGAGGAAAGCCTAGCAAGGTTGCTCATAGTTGACGTCCGGAGTTGGCTCACTTTGATCTCGGCAAGTCTCTCGCATGACGATCACGCCCCCGCTTTATAAAGCCTTGCACCTTGCCTGCCACCATCATCACCACCACCCTGCCCCTCTAGTAAACCATGAAGGTACGCTCTACAGTTTCCCAGCGTTTTCTATCAATGCTTATGGGCTATCTGAATTGCAGCTCGACTTGACAGACGACCAACTCGCAGCCCACTCTGCTGCATCATGGCGGGGTCTCCTTGAAGGAACTGCTTTCGGTACAGCCGTAGCTACTGCTGGATCTCTATTTTCCCACCGCCGCTTCCCTGGCTATCAGGCCCTCCCAAATTCTCTAAAAGCACTAGGGGCCATCATCGTTATTGCACCTGCTGCAGCTATCCAAGCAGAGCGTCGTGGACTCGAGTACGACAGAACTCAATGGTACGCTTGACTTGCTGATCGGAAAATCCTTGCTGTATGCTCATTACTTGAACCTTGTAGGAGCAACGAATCAACAAGACATCTTTCCAGGCATGAACAAGAAGATATTCAGCGCTGGAATGCTTTGAGCACTTCAGACAAAATTGTAGATTGGACTCTCCGACATCAATACTCTATCATTATGGGAGGATGGGCGTTAGGTTTAGCTGCCTCTGGAAGCATTATTTGGAAGGACAAGTACGCGTAAAATCTATAACCTTTACTTCTATCCGCTAATGACAGTATTATAGATACCAGAGCCCAGCACAAAAAGTTGTGCAAATCCGTATGTGGGCACAAGGCCTTACCATTGGATTGCTCATGGCAGGAGGAGCTTTGAACGCTTTCCATCGTAGCAAATTTGGCAGTGATGTATGTTCCCAATCTGTTCTGTTCCCATTATCATGCTCATTGACCGTTTTTAGAAACACCCTGCAGATCACTCATGGCAAGATGTTGTTGAGCAGAGGGAATATGAGAAGAAGGAAGCGCAACAACATGCGCTCGCAAAACAGGAGTCTTAAATCGTCTTTGTGGGATATAGAGTGTAACGTACTTCCGTCTAATTCCAACTATGATCTATTGTGTTATGACTTGCTAAGTGGTTCTCACGATGTTTCTTCTTCTGCACCGTAGAGCTGTTCGCTATTCGAGGAAATTAGACTTCTATCCATAGCTTCAGCATAAATTGTTCACCATATTAATGATGGGGCACTAGGGGACTTGCATGTAGTACCCTCCTCGCAAATCTCAGATGGAGCGCTTGTGAAAGGCGCTGGGCTCCATTTCAACTCAACGTACATAGTCCGGCACTGACATTCAAAACGAGTTTATTGATCTGCTGGAACCCCCATTATAAACGACGTTGGTTATGAAAGATTACTGCCGATAGGATACTGTAATGATTAGACATGGCCGTGTGAAGCCTCAGGCCTTGACTCGGAGACGCTGGTGAATCCCTAGATGTCCTGTAAATTGACCAATGTACTATGAGCAATAGCGCCATGCTGCACCAATTCTAAGTTAGATAATGGTCCACAATATATGCACGGTGAGCTTACTTCCCGATTCATGTTCGAAGAAGGGACCTATGAGAACGCGTATTTCTTTATAACATTTTAGATGTCGAGTGCATCACGCATTCGTTGTGCGGAGACAAGATGATGTTGAATTCTAGACACCTCAGTCAGCCATAGATTTTGTCTTTCTTTCCGGTTCTCAGCTTACTTGTTTCCGTACGCCATAGCTTTCTGCGCCTCTTGTGGGTTGGCCGCTTTGTAAACGGGATCTTGCAAGCGTGCCCATGCACTTTCGAATCTCTCCATCTGGGGAACGACCTCTACCATCGTCTTCTCGATAGATTTGTGTATGGCATCTAGACCGTTTAATCTATCCAGCTCGCCCTCTAATATGACTGGCATAGGGTCGCAGTGTACAGTCTTGTGGTGATGGTCTGATCCAAGTTGCGCATTGGGACGCAGCCATCCAGTCAATTACTGAGATCTTTTCAGGGATATTGGCATTACACATTTTTTATTACACGGTAATGACAAAGAATTAGGAGATGATAAAGTAAGGGTAAGAGTACAGCAGGTATGTAATTTGCAAGTCAGAAAGCGCAGAAGACGTCATAAAACGGTAAACATCAGGGGGACAAAAAATGTCCAAAAAATGCGAATGTGCAAGATATCAAGTGCAAGTATTATTGCTGTTTTCATAATGATTTGGTCAGGCTTTAGCTGCAGCGCTGAGCGTATGTTTGTACGGTGGTCTTCGCGACTGTGCTTGAGCTCAGGCGACTTGCAGCATCGAATGATCATAAAATGCAATACATTTGCTTTATACTGAGAGACGGAGCATAATAGACTAAATAAGAACAGCACTAATGAGGTTCAGTGTCAGACAACAGTAGAGAGAGATTCGAGGAAAAGAGAAATATCGAAAGTGCGTCAGCTAAGGTATTGGTATGAAGAGAAGAAGAAATGCAACAGAAGGCAAAAAATATAGATAGGTGGATAAAAAGGAAAAAGAACCGGAAAAAATGTTGCGTGAAATTGGGAGTTGGTTGTGGTTTGTTGTATATGCTATGTATTGCAGGTATGGCACAGTGTTAGGTGACGCGGCATTTGTGTGATGGGGAACTAGTCCACTCGAAAACCAAGAAAGGAAATAGTAGACAAAGAAACGGTAACAGTGGATGAAAAGAAGGATGGACAGGATAAACTGCAGACAGACAATGCGGGAGCAAATACGCGGATCCTCCAGACGACAATGATGGGAGATGATACAGAGGTATAGATAGTTGCGATGGTGTGGAAATGGTGAATATAATGATAAGGAGCCAGGGGCATGAATGGCCCACACGGAATCTAAGACGATGTTGGTGACAATACACGCGATGCTCCAGGCTCTGCAGTCAGCAGATCAGACGAAAACGGGGATCGCCCATAGGATCCAAAGCTCGCAAGCTCGTTCGCCATCGAGTATTGGTAATTGGCCCGTGGCACAAACTCTTGTGTTGAACCCAGCCCAAAGTACGAAGTGGTAGATGGGTTGGAGAAGCGAGGTGGAGGAGGCGATGAGATGTAAGGCTGAGAATGATCCCGACGCTCCGTTCGATCTGAGCGCACATAGATAGACCTATTGTCATCCATGGCGCCACCAAGCGTCTGACTCTGTTGCTGAGACGAAGAGCTCGTTGCACTCGTGGGCGTTCTAACGCCCAAAGGGTTCTTGCTATACGACAAACGTACACCACCTTTGACAAGTCCGCCTAGAGTATGACTCTGAAGGGCTTTCAAAGCAATCGTAGCATGGTGCACATCCTCGAACTAAGAATATTTTTTTTTAGCGAGATGGATACCGAAGGAGTAAATTATGCCTTACCTCGACGAAGCACATAGGGCCAGTGTTCTTTTGCTTGAAAGAGAGACGTCGGAACCCATGTCGATCAGCGAACAGGGATCTCAAACGCTCCTCCAACGCATCAGCGGGTAGATTAGGGGGTAAGGGGGAGATAGGGAGATTTCCAACGTAAAGGGTATTAATCTAGACGAAAAACATCGTTAGCCTTGTAGATTCAGGGAATATCGAATTGGTTGTCATACCGGAGGATTCTGATCTACGCCAGGCTTCCCGCCACTACCTCCGCTGGAATTCGAAGATGGCGAAGGCAGTTCGGGCGACGAGCTATTCTGTCGTGTGCTTAAAGATAAACCATTGAGCGAAGCACCAATGTCGCTGGGGATTGTGTTAGGGATTTCGACCATTCCTCTATGGTCCTCCTCATTAGACGAACGAGAGGAGTGCGGGTACACGTGCGATGGTTCAACAAAGTTTGCCTCGGACGAAGAGCGCCGTGATAAGGATGGTTGAGGAACAGGACCTGACAAATTATCCCAAGGCCCTGCCGTATAACCTTCGAGGTCCTCTTCCAAATGTTCGGCGACAGGAGCCAGGCCGACACCAAGCTCGACAGGATCAGCATTCAAACGCAGGAAGGATGCCTGATTCAACTGATCCTGCGCTAGCCACTTCTCCTGTGCATCATCAAAAAGTCGCTCTCTATGAGATCGGTTTCCTACTTCACGATCCCAGATCGGCGCGAATTGCGGAGAACTAACTTGCGGATCCAATGCATGCTCCCGCCAATGCGATACTCGAGAAGTACCGGCTATATTGCCGCTGTCGCGAATGGTATGCCCATCAGTGATACTCGGTCCAAAGACGTCGACTGCCGTCACAGTGGTAGGTTGGGCGGGCGGCTGCGGAGTATTACCAGTAGGAGCCATACCGGTTCCCGAGGTTGTGCTACCGGGAATAGGGCCAACGCCACGTTTCGTATGCAGATTCTTCTTCGCCATTTCTGCCTTTAAGATGGCGCCTTTCTCGATGTCTACACGTCGACCTTGCAGCTGCTCTCGAGCACGGAACGCACCCTCTTTCGTCTTGAATTTGGCGAAGCCTATTATCTGCTTGCGAGGAGGTATGTTACCCTGAGCTCCTCCAGCAGCAAACGAGTTGCCCCCGGCACCATCGTCCATAGATGGCCACGAGACGGTCCCGTCGCGACTATCCACAACGATGTTGCTGGTGAAGCCTTCATTCGCGCCGGGAAGGAACTGATGGAACGATGAGCCAGTGGTGCGAGTAGCGCCGTTTCCAGTGCTTCCGTATGTGCTAGACTGGTTAGGAATCTTCAAAGTGGCAGCTTCAAAATCGGGACAGAATGTGAACATGTTCTGAAATTCCCGTTCCTGGTAGTGGTGTGAGGTCAGTATTTTTATGCTGTTGGAGGAGATTAATGAACCGACCTGCATATCATCAGGAAATCCTACGACGAAGATCGTCGAAATTTCCTCGTGCTGATGTGAGCTCTGAGATGGTGCAGGGACACCAGTAGTACTAGTAGCCGGTGCGGGGTTCATTGGCGTCGAGGACCCAGTAGCAGACGAGGGAATATGAGGGCCAAATGGAGTCTGCGAAGAGACAGCGTAAGATCCGTTGGTATGATGTCCAAACCCGTTTCCGTGGTGTTGAGACCCTCCTTTCAGCTGTGTCAACATCATTGTCGACTGCTGGGGTCCCATAAAAGACTCAAGAAGAGCTGGCGATCTCTGGGAACTACTATGCGCTGTTGCAGAACCATTGGGGAATTCAAAGCTTCCGCGGGGATCGAAGGGTTGCAGAGAGGACTGCGTTGGGGAGGTTAATTGTGGAGGATACATTTCGGAGGAGCCATAGGCATTGGGATGATCATATGAAGCGTTGCCCTGTGATTGAGGGCGAGTATGGTTGGAAATGGGATGGAGGCTGAAAGAGCTGCGGAAACCTGCGCCACTGCTGAATCCTTTCTGAGATTTCTGACTCTCCAGCTCGGTTGGATAATCAGGGAATCCATGAATCCGTTGCTGGGGGCCTGAGGTATTGTATATTCTGGACGCTGACACGCTGGAGTTGAAGCCATTCTCTTGAGGATGCATATGCATACTGTAAACCGACCCGTCCTGATTCTGGTCGAACTCGGTGAGGTCGGAACGTTGCTGAGAGTGTCTAAACATCTGGAATGGCACTGATGATGAGCCGCTGGAGGATGAATTGGAGGTGGAGCTATATGAGGCGGGGTGTCCTTGGTCGGAGTCAGAGGATGAAATGGGCTCAGCGTCTGCCTGTTCGTCTAGGGAATCTAAGAGAGACCTGTTGATAAAGTCCTCCCCAAGATGGCGGGAGGAGAATGAAACTGCACTAGAAGAAGCCAGCGTGGAAGTGTGATAAGGGGCAATATCGAACAGTGGGCTTGTTAGACGAGCAGTGTCAGCGCATCAACACCAGCGACAGGAAGTTGTAGAATAGTAGAAGCAGAGAGGTGCTATAGATACAGGACGGAAAAATGGAGGGATGCTTGGATGCAAATATGCGCGACGCGCTGGAATTGAGTGGGATGAGTTGGGGTAATTGCTGTTTGGTTGCAATTAATTGTGATGGAAGCTGGAAGTGTTGTTGAGTGTAATGAGCGCAGTGTTGTGCTCGACCTGACTGACAATGGTGTGCTGCAAGTCGTGGTCGTTGGCGTCCAGAGCGATCAAGCAGGTAAGAGGGGCGATCGAGAGGGGTGATGGTATGAGGAAGCGGAGCAAGCCGAGATGCGTCAAGCCCCCTTCTCGAAACCCGAGCGGAGATTCAATGAACCCATTGTTTACATCCATAAACAATCAACAGCACTGCCACTGGCGCACGGACACTGAAACACGTGGCACAGCGGCAACCTTTCGGCAGAGGAGACAAAGAGGAGAACAGTGTGGGGAAAGGAAAGCAATGGGAACAAGGATGGAAAAGCCTCTAGCGCTATCAGAAAAACCCAGAGAGAAAGGAAAAGAAATGCAGAGCGCACAGAAGCGTTCTACGCTTTGTCTTGTAGATGCAAAGATCATATATCTCGCCTACAAAGAGCCGAATTCAGTGTTGAAGGCGTTGGAAATGTAATGCCATGTTCCAGTGAGTAGCCATGAAAAAGCCATAGGGAACGACTATATCCCAAGACAACGAACGATGGCGGGAAGTGGCAATGGAGGTGAAAAGCAAAGCGTGAAGGTCTTAGAAGTTAGATGTGATCTCAAAACGGCGAAAGCACGCGGGGTGCACGCGATAGCTATAGGTTTTGGTTATAACGGAAAATATGGCATCGACGAGCAGAACACGTTGAAGTCGAGTGCTGTTCGCTGGCGAGTACATAGTGGTCGTAAAGAAAGAAGTGACGGCAATCGGCCGGCCCCATCGAGGGTCAACTGAAAGTGGACATGACGCCCCGTAGAAACGCGGATTTCGACGCGACGATGGCGGCGTTTCACACTGATTTCGACTGGGCAGGGATGATGTTCATGCTATAAATCTAATATTCCTTGAATAACACGCTGTCACCCGAAAGTCGACGCGCGCAAAGTGCGTGTCAATACATGGGCTCGTAATTATTTTCGACCAACTAAGAATTTATACGTAGTGATACCTCCGACTAGCGCAAACGCACACAAGAGGGCAATAATGGAACCAAACCAGATAAAAGAGTCTTTGTCGTCTTCCCCAGGGACATGTACGTTCATCCCCCATAAACCTGCCCACGTAGTGTCAGTGAAGAGACAATGTGACATGCAGACATCTGACGCACCAGTAACCAAGTTCATCGGAATGAGCACTGTACCCAGAGCAGTCAGCTTGGAGAGAACGTCGTTGATCTGGTTATTAGCATCTGTCATCTCGATCGAGATCTGAGCGAGGTAATTGGAATGCGACCGCGACAAGATCTTCTCGTAGTGATTCAAATTCTGCGTCATGGTGATCAAATGGTCCTAAGGCATGTTAAGCTTGTTGTGAACCATAATTCAAGTGTGAGACGTACTTGGATATCACTCAAATACAATCCAATGTCAGATGTTGGCGCCACTTGCCAATTCTCATTGCACCGCTTAGCGAGGCCTTTCACAACGTCGGCCTTGTTTCCCATGAGCCTAAGGAGACCCATGACTTTCTTCCGGCATCGTCCTATTCTCCTAAGCATGTCACTCTGCTCTGCCTCCTTCAGAATCAAAACCAACTCGTCGATACTATCGACCTCGTACTCAATACTCTGAATGAGAGGCCCGAAAGCATCCGTAATATCATCGATAAGTGCATAGGAGATCCAGTCTGAGGAGACACTGATATAGTCCTTGAGCTGCTTAATTCGTCGCCGCACATTCTGGGGATGGGAAGTCGGTCTGAAGTGGAACTAAAAAGAGATCAGATGGCCGGCCGTTCTAGCATAGGGGTGAAGAGTAAGCTTACAGAAAGTGTACCCTCTCGAAACACAATAATGTACATATTCAGAGGCTCCAAATAGGTCGGGCTGTATGCATCCTGATCAAAGCTGCGGAAACAGACAAGATAATAGTTCCTGAATAATTCAATCTTTTCTCGAGCTTCTTCCATTTGAATGTCCTCGGTCGTGAGCGGATGAATAGAGAACACCTTGCTCAGCATCTTCATCTCCTCGTCTGTAGGATTCAAGACGTCCAACCACCATGTTGGGCCGTCAGATACTCCGGACCCTATCATACCTCCCGTTAACCTACTCCGTCCAGGGTCTACACTTGGTTTCCTGACTGGAGGTCTGTCTCGAGGCTGCTTTATGTCATCGGATGACAAACCGGCAAACAAGCTCTCAAACGTTTGGCCTTCCGCAGGCAATTCGCTCAAACTTCGCGCATGAATAGTAGATGTCAAGGCATTAGAGTAGAAAGAAAACCGATATGGACGATCGTGCCCATTATTAAGAATACCACCAAAGGTGGGAGCAGGAAGAACATCAGTAGAGGACGAAGCGATGGCAGGGGAATTCCCAAATTGAGGGGGAAGAGATGCAGGAGGTGCCCCGTTACTCCCTTCAAATAACGCAAGCTTGGCACCGATCCCTTTGCGGCTACGGCGCGGAGCTGCGTTGCTCGAGCTAAGCTTGCGCTGTCGCATAGGTCTGGGTGTGGCTTCGTTCGAATCCGAGGTAGGCAAATCTGTAGTAGAGGTGGATGCAACTGGCTCGGGAGCGGGATTGTTTCGACGTGGGGGTAATGTGAAATGAGTGACTGGCGAAGAAGGCAAGCCTAATGTAGCTTTCTCTTCTCGAGCGAATGCCTCCATGGTAGAAAAGTCGTAGGTAGAATGAGAGGCATTTGCTTGGTACGTCGGTAGGCCATAGTTGGAAGTGACAGGATCGTCAGGAGTTGCCATCTCTGAGACAAGCAGAGAAGGGTCTTGCGCAGACTGCATATGCTCACGCAGGTCGACTACGGATGTCTGTGTTTCTGGAGCCATGAAACTGTCTTCTGCATGCTCGCGGTCTGTTTCATCTCCCCTGGCCATGATCATCGCATGTTGCTCTTGAGGAGAAAGCGCAAACATGGCATCCTCTTCTTCCAAGTCAGCTCTGTTCTCGTACGAAGAGCCTGGGGATCCAGAGGAGACAGTCTCTCTTCTGGCCATGGAAAGTTGCATTGCCATATCCACATCCATGGTCCTCTGTCTCTCCAACACCTGAGGGTCGTGCGGGTCAAACGACCGAGCAAGCGTAGGTGAAAGACGAGGTCGGTTTAAATCCATGGTGTCTCCAGAAGTTCGCCTCCGCAGTACAGGAGATTCGCCCCGTACTGAGATAGGGGAAGTCGAAAACGGGGCGCCATCTCGCGAGGGAGACGACATTGAGGTCATGAAGAAAGAACCGAAAGACACTGATTGGCACGCTGTCATGACCAATGGATGACCACTCCATCCCATCAGGATACTGAAATATCGCCTTGGATGCTCAGAATCTTGGAAGTCAACTATTACTTGGATATTTAGAATATTACTAGCTATTGGATCGTGTCCGACTCTATTACTTGTTTTGAAGACGCTCGACAGTCGCTTCGTTCTTCGATTCATCCCTGGCCTCCATGGTTGCATCTGGGCCAGCTTCCTCTGCGCACCTTTCACAGGTGCATGCGAATTTCCATCCTCGTGCAAGCTCAACTCTTCTCCTGCGTCTGCATTCTTCGACGGTTTCTGTTTCTGACTGTGTGACGTCAACATAAGCAGTGTTAAGCACTTCGCCTTTGGCAATGTCTCGATTAGCGATGAGGTGAAGTTCGGTAGTTCCACCAGAGAAGGAGGCTTGAACATTAGGATTGCAGGAATGTCCCAGATACGAAGAAATAATGTAGAATGCGCTTCCAATTTGCTTGGATGTGCCATAGGGAGTACGCGTGCGTTCTATGTCCTCAGGTCGACTTGTTGGTACGAACTACGCCAAAGCAAAATGAGCTCAAGCAAAGACTAAGCACCAGAGAAAAGTAATTACCCTATTATCGCGCCCGCCGTCAAAGCAAACTCCAAACGTGTTGTACGCCATTTTGCCCACGAGAATTGCGAAGCGTTCATCTTCGATGAATTGCTCCAAACCAGGAAGGGTGGTCGAGAGCACGCTAGTGATCAAATCCAACTCCTCCTTGGGCGGTGACTGTGAAACGAATCGAAGACGCTCGACGTGGTCTGCCAGGGTGTAGTCTCCACCATCTGCTTCGGGATAATCGCCTTCTACTTTGCGCTTAGGAGCACTGGAGGCACCGGGATCGAACTTGGCCATCTCCAACGTGATTTGGCGTGCAATGTAGCGAGTGACAAGAATGGGATAGTTCTTTCTCTCCCTCTCAACGTATTGCACAAATTGGAGCTGAGCCTTGCGTCTCTCCTCCAAGCTTTCTGGAGTAATGCTTTCCGGAGTAGGCACCGCAGACGGGAGAACCGATTGCAACGAGAACACAACATTGTGCGACTGTGATTTTGAGTTAGCTTCGCAATCTTTGGAGCAATAGACAGCATTGATAGGGTCCGAGGGTGTTCTGATTTTCTCTTCCGGCTGCAGAACACGGAAGCAGTGTGTGCAATGTGTGCCCGCAGCCTGTATGTCTGCGTCGAGGGATGCCACGACTGGGAATTCCTATACGAGCCATACAGTGTCAGATCTAATGAGTGCAACATCAAACGATTTCACTATGCCTTGTAAATGACATCACCGGCTTTGAAATCCTGAGTTGCAACTAGTACTTGTCTTGTACTAACGGCGTCTTTCTTTGATGTGACAGAAACCTGAGAAGACTTGGGCGGGAAGAAGTCGTAATACCCTGCGACCAACTCCTCAGCACTTGAAAGCACTCCTCGTGTTCGAGTAAGCTCACCTTCAATCTTGGTACGGGCCTGAGAGCAAGGAAAGAGAGAGAGTAGAGAAGAAATGTATATTAGAACGTGTTCGTCGAAGGAAATATATGAAAGCAAAGAACGAATGTAGGCTAAGGTAGAGTCGATTTATATTCACCATCCACCAATTCAAGACGGGGGAGGAGTTGACACCTTATCCCACTCTTGGGAGGAGGCCTCTGAAGGTGGACTCGTGCGGGTCGGGCTAGTCTCCTCGTCTAGTTCGTCGACGACAACATCGGCATTCTCGGGAGAGATACTCACTTCGAGGTTAGTCATGTCAATGACAATCTGGCGACATGTTCAGCACAATTCAGGGTGAGAAACTGAGAGAAAGACATACTTTGAAGATAGGCTCCGGAACAGTCTTTTCATAAATGACCATCAATTCGAGAGGGGATGGGTAGACGCTCAAGGCCTTGTAGAATGCGACAGCTGCTGGCAAGTGATACATAGGACCTGAAGCGAAGACATTAGCTAGTATCCTAAAACAAATTAATGGTCCATACCTTGCATAGAAAGCTGTTCACCCATGGAGACATGCGACATGAAATAGTTTTCCTTCTCTTGAGGAGGTATTGGCACTTCTTCTCTCTTAATCTGCTCGAGCACTTCTCGCAATGCCTCTCGAGACACACCAGCAGCCGTGTCGGGCTCAGAGACCTGTGACGACGCTATTGACTTGTCGACGCGCTTTCGCTCCTTACCTTCGAAATACAATGTGTTAGGTGGCAAGGAAAGGTGAACGTGGAGAGGCGTCACATACGCAATTTTTTCCTGAACCCTTCATCATTTCTGCGCTTGTAGTCGAAGTAGACTGCGTATGCAGCAAGACCTACAGCGGTGACTCCAGCAATAGTAAGAACGCTCTGTGTACGCGACGACGACATGGTGGAGGTTGTGATGAAGGTCGGATGCCAGCTTATCTAAGCCGTTGACCGGATTGACGCACCACCTTCGTCGCGTGCTTCAACCCGAACTCCCGCCTTCTCCGCCTCTAAACTTCCACTACTCTACTGTGCTCGTGATGCATGGCGGCGACGAGCAGTCTCTTCAAAGTCAAGAATCACTGCCAGCAACTTCCAATGGCGCAACCGAGCCACCAGCCACCGACAGCAACGAGCTTCTAGCTTCTCATGAACCCAACAGCGCTGCGCAAGAACTTTCACTGCCCGATCCGGACAAGGCGCCTATGGAAAGCCATGCTATAGAGGCTACAGGTCAAGAGGAGGTCCAACCAGATACAGTGCAGGTTGAGCTGGTGAACTCTAACGATGGGTTGGTGGAGTTGGTGGAGGACCTTGCAGGCGCCGCCTCAGATATGGCCAATGCTTCCATGGATGACGGTCAGGACTGGTTGCCAGACTCAGAGTCAGATATAAAGCGCGTGAAGGTTTGCTGCACTTGGTGAACTGGACGTATTCATTCTCACGTACTTCACCTTTGCAGGTTTATGAGCTTGTCGTATCACGGTGGATAGACCAGGGCACCGCGTTCTGTTTCTGTCATTTTGACGATGGATCTGCGATGCTCACAGCACGGTCTGAAGCAAACTTCGAGGACATCATTTTGACTACTACCATCCGGTCCAACGACGTTTATCAGCGGCAACAAGGTTGGCGGTGCAGATTCATATACAGCCTCAGTATACTGATAGAAACGTAGACACATTAATCGTTTGGACCGAACCAGACGGAGTCGATTACGCTTTGAGTTTTCAGGATGCCGCAGGGTGCTCAGAAGTATGGAATTTTATTCTGGAAGTCCAACGTCATTTAAATGCAGGTGCGTGCGCCCAAATATGCTTCCGCTTGCAGCGCCTCACTCCTCATTACCTCAGATGATATGCATTTTGAATCATCCTCTCCCGTTATAGGCCCAGAACCCTCAATCAACCCCACTCTTCTTCGCAGCATAACGTTACCACCCCCGCAGCTTGGAAGTATCCCTGAGCTGGAGAGGTCCATCAAGAGTTATACTCGTGCTCCAGCAGTGAAGGAGAAAATATGCGAGTATATACAACGAGAGGTATGAGCCCGAATGCTGCGCCAAATTTATGCTGATGTGTTGCTAGGACTATATACGGCAAATGATTGACATCATGTCTATGGCAGAAGATATTGAAGACCTTGAGGCTCTGCATGATCTATGTAATTTGATGCAAACCATATGTACGTTGCCTAGCTCTTTTCATGCTATGACGCTAATATGGATTTCCAGTAATGCTAAATGACCACACCATGTACGACCATATCCTTTCAGATGAGCTGTTCCTTGGTGTTGTTGGAATCCTTGAGTGTCGGTAGATTTGCCTACTGTGAGACTCCCTTTTCTCATATTTATTTCCTTACAGATGATCCGGAATTTCCTAACCACAAAGCCAACTACCGAGAGTATTTGCAAGAAACTTCCCGTTTTCATGAACCCATCCCTATTCGAGACGAATCCATTCAGCGCAAGATTCATCATACCTACCGTCTACAATTCCTGAAGGATGTTGTACTCGCTCGAGCCCTGGACGACTCCACTTTCAATGTCCTGAACTCATGCATTATCTTCAACCAGATTGACATCATCCAACATGTACAAAACGACCCAATATTCTTACGGGAAGTTGTGAGACTTTATGTTGACGAGGATATGTTCAATGGAGGCGGCATTAGAAACCGGCAATCTTCAGTAGAAGCAGGGGCAAATGAACAAGCTCCGCGTGCGTATTGTCTCTTCCTTGTATTTCACTTGAAAGCTCAGCCACATCATAGAAAAATCTGCCGAAGAAGAGCTCACTCAGCGTCGAGAAGTCATTCTTTTGATTCAACATCTATGCACCATAGGCAAGAATGTCCAACTCCCTGCCCGACTATCATTATTCCGCTCCCTCGTTGACCGAGGTATTCTCTTTGCTGTGCAATGGGCAATTGAACAACCTGTGACCGACGATGACTCTCGCATGATCGTCAGTGCTGGAGGAGAGATTCTCTCTGTTCTTCTTGATCATGACATTACCGGCGTGCGATCCCATATCTTGAAGCACGTCGCGGCCATTGAGAAGGAGAAGAACGCTGGGAAGAAAAGTGCGGACAACGCTCAGACGTTATTGCAGACGGCCTGCAGAATGATGGGTACTGTCAAAGACCTTGCGCTTCAGAGTCAGATTGGGGATGCTCTTAAGACCTGGATGGAGACGCCACCATTCATGGCTGACGTGGCCACAGCAGTGGACACACAGGTATGTACCTTTCCACGGCAGTGTGATCGATGCGCTGAAAAGGTTGTCAGACTAATGGTGTTATGGGGAAGCAGTTGAGGAAAGAGGACCCCAACACCGAGCGTTTCCTCGAGTACTTCTATAAGGAGTGCGGCAACACAATGTTCAGGCCTTTGCTCAATCTTCCGGAGTGGAGTAATTATACAGGTACGTTGTCCCTTCCACATGTAACGCTCTGTCCTCATATTCCCCCCAGATCTCTCCCTTCGTCTCTCACGGGAGGAAGCGAATCGGTTTATGTATTTGTGTGACATACTACACAATATGATTCAACAGCATCATTTCCGTAGCCATTTTTTCCTCATGACTTCCAACATACTCATCCGAATCGCTACATTATTCAAGACGAAGGACAAGCACTTGCAGCATTGTGCGCCCTTGAACCTACCTTTTATTGAAACCATTTGCTAATGTCTGATATCAGCGGCGTTTCGTATATATAGAGCTCTGTTAAAGCAGAACAACGGCAACATGCACGGGCTGATCATGAGAGGGGACATCATCAAGCCGATTCTTGATATGACCTTACAGGAGTCACGGCGAGACAATCTTGTCAGTTGTTCTTGTCAAGAATACTTTGAGCACATGCGACGGGTAAGGGTAGTAGTGAAACTATCCAAAGAGCATCTCTCACATTTCCATGCAGGAAAACTACAAAGATCTGATTAAATTCTGTATGACGCGACACGAGAAGGAGATCAAAGAGCTTGCGAAGACATCATTGGGCGAGCAACGATTCCAGATGTTCATACAGCGTTGGGAGATGAACAATGAGCCATTGCCCGCGGATGTTTCTTCAGACAAGTACGTCATCTTCTTCCTTCCTTCTCCATGTTGTTAACATGCTGTTCAGGGCATCAGCGGATTATCGATCATGGCCCAGCCAAACGCGTGTTATTGACGCTGAGGAAGAGGACTACTTCAATACAGATGATGATGATGACAATCCTGTCATCCCGTCCATTAGCCAGCAGTTCACGCGTGGCAATGGCACTTCTTCGCCTATTCCCTCGAACAGTATGATGAAGCGGAAGAGACGTGTGGCATTGGGCAATGCCACCAAAGGATACCGTCCACAGAACCATACTCCAATACGTTCACCATTACTCGGACAACTGGTGGACTATGGGGACGAAGAAGATGAGGATACAGAGTCGGAGCCGAAAAGGCTACCCAACGCCAAGTCCATCGCACATGTCCCGTCAGGTCCACTACTACCGAAACGTGCACGCGAGGAAGACGAAGATGAAGAGTGGATGGACAGGTTGTCGCGCGCGGGCTCGAGACCAGAATCACCGGCGCCAGGTATGATGGCTTCCGACGACTCATTGGGTCCTTCACGACCGGAGAAGAGGAGAAGGACGGACGATGAGGACGAGATGATGGAGCGGCTGTCGAAAAAACCTGCGAAGGAGGCTCAACAGTCGTCGGACCTGCAAGGAGCTCCTGATGATGGGAAGAGAGGAGTGGATGACACGCCTCCAAAGAAAAAGTTCAAAGTGAAGCTGGGCCCTGCTGCCGTTTCCTCTGTTGTACAATCAGATCCTTCACGGCCACCCTCAAAAGTTGGTGAGAAAGACGGTGAGATTGGGTGAAGACTCAAGTTGCAGGGGGGGATTGGTGTGATTATGCTCTATGTATTGTAGACAGTGCTTTCTCTCATGGCTTTCGTGGTGCTTTCTTGATTTGTTTGTTTGCGATTTATGCTTCCATGCCGATGGATTTGAGGATTAAATCAAAGAAAATGTCTGAATATTGATCTGAATATTGACGACGTTCGTCAGCATCTTGCCTTGGGATATCGATGTAATATGTATTTGCACATTTCAGATAAGCCCCTTGTGGAAAAGCCCTCAGGCTGACACTCTAATCTAATGTGCATAATACTTGGAGCGAGTTCATTGATATCCTGGAACCTCCATTATTGATGGTATTTCTTTAGAAAGATTACTATCGATAGAATGCTGTAATGTAATGATTAGACAAGGCCGTGCGAAGACAGAGCGCTGAGGCACTGAAACTTTCTAGATCTCCTGCACATCGACCAAGGTACTTTGAGCTATGGCAACATGCTACAGCGGTATCAAGTTAGACAACGATTCACAATATACCTCCAGCTTACTTGCTGATTCGTGTTCGAAGGGGCCTGTAAGTTCGCCTATGTCGTTGTAGCAAAGGTATAATAGGAGCGGATCGCGCGTTTGCTTTGCGGAGGCAATATGATGCTGTATACTACACGCCTAGATCAGTCATATATTTTGACTTCAATTTTCGACCACAATTAGCCTACTGTCTTCCGTACTCCATGGCTTTTTGCGCTTCCTGTGGGTTTGCCGCTCTGAAGTTGGCATCTTGCAAGCGTGCCCATGCACCTTCAAATCTCTCAAGCTGGGAATGGACCTTGCGCATCATTGTCTCAATATGCTTATATTGGAAGTGAATGCCATTCAGCCGGTCAAGTTCGTCTTCCAATGTGGGCGGCATAGGGTAGGGATGAAGGATCTTGTGGTGGTATGAATGAGCCCTGAGCTCTCTCGGGACCGATCTGACCGTCCTTCCCTCCTGTCTTTCGCTGCCATCATCTGAATCGGCATATGCTACTATCTCCCCGCATTTAATTTGGCCTCAACAGAAGAAAACAGATCATATTTCATGGCGCGGTGACGATAAACACACAATTGTTCAATTACAGATTAAATCGACGTTTCTGGTTCTTAAAGCCACTGTTTGATGCCAGAGCCTAAAGGGCCGTCGACATCGACCTGTTTTTGAAAGTAGGTTAAGTTTAGGATTACAGAGGTTCAATATTCCACATTAACTTACGCGTTTCGCCTTAGCTTCAGCAGCATCCCGAACCCATACGGTTGGGCCAGAAGCAATTTCTGGGTCGACGGCGAGCTTCATATTTTCCATTAGGATATCCTCTCGAGTGTGTGAAGATACTCGACGTTGACTTACTCGCTTAGCCCATCTTGATTCACCGTAGGCATTTGCTGGGTCGACAGAGATCTTCGCAATTTGCCATGAGAATCCACTGGATGCTTGAAGATGCTCGAAGTTGACTTACTCGTTTAGCCCATACTGTTTCGCCCGACGCAATTGCTGGATCAACAGAGATCTTCACAATTTGCCATCAGGATCTTTTGGATGCTTGGAAATGTTCAACATTGACCTACTCTTTTGGCCCATACCGTTTCGCCAGAGGCAATTGCTGGGTCGACAGAGAGCTTGTGGGGTGACAGAGTTTGAGAAGACTTTCACTCCACGATGGAGCAGCGACGTACCCTCTTCACGACCTCGACGGGAGCAGCAAAGACATTTACGGCAATGGCGACTAGGACAGCTGCGATAGTGAACTTCATTGATGAGATGGGCGAGGACGAAAGAGTCTGGAAGCCAACAAGATATTTGAGGTTCCCTTTTTATTCAACCCTGGAACGCGCCGGAGAACAATATAGGCCACCGTGACCAACATCCAAAAACCGCACAACAGAAATGCATGTGGACGAGCAGCGATAAGAGTCCGCTTAGGTGAAGGTTCCGATGTGGGTAAGGCCCCTAGTATCTTGGCTATGCATAGTACTCAATACACATCACAGCTGGTCTTTGGAATGATTAATGCGGAGTATCAGGCTTGCTCTCGACATCGGTTGAGGTTGCTGTCAGTGACAGATTCGTGTGCCACCCAGGTACAGCTACATTATATCGTCATCGCCATTAGAAATGGGTCTATATTCATCTGGCGCTTTTATAGATCCGACACTTCACACACACTGGGAATACGCGACATACGCGAACTAAAAGGTGAATAATTGTTTAATATCGACTAAAACCCACGCCTTGTCAGCCCACCTTTATCTGAATCTTACAGTGCTGCGTTCGAGGTTTTATTTGTTCGCAAGCGTGGCTTCCGTGGTATTGAATCAATCCGTAAGTCTGAATACACATACTCTCTGTACAGATGTCATGCATATTAATCTTACACCATTACATTTGCCAGACTTTTCGAAATAAAGTCTTTAGACCCACTGTTTTCCACCAGAGGCCAAACCAATGTCAACATCAAACTTTCAAATCCAATATCGTGAGTTTTCGAGTGAAAAGCATGATATATCGACTAACGCGTTTGGTGCTGCCTTCAGCAGCACTTCGAGCCCATTCTGTCTCGCCAGAAGCAATGGCTGAGTCGACAGAGATCTGGGATTTGCGATTTGAATCTGAGCGCGTAAGGTTCACTGATGTTGGCTCACTCGCTTAATCCACACCACTGCACCACCTGTAACAGCTCCGTCGGTGTCGATCTTCCCAGTGCCCCATGATGAGTTGTTTGCAAGGGAAATAAGTTCAATAGAGACATACTCGTTTGTCTGCAACAGACCTTCGGTCCCATATATCTGGACCAGAGGCAAGAACTGGATCGACAAGGAGCTTGCGGGTGACATCAGAGTTTGAGCAGACCTTTACTTCATGGTGGAACAGCAACGCACCCTCTTTTCGACCTCGACGGGAGCAGCAAAGGCGGCGGCGGCAATAGCAGCCAGAACAACTGTGGCAGAGAGCTTCATTGATAACATGGACGAGAGTAAAGCAATTTGGAATCCAACAAAGTTCTTTTCAATCCTGAGACGCAGAAAATGTCACGGGCCGCCGTAAACCACACAGCAGGACGACATGCGGTCGAACAACGATAAGAGCACAATCAAGTGAGGGCCTCCGATGTGGGTAGGCCTACGTACTGAATACAAATCATAGCTGGCCTTCGACTAATGAATCTGAAATATCAGGACATCTCCCTCTCATTATCGCTTAAGTTTCTACCAATGACAGATTCGTGTGCTCCCCCAGGTACATCTTCGGTTCTGAAGCCTATTGAAGGTAGATGTCGTCTTATACCTTTAGTCTTGACCACCCTAGAAAGTCCGGCATCATGATCATCTATCTGCTCGTTGAGATTCCGCTCCTGACTTTGCGAGGGCCATGGCCTCATCATATCTATCTCGTGTGCAGGCCTGGGCTTACAATCAAGTCGAGTCGGAGGTTTTCTGGACCGCTGGCAGAACATATCTGACACTTCCCCTGCTTTTCTTTTTCCTTCCGCCACCATCTATCTCCCCCCCCCCCCCCCACCCCCCACCCCTCCCTCTTTTCTCTTTCC
>Ga0247730_1000456_pt1 | contig 30299 bp, 22 predicted proteins | sample UWRJL073202C2_FD_180959 | JGI IMG/M metagenome (GOLD analysis project Ga0247730, IMG submission 180959) | Plant litter microbial communities from Arlington Agricultural Research Station in Wisconsin, United States - UWRJ-L073-202C-2 | ecosystem: Environmental > Terrestrial > Plant litter >... | reverse complement strand
GCGATCCGTTCACCCTCGGGGTCGCCGCCGGCGATCCCGAGCCGGACGGGTTCGTGATCTGGACCCGCCTCGCCGTCGACCCGCTGGCCGCCGACGGCCTCGGCGGCATGCCGAACCTGCGCATCCCTGTCGCCTGGCAGGTCGCGACCGACGAACGGTTCCACCGCGTCGTGCGCCGCGGCGTCAGCCTGACCCATCGCGACCGCGGCTACGCGATCCACGTCGAGGTCGACGATCTGCGACCCGGCCGCGAGTACTGGTACCGGTTCGCCGTCGGCCCGTTCGTCTCCCGCGCCGGACGCGCCGTCACGGCGCCCCGTCGTGACGCGATGCCCGGCGCGCTCGCGATGTCGTTCGTGTCGTGCTCGCAGTTCGAGCACGGGCTGTTCACGGCGTACCGGCGGCTCGCCGAGGACCGCCCCGACCTGGTCCTGCACCTCGGCGACTACCAGTACGAGTACACCGCCGGGGCGTACCAGGCGCCCGGCGGCAACGTCCGCGACCACGACGGACCCGAGACCACGACGCTCGAGAGCTACCGCCAGCGTCACGCCCAGTACAAGACCGACCTCGACCTGCAGGAGGCGCATGCCGCGACCGCATGGGCCGTGGTGTTCGACGACCACGAGGTCGACAACAACTGGGCCGGCGGCGTCCCCGAGAACGTCGACGAGACCAACGGCTTCCTGCAGCGTCGCCGGGCCGCCTTCCGCGCCTACTACGAGAACATGCCGCTGCGCCGGACGTCCGTCCCGCGGGGTGCGCACATGCAGCTCTACCGCCGGCTGCACTGGGGGAGTCTCGCGACCTTCCACATGCTCGACACCCGTCAGTTCCGCGACGACCAGGCAGCCGGCGACGGGTACCAGACCGACGTGCCCGCCGCGATCGACCCGAAGCGCTCGATCACCGGCACGGTGCAGGAGGAGTGGCTGCTCGACGGCTTCCACCGGTCGCGCGCCCGATGGGACGTGCTGGGACAGCAGGTGTTCATGGCGCAGCGCGACAACAACCGGGGCCCGATGAAGACCGTGTCGATGGACAGCTGGGACGGCTACGCCGCATCGCGCGACCGCATCACGCGCGGCTGGATCGACGCCAGGGTGCGCAACCCCGTCGTGCTGACCGGTGACGTGCACGCGCACTGGGCCAGCGAGCTGAAGCTCGACTACGACGACCCGACGACCCGCTCGGTCGGCACCGAGCTGGTCTGCTCCTCCATCACGTCGGGCGGCAGCGGCTCGGACTCCGGCGTGACCGACCACCCGTGGCTGGAGTGGAACCCGCACCTGAAGTTCCAGAACAACCTGCGCGGCTACGTCAACACGACGATCACGCCGGACGACCTGACGGCCGACTTCCGGTGCATCGACCAGGTGCGGACGCCCGGCGCCGAGGCGTTCACGCGGGCCACGTTCGTCGTCGAGGACCGTGTGCCGGAGCTCAACCTGACGTACGACCGCGGGGTCCCTGCCAGCACGTTGCGCAGCCGCAGCGATCGCGACGTCACGCGCGAGACGGTCGAGTGGGAGACCGCACGCCCGTAGATCGCGGCCGAGGCAGGTGCGGAGCAACCAACACTTCATGGTCGTGCAACACGATCGAAACAGGCGGAATCGCAGACTGGTCGGACTACCTGTCGCGTGACAGGTAGTGGCCCCCGACCCGAAGGCTGCCTCATGACCGTGACCGCACCTGCCTCATCCGACCAACCCCCTGCGCCGCACGCCGCGGGCACCGAGCACCACGATCTCCACCTGCTCGGCTACCGCCAGGAGCTGCATCGCGGCGTGGGCAGCTTCGCCTCGTTCGCGGCGGGCTTCTCGTTCGTCTCGATCCTCACGACCGTGTTCCAGCTGTTCGGTCTCGGCTTCAGCTTCGGCGGCGCGGCCTTCTTCTGGACCTGGCCCGCGGTGTTCGCCGGGCAGCTCCTCGTCGCGCTGTGCTTCGCCGAGCTGGCCGCCCGCTACCCGATCTCGGGATCGATCTTCCAGTGGTCGAGCCGGCTCGCCGGCACCGACTTCGGCTGGTTCACGGGATGGATCATGGTCGTCGGCCAGATCCTGACCGTCGCCACGGCCGCCATCGCCATGCAGGCCGTGCTGCCGGCGATCTGGTCGGGGTTCCAGCTCGTCGGTGGCTCGGGGGCCGACTCGTCCCCGATCAGCGAGACCGGTGCCCAGAACGCGGTCGTCCTGGGCCTGATCGTGCTGGTGCTGACCACGACGATCAACATCATCGGCGTCCGGCTGATGGCGGTCATCATGTCCGCGGCCGTCGTGATCGAGATCCTCGGCGTCGTCGCGCTCATCGTCGCGCTGTTCTTCCACTCCGAGCGCGGTCTCGGCACGGTCACGACGACCGCCGGCGCGGCCCCCGGCAGCTATGTGCCGCTGTGGCTCGCGTCGTCGCTCATGGCGGCCTACGTCATGGTGGGCTTCGACTCCGCCGGCGAGCTGTCGGAGGAGACGCACGCGCCGCGCCGCACGACCCCCAGGACGATCATCCGCGCCCTCGTGGTCTCGGGCATCGGTGGACTGCTCCTGCTGCTGGCCGGCCTCCTCGCGGCACCCAGCCTCACGGACGGCTCGCTGGCCGGTGGCGGTCTCGCCGGCGTGCTGACGGCCCGCCTCGGTGACGTCAGCGGGCGCATCCTCCTGGCCGCGGTCGCGATCGCGGTGTTCGCCTGCACCCTGGCGGTGCAGACGGCCGGCTCACGCATGATGTTCTCGATGGCGCGCGAGCGCACGCTGCCGTTCTCGTCGGTGCTGGGCAAGGTCTCGCCCCGCACCGGCACCCCGATCGCGACGTCGGTCGTCGTCGGCGTCGGTGCCGCGATCGCGCTGGCCGTCAACTGGAACCAGAGCGCGGTCTTCCTGGCGCTCGCCTCGCTGTGCATCGCGATGCTCTACCTGGCCTACCTCGGCGTCACCGTGCCGCTGCTCGTGCGGCGCCTCCGCGGGGGCGGCCTGGCGGGGGGCGTCGACGAGGACGGCAACCCGTTGTTCTCGCTCGGTCGGCTCGGCGTCCTCGTCAACGTCGTCGCGATCGTCTACCAGATCGGCATGGTCGTGAACCTGGCCTGGCCGCGCTCGGAGATCTACGACCTCGAGGGCCGCGGCTGGTGGCTGCAGTGGAGCGCCCTGCTGTTCATCGGGCTCACGATCGCCGTCGGCGCGGTGATCCACTGGCGCACCCGGATCCGTCACGGCGGTGCGATCAGGCTGCCCGAGCTGCGCACGACGACCGATGCGTCCGCCGAGGCCACCGCGTGACGGCCTCCCCGCGCGCCGCCTCCGTCGACGGTCGGGACACCGCGAGCGTCCTCGCGGCCCGTGAGGACGCTCGCGCCCAAGGCGACCGGGTCTCGGACTGGATGCCGTACCTGCCGGCGTCGAGCTCGCCGCACGTCCCCGACGGCGTCGATCCGGCGACGCTGACCTGGGCCGAGACCGTCGCGCCCGGCGGATACACGCACAAGGTCGTGGCCCGCGGCACCCGCATCCGACTGGACGACGTCACGGGCGACGCCTGTGCGCACGTCGTGCTGTTCAACGCGCTGGAGCCGTGGGAACGGCTCAACGTCGCCGACACCCAGAAGATCCCCTGGCAGGCGTACCTCGGGCCGGGGCACCCGCTGCTGTCGGGCGACGGCCGCGTCCTCGCGACCGTCGTCACCGACACCTCGGGCCACCACGACGCGTTCTGCGGCACGACGTCGGACGCATGGAACGTGCGCAAGCACGGCGACGCCGCTCCACAGGGGCCGTCGCCGTCCGGACGGGCGCTGCTGACGCTCGCCGCGGCCAAGCACGGCCTGGGCCCGCGCGACCTGCCGCCGTCGGTGTCGTTCTTCCAGGGCGTCCGTGTCGAGGACGACGGGTCGTTGCGGTGGCTCGGCTCGGCCGGGGCGGGCACCTCGGTCGAGCTCGTCGCCGAGATGCCGCTGGTCGTGCTGGTCGCCGACGTGCCGCACCCGCTCGACCCGCGCACCGACTACGTCGTCGGGCCGCTGCGCGTGCACGCCTGGCGCAGCCGACCCAGCGGACCTGACGACGACCACTTCGAGACGTCGCCCGAGCGGACGCGCGCGTACCTCAACACGATCGACTACCTGGAGGCCAGAGGACTGTGACCACGACCATCGACGGAACGACGACGACGGTGCCGGTGGGCCCCGGCCACGCCCCGGGCTCGGTGCTCGACTGGGGCGGACCCCTCGTGGCGGGACGGATCGTCCTGGACGACCGGGTGCCCTCGAACGCACCGTGGTCGGCGGTGGTCCGCGCGGGCCACGTCCTGACGATCGTGGACGTCGGCGGCAACCAGTCGGCCGACTGCCTGATGTTCAACGCCCACGACACCGACGAGCGCTACAGCGTCCCCGACACGCTCGCGTGGCAGGGCAACGCCTACGTCCGCGAGGGCACGGTCCTGCGGTCCGGCGAGGGCAATCCGCTCATGACGGTCGTGGGCAACGAGATCGACCGGCAGGACACGATCGGGGGTGCGTGCAGCAAGGAGTCCAACACGCTGCGGTACGGCCACCACACCGCGTACCAGCACGGCTGCCGCGAGAACTTCCTCGCCGAGGCGGCCCGTCACGGCCTGGGCGCACGGGACCTGGTCTCGAACCTCAACTGGTTCATGAACGTCCCCGTCGAGCCGGACGGCTCGCTCGGCATCGTCGACGGCATGTCGGCACCCGGCCGGCGGGTCGCGATCCGCGCCGACATGGACGTGCTCGTCATCGTGTCGAACTGTCCGCAGATGAACAATCCGTGCAACGACTTCAACCCGACACCGCTGCGCATGATCGTCACCTCCCAGGAAGCCGCTGCATGACCTTCGAGACCCTGCTCGTCGCCAACCGCGGCGAGATCGCCCGCCGCATCATCCGTTCCGCCCGCGGGATGGGGCTGCGCACCGTCGCGGTCTTCTCCGAGGCCGACCGTGCAGCTCCCCACGTGCGGGAGGCCGACACCGCGGTCCTGCTCGGTCCGGCTCCGGCCCGCGAGTCGTACCTGCGCATCGACCGGATCCTCGAGGCAGCGGCGTCGTCGGGCGCGGGTGCGATCCATCCCGGCTACGGCTTCCTGTCCGAGAGCGTCGACCTCGCGCGGGCCGTCGAGGCCGCCGGACTGGCGTTCGTCGGCCCGACACCGGACCAGATCGAGTCGTTCGGCAGCAAGCACACGGCCCGCGGGCTCGCGGAGCGTGCCGACGTCCCGATGCTGGTCGGCACGGGGCTCCTGTCGTCGGCCGAGGAGGCGGCGACGGAGGCGGAGCGTGTCGGTCTGCCGGTCATGCTCAAGGCCACCGGTGGTGGTGGCGGGATCGGCATGCAGGCGTGCGAGACGGCCGACGAGGTCCGCGTCGCGTACGAGCGCGTCGTCCGGCAGGCCGAGGCGAGCTTCGGGTCGGCCGGCGTCTTCCTCGAGCGGCTCGTCCGCCCGGCGCGGCACGTCGAGGTCCAGCTCTTCGGCGACGGCCAGGGCCGTGTCGCGGTGATCGGCGATCGCGACTGCTCGCTGCAGCGCCGCAACCAGAAGGTCGTGGAGGAGGCACCCGCCCCCGCGCTGCCGGACCACGTGCGCGAGGCCATGCACTCGTCGGCGCGGCTGCTCGCCGAGTCGGTCGGCTACCGCTCCGCCGGCACGGTCGAGTTCGTCTACGACCCGGTCCGCGAGCAGGCCTCGTTCCTCGAGGTCAACACCCGGCTCCAGGTCGAGCACCCCGTCACCGAGCTGGCGTACGGCGTCGACCTCGTCGAGCTCATGCTCCGGCTCGCCCGGGACGGTGCCGACGGGCTGGACGACGAGGTGTTCACGCGGGCGTGGACGCCGACGGGATCGGCGGTCGAGGCACGCGTCTACGCGGAGGACCCGGCGAAGGAGAGCGCCCCGTCCAGCGGACTCGTGACGCGCGCGGTCTTCCCGGGCCAGGGTGCCGACGCGCTCGCCGGCGTGCGCGTGGACGGCTGGATCGAGACCGGCCTGGAGGTGTCGCCGTTCTACGACCCCATGCTGGCCAAGGTCATCGCCGGCGCACCCTCGCGTGACGCGGCGCTCGACCTGCTGGCCGAGGGCCTGGAGGCCAGCCGTGTCGACGGCGTCGTGACCAACCTGGGGCTGCTACGCCAGCTCGTCGTGGGTGACGCCCTGCGCAGCGCGACCCACTCGACGTCGACGCTGTCGACGACCGACGACCCGGACCCCCGCATCGACGTCCTGGAGGCCGGCGCGATGACGACGGTCCAGGACCTGCCCGGCCGCATCGGGTACTGGCAGGTCGGGGTCCCGCCGTCAGGGCCCATGGATCCGGTGTCGCTGCGCGAGGCGAACATCGCCGTCGGCAACCCCGAGGGTGCTCCCGGCCTCGAGGTCACCGCGACCGGCCCGACGCTGCGCTTCTCGGCGCCGGCGGTCGTCTGCGTGACGGGCGCCCCGGCTGACGTCTCGGTGGACGGGGAACGGGTCCCGATGTGGGAGCCCGTCGACGTCCCGGCGGGGTCGGTCCTGGCGATCGGGACGGCCGCAGGGCCCGGACTGCGGCTCGCGGTCGCGGTCCGTGGCGGCATCGACGTGCCCCCGTACCTCGGCAGCACGTCGACGTTCACGCTCGGCGGCTTCGGCGGCCACGGCGGCCGGGCCCTCGTGCCGGGCGACGTGCTGCGACTCGGCTCGGCCGACGCCGACGCACCCCATCCCGCGTTCCCCGAGGGGGCACGGCTGACGACCATCGCCGGGCCGACCCCGGCCGAGCGACGCCCGCACCTCACCGACACCTGGCAGATCGGGGTGACGGAGGGACCGCACGCGGCGCCGGAGTTCTTCACCCGGCAGGACGTCGACACGCTCTACGCGACCGACTACGAGGTGCACTTCAACTCGGCGCGCACGGGCGTCCGGCTCATCGGCCCCCGTCCCGTCTGGGCCCGCGGCGACGGTGGCGAGGCCGGCCTGCACCCCTCCAACATCCACGACACGCCGTACGCCGTCGGCGCGCTCGACTTCACAGGAGACACCCCGATCATCCTGGGGCCCGATGGGCCGTCGCTCGGCGGATTCGTCTGCCCGGCCGTCGTCGCGAGCGGGGAGCTCTGGAAGCTCGGACAGCTGCGCCCGGGCGACACGGTGCGGTTCGTGCCGGTGCTCGAGCAGGACGCGGCCGCGCTCGACGGTGCCCGCGGTGCCGCGACGGTCGCGACGCGAGGAGGTGACGGCGACGACGGCGTCATCGCCCGCCTCGAGCCCGTCGTGGCCGAGTCGGGGGTGCTGGGCCGCCCCGCCGTGACCTACCGCCGTGACGGCGACGACAACCTGCTCGTCGAGTACGGCGAGCAGGTGCTGGACCTGGGCCTCCGCATGCGCGTCCACGCGCTGATGACCCGGCTCGAGGAGGTCGCCCCGGCCGGGATCCTCGACGTCACGCCGGGCATCCGGTCGTTGCAGGTCCACACCGACGCCGACGTCGTCAAGGCGACCCAGCTGGCCGGGCTCATGCGCGAGATCGAGGACGACCTGCCCGCCACGAGCGATCTGGTGGTGCCGTCGCGCACGGTCCGGCTGCCGCTGTCGTGGGACGATCCGGCGACCCGGCTCGCGATCGAGCGGTACGTCGCCGGCGTGCGCGACGACGCCCCGTGGGCGCCCTGGAACATCGAGTTCATCCGCCGCATCAACGGGCTGGACACGGTCGACGACGTCTTCCGCACGGTGTTCGACGCGAGCTACCTGGTCCTCGGGCTCGGCGACGTCTACCTCGGCGCCCCGGTCGCGACCCCGTTGGACCCGCGGCACCGCCTGGTCACGACCAAGTACAACCCCGCACGGACGTGGACCGCCGAGAACTCGGTTGGCATCGGTGGCGCCTACCTGTGCATCTACGGCATGGAGGGACCCGGCGGCTACCAGCTCGTCGGCCGGACCGTCCAGGTCTGGAACCGGTTCCGCCGCGGCGGGCTGTTCCAGGACGATCCCTGGGCGCTGCGCTTCTTCGACCGGATCGAGTGGTACCCGGTGTCGGCCGAGGAGCTGCTGGAGCTGAGGGCCGAGACCGATGCCGGCCGCGGTTCCTACGAGACCGTCGACGGCGAGTTCGCCCTGGCCGACCACGAGGCGTTCCTGGCCGAGAACGCCGACTCGATCGACGCGTTCCGGCAGACCCAGGCCGCGGCGTTCTCGGCGGAGAAGGAGCGGTGGCGGGCCTCGGGGGAGTTCGACGTCCGACCCGAGCCGGTCCCGCCCGCATCGGGCGGGGCGGCGGACGTCCCGGACGGCGCGACGGCCGTGACGGCCCCGTTCGTGGCGACCGTCTGGCAGCTGTCGGTCGACGTCGGCCAGCGCGTCACCGCCGGTGCCCGCGTGCTCGCACTGGAGGCGATGAAGATGGAGACCCCGATGACCGCACCCGTGGACGGCGAGGTCCTGGAGATCTACGTGAAGGCCGGCGAGCAGGTCGCGCCCGGCCAGGTCCTGATGGCGATCGGCGCCCCCCGATGAGGCCCGTCGAGCGGGTCACGGCGGCCTACGCGCGCATCGCGGCGGTCGATCGTCCCGAGATCTGGATCAGCCTGCGTGACGAGGCGGACGTCGTGGCCGAGGCCGAGCGGCTGGAGCAGCGGATCGCGGCGGGGGAGCGCCTGCCCCTGGCCGGGCTCCTCGCGGCGGTCAAGGACAACATCGACGTGGCCGGCCTCGCCACGACCGCCGGTGCGGCCTCGTACGCGTACGACCCGTCGGCCGACGCGACCGTCGTGGCCCGTCTGCGGGCCGCCGGGGCGATCGTGCTCGGCAAGACCAACCTCGACCAGTTCGCGACCGGGCTGGTCGGCACCCGCAGCCCGTTCGGGGCCGTCCGCAACGCCTGGGACGAGACCCGCATCTCGGGTGGCTCCAGCTCGGGGTCCGCGGTGGCCGTGGCCCTCGGGATCGTGGACGTGTCGCTCGGCACCGACACCGCGGGGTCCGGCCGCGTACCCGCCGCCCTCAACGGCGTCGTGGGCGTCAAGCCGACCAAGGGCCTGCTGCCGACGACGGGTGTCGTCCCGGCGTGCCGCACCCTCGACTGCGTCACGGTGTTCGCCCGGGACCTCGCGCTCGCCCGGCAGACCGTCGAGCTGCTCAGCGGTCCCGACGGCGTCGACCCCCTCGGCCGCGAGGACACGGGCGGCTCTGCGCTGCGGGCGGGAGCCCGGGTGGCAGTGCCGACCGCGGAGCACCTGGAGGGGCTCGCCGACGGCTGGGCGGAGGCCTTCGCGACGGTCGTGCAACGGCTGCGGGACGGCGGGACCGAGATCGTCGAGGTCGACATCGCGCCGCTGCTGGAGGCCGCCACGCTGCTGTACGGCGGAGCGTTCGTGGCCGAGCGCACGGCGGCCGTGGGCGATCACGTCCGGGCCCGTCCCGAGCTGGTGGGCGGCGACCTGGACCCCACGGTCGCGAGCATCGTCCTGAGCGGCGCCGCGGCGACCGCGACGCAGTACTTCCGTGACCTGGAGCGGCTGCAGCGGCTCGGTCTCGCGGGCAGCGCGGCCCTCGGCGACGCCGTGGCGCTGCTGACGCCGACCACGACCTGGCACCCGACGTTCGACGACGTCGCGGCCGACCCGGTCGGGGCCAACAGCCGCATGGGCCGGTACACGAACTTCGCCAACCTGCTCGACATGTCGGCGCTCGCGGTCCCGGCCGGGACGGTCGACGGCCTGCCGTTCGGCGTGATGCTGACCGGTGCCGCCTTCGACGACCGGCTGCTGGCCGACGTCGCCCGGCAGCTCGCGGCGCCCGCCGTCGAGCTGCTCGTGGTCGGGGCGCACCTGTCGGGACAGCCGCTCAACCACCAGCTCGTCGCGGCGGGCGGCACGTTCGTGGCCGACGTCCGCACCAGCGACGCCTACCGTCTGCTGGCGCTCGACACCGTCCCGCCGAAGCCCGGCCTCGTGCGCTCCCCAGGAGAGGGTGCGTCGGTCGCGGGCGAGATCTGGCGCCTCCCGGCGGCGGGCTTCGGCGGGTTCGTGGCCGCCCTGCCGGCGCCCATGACGATCGGTACCGTCACGCTCGACGACGGCCGGGACGTCACGGGATTCCTCTGCGAGCCCTATGCGACGCACGGTGCGCGTGACATCACCGCACTCGGCGGGTGGCGGGCCTTCCGGGCGTCGGTGGCACAATCCACCGCATGAGCACCGAGGCCTCCGCGCACAGGATCGGCCGGCCTCGCGTGTCCCCCCAGCGCGCGGGTGACCTCGCCCCGCGCGACCAGGTGCTCGACGCGGCCGCGGCGCTGTTCGCCGAGCACGGGTACGCCGGCACCTCGACCCGCGCGATCGCGGAGCGGGTCGGCATCCGCCAGGCGTCGCTGTACTACCACTTCGCCGGCAAGGACGAGATCCTGCTCGAGCTGCTCGAGATCTCGGTGCGCCCCAGCCTCGCGTTCGTCGACGCGCTGCTCGCGCACGACGACGCGTCGGCCGCGCTGCACGCCCTCGTCCTGATCGACGTCCACACGCTGCTCGCGACCCCGCACAACATCGGCACGCTGTACCTCGCGCACGAGGTGCAGCAGCCACGGTTCGACAGCTTCCGCGCCCATCGGGCGGAGCTGCAGTCCGCGTACGCGACGCTGGCCGGCGCCCACGGCGGTGACGCGCCGTTCCTCGGGGCAGCGTGCATGCAGCTCGTCGAGATGGTCATCACGCTGCGCCGCGACGGCGAGCCGGACCCGGAGGTGGCCACGTCGATCGCCCACGCCTGCCTGCGTCTGCTCGGGCTCAACGACGCGGAGCGCGAGCGAGCGGCGGCGGCCGGTGAGCTGGTCCTGGCCGGCCTGCGGGACTGAGCTGCTCCACACTGGTGACGTGACGATCCACTCCGACCACCCCTTCGTGCCGCCCGAGGGCGACCGCGAGCCGCTGCGACGCCTGCGGGGCCGGCTGCCGTCCCCGGTCTCGGTGTGGACGACCGGGACCGGCCGAGGACGAGAAGGCCTCACGATCTCCTCGCTGCTCGTGGCCGACGGGGAGCCGGCGCGGGTCCTCGGGCTCGTCGACGCGGACTCCGACTTCTGGGACGCCGACCCGGCCGCCTGGGTCGTCAACGTCGTCGGACTGGAGCACCGGTTCCTGGCCGACGCGTTCGCCGGCACCGCGCCGGCCCCCGGAGGGAAGTTCACGCTGGGGTCCTGGAGCGAGAGCGACTGGGGACCCGTGCTGGCGGGCACGGCCGGGTGGATGGGCGTCCGGCTGGCCGACACCGAGCCCCGCCACGTCGGCTGGGGACTCCTGGTCGAGGGTCTCGTCGAGCACGTCGAGATCGGCGACGCCGAGGCGATGGCGCACGTGCGTGGGCGCTACCGGGGGATCGGGCCGACGCCGTAGCGTGGGTCGACCGGGACGCCACGCCGACCACGGCCTCGGCCTCCCATGGGCCAGCACGCTGGCAGGACCTCGATAGACTGCCCCTCATGGCCGATGAGGGGAAGGAGACCGACGTGAGCATCCTGTCCCACCTGTCCGGGCCCTCCGAGCTGCGCGACCTGGACGACGAGCAGCTGGCCCAGCTGGCCGCCGAGATCCGCGAGCTGCTGATCACGTCCGTCGCCGCCAACGGTGGTCACCTCGGCCCCAACCTGGGTGTCGTCGAGCTCGCCATGGCGATCCACCGCGTGTTCGAGTCGCCCGCCGACCGGGTCGTGTGGGACACCGGGCACCAGTCGTACGTGCACAAGATGCTCACCGGGCGCGCCGACCAGTTCGGGTCGCTGCGCACCGAGGGCGGTCTGTCGGGCTACCCGAGCCGCGCCGAGTCCGAGCACGACTGGGTCGAGAACTCGCACGCCTCGACGAGCCTGTCGTACGCCGACGGCATGGCCAAGGCCAACCACCTGCTCGGCAAGGACGACTACGTCGTCGCGGTCATCGGCGACGGTGCGCTCACGGGCGGCATGGCGTGGGAGGCCCTCAACAACATCGCCGCCGACAGCGACCGACGGCTCATCGTCGTCGTCAACGACAACGGCAGGTCGTACACGCCGACGGTCGGCGGCCTGGCCAACCGACTGACCGAGATCCGGACCAACCCCCGGTACGAGCCCACGCTCAGCGCGATCAAGGAGCGGCTCAACCGCACCCGCTTCGGCGGTGCGCGGGCCTACGAGGCGCTGCACGCGATCAAGAAGGGCGTCAAGGACGCGCTCGCGCCGCAGGGCATGTTCGAGGACCTGGGCCTGAAGTACATCGGTCCCGTGGACGGCCACGATCGCGAGGCCATCGAGCACGCCCTGCACCGCGCCAAGACGTTCGGCGGCCCCGTGCTGGTGCACGTGCTGACGACCAAGGGTCACGGCTACGACATCGCCGTCGCCAACGAGGCCGACCAGATGCACCAGGCCAGCCCGTTCGACCGTGCCACCGGTGACGCCTTGAACATCGCGCCCGCCGGCTGGACGTCGGTGTTCCGCGACGAGATCGTCCGCATCGCCGACGAGCGCCCCGACGTCGTCGGCATCACTGCCGCGATGCTCTACCCGGTGGGGCTCGACGCCTTCGCCGACAAGTTCCCCGACCGCGTGTTCGACGTCGGCATCGCCGAGCAGCACGCCGTCACGAGCGCCGCAGGCCTCGCGATGGGCGGCCTGCACCCCGTCGTGGCGGTGTACGCCACCTTCATCAACCGCGCCTTCGACCAGGTGCTGCTCGACGTCGCGCTGCACGGGTGCGGCGTGACGTTCGTGCTCGACCGCGCCGGCGTCACGGGCGACGACGGCGCGAGCCACAACGGCATGTGGGACATGTCCCTGCTGCAGATCGTCCCGGGCCTGCGGCTGGCCGCGCCGCGAGACGGCTCCCAGCTGCGCGAGCTGCTCCGCGAGGCGGTCGACGTCGACGACGCGCCGACGGTCGTCCGGTTCGCCAAGGGCGCTGTGTGCGACGACCTCCCCGCGATCGAGCGCCTCGGCACGTGCGACGTGCTGTCCCGCGACGACGCGGCGGACGTGCTGGTCGTCGCCGTCGGGGCGTTCGGGCACCTGGGCGTCGAGGTGGCCGAGCTGCTGCGCTCGCAGGGCCACGGCGTCACGGTCGTCGACCCCCGGTGGGTCAAGCCGGTCGACCCGGCGCTGGTGGCGCTGGCCGCCGAGCACGCCATCGTCGTCACGGTCGAGGACAACGGTCGTCAGGGCGGCGTGGGTGCCGCGTTCACGCAGGCGGTGCGCGACGCCGGCATCGCGACCCCCGTGCACGTGCACGGCGTCGAGCAGGAGTTCCTCGACCACGCCAAGCGCGACGTCATCCTGGGCCGGCTCGGTCTGACGGCCCGCGCCGTGGCCGACGACACACTGGCTGCTCTCGGTCGGAATAGCGTCGAAGGGTGAGTGGTTGACCATGGCGATGAAGAACTGGCTCTCACGACGATCACAGGACGAGCCGGCCCGCGCTGACGGGTCCGGTCCGGTCCTCATCCATGCCCTCGACGGATTCCTCGGGGCCGGCTCGGCGGCCCGCATGGCCGCCGCACAGCTGTCGACCGGCGAGGGCGAGGTGGTGCACGAGTTCGATCTCGACGAGATGTTCGACTACCGCGCCCGCCGCCCGATGATCTCGTTCCGCGAGAACCGCTACGACGACTACGACGACCCCACGCTCAAGATCGTGCTCGAGCACGACCTCAACGGCGAGCCGTACCTGCTGCTGGCCGGCCCGGAGCCCGACTTCCTGTGGGAGCGCTTCATCGGCGAGGTCCACGAGGTCATCCAGGAGCACGACGTCCCGCTGAGCATCGGGCTGGGCGCCGTCCCGATGGGTGTGCCGCACACGCGTCCGGCCATGATCACGGCCCACGGCACGCGTCCCGAGCTGGTCGACCGGCAGAACATGTGGTCGGCCCAGGTCACGGTGCCGTCGTCCGCGCAGTCGCTGCTGGAGTACCGCCTCGGCCAGTGGGGTCACGACGCGGCCGGCTACGTCGTCCACGTCCCGCACTACCTGGCGCAGATCGACTACCCGCCGGCGGCGCTCGCGCTGATCGACGCACTCGTCGACCGCACAGGCCTCAGCATCGACGTCGACTCGCTGCGGGCCCGCCAGGGCGACGCGCTCAAGGAGATCGAGGACCAGATCGCCGAGCAGGGCGGCACGGGCCTCCTCAGCGGGCTCGAGGAGCAGTACGACGCCTTCACGCGCGGGGCGGCGCAGTCGTTGCTCGCCAGCGACGAGGACCTCCCCAGTGGCGACGAGCTGGCCGACCAGTTCGAGCAGTTCCTGGCGCGCCAGCGCAAGAACGACCAGAACTGAGCGAGCCGCACGGGCTCGCGTCACGCTGACATCGGCCCGTGCCGGGACGCGACCACGTCCCGATAGTGTGGGCCCGTGCCTGCCTCACTCGACGAAGTCATCGGTCTGCTCGATCTCGAACACCTGGAGGTCGGCCTGTTCCGCGGCTCGCAGCCCCAGGACTCCTTCTTGAAGCGGGTGTTCGGCGGTCAGGTCGCCGCGCAGGCGCTGATGGCCGCCCAGCTGACCGTCCCTGACGACCGCTTCGTCCACTCGCTGCACCTGTACTTCATCCTCGGCGGCGATCCGAGCATCCCGATCGTCTACGACGTCGAGAACGTCCGCGACGGTCGCTCGTTCACGACGCGACGCGTCGCCGCGCGCCAGCACGGCGAGATCATCTTCTACATGACCGCGTCGTTCCAGGTCGTCGAGGACGGCTGGGACCACCAGGACCAGATGCCCGACGTCCCGAGCCCCGAGGAGTCGACCCCGCTGGTCGACATCATCGAGCTGCAGGGACCGAAGGCCGTCGAGCACTGGACCAAGGAGTGGTCGTCGTTCGACATGCGGTACATCGGCGACAACCGCGAGGCCGACGACCCGCAGCGTGAGCTGCGCCCCGCCGTGCAGCGGCTCTGGTTCAAGGCCAACGGCGTGCTGCCGGAGTCGCGGCTCATCCACAACGCGGCGTTCACGTACATCAGCGACCTGAGCCTGCTCGGCGCGAGCCTCGTTCCGCACGGGCAGTACATCGGCTCGGACGCCGTCCAGCCCGCATCGCTGGACCACACGATCTGGTTCCACCGTCCAGTGCAGGCCGACCAGTGGCTGCTGTACGACCAGCTGTCGCCCTCGGCGTCGGGGGCGCGCGGTCTCAGCGTCGCCCGGGTCTTCAGCCAGGACGGCGCCCTCGTCGCGACCGTCGCGCAGGAGGGCCTGATCCGCCCTCTCGGCAACCGCAGGTCCTGACGCCTACATCCTGACGCCTACAGCGGGGTGACCCGCCCGACCAGGTGGGTCACGGGCTTCTTGGCCCCCTTGACGCCGAACGTCAGGACTCCGCCGTCGGTCGACGTGCCGAAGACGACCGTCCCGGGCAGCAGGATCGGCTTGCGGAACTCGGCGAGGTTCGTGAACGCGGCCGGCAGCTTGTTCTGCACGGCCGACAGGCTGCGCGCCAGCGACCACATGCCGTGTGCGATGTTGCTCGGGAACCCGAAGGCCTTGGCCGTCAGCGGGTGCAGGTGGATCGGGTTGCGATCGCCCGAGATCGCCGCGTAGCGCCGGCCGAGGTCGCCGCCGAGCTTCCAGTGCACGACTCCGTCCGGCGCGTCGACGCCGGCCAGCGGCGCGGCCGAGCCCTCCGCGGAGCCGCCGCTGTGGCGCGAGAACAGCGTCATGGTCTCGTCCCAGACCACCTCGTCGGCGACGCTCACCGACGTCACGACGTCGATCAGCGAGCCCTTGGGATGTGGTCGCAGGTCGGCGGCCCGCACCGCGACGTCGAGCACCTCGGCGGTGCCGATGGGCCGGTGCTGCGTGATGGAGCTGCGCAGGTGCACCAGGCCCATCGGCGCGAACGGGAAGGACGTGTCGGTCATCAACGTCAGGTGCAGCGCGAACGCCGCCATGTGCGGGTAGGTGGCCGGCAGCACGTCGGCGCGGGGGAACCCGCAGACCTCGTTGTACGCGTCGAGGTGTGCCAGGTCGGTGACGACGCCGCGGCGCTCCAGCACGTCGTCGGGCACCGAGCCCTTCGCGTGCCGGATGCCCGGCAGGCCCCCGACCACGGGGATGGCCGGCAGCGCCGCCTTGAGCATCAGGGGCAGCGTCGCGGGCGCCTTGGTGAAGACCCGGGTGGTCACGTCAGGCGCCGATCAGGGCCTGGCCGCAGACGCGGACGACGTTGCCGGAGATGGCCGAAGACCCGGGATGGGCGTACCAGGCGATGGCCTCGGCGACGTCGATCGGGAGCCCGCCCTGCGACAGCGAGCTGAGCCGTCGCCCGGCCTCGCGGATGCCCAGCGGCATCGTCTTGACCATGTCGGTCTCGATGAAGCCGGGAGCGATCGCGTTGACCGTGATGCCGTCCTTGGCGACCCGCTTCGACAGGTCGCCGACGAAGCCGATGACGCCGGCCTTGGCGGTGCCGTAGCTCGTCTGTCCGTTGTTGCCGGCGATGCCCGCGATCGACGAGATGCCGATGACGCGGCCGCCCGGGCGCAGGAGCTTCTGCTCGAGCAGCTCGGCGGTGATGCGCTGGGGGGCGCCGACGCTGATGTCGATGACCAGGTTCCAGTTCTCCGTCACCATGTTCTTGAGCCGCTTGTCGCGCGTGATGCCCGCGTTGTGCACCACGATGTCGACGCCGCCGTGGGCGTCCTTGAGCGCCCGGGCGATGACCTCGGGTGCCTCCGCGGCGGTGATGTCCTCGGCGATCGAGGTGCCGTCGAGCTCGGCCATGACGGCGTCGAGCTCGGCCTTGAGCGCGGGCACGTCGAGGCCGACGATCTGCGCGCCGTCGCGGTGCAGCGTGCGGGCCATCGCCGCTCCGAGCCCGCGCGAGGCGCCGGTGACGAGCGCGACCTTGCCGGCGAGCGGCCTGCTGCGATCGGTGACGGCGTCGGGCGCGACGAGCTCGGTGAGCCCGAGCCGGACGACCTGACCCGACACGAACGCCGACTTGGGGGAGAGCAGGAACTCCAGCGTCGACGCGAGGGCGCCCTCGCTGCCCGCGCCGACGTACACGAGGTTCGAGGTGCTGCCGTTGCCGCCGACCTCCTTGCCGGCGGAGCGGACGAAGCCCTCGAGCGCGCGCTGGGCGATCGCGGCGGTCTCGCTGGTCGCCTGCTCGGGCAGCGTGCCGATGACGACGAGTCGTCCGCTGGCGGCCAGGCTCCGCAGGGCGGGGGTGAAGAACTGCTGGAGGTCGGCGAGCCCGGCGGTGTCGGCGATGCCGGTCGCGTCGAACACGAGGGCCTTGTACGTCCGGCCGTCGGCGCGGACGCCGACCGCCTCGATGCCGCTGGACTTGAGCGTCGCGTTGAGCTTCGGGCCGATCGTGCTCCCAGGGGCGGAGCCGACGAGCACCGTGCCACGGACGAGCGGCGAGCCCTCGGTCCACCGCTCCAGGACGGGCGGGTTGGGCAGACCCAGGTTCGTGACGATGAACTTGCCGATCGGGTTGTGCGCGAGCGACTGGTAGCGATCAGTCATGAGGTGGGTGTGTCCTATCTCTCGGATACCATCGGTATCTGGATTGCTGCTGAAACTGTAACCTCGGGAATCGGCGTCGGTCCACCGACCCCGCGTGCGGCGCACGTCACGTTCATCACCACTGTTCCTAGTCTCACTGTTCACGACGATCGAGGAGACCGCCATGGCGGACACCACCCCAGTCACGAAGGCTTCCGCCACGACGGCGACCGCGGCGAAGGCCGTCGCCGCGGCGAGTCCGCAGGAGGTGCGCCGCGTCGCGGTCATCGGCGGCAACCGCATCCCGTTCGCGCGGTCCAACACCGTCTACACCAACGCGTCGAACCAGGAGATGCTGACGGCCGCCCTCGACGGGCTCGTCGACCGCTTCGGCCTCGAGGGCGAGCGGGTCGGCGAGCTCGCGGCCGGCGCCGTCCTCAAGCACAGCCGGGACTTCAACCTCGCCCGCGAGACGGTCCTCGGCTCCAAGCTCTCGCCCGACACGCCGGCGTTCGACGTGCAGCAGGCCTGCGACACCGGCATCCAGGCCGCGATCCTGGTGGCCGACAAGATCGCCCTGGGCAAGATCGAGGTCGGCATCGCCGGCGGCTCCGACACGACGTCCGACGCGCCCCTGGCCATCGGCGACAAGCTGCGCAAGATCCTTCTCGAGGCCAACCGGGCCAAGGACAGCAAGGGCCGGCTCAAGGCCCTGTCGAAGATCCGCCCCGGGTACCTCGCCCCGGACCAGCCCCGCAACGCCGAGCCCCGTACGGGCCTGTCGATGGGCGACAGCCAGGCCATCACGACCAAGGAGTGGGGCATCACCCGCGAGGCGCAGGACGAGCTCGCCGTGACGTCGCACCGCAACCTCGCGGCGTCCTACGACGAGGGCTGGCAGGACGACCTCGTCACGCCGTTCCAGGGCGTCACGAAGGACAACAACCTGCGACCCGACTCGTCCGTCGAGAAGCTCGCGAAGCTCAAGCCCGTGTTCGGGAAGTCCTTCGGCGACGAGGCGACCATGACGGCCGCCAACTCGACACCACTGTCCGACGGCGCGTCCGTCGTGCTGCTGGCGTCCGAGGACGAGGCCGCCCGGCGAGGCTGGACGCCCGAGGCGTACCTCGTCGACTACGAGACCGCCGCCGTCGACTACGTGTCGGGTGCCGAGGGCCTGCTGATGGCCCCCGTGTACGCCGTGCCGCGCATGCTGGCCCGTCAGGGACTGACGCTGCAGGACTTCGACTTCTACGAGATCCACGAGGCCTTCGCGGGCCAGGTGCTCACGACGCTCGCGGCGTGGGAGGACCCGACCTTCTGCCGGGAGAGGCTGGGCCTGGACGCGCCGCTCGGCTCGATCGACCGCAGCAGGCTCAACGTCAAGGGATCCTCGCTCGCGGCAGCGCACCCGTTCGCGGCGACGGGCGGGCGCATCATCGCCAACCTGGCGAAGCTGCTGCACGAGAAGGGGTCGGGCCGAGGCCTGATCTCGATCTGCGCGGCCGGCGGTCAGGGCGTCGTCGCGATCCTCGAGGCCTGACCGCTCGCGCCGGGTCGTGGGTTTGCGCTGGAGCGCGCTCCAGCGCCTAGCGTCGTCGACATGACCACTTCACAGCAGCCCATCGGCTCCGGGTTCGGGGCACGCACCACGGCCGACGAGGTCCTCGCCGGCATCGACCTGACCGGCCGGCTCGCCCTCGTCACCGGCGGCTACTCCGGCATCGGCATCGAGACGACGCGTGCGCTGACGGCCGCGGGCGCCCAGGTCGTCGTCCCCGCCCGGCGGCCCGACTCCGCCCGCGAGCAGCTCGCAGGCATCGACGGCACCGAGGTCGACGAGCTCGACCTCGGTGACCTCGACAGCGTCGCGGCCTTCGCCGACCGCTTCCTGGCCACCGGCCGCTCGCTGGACATCGTGATCGACAGCGCCGGCATCATGGCGACCCCGAAGACCCGCGTCGGGCCCGGCTGGGAGGCCCAGCTCGCGACCAACCACCTGGGACACTTCGCCCTGGTCAACCGCCTCTGGCCGGCGATCCAGCCCGGTGGCGCGCGCGTCGTCTCGGTGTCCTCGACCGGGCACCTGTACTCGGGGATCCGCTGGGACGACATCGACTTCACGAGCGGCGAGTACGAGAAGTGGACCGCCTACGGCCAGGCCAAGACCGCCAACTCCCTCTTCGCGGTCCGGCTCGACGCCCTGGGCCGGGAGTCCGGCGTGCGCGCCTTCGCCGTCCACCCCGGAGGCATCATCACGCCCCTGCAGCGGCACCTCCCGCTGGAGGAGCAGGTCCAGATGGGCTGGCTCAACCCCGACGGCACCCCGAAGGACCCGTCCGCGTTCAAGACGCCCGAGCAGGGCGCCGCGACCCAGGTGTGGGCGGCGACGTCGCCGCAGCTCGACGGCCTCGGCGGCGTCTACCTCGAGGACTGCGACGTCGCCGAGCCGAACGTCGCGGACGGCCCGCGTCGCGGCGTCGCCCAGCACGCGATCGACCCCGACCAGGCAGCCCGCCTGTGGACGCTGTCGGCCGAGCGGACCGGCGTGGACGCCTTCGCGGGGACCTCGGCATGACCGGCGTGCAGCGGCCCGTCGCCTCGGGCTTCGGCCGCGCGACCACGGTCGACGAGGTGCTGGCCGGCATCGACCTGACGGGCCGGACGGCGCTCGTCACGGGCGGCTACTCCGGCATCGGCCTGGTGACGACACGAGCCCTTGCAGCAGCGGGTGCTCACGTCATCGTCCCGGCGCGCCGTCCCGACACGGCGGCCACGCAGCTCGCCGGCATCGAGGACGTCGAGACCGGCAGGCTCGACCTGGGCGACCTCACCAGCGTCGCGGCGTTCGCCGACCAGGTCGTCGCGGCGGGACGACCGCTGGACATCGTGATCGACAGCGCCGGCATCATGGCGACGCCCGAGACCCGTGTCGGGCCCGGCTGGGAGGCCCAGCTCGCGACCAACCACCTGGGCCACTTCGCCCTGGTCAACCGCCTCTGGCCGGTCGTCGCCGACGGCGCCCGCATCGTGTCGGTGTCCTCGCGCGGGCATCACTTCTCGGGCATCCGGTGGGACGACGTGCAGCTGAACGGCGGATACGACAAGTGGCTGGCCTACGGACAGTCCAAGACCGCCAACGCGCTGTTCGCGGTGCATCTGGACGCCGTGGGGCAGGAACGCGGCGTGCGGGCCTTCTCGGCGCACCCAGGAGCCATCCTGACGCCGCTGGTCCGGCACCTGTCGCGCGAGGAGCAGATCGCGTCCGGGACGATCGACGAGGCGGGCAACGCGATCAACCCGCGCTTCAAGACGCCGGAGGCCGGCGCCGCGACGCAGGTGTGGGCGGCGACGTCGCCCCAGCTCGACGGCCTCGGCGGCGTGTACCTGGAGGACTGCGACGTCGCGGTGCCGTGGACCGAGGACCTGCAGTTCACGGGGGTCAAGCAATGGGCCACCGATCCCGATCAGGCAGCTCGCCTGTGGGAGCTCTCGGCCGCGTTGACCGGCGTGGACGCCTTCTAGCCGTCGGTGCCTCGAGCCATCGCGACGACCGCCAGGAGGGCCAGGGACTTGACCTCGTCGAAGGGGACGGAGTCGACGGCCGGGAGGCCCGGGTTCTCCTCGCGGACCGACAGCTGCAGCGTCGCGAGGTTCAGCACGCCGAGCGCCTGCGTGTAGAAGATGTTGGCCAGCAGGTTGGGGTCGCGGACGTGGAACTGACCGGTCGCGGTGCCGGCCTCGAGGATCTCGACGGCGTGGTTCAGGCAGCCCGCCATGGCGGTGCCCAGATCGATCATGACCCGCTGGCTGACCTCCTCCATCAGCTCCTCGCCGCGTCGGCGCAGCAGCGCCTGGGCGCAGTCGACGAACGCGGGGAGGCGGGCGCCGAAGTCGAGGAAGACGCCGGTGATGGTGCGCAGCCGGACCTCGGGGTCGGCCGTCGGGTCGTCCGCCGCGGCGAGCGTGCGGTCGAGCTCCTGCAGGTAGCCGACGAGGGTCTCGGCGAAGAGCTCCTCCTTGCCGGAGAAGTGTCGGTAGATGATGGCGCGGTTGATCCCGACGGCTCGTGCGATGTCCTCGATCTGGGCGTCCCTCACGCCCCGTTCGTCGAACAGCGTCCGTGTCGCCTCGAGAATCTCCCTCTTCCGCTCAGCGCGGCGTTCCGAGACGGGCATGCCCCCACTTTAGGACGCTTTGTCGGTGCCGGGTCGTAGGCTCGTGGCATGAGGTCAGTGTCGGAGCTGCAGCGTCAGGTCGCACCCATCGAGGTCGTGTCGGAGTACCAGCCCGCGGGCGACCAGCCGGCGGCGATCGCCGAGCTCGAGAAGCGGATCAAGGCCGGCGCGGTCGACAACGTGCTGCTCGGTGCCACCGGCACCGGCAAGACCGCGACGACGGCCTGGCTCGCCGAGCGCCTGCAGCGTCCGATGCTCGTCATGATGCCCAACAAGCTGCTGGCGGCCCAGTTCGCCAACGAGCTGCGCGAGCTGCTGCCCAACAACGCCGTCGAGTACTTCGTCTCGTACTACGACTACTACCAGCCCGAGGCGTACATCGCGCAGAGCGACACCTACATCGAGAAGGACTCCTCGGTCAACGAGGAGGTCGAGCGGCTGCGGCACTCGGCCACGTGGTCGCTGCTCACACGCCGCGACGTCATCGTGGTCGCGACGGTGTCCTGCATCTACGGCCTCGGCTCGGCGCAGGAGTACCTCGAGCGCATGATCGGCTTCAAGGTCGGCGAGGAGATGGCCCGCGACCAGCTGCTCCGCACGCTCGTCGAGGCCCAGTACGTGCGCAACGACGTCGCCACGACCCGCGGCACGTTCCGGGTCAAGGGCGACACCGTCGAGATCTTCCCGGTGTACCAGGAGCACGCGGTCCGGGTGGAGTTCTTCGGCGACGAGATCGAGCGGCTCATGACGCTGCACCCGCTGACGGGTGAGATCCTCAGCGACGACCAGGAGCTCTACGTCGGCTCGGCCACGCACTACGCCGCCGGACCGGCGACGATGCGCCGCGCCATCGAGACCATCAAGATCGAGCTCGAGGAGCGTCTGGCCGAGCTCGAGGGCGAGGGCAAGCTGCTCGAGGCGCAGCGTCTGCGCATGCGCACGACGTACGACATCGAGATGATGGAGCAGGTCGGCACGTGCGCCGGCATCGAGAACTACTCACGCCACATGGACCAGCGCGGACCGGGCACCCCGGGTCACTGCCTGCTCGACTACTTCCCGGACGACTTCGTCCTGGTCGTCGACGAGTCGCACGTGACGATCCCGCAGATCGGCGCGATGTACGAGGGCGACATGTCCCGCAAGCGCTCCCTGGTCGAGCACGGCTTCCGTCTGCCGAGCGCGATGGACAACCGCCCGCTGAAGTGGCCCGAGTTCCTCCAGCGCATCGGGCAGACGGTCTACCTCTCGGCCACGCCGGGCAGCTACGAGATGGAGAAGGTGCAGGGCGACGTCGTCGAGCAGATCATCCGTCCGACCGGCCTGATCGACCCCGAGGTCATCGTCAAGCCCACCAAGGGACAGATCGATGACCTGATCACCCAGATCCGCACCCGCACCGACAGGGACGAGCGCGTCCTGGTCACCACGTTGACCAAGAAGATGTCCGAGGACCTCACCGACTACCTGCTCGAGGCCGGCATCCGCACCCGTTACCTGCACAGCGAGGTCGACACGCTGCGCCGCGTCGAGCTGCTGCGCGAGCTGCGGCTGGGGGAGTACGACGTGCTGGTCGGCATCAACCTGCTGCGCGAGGGCCTCGACCTCCCCGAGGTGAGCCTCGTGGCGATCCTCGACGCCGACAAGGAGGGCTTCCTGCGGTCGGGACGGTCCCTCATCCAGACCATCGGCCGTGCGGCGCGCAACGTCTCCGGCCAGGTCATCATGTACGCCGACCGCATCACGGACTCCATGGCGCTCGCGATCGACGAGACCAACCGTCGCCGCGAGAAGCAGGTCGCCTACAACACCGCCAACGGCATCGACCCGACTCCGCTGCGGCGCAAGATCGGCGACATCACCGACATGCTGGCACGCGAGGACGCCGACACCGCGACGCTGCTGGCAGCCACCGGCGACAAGCGCCGCAAGGGCGCACCCGTCCCGCTGGGGCAGCACACGGCCGACCTGGCCAACCTGCCCTCCGGCGAGCTCGCCGAGCTGATCGAGCAGCTCAGCGAGCAGATGCGAGCCGCCGCGGCCGAGCTGCAGTTCGAGGTGGCGGCTCGCCTGCGCGACGAGATCGGCGATCTCAAGAAGGAGCTGCGCAGCATGCTCGAGGCCGGCGTCTGAGCCGGTGACCCACGTCCTGCAGAACAATCGGGTCAGCGTCGCGGTCGACCCGGCCCGAGGTGCGCGACTCACGAGCCTCGTGATCGACGGTCTCGAGCTCCTCGCGCACGCCGAGGACCCGACGGTCGACCCCGCCATCGCCGACGGCTGCTTCCCGATGGTGCCCTGGGCCGGCCGGGTGCGGGGTGGACGGCTCCCCACGCCCGACGGCGTCCGCCGGCTGCCCGTCGCGGACGACGGCAACGCTCTGCACGGCCTCGGTCACGTGCGGTCGTGGGACGTCGTGGGGGAGGGCGAGTACCGCGTGGCGATCGCCGATCCTTGGCCCACGTCCGGCACGGCGACCCTCACCTATCGGCTGCTCCACGACGGCGTGCGCATCGAGCTGACCTGGGACGACGGCACCGACTCGCCGGCCTCGATCGGCCTGCACCCGTGGTTCTCGCGCACCCTCGCCGCGGGCGCCGAGGCGGTCCTGGGGTTCGAGCCCGAGGCGATGGTCGAGCGCGGCGACGACGGACTGCCGACGGGTCGTCTCGTGCCGGTCGTCGACGGTCCGTGGGACGACTGCTTCCGGGTCGCGGGCAGCCCGACGCTGACGTGGCCGGGCGCGCTGGAGCTCACGCTGCGGTCGAGCTCGCCCTGGTGGGTCGTCTACAGCCAGCCCGCGTCGACGATCTGCGTCGAGCCGCAGACCGCGCCGCCCGACGCCTTCGGGCATCCGTCGCTGCAGCCCGACGGCGCGTGGCCGCACAGCATCTGGCTCGAGCTGCGGGCGCGGCGCGTCTAGCACCTCTGGCGGATCCTGCTCGGTGATGTCAGCACGTGACACCCGTCTCACGACGGTGCGAACCTCGGTGAGGGTGGACGTGACCGACCCCCACCGCAAGGAGATCCCATGACCGTCACCGACGAGCTCGTCGAAGCCAACCAGGCCTACCAACAGGGTTTCGACGGTCCGCTCCCGCTGCCGCCCGCCCGCAAGGTCGCCGTCATCGCGTGCATGGACGCCCGCCTCGACCCGGCCAAGATCCTCGGCCTCCAGGAGGGCGACGCCCACGTCATCCGCAACGCCGGTGGCGTCGTGACCGAGGACGCGCTGCGCTCGCTCGCGATCAGCCAGCGCCTGCTCGGCACCGAGGAGATCGTCCTGCTGCACCACACCGACTGCGGCATGGTCACGTTCACGGACGACGCCTTCCGTCAGGGTATCGAGGCCGAGACGGGCATCCGGCCGACCTGGTCCTCCGAGGCGTTCCCCGATGCCGCCGCCGACGTCACGCAGGGCATCAACCGCATCAAGGCCAACCCGTTCGTCCCGAAGAAGGACCACGTGCGCGGCTTCGTCTTCGACGTCGCGACGGGCGCGATCAACGAGGTGTGAGACGCGTCATCACGTCTGCGCGGCGGGGCGCCCTCGATTCGCGGAGGTGCGCCCTGCCCTGCAAGAATGTCCCGCGGAGGGGAGTATTCCCCGATCGCAACGCCGTCATCACGGTGACTCCCTGCAGTCATCCGGTCTTGCGAGCCGCACCCAGCGTCTTCACCATGGTGTCGCGGAAGAGACCTCCGGCGTTTTGACGACCGGAGGAACCCCTTGAACGTATCCACCACCGAATGGGCGATCACGATCGGCGTGACGCTCGCGGTGCTGCTCTTCGACATCCTGATCGTGGCGAGACGGCCGCACGAGCCCTCCATGAAGGAGTGCGCGACCTACCTCAGCATCTACGTCGGCCTGGCGATCGCGTTCGGCATCTGGATCTGGATCTACCACAACGACTCGACGATCAAGGACGGCGACTTCGGTCTGCAGTTCTTCTCCGGCTGGCTCACCGAGTACAGCCTGTCGATCGACAACCTGTTCATCTTCATCATCATCATGGCCAGCTTCAAGGTGCCGAGGAAGTACCAGCAGGAGGCACTGCTGGTCGGCATCGTCATCGCTCTGGTGTTCCGCGGCATCTTCATCGCCCTGGGTGCCGTCGCGATCGAGCAGGTCTCGTGGATCTTCTACATCTTCGGCGCCTTCCTGCTCTACACCGGCTACAACCTGGTGCGCGACACCGATCACGACGACGACGGCGAGAACGCGGTCGTCAAGTTCGCGCGCAAGCGGTTCACGGTGTCGGAGCAGTGGGACGGCCTCAAGCTGTTCGCGAAGGTCAACGGCAAGCGGGCGATCACCCCGATGTTCCTGGTGATCATCGCGCTGGGCACGACCGACCTGCTGTTCGCACTCGACTCGATCCCCGCGATCTACGGCCTGACGCAGGAGCCGTACCTGGTGTTCACGGCCAACGTGTTCGCGCTGATGGGCCTGCGCCAGCTGTACTTCCTGCTGGGCGGCCTGCTCACCAAGCTCATCTACCTGTCGCAGGGGCTCGCGATCCTGCTGGCCTTCATCGGCGTCAAGCTGATCCTGCACGCGCTGCACGAGAACGAGCTGCCGTTCATCAACGGTGGTGAGCACGTGCCGGTCTACGACGTCCCGACCCTGCTGAGCCTGGCGGTCATCATCGGCATCCTGGCCATCACGGCGATCGTCAGCCTGACGGTCTCGAGCCGCCGCGAGCGCGCCGGGCTCAACCCCGACGGCACCGAGAAGGTCGAGGCGGGCCGCACCGACGACAGCGCCTGATCGACGAGCCGACCCCCACACGACGACCGGCCGGTCTCCTCACGGAGGCCGGCCGGTCGTCGTTCGTCGTGCGGGACGATCACTCGCCCAGGGAGTCGACGTCCTCGAAGCTGCTGTCGCCCTGTCCGGTGGCCTTGTTGATCGCGAACGTGATGGCCCACAGCACGACGCCGATCAGCATCAGCCCGCCGGCGATCTCGTAGACGATCGAGTCGCGATCGACCCACGGTCCGACGAGGAACAGGCACAGCACCGCTCCCAGGTACGGCAGCGGCCCCGGGGAGGTGAAGAACGACTTGACGTGGTCGTGGCGCTTGCCGCGCAGCACCATGCAGGCGATGTTGACGACCGCGAACACGCACAGCAGCAGCAGCGACGTCACGCTGGCCAGGTTGACGACGATGTCGCTGTCGGGGTCCTGGCGCACGTAGAGGATCAGGCCGAGCGCGAGCACCGTCGTGAACAGGATCGCCGCCCAGGGGGTCCGGCGTCCCGGCAGCACCGTGCCGAGCTGGCGCGGGAGCACGTCCTGGCGGGCCATGCCGTAGATGAGCCGGCTGGCCATCAGCATGTTGATCAGGGCCGTGTTGGCCACGGCGAAGACCGCGAGGAACGGGAAGATCTTGTCGATCGGGAAGTCGGGCGCGCCGACCGAGACGACCGACAGCAGCGCGCGGTCGCCGTTCTCGTTGATCTCGGCGATCTGGTCGGACGTCAGGACGGCGACGACGGACACGGCCACCAGCATGTACAGCACGACAGCGATGCCCAGACCCGTCAGCATCGTGCGCGGGAAGATCTTCTGCGGCTCCTCGACCTCCTCGACCATGTTGACGGCGTCCTCGAAGCCGACCATGGCGAAGAACGCGATCGACGTCGCGGCGGTGACCGCCAGGAACAGCCCCTTGTCGTTGGCGTCCTCGAACACCGTGACCCGTCCGAGGTCGCCGTCGCCGCTCGCGATGACGTAGAAGCCCACACCGATGACGATCGCCAGGGCGGCGACCTCGACGAGCGTCAGGACGACGTTGAACTTGACGCTCTCGCCGACGCCCCGCAGGTTGATCAGCGCCAGCAGCAGCATGAACGCCATCGCGATCGCCGTGATGGTTCCCTCGCTGACCCCCTCGTCGATCCAGCCGTTGATCGCCAGGCCGTCGGTCAGGAAGCCCGCCAACGTCGCGGACGCCGTCGAGGCGCTCGTGATGCCGGAGCACACCACGGCGAAGGCGACGATGAAGGTGATGAAGTGGATGCCGAACGCCTTGTGCGTGTAGAGCGCGGCACCGGCCGCCTGCGGGTACTTGGTGACCAGCTCGAGGTACGACAGGGCCGTGATCGTTGCCACGACGAAGGCGAGCAGGAACGGCAGCCACACGATGCCGCCGACGCCCCCGGCCATCTGTCCCGTGACGGCGTAGACGCCCGCGCCGAGGATGTCACCGACGATGAACAACAGCAGGAGCCGGGGCCCCATGACTCTCTTCAGCTCGGTGGGCTGCCCGGATTCGGCTGTGTCGGTGCTCATGAGACTCCCTTGATGAAGGCGTGCGATGGGCGGGGGTTTCGTCTCACCCTCTACCGGCTGGCTCGAACCTGCAAGCGTGCGGTGTAGTTTCAACCCCGTGGTAGACGTCAAGGGGAGAGTCCGTCGCTGGGTCGGGCGCATGCTGGTCAAGCGGATCCAGAAGAACGGAATCGACCTCAGCGCGCTGTCGTTCATCCCGGAGCAGACCAAGATCCCGCTGCAGCGTGACGTGATGGACCCGTTGCCGAAGATCGCCGAGTGGCGGGCCACGCAGCCGATGCACAAGCTCGAGCTCCCGTTCACCTTCACGGCGTACCTCGTGACGGGGCACGAGGAGGCACGCGCCGTGCTGACCGATCGTGACAGCTACAGCAACGACATCCGGCACCTGTTCCACGGCGACGGCCCGGCGACGGCCGACGACATCGGCGGCCTGGGCTTCACCGATCCGCCGCTGCACACCCGGTTGCGCAAGATCGTGACCCCCGAGTTCACGATGCGCCGGCTCGCCCGCCTCGAGCCGATGATCACCGAGTTCGTCGACGCGCAGCTCGACGCCCTCGAGGCCGAGGGACCGGGCGCCGACCTGTGCAAGGCCGTCGCGTTCCCCATCCCGTTCCAGACCATCTGTGCCCTGCTGGGTCTGGACTACGAGGACAGCCAGGCCTTCGCCAAGCTCGGCGGCGACCGGTTCGACGCCACCAACGGCGGTGCGGCAGCGTTCGGCGCCGTGTCCGACCAGCGCAAGTTCCTGTTCGAGGCGGTCGCCCGTCAGCGGGAGGTCCCCGGACCGGGCCTGCTGGGGCAGATCATCCGCGACGAGGGCGACGCGATCAGCGACTTCGACCTCGCCGGCCTGGCCGACGGCATCTTCACGGGCGGGTTCGAGACCACGGCCGGGATGATCGCGCTGGGCACCATCGTGCTCCTGCGCGATCCCAAGTACGCCGACCTGGTGCGCAACGGCTCGCCCGAGGACATCGACCGGGTCGTCGAGGAGCTCCTGCGCTACCTGTCGGTCGTGCAGGTCGCGTTCCCCCGGTTCGCCAAGCAGGACATGACGCTGTTCGGTCAGCAGATCAAGGCCGGCGACGTCATCCTCGCGTCGCTGAACGGTGCCAACCGGGACCCGAAGTCCGCCGGCGACCGGCCCGAGGAGTTCGACCCGACCCGCATCCCCACGAGCGGCCACCTCGCCTTCGGCCACGGCATCCACCGCTGCATCGGCGCCGAGCTGGCACGCATGGAGCTGCGCATCGCGCTGCCGCGCCTGTTCCGCCGGTTCCCGGACCTGGCGCTCGCCACGCCGCAGGAGGAGCTGGTCTTCCGCCAGCTGTCGTTCGTCTACGGCGTCGACGAGCTCCCGGTCAGCTTCTGAGCATGGCGGCACCGGACGCCGCGACGGCCCTCGCGATCGAGGGGTGGTTCGACGACCACGGGCTGCCGTACTTCACGGGAGACCGGGCCGACACCGTCGAGGGCTGGTTGTCGAGCAAGCGGATCGTCGCCGTCATCGCGCTGATCGTCGCGGCGTCGGTCGCCGCGGGCGTCGTCGTCGGTGCCGTCGTGGCGGACCGAGGATCGCTGGGGACGGCCGTCGGTGTGCTGGTCTTCCTGGTGCTGCTGGGCCTGTTCGCGGGCCGGCTGCTGAGGATGGGCACGATGCTGCGGTGGGCGGTCCGTCGCACGTTCGGCTCGCTCGGCCTGATGTTCCCGCTGCTGACGCGGGCCCTGCCGCTGCTGCTGCTCGCGGTGACGTTCCTGTTCATCAATGCCGAGGTGTGGCAGGTCGCGGCCCTGATGTCGCGTCAGGTGCTGTGGATCGCGGTCGCGTTCTTCGCCGTCATCGCGACGGTGTTCCTGTTGGTCCGGCTGCCCGAGGAGGTCCGCGAGGTCGAGCGTGACGTCGTCGGCGACCGCGTCGCGGAGTGCTGCGCCGGCACCCCCGCCGAGGAGGCCGCGCAGCGGGTCACAGCCGTGCCACCGGACCTGCCGCGGTTCGCGCGCGCCAACCTGGTGCTGGTGCTGCTGTTCAACCAGGCCGTCCAGGTGCTCCTGCTGAGCCTCGGCCTGTTCGTGTTCTTCGTGGTCTTCGGATCGCTCACGATCCCGGACAGCACCGTCAGCGCCTGGACCGGGGAACCGGTCACCGACCTGCCGTCGTGGCTCGGCGGTCATGTCCCCGTGACCAACGAGCTGTGGCAGGTCTCGGTCTTCCTCTCGGCCTTCGCGGGGCTCTACTTCACGGTCTACGCCGTCACCGACGAGACGTACCGCTCGCAGTTCTTCGCCGGGGTGTCCACCGAGCTCGAGCAGGCCGTGGCCGTCAACGCGGTGTACGTGTCGTTGGCG
>Ga0247730_1000454_pt1 | contig 30341 bp, 25 predicted proteins | sample UWRJL073202C2_FD_180959 | JGI IMG/M metagenome (GOLD analysis project Ga0247730, IMG submission 180959) | Plant litter microbial communities from Arlington Agricultural Research Station in Wisconsin, United States - UWRJ-L073-202C-2 | ecosystem: Environmental > Terrestrial > Plant litter >... | reverse complement strand
GATCGCCCGGTACGGCGTCAGCGTAGAGACCGTCGACGAGGCGCTCGCGGCGATCGAGCGCCCGGGCCTCGCGAGCGTGCAGATCATCGTCAACGCGTTCCGGCTCAAGCCGCTCGAGCGTGTGCTGCCCGCGGCAGCCGCGGCCGGCATCGCCGTGATCACGCGCGTTCCGCTCGCCTCGGGCCTGCTCTCGGGCAAGTACACCACCGACACGACGTTCGCGGCCAACGACCACCGCACGTTCAACCGGCACGGTGAGAGCTTCGACGTGGGCGAGACCTTCTCGGGCGTCGACTTCGAGCAGGGGGTCGCAGCGGCTCAGGAGTTCGCCGCGCTTGCCGCCACGGTCGACCTCGCCCCGTCGGTCGCCGCCCTCGCCTGGCTCGCGCAGCTCGACGGCGTCACCACCGTGATCCCGGGCGCTCGCAACGTAGAGCAGGCGCGCACGAACGCGTCGGCCGGATCGGTGCCGCCGCTGCCCGCGTCGTTCGGTGCCGCCGTGACCGACATCTACGACCGCTATTTCCGCGAGGCGGTGCACGGGCGCTGGTGAGCGGGCGCGACTAGCCCAGCCACTCCCGCAACAGCGCGAGCGTGGCCTCGGGGCGGTCGCGGTGCGGCGAGTGGCCCGAGCCCTCGATCGCGACGTAGTCGATGCGCGGATTGGCCGCGACGAGCGCCGAGGTGGTCGCCGCGGGAAGCATGCTGTAGACCGCGTGGTCGCCGCCGATGATGAGCGTCGGCACCGGCAGGCGCTCGGCTTCCGCGAGCACGTTCCACGGGGTGTTATGCGCGATCGTGCCACGCACCATGTCTGCCGTGGCCTTCGCGGTCGCGGTCGCCTTGTGCACAATGTCGAGCGGATGCCACGCGGGACGCAGCTTTCGGAAGCCCGCCTCGTCGAGTGCGAGCTCTTCGAGTTCGCCGACGAGCAGCCCGTCGAGCTCGTCGGAGGGCAGAACGAGCGCGGGGTCGAGCAGCACGAGCCGCTCGGCGAAGCCCGGGCGCAGTGCGGCGAGCACGGCGACGGCGCCTCCGAGGGAGTGCCCGATCACGGCGTGCCAGCCGTCGCCGGGCAGGTCGGCGGCGTAGTCGGCGAAGGAGTACGACTCGGCCACGGCGGCATCGCCGTTTCCGCGCAGGTCGACCGCGGTGACGTGCCAACCGTGGGCGGCCAGCTGTTCTGCGACTCGCCACCAGGTGGCTCCGCTCGAAGTCAGCCCGTGCACGAGCAGGGCGCGGCGGGGTGCGGACGGGTCGCCCCAGGTGACGGCGGGAAGTTCGGGCATCCAGTCACGGTACCGGCAGCCGCGACATCCGAAGCGCTCTGTTTCTTAGCGTGGCAGGAATTCGGCGAGGCCTGACAGATACGCGTCGCCGTCGAAGTCGGGGCGCAGCGCGCGCTGCAACAGGTAGCCCTGGCTGACTCCGACGAACAGCGGCGCCTGCCGACGCGCGAGCGCTACGGCGTCGGCGGGGGAGTGTCCGTTCTGCAGCTCGTGCCAGGCGGCGAGGTAGACCTCGTACATGTCGGTGATGCGCTTCATTATGCCGACGGTGATGGTGCGGATGTCGTCGTCGGTGACCGCCTCGCCCCAGAGCTGCACGAGCACGTCGGGCTTGCCGACCCCCGACATCATCCCTGATAGGAAGGGGCCGACGATCGCGCCGGGAACGGGCATCGGGTCGAGGCGCAGAAACGCTTGCGCATCGGCGATCTTCTCGTCGACGAGGGTGTTCGCCACCTCGAGCACGATCTCGTTCTTGCTCTTGAACGACCCGTAGATCGCGCCGGCGGACGCGCCGGACTCGGTGATGATGTCGGCCATGGATGCCGCGTGGAAACCTTTGCGCTCGAACACTCTCAGGGCGGCCTCCGCGATCTCGCGTCGCTTGGCCTGCCGGTACTCGTCGCTGACTTTGGGCATGTCCCATAATAAAAACGAATGATCGTTCTTGACAAGTGGGCGCGCGGCTCGAATAATAAAGAACGTACATTCGTTTTGTTAGAAGAGGTCAGCCATGCCCGTCCGTCCCCACACTCCCTACAAGCGGGTCGCCGTGATCGCGGTGCTGCTCACCGTCGCGGTCAGCCTGCTCGTGCTCGCCTTCAGCTGGACGTCCGTAACCTCGTCGGCGAAAGACATCCCGCTGGCCATCACCGGCCCGGCCGCTCAGGTCTCCGCCGTGACTGCGGCGCTCGAGGCGGACGGCAGCAACACCTTCGTGCTCACGACCGTCGATTCGCGTGACGCGGCGGTCGACCGCATCGAGGCGCGCACCGCGCTCGGCGCCGTTGTGCTCGACGGCGCGCCCGAGGTGCTGACCACCTCGGCCGGCAGCCCGATCGTGAGCCAGCTGCTCGCGACAGTGGCGGCTCAGCTCGGCCAACAGGCCGACACCGCGGTGGCCGTGACCGACGTCGTGCCGCTCGCCGACACCGATGCGCGCGGTGCCGGCCTCTCCGTGGCCTCCTTCCCGCTCGTCATCATGGGCCTGCTCGGCGGTGTGCTGTTCTCGCTCATCGTCGCCGGCACCCGCCAGCGCCTCACCGGCGTCGTGCTCTACTCGATCGTGAGCGCGTTCGCGGTCGGCGGCATCCTGCAGGGCCTGCTGCAGATCCTGCAGGGCAACTTCTTGATCAACGTCGCGGCCATCGCGGTGTCGACCCTCGGCAGCGCAGCGTTCGTGCTCGGACTGCACTCGCTGCTCGGCCAGCGCGGCATCCCGATCGGCGCCATCACGCTGATGTTCATCGCCAACCCGATCTCGTCGGCGACACAGCCCGCGCAGTTCCTCGTCGGACCGTGGGGTGCGATCGGCCAGTGGTTCGTGCCCGGCGCGAGCGCGACGCTGCTGCGCGACCTGAGCTACTTCCCGAACGCCGAATCGCTCGGCTTCGCCTGGGCGGTCGTGTCGGTGTGGGCTCTCGCCGGCATCGCGCTCACGATCGTTGGCGGCAACTTCCGCAAGACGCACGCGGTGGTCGACGCGACTCCCGCGGGCCTGGAGCCGGCCGCGGCGTAGCTACGCGGTCGTGCGCGGCCGCCGCAGCTCCTCGAGCGAATCCATGCGCGCCAGGGCGGGATCGCCGAGGCGCTGCGCGACGGCCGGAACGAGCGATTCCACCGCGGCGAAGAGACCCGTCATGCTGTCGAACAGCGCGGCCTCGACCGCCAGCGGAATCACGACATCGGCGAGTTTCGACACCGGCGAGAGCCACACGTCGGTAAACAGAACCACGATGCATCCGCGGGCTTTCGCGAACTCTGCCAGCGTCACCGCGAGCGGCTCGTACCGACGGAAGTCCATGATGACGACGACGTCGCCCTTGCGGGCATCGAGGATGAACCCGACGTCGAGGCGCAGCGGGTCGTCGAGGAAGTAACTGCGTGGGCGCAGATGCCGCAGTTGCAGCTGCAGGTATCGCGCCGCCAGGTGGCTGAACTTGCCGCCCGAGAACAACAGCGCGCGGTTCGGGTCGGCGAGCAGCTCGATCGCGCGGGCGAACTCCGACGCGGGCACGGTCTCGCGCACCCGGCGCACGAGCTCCGACCGCAGGTCGAGGGCGGTGCCCACGCTGTCGGCGCCGTCGGAAGGGGCCCACTCGTGGTGTGCCCGGCTCGCGGGGCTCGCGTGCTGCGAGGTGAGCTCGGCCCGCAGGTGAGCCTGCAGGTCGCTGAAGCCCGTGAAGCCGAGGTGCGTGCAGAAACGCACGACGGTCGCGGTGCTCGTGGTTGCTTTCGCCGCGAGGTCGCTCACCGTGGAGAGGCCTGCGCTCGGGTAGTCCGAGCGCAGCACGCGCGCGATGCGCAACTCCGACGGGCTCAGCCCGGTCATGCGGGCCGCGATCGTCTCGGCGACGGTGGGGTTTTCTGCAGGGGGCACGCGGGAAGGTCCTCAATAAGTCTGTGTTTCTCTCACCGTACAGCCGGATGAGCCCTGCTTATGTGAAATGGATGTTACATAAAGCTGGGAATGACATTCGCGCGCAGGTTTTGTGTCATCTTGTTAACAACACCCGTTGTTTTTATCGTGACTGAAAGCCGATTGTGACCACCATCTGGGCGCCTGCCGCCGCATCCTCCACCTCGCTCGCCATCCACGGCGGAGCAGGGGCCCGCCCGAGTCTCCTCAACCCCGACGAGAAGGTGGAGTACCACCGCGCGCTCGAGATCTCGCTGCTCGCCGGAAAGACCATCCTCGATGCGGGAGGCTCCGCGATCGACGCCGTCTGCGCGTCCGTCATGGTTCTGGAAGACTCGCCGCTCTTCAATTCGGCGCACGGCGCGGCCCTTAACGCCGACGGTCTCGCGGAACTCGACGCCTCGGTCATGCTCGGTTCGGGCGAGGCCGGAGCGATCACCGGCGCGAAGATCGTGCGCAACCCCGTGCTCGCCGCGCGCGCCGTGATGGAACGCACGAAGCACGTGCTGCTCATCGACCCCGACGAACAGCGCCTCGCCTCGTGGGGCCTCGAGACGGTGCCGCGCGACTACTTCATCACCCCCGCCCGCGTCGCGCAGCTCGCGAAACTGCAGGCGCAGAAGTCGACCGGACCGCAGCACGGCACCGTCGGCGCCGTGGCCCGCGACCGCGACGGCAACCTCGCGGCGGCCACGTCCACCGGCGGCACCGCGAACCAGTTCGTCGGCCGGGTCGGCGACACCCCAGTCATAGGCGCCGGAACCTGGGCAGACAGTGACGTCGTCGCCATCTCGTGCACCGGCCAGGGGGAGTACTTCCTGCGCCAGGTCACCGCCCACGACATCCACGCGCGGATGCGCTACGGCGGCGCCGACCTGCGCACCGCCGTCGCCGACACTATGGCCGCGCTCGGCGACGCCGGCGGACTCGGTGGTCTGATCGCCCTCGACGCCGCCGGCGACGCCGTACTCGTCTTCAACAGCGAGGGCATGTTCTGTGGCCATCTCGAGAACGGCGCCGTGATCACCAATGTCTGACACCAACCAGGGAGCACCAAACATGAGCCACGTAGTCATCACCGGAGGCGCCGGCGGAATCGGCCAGGGAATCGCGCGCGTCTACGCCCGCGCCGGCTGGGCTGTGACGCTCGTCGACTTCCGTGAAGACGCGGTTTCCGCGGCGGCCGAAACGCTGCGCGCCGAGCCGGGCGCCACCGATGTCTGGCACACCACCGCCGACCTCACCTCGGCCACCGAGCCGGGCGACGCGATCGCCGCGGCGTGGTCGAACGCCCCGATCGACGTTGTTGTGAACGCGGCCGGCATCTACCCGTCGACCCCGCTGCTCGACCTCACGGCCGACATCTGGGACGCGATCCAAGACGTCAATGTGCGCTCGGCCGTGCTGACCACCGTCGCCTTCGCGCGCAAGGCGGTCGAAGCCGGCCGCATCGGCAGCATCGTCAACATCACCTCGGGTGCCGCACTGCGCGCCCGCCGCGCCGCCGCGCCGTACTCGACGTCGAAGGCCGCCCTCGAGATGTTCACCAAGGCGAGCGCCCTCGAGCTCGGCGAACACGGCATCCGCGTCAACGCGGTCTCGCCCGGGTTCGTCGGAGTGGACAGCCCTGTGAACCCGTACCTCAAGGAGTACCGCGCGCAGGCCGACGTGAACCCGCTCGGGCGCGCGGGCGACGCCGAAGACATCGGCGAGGCCGTGTACTGGATCGCCGGAGACAAGGCCAGCTGGGTCACCGGAACGATCGTGCGCGTCGACGGCGGGTCGAGCACCGGCAACAGCAACCTGCCCCGCTCCTGGCCGACGATGTCGCTCGGCGCCAAGGGCGAGATCTCGGCGGAAGACGACGCGAGTGTCTGATCCGCTGCGCTACGCCTCGGGGCGCGACGGGCTGAGCCGGCCGCTACCCGAGCTCGAGCCCGCCTTCGCCGAGCGCGCGGCGCGACTGCTGGCCGGCACCGTCGGCTCGCTGCACGACCATCCCGTGCGGTTTCCCGAGCCGCTCACGGCCGAGAACTGGGACCGCCACATGGCGGCCGGTGTCGATGTGCTCGCGGTCGAGGAGCTGCAGGCATCGGGCCTCGGCACCGTCGTCGCGAACTGCTTCTCGCAGCCCGACCTCGGCTTCGTCCGCGGCTGGGCCGCGTCGATGCGCGAACAGATCGCCGCGGCATCCGGTCTGCACCTCGTCCGCACCGCCGTCGACCTCGGCGGCGCGGGCACCGGCATCCTGCTCGGACTCGAAGACCTCGGCCCGATCGCGACTCTCGACGACCTCGATCTTCTCTTCGCCGACGGCGTGCGCGTCGCAGGCGTCGCCTACAACACAGGGTCGCTGCTCGGCTGCGGGCTGGCTCAGGATGACACGGGGCTGACCGCCTTCGGACGTGCGGCCATCGCCCGCATGAACGAGCTCGGCATGGTGCTCGACGTCTCGCACGCGGGCGACCGCACCTCGCTCGAGGCGATCGCCGCGAGCGAGCGCCCCGCCGTCATCAGCCACGCCGGCGCACAGGGCGTCTGGAAATCCAGCCGGATGATCCCCGACTCGGTGATCGTCGCGGCCGCGCAGTCCGGCGGCATGATCGGCATCGAGGCCGCGCCCGGATCGACCCGCGTCGACCTCGCCCGTGCCGACCACACCCTCGACGACGTCGTGCGGCACATCGAGTACTGCGTCGACCTGGTCGGCGTCGACCACGTCGGACTCGGCGCCGACACCTTCTACGGCGACCACGTCGGGCTGTACCGCGCGCTCGGGTCGAAGGGCGCGGCGCTGCCCGACGGCGCCGTGGCATTCGAGGGTGACCTGGTCGCGGGCGCCGAGAACCCCACCGAGTTCGCGCCGCAGGTCTGCCACGCGCTGCTGCTCGCCGGCTGGGCCGACGCCGACGTCGCCAAGATCCTCGGCGGCAATCTCGACCGCGTGCTGCGCGCCGCCCTTCCGGTCTCCGCATGAGCGCATTCGACCCCGTCGCGTTCCGCCGCGAACTGCATTCCGCGCCCGAAGTGGGCCTCGACCTGCCGCGCACCCGGCGTCGCGTGCTCGAGGCGCTCGACGGCCTCGGCCTCGAGATCACCGAGGGCCGCGACTCCAGCTCGATCGTCGCCGTGCTGCGTGGCGGGCGGTCGAGCGGCACCCGCAGTGTGCTGCTGCGCGCCGACATGGACGCGCTGCCCGTCGACGAACGCAGCGGGCAGCCGTGGGCGTCGCGCAACGGCGCCATGCACGCGTGCGGGCACGACCTGCACACGGCGATGCTCGTGGGCGCGGCCCACGAACTCGCGGCACGACGTGCCGAACTCGCCGGCGACGTGGTTTTCGCGTTCCAGGCCGGCGAAGAAGCCCTCAACGGCGCCCGCATCATGATCGCGGAGGGCGCGCTCGACGCGGCCGGCCCGCTTCCCGTCGCCGCGCTCGCGCTGCACGTGCGCTCGAACGGCCTGCCCGGGGGAGTGTTCGGCTTCCGCGACGGCGTCGTCACCGGCAGCGGCACCTCGGTGCGCGCCGACTTCTTCGGCCGCGGCGGCCACGGCTCCGCGCCGCACACCACCGTCGACCCGATCCCGCCGCTGCTCGAGGGGCTCACCGCCGTGCAGGTCGCGCTGGCCCGTGAAATCGACGCGTTCGACTCGGTCGTCTTCACACCCGGCTCGGTGCACGCGGGAACCCGCCGCAACATCATCCCCGACACCGCGTACTTCGAGGCGACGCTGCGCACGTTCGACGAGAGCGTGCGGCTCGCCGCCGTGCGCATCGTCGAGCGGGTGCTCGGCGGTGTCGCGGCGGCGCACGGCGCACGCGTCGAGGTGCAGATCGACGAGGGATACCCCTCGGTCGTGAACGACCGCGCCGAGACCGGATTCGCCGGAGACATCCTGAACCGGCTTTTCGGCACAGAAGCGAGCGAGCGGATGCCGCATCCGGAAGCCATGACGGAAGACTTCTCCCGTTTCGCCCAGCGGGTGCCCGCGTTCTTCGCCTTCCTCGGAGCGTGCCCGCCCGAGACCGACTGGCGCACCGCTCCCTCCAACCATTCCTCCGAGGCGGTCTTCGACGACGCGGTGCTCGGCCGCGGAATCGCATTCGAGACCGAGTGGGCCATCGCCCGCCTCGCCGCACAGACCAGAGAGAACTAGATGTCTGACACCACTTCGTACCCCTATACAGTCGTCGGCGGCGGAGCGATCGGCGGCATGCTCGCCGCCGCGCTGCTCGAGAACGGCGTTCCCGTGCAGATCGTCGACGCGGACTCCGCGCACGTCGACGCCATCCGCGCCGGGGGGCTGCGTGTGGTCAGCGCCGAGGGCACCCGCACCGCCTGGGTTCCGGCCTTCGGACTCGACGACGCACCAGCCGTGTTCGGCCCCGTGCTGCTCGCCGTCAAGGGGCAGGCCACCGCGGCGGCCATGGCCTACATCGCCCCGCGCCTCGCCGACGATGGGTTCGTCGTCTCGATGCAGAACGGACTCAACGAAGACGAGATCGCGTCGTTCGTCGGAGCCGACCGCACCGTCGCCGCCTTCGTCGACCTCTTCGCCGACGTGATGGAGCCCGGCGTCGTGAAAGACGGCGGACCGGGGGCCATGTCGCTCGGCGAGCACGTCGGCCAGTTCGACAGCGCGCGCGTGCTCAAGCTGCGCGACGACCTGCACATGGCCGGCCACGCCGTCGTCACGCCCAACGTGCTCGGCTTCCTCTGGTCGAAGCTCGCATTCGGCACCATGTCGTGCGTCACGGCGCTCGTCGACGCCGACATGTACGACGCCGTCGACCGTCACCGCCCGACGATGCACGGCCTCGCTGCCGAGGTGATCGACGTCGCGAACGCCCTCGGCATCGAGCTCGAGAACTTCGACGCGTTCATCGTCGCCGACTACCAGCGCGACGCCGATCCCGTGGTCAGGGACGCGACGACCGACGGCGTAGTCGCCTGGCTCAAGTCGCAGCCCAAGCTGCGGTCCGGTGTCTGGCGCGACGTGGCCGTGCGCCATCGCCCGACCGAGGTCGTCGCCCACTTCGCTCCCGTCATCGCCCACGCGGAGCAACTCGGCATCGAGGTGCCGCTGCTGCACGAGCTGCTGCGGCTCATCGGCGAGATCGAGCGAGGCGAGATCGGCCACGACGACGCCCACCTCGTCGCTCTCGATGCGCGCGTTACCGAACCGTAAAACGGATTCAGGTTCGCGACACGTCGTTGAAACAATCGGATGGTAAACATATTACAAGCCGATTGTAAACAATAAGCAAAACTTAGAAACAGGCATTCCACGTGACAGACACCACCACCACCAGCACCCCGGTGCCTCCCGCAGAGAGCGCGCGCCTGCGCCGCATGCACATGCCCGAGCGCGCCGCGGTCATCGGAACCTCCGTGCGCGAGGCCGACCGTGCCCTCAATCTCAACGGTGGCGGTGGCGGACTGCTCGACACCACCCACTTCGACACCGTGCGCTTCCCGCCGCCCGCGTGGGCGAAAGACGTCATCAACTCTGTCATCGAAGACGGCGAGAAGGCCTACACGCCGTACCGCGGCAACCCCGAGGTGCTCGCCGCCCTCGCCGCCCCGGTCGCCGCATTCCTCGGCACCGACATCACGCCGGCGAACCTCGCGCTCACCCCCGGCACCCAGGCCGGCCTGTTCACCACCCTCTCGGCGATCATCGACGAGGGCGATCTGGTGATGCTCGCCGACCCCGAGTACGTGTTCGCCGAGCGCATGCTCGCCTTCCTCGGCGCCCGCGTCGTGCGCATCCCGTTGACCTTCCACGACTCCGAGCCCACGTTCGACCTCGACGCCGTCGAAGCCCTGCTGCCCGAGAAGCCCGTGCTGTTCATGTACTCCAACCCGAACAACCCCACCGGCGCCGTGTTCACCGAGGCGACCATCGAGCGCCTCGCCGAGCTGTCGCAGCGCGGCGGCTTCCGTGTGCTCGCCGACGAGCTGTACTCGCGCCTCGTCTACGAGGGCGTCTCGCTCACCCACATGCTCTCCATCCCGGGCATGGCCGACCGCTGCATCACTATGCTCGGCCCGTCGAAGACCGAGTCGCTCAGCGGTTACCGCCTCGGCGTTGTCGTCGGACCGCCCGATGTGATGGAGGCCGTCGAGCAGACGCTCGCTGCCACCTCGCTGCGCGCACCGGCCTATGCGCAGCACCTGCTCACCCACTGGCTCGTCGAGGACGAGGCTTTCGTGGCCGAGCGCATCGTCGACCTGGCCGCGCTGCGCGAGCTCACGCTCGATAAGCTGCGCACCGTTCCGGGTCTCACGATGACCCCGCAGGGCGGCACCGCCTACCTCTTCGTCGACACGAGCGCGCTCGGCGTCAGCGACCAGGAAATCGCCAAGGCGCTGCAGCAAGACGCCGGCGTCATCGTCTCGCCCGGCTACCAGTTCGGCCCAAGCGGCGTCGGCCACTTCCGTGTCTGCTACGCCCGCGACGAGGCGGAATGGGCGCTCGCGCTCGACCGCATGGTCGCGAGCCTCAGCGCGATCGCCGAGCGCCAAGGCGTCACCGCGTGAGCGGCGCCACCGCGGTCGTCACGGAGCAGGCTCCGGCGCCCGCCGGCCCGTACAGCCAGGCCGTCGTCGCGGGAGGATTCGCATTCCTCGCCGGTCAGACGCCGAAGCTCGTCGACGGAATCCGCATCCTCGACCGCCCCTTCGACGAGCAGGTGCGCCAGACCCTCGACAACCTCAGCGCAGTTGCGGTCGCCGCGGGCGGAACCCTCGCCGACGCGGTCAAGGTGAGCGTCTTCCTCCGCCCCGGCTGCAACGTCGCCGACTTCAACACGATCTACGAGACCTACGTGTCGCATCCGCTGCCCGCCCGTATCACCACCATCAGCGACCTGGCGACCGGCGACGTCGAAATCGACGCCGTGCTCTGGCTCGGCTGACCACAGTTTTCACCCCCAACGCACCACATCACTTCACCCAACTAGGAGCACACAGATGAAATTCAGGACTCGGTTGGCGGGCGTCGCGCTCGTCGCGACCGCAAGCCTCCTGCTCGCCGCATGCGCGCCGAGCGGATCCACGAGCGACAGCGAGAGCGAAACCCCCGTCGCGGGCGGCACGCTCACCTACGCCGTCGCGGCGCAGCCGGGCACCGGCGGACTCGACCCCATCGTGGCGTCGAACGCGGCCAGCAACGGCTACCTCTCGCAGATCTACGAAACCCTCCTCGTGAAGAACGACGACGGCGAGATCGAGCCCGGCCTGGCCGAGAGCTACGAGCAGATCGACGACCTGAACTACACCTTCACCCTGCGTGACGGTGTCGAGTTCAGCGACGGAACCCCTCTGACCATCGAGGACGTCGTCTACAGCTTCAACACCTGGCTCGCATCCACGAGCACGCGCAAGCAGTTCCTCGCCGGCATCGACACGATCACCGCCGTCGACGACAAGACCGTGAAGTTCACCTTCTCGTCGGTCAACGCGACCTTCCTCAACGCCGTCTCGAGCCGCACCACGTTCTACATCCTGAACGAGGCGTGGTACTCGGCGCTCACGCCCGACGAGCGCCAGCGCCAGGCACTCGGCACCGGCGCGTTCGCGCTCGACACCTGGACCGACAACGTGTCGCTCAGTCTGGTGAAGAACGAGAACTACTGGCAGGAAGGCCTGCCCTACCTCGACGGCATCGACTTCCAGATCGTTCCCGACGAGACCGCGCGTCTCGCGCTCACCCAGCAGGGCTCGACCGATGTCGCATCGTTCACCGACGCGGCCGTCGCCAACCAGGCAGCCGACAGCGGCTACACGGTCGGAGACGCCAGCTACACGCGCAAGATCAGCATCTACATCAACCCGACGAGCGGACCGCTCGCCGACCTGAACGTGCGCCGCGCCCTCTCCCTCTCGCTCGACCGCGAGCAGATCGTCGACCTCGCGGCCGGCGGAAGCGGAGCTGTCTCGCTCACCGTCGTCGTGGGCGACCCCGCGTCGACGAAGCCCGACGAGGACACCCCGTACTACACGCGTGACCTCGACGAGGCCAAGGCTCTGCTCGAAGAGGCCGGACAGCCGAACCCGACGATCCAGCTCTCCTACCCGAGCGACTACACCCCCGAAGACATCCCCGTCTTCGAGGTAATGAAGGAGCAGGCGGCAGAGGCCGGCATCAACATCGAGCTCGTCGCCACCCCGTGGGCCGACATCTCGCGCATCTTCACCTACGGCGAGAGCTGGACCGACATGGTCGCCATCTGGAACGTCGTGAACGTCGATCCGGCCGGCTACTTCAACCAGTTCCTGCTCGACAGCGGCCAGATGGCGTACTTCGACGGCAACCCCGACGCCGACAAGGCCCGCGCCCTCCACCAGGAGCTGCAGACCACGACCGACGCCGCGACCCGCGCAGAACTGACCGAAGAGCTCGACAACGAGGTGGCCGACAAGGTCATCAAGCTGATCCCGCTCGCCAAGGCCCAGCTCATCGAGGTCTGGGACGACACGAAGATCGGCGGCTACTCGACCGATCCGTACAGCTCGCGCTGGAAGCTCAAAGAGCTCTACCTCAAGTAACACCAAAGCAAGAAACCGTGCAGCGTGGCCGGGGGATCCGTCTCCCGGCCACGCCGCGCATCACCCGTACACCAGTCGACATCGACGCTAATTCTCAGGAGACGACCCATGGTGAGATATATCGCCAGACGCATCGGAGAAGCGGTCTTCGTGCTCTTCGTGTTGTCCGTGCTCGTCTTTCTGATGGTGCGGATCATGCCCGGAGACCCGGCAGCCGCCTTTATGGACCCGAGCAACCCCGACCCCTCGGTGCGCGCCCGCATCTACGAACAGCTCGGGCTCGACCGCCCGTGGTTCGTGCAGTACTTCAGCTGGATCGGCGGCATCTTCACCGGCGACTTCGGCCGCTCGCTCACCCAGCCCTACACGGTGGGCGAACAGCTCGCCACGCGCTTCCCGGTGAGCCTCGAGCTCGGCGTGATGGCCACCATCATCGGCGTCGCCCTCGGCATCCCGATCGGCATCGTCTCGGCCGTGCGCCGCGGCAAGCTCGCCGACAACGCCTCGCGCATCGTTACCTTCCTGCTGCTCTCGGTTCCGCCGTTCCTCATCGGAACCGTGCTGCTGCTCATCAACTCCCGAACCACCAGGTTCCGGCTGCTCGGCTTCGTGACCTTCGAGGACGACCCGGTGGGCCACTTCACGAAGCTGCTACTACCCGCCCTGCTGCTCAGCCTCGGACTGCTCGCCCTCGTCGCCCGCTACACGCGCGGCATGCTGCTCGACACGTTCAGCCAGGACTACATCCGTACCGCCCGCGCCAAGGGTGTGCTCGGCAACGGCATCGTCACCGGCCACGCGCTGCGCAACGCGATGGCGCCCGTGATGACAGTCGTCGGAGTGCAGCTCGCCTCGCTCATCGGCGGCACCGTGATCATGGAGAACGTCTTCGCCCTTCCCGGTATGGGCAGCCTGCTCATCAACGCCGTCAACACGAGCGACTACACGACCATCCAGGCGTGCGTGCTCATCATCGGCGCCCTCTACGTCGCGATCAGCCTGATCGTCGACCTCCTCTATCCGCTCGTCGACCCGAGAATCCGCGTGGTGCGCTCATGACCGTGACAGTGAAGCAGAAGGCGCCCCGCTCGGGGCGCACCAAGATCGCCAGCGAGCTCAAGCTCGGTCTCGGCATCCTCGTGTTCATCTTCGTGGCGTCCGTCGTCGCGGCGGTGTTCCCGCCGTTCTCGCCGACCGCGATCGGCGACGACTCGTTCGCGCTGCCCGGCGGCGAGCACTGGCTCGGCACCGACAACCTCGGCCGCGACACGTTCACCCGCCTCTTCATCGCGGCCGGCACGACGCTGATGATCTCCGCCGCGGCGACGCTCATCTCGGCGGTGCTCGGCACGGCGCTCGGCCTCATCGCGGGCTACCGCGGAGGAATCGCCGACTCGATCATCATGCGCGGCGCCGACGTGCTGCTCGCGATCCCCGCCATCCTGATGGCGCTCATCGTGCGCGTCATCATCGGCCCGGGCATCATCCCGCTCATCATCGCGATGGGAATCATCTACACGCCGACCTTCGCCCGCGTGATGCGCGCACCGGTGCTGGCCATGCGCGACCGCGACTTCATCATCGCGGCGCAGCTCGCCGGAACGCCCGCGCCGATCATCGCCATCAAGCACATGCTGCCCAACGCGCTCACCCCGCTGATGGTGCAGGCGGCCATCACGGCGTCGGAGGCGGTGCTGCTCGAGGCGGGCCTCAGCTACCTGGGCCAAGGCGTGCAACCGCCCAACCCGTCGGTGGGCATGATGATCAGCGAGTTCCAGAAGTACGTTCAGGACAGCCCGCTGCTCGTCATCCTCCCGGCCATCGTGATCGTCGCGATCGCGGCCGGCTGGAACCTCATCGCCGACGGCCTGCAGCGCACGTTCTCGCCGCGTCAGCGCGACACGTTCGAGTTCCTCATCCCGCGCCAGCCGCTCTGGCGCCGCATGCTGACCCCGTTCATCGGATCGGGAATTCCCGCGAAGAACAGCCTGGTCGACACGAAGAAGGGCCAGAAATGACAGTCCCCGCACTCCAGATCGAGAACCTCTCCATCGGCTACGGCGCGGCACTCGCCGTCGACGGCGTCAGCATCACCGTGCAGCCCGGCGAGATCGTCGGCGTTATCGGCGAGTCGGGCAGTGGCAAGTCGACGATCGCCATGGCCGCCCTCGGCCTGCTGCCGTCCTACGCCGAGGTGACCGCCGACCGCTTCGACATCGACGGTTCGACCACGATCGGCCTCGACGAGACGGCGTGGTCGCAGATCCGCGGCACGGACGCGTCGATGATCTTCCAGGAGCCGATGTCGGCGCTCAACCCGAGCATGACCGTCGGCGCCCAGATCGCCGAGGCCCTCACGATCCACGGCGTCACGGCCAAGGCCGACGCGCGCGAGAAGACCCTCGAGCTGCTGCGGCTCGTGCACATGCCCAGCCCCGAAGTGCGGATGCGCCAGTACCCATTCCAGCTTTCCGGCGGACAGCGCCAGCGCGTGATGATCGCCATGGCTATGGCCGCCTCGCCGAAGCTTCTCGTCGCCGACGAGCCGACGACGGCGCTCGACGTGACGGTGCAGGCGCAGATCCTCGACCTCATCGTCGAGCTGCGCAACCGGACCGCGATGGGCGTGCTGATCATCTCGCACGACCTCGGCGTGATCGGCCAGCTCTGCGACCGCGTCTTCGTGATGTATCGCGGCCGGGTCGTCGAAGCCGGAGCGACCACGCAAGTACTGACCGCTCCGCAGCATCCGTATACCGTCGCTCTTCTCGAGAGCGTGCTCGCGGGCCAGCAGGCTCCCCGCACCATGCTGCCGACCATCCGCGCCGATATCCTCGACGCCGACCCGACGGCGACCGTCGCCGACGTCATCGAGGTGCACGAGTCGCCGGTCGTCGTGGAGGCCCGTGCCGAGCCGCGCGCCGACGACGTGATCGTGCGGTTCGACTCGGTCGTCAAAGACTTCAAGTCGCACGGCAACGTGATCCGCGCCGTCGACGACGTGTCGCTCGAGATCCGCCGCGGAGAGACCTTCGGAGTGGTGGGCGAGTCGGGATCGGGCAAGTCGACGCTCTCGCGCATCGGCACGCTCATCGAACGGCCGACGTCGGGCACGATCACGTTCGACGGCGTCGACGTGACGCACGCGAGCGGTCGGGCGCTGCGCCAGTTCCGGTCGAAGATCCAGGTGGTCTTCCAAGACCCGAACGACTCGCTCGACCCGCGGTTCTCGGTGTTCCGCTCGGTGGCCGAGCCGCTGCGCACCCTCAAGCTGTCACGCGACGAGACGCACGAGCGTGTCGTCGCATCGCTCGAGAGCGTCGGCCTGTCGGGCGATACGGCCCGCCGGCTTCCGCACGAGTTCTCGGGCGGGCAGCGTCAGCGCATCGCCATCGCCCGCGCGATGGTAACGAACCCCGAGTTCGTCGTGCTCGACGAGGCGACCTCGGCGCTCGACGTGTCGGTGCAGGCGCAGATCCTCAACCTGCTGCTCGAACTGCAGCAGCGCACCGGCGTGACGTACCTGTTCATCTCGCACAACCTCGCGGTAGTGCGGCACCTCGCGCAGCGCATGGCGGTTATGCGCGGCGGCAAGATCGTCGAGGTCGGCGACTCCGAATCGGTCTTCACCGACCCGCAGGACGAATACACGCAGCGCCTGCTCGAGTCGATCCCGAAGCTGGCGGCGGTCTAGCCGCACAACAAACAGAGGGGCAAGCTTCCGACCTTCAGCGGGATGCTGAACGTCGAAAGCTTGCCCCTCGTCGTTTGGGCGCTTTAGAAGGGCCGGGCCTCCGCCGGGATCGCGCCCTGCGCTTCGAGCGCGAGTGCGAGCTTCAGCGCGAGATCGTCGGTGTCGGCGGCCGTGATGACCTGCAGACCGATCGGGGCACCGTTCGCGCCGATACCGACCGGCACGGTGACCGAGGGCGCCCCGGCGAGGTTCGCGATGCGGGTGAGCGGCGCCACGGCGGCGACGCCCTCGTAGACCTGGCCCTGCACCTTGGTCGGCGGCGGGCCCTCGGCGGGGATCTCGGTCGTCGAGAGGGTCGGCGCGATCACGACGTCGACGTGGTCGAACCACTCCGCGATCTCGCGGCGCAGCTGGCGGCGGCGTTGCTGGAAGCGGCCGTACTCCTGCATCGTGATCGCGCCGGTCTTGGCGAGCCGGTTGGTGAAGTAGTCGGAGAAGATCGCCGAGTTGGCCTCGGTGTCGCCGAACTCGAAGAGCGACCACGGGTCGGCCGAGCCCGCACCGACGAAGATCTCGTTGGCGCCGGCGTCGAGCTGCACCACGTCGTCGAGCTCGACGAGACCTTGGTCGGCGACCAGGCGGTCGACCGCGGTGCGGCAGGCGGCGGCGACCTCGTCGGTCGCGCCCGCGTTGTCGAGGTAGGGCACGTAGGTGACACGCAGGCCGCGCAGGTCGACGGCGGGAAGCGCGGGCTCGAGCTTGCGCTGCGGCACGGCGGCCGAGAACTGGTCGCCCGCGATCGGTCCCGACATGATGTCGACGAGTCGAACGGTGTCGAGCACGTCCCAGGTGAGCACGCCGACGGTCGACGTCTGCGAGAGGGCGCGGTCGCGTTCGGGCACGACGCCGAAGGTCGTCTTGTAGCCGATAAGGCCGGTGATGGATGCGGGAATGCGGATGGACCCGCCACCGTCAGACCCCGTCGCGAAGGGCACCATGCCGCTCGCGACGGCAGCGGCCGAACCGCCGCTCGAACCGCCGGGCGTCAGCGCGGGGTTCCACGGGTTGCGGGTAGTGCCCGTCGCGTCGCTCTCGGTGAGCAGGCCGCTCGCGAACTCGGGTGTCGCGGTCTTGCCGATCGGGATGGCGCCGGCGGCGCGCAGCCGCGCGACGTAGGGTTCGTCGCGAACGGCAGCCGTGGCATCCGCGTGCAGCAGGCTGCCGTATTTCGTCGGCATCCCGGCGCAGTCCTGCGTGTCTTTGACCGCGAACGGCACGCCCGCGAGCGGGCCCACCTCCTCGCCGCGCGCGATGGCGGCGTCGACGGCCTCGGCGGCGCCGAGGGCCGCGTCCCAGTCGAGGTAGACGAACGCCACGAGCTCGTCGTTGCGGGCCTCGACTCGGCGTCGGCTCACGGCGAGCAGATCGACCGCGCTGATGCGGCCGGCGCGGATGTCGGCGGCGAGGGCGAAGGCGGAGGTGCGTTGGATCAGGTCGTCGGCGAGTGCCACGGTGCTCATTTCGAAGTTCGGAGGTCGAGGGGGATCAGTAGCCGGCGCTGTGCTCGTAGACGCGCGTGAGCGACGCCCCGTCGAGGTAACGGCGCAGGTTGTCGACGAAGATGTCGGTGATCAGGCCGTTCTCGGCGTCGACGGTGGAAGCGGAGTGCGGGGAGACGATCACGTTGTCGAGCTCCCAGAAGGCGGAGTCGGCCGGGAGCGGCTCGGTGGCGAACACGTCGAGCGCGGCACCGCCGAGCCGGCCGGTCTGCAGCGCCTCGAGCATCGCGGGTTCGTCGATCACGCCGCCGCGGGCGATGTTGACGAGGATGGCGCCCTTCGGCAGCAGGTTGATGCGCTCGCGGGTGATCATGTCGCGGGTCTCGTCGGTCAGCGGCATGCACAGCACGATCGCGTCGACGGTGGGCAGCAGCGCGTCCATGTCGGAGACGCTCGCCAGGGTGCCCGCCTCGGGCAGGTCGTAGCTGCGTCCGTCGCGGCCGACCGCCACGGTGTCGACGCCGAGCGCCGCGAGGCTGCGCACGGTGCGCTTGCCGACGTGGCCGAGACCGACGACCATCACGCGCTTGCCCGCGAGCTGGCGCGTCGTGTAGCGCTGCCAGTGGTGTTTCGCTTTGGTGGCGGCGAGCAGGGGAAGCTCTTTGATGAAATAGAAGAGGCCGGTGATGGCAAACTCGGCGAGCGGGATCTCGTGCACGCCCGACGCGGTCGTGAACTCGATGTCGGTCGACCCGAGGCCGGTCTTGGTGATGAACTGTCCGATACCCGAGCTGGTGCCCTGCACCCACTTGAGGTTCGGGGCGTTCTCGGCCAGCTTGGCCGGCTCGAACCAGTCGAAGTCGAAGGCGACGTCGGCCTCGGCCAGCATGCCGCGCCAGCGCTCCTCCGCTTCGGCGTCGAGCACGGGGTGCTTGCCCTTGTGGTCTGCGACGTACTGCGACGCCGGGATGAGCGAGGGGTCGTAAAGCACGCGCACCCGGGGGTCGACGGCGGCGATGCGCTGCACGTGCTCGGGTTCGAGCGGGGACGCGATGAGGACGTTGACGGTGTCTTGCGAAGTCACGGTGGTTCCTTGGGGTCTAGCGGGCGACGGAGGTGCGGAGCTCGCCGCCCGACATCACCATCCGGATGGTGCGCAGGGCGCGCAGGTCGGTGAGCGGGTCGCCGTCGACCGCGATGAGATCGGCGGCGAGGCCGGCACGTACGGTGCCGATCTCGTTGCCGAGGTTGTACAGGGCCGCCGTGCGGCTGGTCGTCGCGACGATGGTCTCCATCGCCGTCGGCCCGCACTCGGAGATGAGCGCCATCTCTTCGGAGATGCCGTCGAACGGGGTGCGGTGCCAGCCGGCGTCGGTTCCGGTGACGAAGTTCACGCCGGCAGCGTAGAGGCGTCGGAACTGCTCCATGCCGTTGTCGAAGCGGCGCTGCCAGGCCGCGATCTGGTCGGGGGAGCCGTCGCTGGCGACGAGGTGGTCCATGATGAACTTGCGCACGGAGACCGTGGGGCTCATGTAGATCCCCGACTCGGCCATTCGGTCGGCCATCGCCTCGTCGAACTCGCTGCCGCCGTGGCCGTCGCGAGCGAAGCCGGCGTGCTCGATCTGGTCGGCACCGGCGGTGATGGCCATGCCGATCGCGAGCGAACTGAGGCAGTGCACGGTCACCTTGCGCTCGCGCGAGTGTGCCTCGTCGACGATCGCGTTCAGCTCTTCCTGCGTGTAGGCGGGCAACCACGGCCGGGTGTTGGGCGTGCCGCCGCCCGTGCCCATCACCTTGATCCAGTCGGCGCCGGCCTTCACCAGTTCGCGCACGCGTCGGCGCACACCGTCGACGCCGTCCGCTTCGCCGCCGAAGAACCAGCAGTGGCCGCCGGTGATGGTGACGGGTGGGCCGCAGAGCAGCAGGCGGGGCGCTGTCGTCCAGGCGCGCTCGACCGCGCGGCGCAGCTCGAACGCGGTGTCGCGGTACGAGCCGGTGTCGCGCACGGTCGTGATGCCGCCGGCGAGGGCGATGCCCGCCGCGGTGGCGGACGCCGCGACGAGCGCGCCCGCCGGCTCGAGTACTGCCTGCTCGGCCGGCGTCGCGTCGGCGGCGAGGTTGAGGTGCACGTGCGAGTCGATGAGGCCGGGGAGCACGGTGCGGTCGCGCTGGTCGATGACGGATGCACCGGACTCGAGCATCGCGCGCGCCGCGTCGCCCGTGAGCACGCTCTCGATGCGGGAGCCGCGCACGACGATGGTCGCGTCGACGAGCGGGGCGTCGCCCGAGCCGTCGATGAGGCGGCCCGCGCGGATCAGGGTGAGGCCGGCTGTCGCGGCCGGCGTCGCGTGGCTCATTCGGCCAGAGCGGGGGCTGCGGTCTCGTCGTCGAGAGTGGGGAAGTTCACGCGGTCTGCGATCGGGTAGGTGAGCACGAGACGCTCGTAGGCACCGGATGCGTGGGCCTGGATCTCGGCGACGGCGTTCTTCACGTCGCCGGCGCGGATGTAGTCGAGCAACTGGGTATGTTCGGCGACGGCGATCGTCAGGTAGTCGCGGTTCGCGGCGGCGCGGGTGAGCAGGAAGAGCATCATCTGCGAGCGGATGGTGTTCCACGCGTTCAGGAGCCGCAGGTGCTTGGCGGCCTGGTAGATGCCGTCGTGGAACTCGATGTCGAGCTGGGTGAGCCGGTGCTCGTCGTCGGCGGCGACGGCCTGCTCCATGTCGCGGATGACCCGTTCGAGCAGGGCGATGTCTTCGGGTGTGGCGTGCGTCGCCGCGCGCTCGATCGCGAACGATTCCAGCGTGGTGCGCAACGTGGTCAGCTCGAGCAGGTCGTTGACGGAGAGTTTGACGACGGATGCACCGCGGTGCAGCTCGGTCGACACCAGCCCCTCCTGGCGCAGCAGCACGAGCGCTTCCCGAACGGGCCCTCGGCTCACGTCGAGCTGGTGTGCAATCTCGGCCTCGCCGAGACGGTCGCCCACCTTGAAGACGCCGTCGAAGATGGCCTGACGGATGCTCTCGACGACTTCGTCTGCCAGTCCGGCGCGCTTGGCGGGTCGGAATCCGGGGATTACATTCGACACGTTTCCTCCGCTGAGTTTTTTGTTAACAGTTTGCAACTTAGCAGTCGAAAGGTGTGGCCGTCCATTCCGGCGCGCCCGAAACGGGCGCGCCGGAAGCGCGGAGGCGCCTAGAAGCGCGGGAAGCGCCTAGCTCGGCTGGATCGGGATGGGCGCCGTGTCGGGCAGCGAGGTGAGCTCGCGGCCGCGCAGGTCGGGGTGCCAGCCGCGCAGCAGCAGCGGCACGAGGAATCCGAAGAACGCGAAACCGGCCGCGATGGTGAAGCCGCCCACGGGGCCGTTGGTGTCGATGAGGAAGCCCGCGATGGCCGAACCGATCGCGGCGCCGATGAGCTGCCCGGTGCCCACCCAGCCGTAGGCCTCGGCGGTGTCGCTGAACTTGACGGTGGCCGACACGATCGCGAACATCACCGCGAGCGCCGGCGCGATGCCAATGCCGGCGATGAGCAACGCGATCGCGAGCCACCAGAACTGCAGGCTCGCGAGGGCGAGCGACATTCCGACGAAGACGGCGAACATGCGCCGGGTCATGGCCCAGGGGCCGACGGGAAGGTGGCCGAGCGAGAGGCCGCCGACGAGCGAGCCGAGCGCGAAGATCGCGAGGATGATGCCCGACTCCGCGCCGTGGTCGCCGAAGGTGGCGACGACGCTGGCCTCGACCGCCGAGCAGGCGCCGATGAGCAAAAAGCCGGTGATGGTGGAGAGCAGCACGGCCGGTTTCTTCAGCACGACGCCGAACCGGCGCTTGCTGCGCGGGATGCGCACGCGCCCGACCTCGGGAGAGAGGATGAACCAGAGCCCGCCGCCGATCAGCAGCACCCCGGCGAGCACGATCGCGGTGGTCGTGGAGATCTGCACGGCCACGAAGGTCGTGATGACGGGCCCGGCGACCCAGATGATCTCCTGGGCCGAGGCGTCGAGCGAGAAGAGCGGCGTGAGCTGCTTCGAGTTGACCATCTTCGGGTAGATGGTGCGCACGGCGGGCTGGATCGGCGGGGTCGAGAGCCCGCCGATCAGGGCGATGATCATGTAGCCCCACACCGGCAGCACGAGGAACGCCATGCTCGCGATCGAGCAGGCGCAGACGATCATGGTGAGCACGAGAACCTTGCGCATGCTCCAGACGCCCATCCAGCGGCTCGTCAGCGGGCCGGCGACGGCCTGGCCGACACTCGCGGCGGCGAGCACGAGCCCGGCGGCGCCGTAGGAGTCGAGGATGCGCTCGACGTGCAGCAGGTAGGCGAGCGAGAGCATTCCCGACGGGAACCGGGCGGTCAACTGCGCAGCGATGATCCGGGCGACCCCCGGCGTTTTCAACAGACTTGCGTAGCTACTCACTTCCCCAGTCTAGGGAGTAGCCGTGTCATCCGGCCCGCTTGGGGGCTTGCAAAAGACGGTGTCGGATGCTGCGGCTAGCCTGTGGACAAGTCGGCGAAGTTATCCACACCTGTGGATGACACGCCCACTACATGTAGGGATCGCTTTCTGTCGGAACCCCGATATATAGTGGTGGAACACCCGGACGGCGAACCTGAAATCGCTGTCTTTCTGGGCTTTTTGAGGGAGCATTCGTGGGAATCACAGTAGTAAAGCGCAACGGTGAGCGGGAGCCGTACGACGCCAACAAAATCAACCTTGCCATCGAGCACGCCACCTACGGCCTCGACGACAACATCACCTGGGTCACGCAGATCGCGTCGGAACTCGAGCTCACGCTCTTCGACGGCATCACCACCCAGCAGCTCGACGAAGCCGTCATCCAGGTTGCCCTGCAGAACGTGAAAGACGACCCGGCGTTCGACGTCGTGGCCGCGCGCCTCCTGCTCAAGACCATCTACAAGCGCGTGCTCGGCGACTACTCCGGCGCCGACGAGCTCAAGTCGCTGCACGCCAGCCACTTCGAGGCCAACGTGCGCCGCGGCGTCGAAGAGGGCCTGCTCGACACGCGCCTCGTCGAACTCTTCGACTTCTCCGTTCTCTCCGCCGCACTCGAGCCCGCCCACGACGAGCTGCTCAAGTACATCGGCGTCGTCACGCTGAACAACCGCTACGGCATCAAGGGCCGCAACGGCGACGCGCTCGAGGTTCCCCAGTACTTCTGGATGCGCATCGCGATGGGCCTCTCGCTCAACGAGCAGAACCCCACCGAGCACGCCATCGCCTTCTACGAGAAGATGTCGAAGCTCGAGTACCTCGCGGCCGGCTCGACCCTGGTCAACGCGGGCACCGTCTACCCCCAGCTCGCGAACTGCTTCGTTATGGAGATGCAGGACGACATGGAGCACATCGCGAAGACCACGCGCGACGTCATGTGGCTCACGAAGGGCACCGGCGGCATCGGCCTTTCGGTGACTAAGCTGCGCGCCCAGGGCTCGCCCATCCGCTCGAACAACACCACGTCGACTGGCCCGATCCCGTTTATGCACACGATCGACTCCATCCTGCGGGCGGTGAGCCGAGGCGGTAAGAAGTTCGGCGCCCTCGCGTTCTACATGGAGAACTGGCACCTCGACTTCCCCGAGTTCCTCGACCTTCGCCAGAACTCGGGCGACCCGTACCGCCGCACCCGCACCGCAAACACCGCGGTCTGGATCAGCGACGAGTTCATGAAGCGCGTGCAGAACGACGACTTCTGGTACCTCTTCGACCCGCTGGAGGTCGCCGACCTCAACGAGCTCTACGGCCAGGAATTCTCGACCCGCTACAACGAGTACGTCGCCAAGGCCGAGGCCGGCGAGATGCGCATGTTCAAGAAGATGGGCGCCCGCGAGCAGTTCAAGGCGATCTTGCTGTCGCTGCAGAGCACCGCTCACCCGTGGCTCACCTGGAAAGACACGATCAACAACCGTGCGCTCAACAACAACACGGGAACGATCCACCTTTCCAACCTCTGCACCGAGATCACGCTGCCGCAGGACGAAGACAACGTCTCCGTCTGCAACCTCGCGTCGATCAACCTGTCGCGTCACCTCGACGACGCGTCGAAGCTCGACTTCTCCAAGATCGAGGAAAGCGCCCGCCTCGCGGTTCGCCAGCTCGACAACCTGATCGACATCACGCGTTCCAGCGTGAAGGAGGCGGACTTCTCCAACGAGCAGAACCGCGCCGTCGGCCTGGGTGTCATGGGCTTCACCGACATCATCGAGCGCATGGGCATCAGCTACGAGAGCGAAGAGGCCTACGACCTGATCGACGAGATCATGGAGCACGTCTCCTACGCTGCGATCGACGAGAGCGCCAACCTCGCTCAGGAGCGCGGCGCCTACAAGAACTTCGCCGGTTCGCGTTGGGCCCAGGGACTCGTTCCGATCGACACGATCGCCCTCACCGAGGCCGACCGCGGCCAGGAGATCAAGGTCAACCGCAAGACCCGCCTCGACTGGGACGCCCTGCGTCTCAAGGTCAAGGGTGGAATGCGCAACGCGACGCTCATGGCGATCGCGCCCACCGCATCCATCGGTCTTGTCGCCGGCACCACGCCCGGATTCGACCCGCAGTTCTCGCAGATCTTCAGCCGCGCCACCTCGAACGGCAAGTTCCTCGAGGTCAACCGCAACCTGGTCACCACCCTGCAGGGCCTCGGACTCTGGGAGTCGACCAAGGAGACCATCCTGCGCAGCCAGGGCGACATCCAGAACATCGAGTCGATCCCCGACTCGGTCAAGGCCACCTACAAGACGAGCTTCCAGCTCTCGCCCTACTCGTTCCTCGAGGTCGCGGCGCGTGCGCAGAAGTGGATCGACCAGGCGATCAGCCGCAACATGTACCTCGAGACGCGCGACATCGGCGACATGATGGACATCTACATGGGCGCTTGGGAGCGCGGCGTGAAGACGACGTACTACCTGCACATGAAGCCCCGTCACACCGCCGAGCAGTCGACGGTCAAGGTCAACAAGAGCGAAGAGATCGGCGACGGAGCCAAGAAAGGCTTCGGAGCCCCCAAGGCAACAGTCGCTGCTGGAACAAGCGGTGCTTCGGATGCCGCGGCTCCCGCCGCGCCCCGCAAGGGCTTCGGCTTCGGAGGTGCGAAGTAATGGGACCCGACGACTACTACGTGCCCGTAGACCCGATGGACGAACTGCAGTGCGACAGCTGCCAGTAGCAGCCCGCTGAACGTGATTTAGAAAGAAGCACAGTATGGGAATCCTCGGAACCGGCCTGCAAGACGGCCTCCTCCTCAAACCGATCAAGTACCAGTGGGCGATGGACCTGTACGACCAGGCCGTCGCGAACACCTGGTTCCCCAACGAGATCCAGCTCGGCGAAGACATCGCCGACTTCAAGAAGATGAGCGAAGAAGAGCGTCACGCGGTGACGTTCCTCATGAGCTACTTCAACCCGAACGAGCTGCTCGTCAACAAGGCCCTGGCCTTCGGCGTGTACCCGTACGTCTCCGCCGCGGAGTGCAGCATCTACCTCGCGAAGCAGATGTGGGAAGAAGCCAACCACTGCATGAGCTTCGAGTACGTGCTCGAGACCTTCCCGATCGACCGGGAGGCCGCGTACAACTCGCACGTCGACATCCCGTCGATGGCGCGCAAGGAAGAGTTCGAGATGAAGTACATCCGTCGCATGACGGAGCAGACTCTCGACATCTCCACCGTCGAGGGCAAGCAGGACTTCGTGCGCAACCTCGTGGCGTACAACGTCATCCTCGAGGGCGTCTGGTTTTACTCGGGCTTTATGGTCGCCCTGTCGTTCCGCCAGCGCAACCTGCTGCGCAACTTCGGTTCGCTCATGGACTGGGTCGTGCGTGACGAGAGCCTGCACCTCAAGTTCGGCATCAACCTCATCCTGACCGTGCTCGAGGAGAACCCCGAGGTCGGCACCGAGGAGTTCGCCAACGAGATCAAGCAGATGATCCTCGACGCCGTGGAGATGGAGGAGGAGTACAACCGCGACCTGCTCCCCAACGGAATCCTCGGCCTCAACGCCACGTACATTAACCAGTACGTGAAGTACCTCGCCGACCGCCGCCTGGAGGAGCTCGGTTTCGACGCGCACTACAACGTGTCGAACCCCGCCAAGTGGATGGCCGCCGCGAACGACACCCTGCAGCTGGTCAACTTCTTCGAGTCGACGAACACGTCGTACGAGTCGAACGCCTCGGCGACCGCGAAGGCGCCGTCGAACGCGTAAGCAGCAGTACAGAAACGCCGGTCGAGGATCTCCTCGACCGGCGTTTCGTCGTTAACAGACGCGACGGCAGGATTCGAACCTGCGACTGACGGGTTATGAGTCCGTTCCCTTTGACCACTTGGGCACGCCGCGATGTGATTCCACGATAGGCACCGCGAACCGTCCGCAGCGGAATGTGACGGTTGCCTACGCTAAATGACGCCGGAAACGCGATTAGCTCAGGTAGTTGCCTCGCTGCACCCGGCGCTGTACCGTGCGAGGGAAGACCCCGGTCAATGTGGACAGGAGATTTACGATGGATACGACGTATCAAACGCTGTCCGTAGCGGCCATTCTCAAGGAGTCGGCGGAGCGCACACCCGATCGGATCGCCATCGCCGTCGGCGACGACGAGATCAGCTACGCCCGGCTGTGGGACGAGACCCGCGCCTACGCGGGCGCTCTGCGCAGCAGGGGAGTCAAGCCCGGCGACGCGGTCGGCGTGCTCATCCCCAACGTCGCCGACTTTCCCCGGGTGTACTACGCGGTGCTCAGCCTCGGGGCGATCGTCGTTCCGGTGCACGCCCTGCTCAAGGCCGACGAGATCGAGTACGTGCTGCGCGACTCCGGCGCCACGCTGCTGATCTGTGCCGCGCCGCTGCTCGGCGAGGGCGAGTGGGGCGGAGCGCTCGCCGGTGTGCCCGTGTTCTCGGTGCTGGCTCCCGGACCGATCGAAGGCGTGCCGCAGCTCGAAGTTCTCGCGGCGGCCGTCGAGCCGATCGACACCTACGTGCCCCGCAACCCGTCCGACACCGCGACGATCCTGTACACCAGCGGCACCACGGGCAAGCCGAAGGGCGCTCTCGGTTCGCATCTCGCCCTCATCGAGCAGACCAGCACGCTGCTGCTCAACACCTTCGACCTCACGGTCGAGGACACGGTGCTCGGCTGCCTTCCGCTCTTCCACACGTTCGGCCAGACCTGCGCGCTCAACACCGCGCTGCGCGCCGGGGCGAAGATCGTGCTGCTGCCCAAGTTCAGCGGGGAGGCCGCGCTGCGCGCCCTGGTCGACGGCGAGTGCACCCTGATGATGGGGGTGCCGACGATGTACATCGCCCTGCTCGAAGCGGCGAAGAACACCGACGACCGCCCGAAACTGAGGTACGCGATCTCGGGAGGCGCATCCTTGCCGGTCGCGGTCATCGACAAATTCAGGGACGTGTTCGACGCCGAGATCTACGAGGGCTACGGGCTCACCGAGACCTCGCCCGTCGCCAGCTTCAACCACGTGGGCCGCGAGCCGCGCGCCGGCAGCGTGGGCCAGGCGATCTGGGGCGTCGACGTGGAGATCGCGAAGAGCGATGTCGACGACGCCGTCGAGCTGCTGCCGCGCGGCGAGCTCGGCGAGATCGTGATCCGCGGGCACAACCTGATGTCCGGCTACCTCAACCTGCCCGAGGAGTCGGCCCGCGCCGTCGTCGACGGCTGGTTCCGCACGGGAGACCTCGGCACCAAAGACAGCGACGGCTACATCTGGATCGTCGACCGCAAAAAAGACATGGTCGTGCGCAACGGCTACAACGTGTACCCCCGCGAGGTGGAGGACGTGCTGACGAGACATCCCGACGTCTCGAGCGTCGCCGTGTTCGGCGTCGCCCACGAGACCCACGGCCAGGAGGTGATGGCCTGCGTCGTGCTGTCGCCCGACAGCGAGGTCGGGTCGGATGCGCTGCTCGAGTTCGCGAAAGAGAAGCTCGCCGCCTACAAGTACCCACGTCGCATCGAGATCGTCGAGAGTCTGCCGCTCGGCCCGAGCGGCAAGGTGCTCAAGCGCGAACTCGTGCTGCAGTACGAAGGCGAGACGGCGGCGGAACCGGAAAGCGAAGCGGACGGCGCCCCGGAAGAGCAGACCGAGAACGAAACCACGACCGAAAATGCGGAACGCGAGGACACCGACGCGCGAATGTGACGAACCGCGTCGCCCGCCGTCACAGTGGGCAATACGAGTTTGCGCGGCTCGGCAGTCGTTCTAGTCTCGTCGGATGACCATTATCGGAGATACCGCAGGGGTGCGCCCGGCTTACAAAGCCGGCATCCTTTCCTCCGTGACCGACCTGATCGGCAACACCCCGATCGTCGAGTTGCACAATCTCACCACTGGTCTGAACTGTCGCGTGCTGGTCAAGCTCGAGAGCCGCAATCCCGGCGGATCGTCGAAAGACCGCATCGCGCTCAACCTCATCCGCACGGCCGAGGCCGACGGCTCCCTGCTCCCCGGCGCGACCATCGTCGAGTCGAGCTCGGGCAACACCGGAATCGGCCTCGCCCTCGTGGGGCGGCTGACGGGTCATCCGGTCATCATCATCCACAGCGCGTTCATCTCCGATGAGAAGCGCGCCCTGCTCACCGCCTACGGCGCCGAGCTGGTCGAGGCCGACTGGGAGGCCGGCCCCGAGAACCCCCAGAACGCGCGGGCCATCGCCGACCGCATCGCGGCCGAGATCCCGAACGCCTGGCGCTCGGCCCAGTACGTGAACGAGGCGAACCCGCATGCGCACTTCCAGACCACGGGCCCCGAGATCTGGGACCAGACCGACGGCACCGTCACCCACTTCGTCGCCGGCATCGGCACGGGCGGCACGGTCACCGGCACGGGACGCTTCCTCAAGCAGGTGAGCGAGGGCAACGTGCGCGTGATCGGCGCCAACCCCGTCGGCTCCACCTACGGCGGCGAGCCGGCCAGCACGATCATCGTCGACGGCGTCGGCACCCGCTGGCCCGAGTCGAACTGGCCGTCGATCTTCGACAAGAGCGTGACCGACGAGATCCTCACGATCCCCGACGCCGTTGTCTACGACACCGTGCGCCGACTGGCCGTGGAGGAGTCGCTGCTGCTCGGCCCGTCGTCGGGACTCGCGGTCGCCGCGGCGCTGCAGGTAGCGGCCACCGCGCACGAGGGAAGCGTGATCGTGGTGATCGCGCCCGACGGCGGCGGCAACTACCTGAGCAAGGCGTACAACAACAACTGGCTGGAGACCGCGGGCGTCAACGCCGACGGCTTCGCCGACGGATCGGGCGACTAATGGCACTGCAGCATTTCGGATGGTTCTTGGGTGCGGGCTTCGGCGTGCAGGGGTGGAACGACCCGACCTACGGCATCGGCTACGACTGGAAGCAGCCGCCCGTCTATCAGGACGCGGCGCGCGTGTTCGAGGCGGCCGGTCTCGACCTGTTCATCATCGAGGACGGCGTGACCGTTCCGGACACCTACGGCGGAACCGCCGAGGTGAACCTGCGCGACGCGCGCTTCGTGCCCAAGCACGACCCGCTGCCGCTCGTTCCCTACCTGCTCTCGGCCACCGAGCGCCTCGGCATCGTGCCGACGCTCAGCGCCAGCTTCTACGAGCCGTTCACCGCTGCCCGGCTGCTCGCCACGCTGCAGCACTTCGCCGGCGGCCGGCTCGGCTTCAACGTCGTCACGAGCGGCAGCGACATCGCCGCCCAGAACTACGGCCTCGACAAGCAGATCGACCACGATCTGCGCTACGACCGCGCCCAGGAGTGGGTCGACGTCGTGCGCAAGCTCTGGCGTTCGTGGGAGCCCGACGCGATTCTCGAGGACACCGCCAACGGGGTGTTCGCCGACTTCGAGAAGGTGCACACGATCGACCACAAGGGCGAGTTCTTCCAGGTGCGCGGGCCGCTGAACACGGCGCCGCTCGCCTCCGAACCCGTGATGGTGCAGGCGGGCGCTTCGGGCCGCGGCCAGGAGTTCGCGGGGCAGAACTCCGACGTCATCCTCCAGCTGTCGTCGACACCCGAGCGGATGAAGGCGTACCGCCAGTCGATCCGCGACGTGGCCGCGGCGGCCGGACGCAACCCCGACGACCTCAAGGTGCTCTTCGTGGTCAACCCGATCGTGACCGCCAACGACGAGGAGAGCGCCGCCGTGCGCGGCCGCCGCGCCGAACTCACACAGGCCGCGATCGACGAGGCGCTGCAGGGCGTCTCCTACCTCTCGGGCGTGGACTTCAAGAGGTTCGACCTCGACGCCCCGCTGCCCGAACTCAGCACGAATAGCAACCAGGGCACGCTCGACAACTTCGTGAAATCGGCCCCCGCGGGTTCGACCCTGCGCGAGATCCTGCAGACGCGCGCCAACAAAGACGGCCTCGCCGTGATCGGAACCGCCGACCAGATCGCCGACCACCTCGGCGAGCTCGCCGACGAGGTCGGCGGCGACGGCTTCCTCTTCACCGGCCAGGTGCACCCGGCGCACGTGCACCGCACGCTCGACCCGCTGGTTCCCGCCCTGCGCCGTCGCGGTCTGCTTCGCGACGAGCTCGGCGACGGAGGGCTGCGCGCCAACCTGACAGACTTCTAAAGTGCCCATACTCTCCAGACAGGCGATAAGCATCGCGGATGTCGTCGCCATCGCCCGCGCAAACGAACGGGTCGGA
>Ga0247730_1000453_pt1 | contig 30508 bp, 30 predicted proteins | sample UWRJL073202C2_FD_180959 | JGI IMG/M metagenome (GOLD analysis project Ga0247730, IMG submission 180959) | Plant litter microbial communities from Arlington Agricultural Research Station in Wisconsin, United States - UWRJ-L073-202C-2 | ecosystem: Environmental > Terrestrial > Plant litter >... | reverse complement strand
CGCTGGGCGCACCTTCCGCGACGATCGAGCCCTTCTTCATCGCGATGATGTGGTCGGCGTACCGGCAGGCGAGGTTGAGGTCGTGCAGCACGATGACGATCGTCTTGCCCGACTCACGGTTCAGGTCTGTCAGCAGGTCGAGCAGCTCGACCTGGTGGTTGATGTCGAGGAACGTCGTCGGCTCGTCGAGCAGCAGCAGGTCGGTGTCCTGCGCGAGCGCCATCGCGACCCACACGCGCTGGCGCTGACCGCCCGACAGCTCGGCGATGTTGCGGTGCTCGAGGTCCGTCGTGCCGGTGGCCTCCAGCGCCGCTGCCACCGCGCGGTCGTCCTCGTCGTTCCACCGACGGAACCAGCCCTGGTGCGGATAGCGTCCTCGACCCACGAGGTCGCCGACGGAGATGCCGTCGGGCGCGACCGGCGACTGCGGGAGCAGTCCCAGCACCTTGGCGACGTCGATGCTCTTCATGTCCTGCACGGACGTGCCGTCGAGCACGACCTGGCCGCCGCGCGGGCTCAGCAGACGGGCCAGGCCGCGCAGCAGCGTGGACTTGCCGCACGCGTTGGCGCCCACGATGACCGTGATGCGGCCGTCGGGGACCTGGACGTCCAGGTCCGTGACGATGTCGGTGTCGGCGTAGCCGAGCGTGAGGTTCTCGGCGCGCAGGTCGTGTGAGGTCATCCGCCGCGTCCTTCCCGGTTGACGGTGGCGAGGAGCCAGATGAGGTAGGGGGCGCCGATGATGCCGGTGACGACGCCGGTCGGCAGCGGGACGGGCAGCAGCTGCTGGGCGACGAGATCGGCGCCGAGGACGATGATCGCGCCGACGAGACCGGCGGCCAGGACGCCCCCACTGGGGCCGGTCAGGCGCTGGGCGATCGGCCCGGCGATCAGCGCGACGAACATGATGGGTCCGGCGACGGCCACTGACAGCCCGATCAGCACGATCGACAGCCCGATCAGCACGAGCCGGTTCAGCTCGACCCGCGAGCCCAGCGCCTTCGCGGTGTCGTCGCCGAGCTCGAGCGTGCGCAACGGCCGCTCCAGCACCAGCGCGACCGGGACGAGCACCACCAGCGCGCCGATCAGCGTGCGCAGCTCCCCGGCACCGGCCTGGCCGATCGTGCCGACCAGCCAGGTCATCGCCTCGCGCGCCTCGTAGAGCTCCGCGCGCGAGATGATGTAGCCGACGACCGAGAGCATGAACTCCGAGACCGCGATGCCGATCAGGATGAACCGGTAGCCCGAGAGGCCGCCCCGCCACGCGAGCAGGTAGATCAGGACCGCCGTGAGCAGCGCGCCGACCAGGGCGGAGCCGGAGATGACGGCGCTGCTGGCGTTGAAGATCACGATCGAGGTGACCGCCAGCAGGCTGGCGCCCGACGACACTCCCACGAAGTCGGGCGACGCGAGCGGGTTGCCGAGCAGCTTCTGGAAGACCAGGCCCGAGATGCCGAGGGCCACGCCGACCGCGAGCCCACCGGCCGCCGTCGGCAGGCGCAGGTCGCGGACGATGAACGCGTTGGTGGGGTCGTCGCTCAGGCCCAGGACCGAGCCGACGACGTCGATCGGCGAGACGTAGTAGCTGCCGACCATCATGGTCAGCACGAACAGGCACAGCGCGATGACCGCGAGCACGACCGTGACGGTCGTGGAGCGCCGTCGGCGGTGCGCCCGTCCCGAGCGGACGAGGGGGACGTCGAGCGTCGTGGCCACCTGGATCAGAGCTCCGCGAGATTGCGGTAGCGGACGAGGGCGATGAACGCCGGGGCCCCGACGACACCGAGGACGACCCCGACCTGCAGCTCGCCCGGCGACACGACGACCCGACCGATGATGTCGGCCACGAGCAGCACGATGGGGGTCAGCAGCAGCGAGTACGACAGGATCCAGCGGTAGTCGGGACCGCAGATCATCCGGGCCAGGTGGGGCACGATCAGGCCGACGAAGACGATGGGTCCGCAGGCCGACGTCGCCGCGCCGCACAGGATCGCGACCGTCACGAACATCATGACGCGGGTCAGGCGCACGCGTTGCCCCAGCGCCAGGGCGAGGTCCTCGCCGAGGGCCAGCCCGTTGAGGGCGCGGCCGGTGCCGAGCGCGAGGACGATGCCGATGACCAGGAAGGGCAGGGTCTGCCAGAACACCGGGAAGTATCGCCCGGCCAACGAGCCGACCTGCCAGAAGCGCAGCTCGTTGAGGGCCGACACGTTCGTCATCACGATCGCACTGGTGACCGACGACAGGATCGCGGTGACCGCGGCACCTGCGAGGGCCAGCTTGACGGGCGTCGCTCCCTCGCGCCCGAACGAGGCGATGCCGTAGACCGTGACGGTCGCGACGCCCGCACCGGCGAACGCGAACCACACGTACGTGCTGGTCGACTGGGTGCCGAGCACCATGATGGCGAACACGATCGCCGTGGCGGCGCCGGTGTTGATGCCCATGATGCCGGGATCGGCCAGCGGGTTGCGCGTGACGCCCTGCAGGATCGCGCCGCTGAGGCCGAGTGCCGCGCCCGCGAAGATGCCGATCAGCGTGCGCGGGACGCGCAGCTCCCGGATGACGGTCTCGGCGGCGTTGGTCGGCTCGTAGTCGGTGAACGCCTTCCAGATCGTCGGGAGGCCCACGCCGCGTGCACCCATCGTGATGCTGAAGAAGCACACGACCGCGAGGACGCCGATCAGCACCACGAAGCCGGCGGCCAGCGTCGCTCGCGAGCGGCGTCGAGGTCGCTGCTCGACCGGGGCGGCGGCCCGGACGGTGACGCTCATGTCAGGTCGGGGTCGATCGTCTCGAAGCGGTCGCTCAGCTGGTCGAGCTGTTCGGCGTAGTCGGCGTACGTGTGGATCCAGTACGCGGGCCACGGCACGACGGCCCCGGCCTCGACCGCCTTGATGTTCTTCCAGGTCGGCTGTCCCTGGGCGACCTGGAGGCTGTTGGCCGCGTCGCGGTCGTCCATCAGGATGACGTCGGGCTGGTACTTGTCGGCGTTCTCCCAGCTCAGGTTCTCCCAGTACGCGAAGTCCGGGTCGGGGGCGTCGGGATCGATGATGTCCAGACCCCATCGCTCGAAGTCGCTGAGCTCGGACGCCTCGCCCGGCACCGCGACGTAGAGCAGGTCCTCCGCCGGCGACACCGCGAGCGACGTCAGTCCCTCCTTGCCTGCGACCGTCGTGCGGAAGCGCTCCACCGCGGCCTCGAACGTGGCCTTGTCGGCGGCGATGTCGGTGCTGTCGACGTCCGCGCCGAGCGACACCGCCAGCTCCTCGTAGCCCGCGAGCTTCTCCTCGACGGAGTCGCCCTCGGCCGGGCCGACGACGTCGGCGAGCCGGGCGACCTTCTTGGCCGAGTCCTCGACGCCCGCCTCGAAGCCGCCGTAGGCCTTCTCGAGCGGCCAGTACGACGCGACGATGAGATCGGGCTCGAGCCCGGCTGCCGTCTCGGCGTCGATCTGCCCGTAGGTCTCGCTGAGGATCTTGATGCCCGACAGGTCGAGGTCCTTGAGTGACTTGTTCTCCTCGACCGGGTCGTTGGAGTAGATCGCGACGGGCCTGATCCCGAAGGAGATCAGCGCCGCGGCCGCCTCGCCCTGCGCGATGATGCGCTGGGGCGTGGAGTCGGCCGTGTAGGTCTTGCCGTCGCCCGACGTGTACGACCACGAACCGCCGTCGCCGGCGTCGGTCTCCGCCGAGGAGCCGCACCCCGCCACCAGCAGGGCCGAGGCGGCGGACAGGAGCAGCAGACGCTTCACGAGGAACCTTTCGACGACGACCTCGTCAGCCTAACTTAGGTGAGCCTTCCCAATCCAGCCGGTCAGGTCACACCGCCGGCCGGTCCCGTCCCGCCCCGGAACGACGCTGCCCCCCGGACCTGGAACGGTCCGGGGGGCAGCGCGAGGTGCGCCGATCAGGTGGGGATCAGACGTACTTCTCGCCGTTCTTGGCCTTCTCGAGCAGCGACGCGGGCGGCTCGAACCGCTCGCCGTACGTCGCGGCCAGCTCCTGGGCACGAGCCGTGAAGGCCTCGATGCCGATCGAGCCGTCGGCGGCCTCGTAGCCGTTGACGTACTGGATCGCACCGCCCTGCATCGCCGGGAAGCCGATGCCGAAGATCGAGCCGATGTTCGCGTCGGGCACGGACAGCAGGCCCTCGTCGAGGCACTTGATCGACTCGAGGCTCATGATGAACGTCAGACGCTCCTTGAGGTCCTCGAACGCGGGCTGCTCGGCGGCGACGGGGAACTTCTCGGCCAGGCCGCTCCACAGTCCCTGGCGCTTGCCGTCGGCGTACTCGTAGAAGCCGGCACCCTTCAGACGGCTCGGGCGACCGATCTCGATCATCGTGTCGATGACCTGCTCGGCGGCGTGCGGCGTCCAGGTGCCACCGGCCTCCTCGACGGCCGCCTTCGACTCGTTGCGGATCTTGACCATGAGCTCGAGGTTCAGCTCGTCGGTCAGCTGCAGCACGGGCGCCGGGAAGCCGGCCTGGGTCGTGGCGCGCTCGATGCTGACGGGCGAGACGCCCTCGGCCAGCATCGCGATGCCCTCGTTGACGAACGTGCCGATGACGCGGCTCGTGAAGAAGCCGCGGCTGTCGCCGACGACGATCGGGGTCTTCTTGATCGCCTTGACGTAGTCGATGACGCGGGCGATCGCCTCGTCGGACGTCTTCTCGCCCGCGATGATCTCGACCAGCGGCATCTTGTCGACCGGCGAGAAGAAGTGGATGCCGATGAAGTCGTCGGGGCGCTTGACGCCGTCGGCGAGGATCGTGATCGGCAGCGTCGACGTGTTGGAGCCGAGCAGGGCGTCGGGCTTGACGATCGGCTCCAGCTCGCCGAAGACCTCGTGCTTGAGCTTGACCGACTCGAAGACGGCCTCGATCACGAAGTCGACGCCGGCCAGGTCGGCGTAGTCGGCGGTCGGCGTGATGCGCGCCAGGACCTCGTCGCGCTTCTCGGTCGTCAGGCGACCGCGGTCGACCTGCTTGTCGAGCAGGGTCTGGCTGTACGCCTTGCCCTTCTCGGCGGCCTCGAGCGAGATGTCCTTGAGCACGACCTCGAAGCCGGCCTGCGCCGAGACGTACGCGATGCCGGCGCCCATCATGCCGGCGCCGAGCACGGCGATCTTCTCGGCCTTGGTGGGCGCGATGCCCTCGGGCCGCGACTTGCCGGCGTTGATGGCGCCGAGGTCGAAGAAGAAGGCCTGCGTCATGTTCTTGAACTGCTGGCCCACGATGAGCTCGACCAGGTAGCGCGACTCGATGCGCGTCGCGGTCTCGAAGTCGACCTGCGTGCCCTCGACGGCGGCGCTCATGATGTTGCGCGGGGCCTTGTAGAGCGCGCCCTTGGTCTGCTTGCGCAGGTTGGCCGGGAACGCGGGCAGGAAGGCGGCCAGCTTGGGCGTGGACGGCGTGCCGCCGGGGATCTTGTAGCCCCGACGGTCCCACGGCTGCGTCGCCGCCTCGGCGTCGCCGGCGTTGGCCTCGATCCAGGCCTTCGCGGCCGGGATCAGCTCGTCCTTGGTCGCGACGACCTCGTCGACGAGACCCTCCGTGAGCGCCTTGGCCGGGACCATCTGCTGGCCCTGCAGCAGGAACTTCATCAGCGCGTCGGACAGGCCGAACATGCGGACGGTGCGCGTCACGCCGCCGCCACCGGGCAGCAGGCCGAGCGTCGCCTCGGGCAGACCGATCTTGTAGCCGCCGTCGACCGCGATGCGGTGGTGCGCCGCGAGCGCGATCTCGAGGCCGCCACCGAGCGCGGCGCCGTTGATGGCCGCGACGACGGGCTTGCCCGACGTCTCGAGCTTGCGCAGCGTGGCCTTGATGCCCTCGACCTCGTCGAACAGGCGCTGGGCGTCGGCCGGGGTCGACTGCGTCATGAGCTTGAGGTCGCCGCCGGCGAAGAAGGTCTTCTTCGCCGAGGAGATGATGACGCCCTTGACGGACTCCGGGTCGTTCGCGATGTCCTTGACGAGCTGGTCGACGGCGGCCTCCATCGACTGCGCGTAGTCCTGGTTCATCGTGTTGGCGCTCTGGTTGGGATCGTCCATGACGAGGTTGACGATACCGCCCTCGGCCTCGTAACGCACTGCTTCAGTCATACGTGTGGTCTCTCTACGACGTTTCTCGGGACAGGAAAAGGGGGAGGGATCAGCTGAGGCGCTCGACGACGGTGGCGATGCCCATGCCGCCTCCGACGCAGAGGGTGGCGAGGCCGTAGCGCTGGTCGCGGCGCTCGAGCTCGTCGATCAACGTGCCGAGGATCATCGCACCGGTCGCACCGAGGGGGTGACCCATCGCGATCGAGCCGCCGTTGACGTTGGTCTGGTCGTGCGGGTAGCCGCCGAGGTCCTTCATGAGGCGCAGGGCGACGGCCGCGAAGGCCTCGTTGATCTCGAGCAGGTCGATGTCGCCGACCGTGAGGCCCGCACGCTCGAGCGCCTTGTGGCTGGCCGGTCCGGGGCCCGTCAGCATGATGGTGGGCTCGGAGCCGGAGACGGCCGTGGACAGGATGCGGGCGCGGGGCTTGAGGCCGTGACGCTCACCCGCCGACTCGTTGCCGATCAGCACGAGCGCGGCGCCGTCAACGATGCCCGAGGAGTTGCCGGCGTGGTGGACGTGGTTGATCTTCTCGATCCAGTGGTACTTCTCGAGCGCGACGGAGTCGAAGCCGCCCTGGTCGCCGATCTGGGCGAACGACGGGGCCAGACCGCTGAGGCTCTCGGCCGTGGTGCCCTCGCGCACGAACTCGTCGTGGTCGAGGATCGTCAGACCCGAGGCGTCCTTGACCGGGATGACGGAGTTGTTGAAGTAGCCGTTGGCGATGGCCTTGGCGGCGCGTGCCTGCGACTCCGCGGCGAACTGGTCGACGTCCTCGCGGGTGTAGCCCTCGACCGTGGCGATCAGGTCGGCGCCGATGCCCTGGGGGACGAAGTCGTTGGTGAAGGCGGTCTGCGGGTCCATGGCCCAGGCGCCACCGTCGGAGCCCATGGGGACCCGGCTCATCGACTCGACGCCGCCGGCCAGGATCAGGTCCTCCCAGCCCGAGCGCACGCGCGCCGAGGCCTGGTTAACGGCCTCGAGACCCGACGCGCAGAAGCGGTTGAGCTGCACGCCGGCGACGGTGTCGGGCAGACCGGCCGCGGAGGCAGCGGTCTTGGCGATGTCGCCGCCCTGGTCACCGATGGGGGACACGACGCCGAGGACCAGGTCCTCGATGCCGTCGGTGTCGAGGGACGTGTTGCGCTTGCGCATCTCGTCGATCAGGCCGGTGACCAGCGTGATCGGCTTGACCTCGTGGAGGGAGCCGGTCTTCTTGCCGCGACCACGCGGCGTGCGGATGGCGTCGTAGACGAAGGCCTCGGTCATGGCGGATACCTCGCAGGGTCGGATGCTCGCAGGAACATGGGGGAATCGGGTGCCACGATAGTGGCACTGATGATTCTGACACCAACACTGTCATTGTCCAAGGGCCGGGGGTGTGTGCCACCTGTCACGAGCGACGGGGCCGTGCTCCGACCACGACGGCGACGCCGCCTGCCAGCAGGACCAGGCCCAGGAGCGGCAGGATGCGCGGCGGGCCACCCGAGTCGGGCAGGACGGCATCCTCGGCGGGCTCGGCACCCGCGTCGGGCGACGGGTCGTCGCCGGACGGGTCGTCGGGGTCCGAATCGCCCGGCGCGGGCGGGCTCGGTGCGGGTGCCGTCGGGCTCGGGGTGGACGGGACCGTCGTGAGCGCGAAGTCCTGGCCGAGCAGGTCGTCGCCGGCCGCGGTGATGACGGCCGTGCGGGTCGTGGTGCCGGTCGTGTCGGCGGGTCCGGCGACGGCGATCTGGTACGTCCCCGGAGCCAGCCCGCCGACGCCGAAGGTGCCCTCCGTGTCGGTCGTGACGGAGGTGGCGGTGCCGCTCGTGGGGCGGACCGTCACGGCCGCACCGGCCAGGGGCGCACCGTCCAGCGTCACGGTGCCCGCCACCGAGCCGGTCGCCGCGGCCCGCAGCAGCGCGACGTCGCGCCCCGGGAGGTCGACCGTGCCGACCGTGACCGGCACCGCCGGCGGCGCCTGGTACCCGGCCGGCGGCGTGGGCACCGCCAGGGAGTAGCTGCCGGCCGGCACGCGCGGCAGGGCGTACGTGCCGTCGGCCCGGGTCACGGCGCGATACGTCGACGTGCTGCCGACGAGCTCGACCGTGACGCCTGCGACCGGCCCGTCCGGGCCGGTGACCGTGCCGCTGACGGTCGGCAGCGCCGGCAGCACGAAGTCCTGGCCGGTGACCGGGGCCGTCGCGCCCGGCGGGACCGTCGCGGTGCGAGCCGGGACCCCCAGGTACCCGGCCGGCGGCGTGACCGCGATCGAGTAGTCCGCGTCGTCGGGGTTGTCCTCGAACACGTAGCGACCGTCGACGTCGGTGACGGCCGTGCGCGACGGACCACCCAGCGTGGGGGTCAGCGTCAGCGTGACGCCCTCGAGCGCGGTGCCGCCTGAGGTCACCCGACCCGTGATCGGCACCGGCACCGCCTGGCGCACCGTGAACCCCTGGGTCACGTCGCCCGTCCTGAGGTCGATCGGGACGCTGGTCGCGCTGGTCGCGACGCACGTGGCCGGCACGCCCGACAGCGCGACGCGGTAGCCGTCGCTCGCCGCGACGCCCGCGAACACGTACGACCCGCCCGCGGCCGACCGGGTGTCCACGACGGAACCCTCGGCGTCGAGCAGCGAGACCGTGGCCGCGCTCAGGTCGCACGTGCCCGCCGTCGTGGTGATCGGGCCCGAGACCTGCTGGCGCACGACCGCGAACCAGGTCTGGAACACCGGGAAGCCGGCCCGCCGCGTGAACGTGAAGGTCAGGGTGCGCAACGACGTCGTGGGCTCGAACCAGCCGGTGGCGCCGTCGGAGTCGACGGCAGCGGCGTTGCCGCGCAGCGTCGCGGTCGCGGCGGTCCAGGTGGGGACGTCCTTGGGACGCCCGTTCGCGGCGCACACGCTGCTGGGGCTGGGACTCGTGTCGCACAGGTTGAAGGCGCTGCGGAAGCCGAGCTCGGCGGTCGTGGCCGGGGCCCCGTCCGCCCGGGTGGCGGAGACCTGCACCTCGTCGGCGTCGATGTCGCCGAGCACGAAGGTCCAGCCCTGCGGGGTGGGGCGGTCGAACGTGTAGGTCGTGGTCGACGGCGACGAGGCGTTGTCGGCGCGCGGGCGCAGGTTGACGTACGCCTGGTCGCGGCTCGAGCCGTACCTGAGGCCCGGGGGGCTGTTCGCACCGAACCAGTTGGTGGCCCCCGTCGGCACCGCGACGTCGGCGCGGGAGTCGGACGTGACCGTGGCCTGCGGGAAGCCGTCCGCCGGCAGCTGCATCGTGGTCGTGTAGTCGGTGGAGGTTCCGGCGACGGGGCCGAACCGGCCGAAGGCCGTCGTGCGCGCCGCCGACGAGGACAGCGCCGTCGTCATCAGGACGCCGAGCAGCACGGTCAGTGTCACGACCGCACGCCGCATGGAGCCCCCCTCCGCGAGTCGACGGTTCGACGATAACCCGGATCGTCGCCGTGGAATAGGGTCGAGCCATGACCACCACCCCCGCCGAGACGATGAGCGTCGAACAGCTCGCGTCGCGCGTGGGCATGACCGTCCGGACGGTGCGCTTCTACGCCGGGCGGGGACTCATCCCACCGCCACGCCGCGAGGGCCGCAACGGTTTCTACGGTCCCGACCACATCGCGCGTCTCGAGCTGGTCCGTGAGCTGCAGGCCCACGGGTTCACGCTGTCCGCGATCGAGGGGTACCTCGAGAACATCCCCGCCGACGCCACCCCCGAGCAGGTCGCGCTGCACCGCACCCTGCTCGCGCCGTGGATGGCCGATCGGCCGGAGGAGCTCGACCGGGCCGCGCTCGAGCTGCGCGCCGGACGGCCCCTGACCGACGAGCACCTCGAGATGCTGATCGCCCTCGGCGTCGTCGAGCCCACGCCGGTCGAGGACGTCTTCCAGGTGGCGCCCGCGCACCTCGCGGTCGGCATCCAGTTCATCGAGACCGACATGCCGATGGAGGTCGCCCTTGCCTCCCGCAAGATCTTCGACGAGGCCGGCCGCGCCGTGGCCCGCGAGATCACCGAGGTGTTCCGGACCATGTGGTGGCCCGAGCTGCGCGCGTCGGGCCGCCCGCCCGAGGACATCACGGCGCTGGTCGAGCGGTTCAAGCCCCTGACGATCCAGGCGCTCGTGACCGCCTACGAGACTGCCGTCGACGAGTCGAAGCGCGAGACCGTGCGCCGCCGCACCTAGGACCGGTCCTACAGGCCCATCCCGCGCCCGACGATCTCCTTCATGATCTCGGTCGTGCCGCCGTAGATCGTCTGGATCCGGGTGTCGAGGTACGCCTTCGAGATCGGGTACTCGCTCATGTAGCCGTAGCCGCCGTGCAGCTGCAGGCACTGGTCGGCGACCTTCTTCTGCAGCTCCGTGGTCCACCACTTGCCCATCGCGGCGTCCTCGACCGTCAGGGTCTTCGCGTTGAGCTCGGTGATCGAGCGGTCGACGAACACCTGCGCGATCTGCGCCTCGGTCTGGAGCTCGGCCAGCGTGAAGCGGGAGTTCTGGAACGAGCCGATCGGCTTGCCGAACGCCTTGCGCTCCTTGACGTAGTCGACCGTCATGTCGATCATCCGGCGGGACGCGGCGGCGGCCACGACGGAGATCGACAGCCGCTCCTGCGGCAGCTTCTCCATCAGGTAGATGAAGCCGTGTCCGGCCTCGCCCAGCAGGTTGGTGCGGGGCACGCGCACGTCGTCGAAGAACAGCTCGGCGGTGTCCTGCGCCTTGAGGCCGATCTTGTCGAGGTTGCGGCCGCGCTCGAAGCCCGCGGCGCCACGCTCGACCGCGATCAGCGAGAAGCCCATCGCCCCGGCCGACGGGTCGGTCTGGCAGACGACGATCACGAAGTCGGCGTTGATGCCGTTGGTGATGAAGGTCTTGGAGCCGTTGATGACGTACTCGTCGCCGTCGAGGACCGCCGTGGTCTTGATGCCCTGCAGGTCCGATCCGGTCCCCGGCTCGGTCATGGCGATCGCGGTGATCATCTCGCCGCTGCAGAACCTCGGGAACCAGCGCGCCTGCTGCTCCTCGGTCGCGTGCGACAGCAGGTAGCCCGAGACGAGGTCGGTCTGGATCACGAAGCCGATGCCGCTGGCCCCGATCCGGGTGATCTCCTCCGTCAGGATCGCGTTGTAGCGGAAGTCGGTGACGCCGCCCCCGCCGTGCTCCTCGGGCATCATGAAGCCGAGCAGCCCCATCTCGCCGGCCTTGAGCCAGACGTCGCGCGGGACGATCGCGTCCTTCTCCCACTGGTCGTGGTACGGCGCGATCTCCTTCTCGCAGAAGGAGCGGACGGTGTCGCGGAAGGCGTCGTGGTCGGCGTCGAAGATGTCGCGTCTCATGGTCAGTTCTCCTGGTCGGTCCGGGTGGTCTGGTCGGTCTCGGTGGTCTGGCCGGTCTGGACGGCGACGCCGTCCGCGACGAGCTGGTCGACGTCCGTGATGCCCCAGGCGGTCAGTGCGGTGGTCGTGTCGGCGCCGGGCGCCCGCGGGGGGGTCGTCAACGTGGCGGGGGTCGCGGAGAAGCGTGGTGCCGGAGCGGGCTGGGTGAGACCCTCGTGCTCGACGTAGGTGCCCCGGGCGACGTTGTGGGGGTGCGCGTACGCCTCCGTGAGGCTCAGCACGGGCGCGACGCAGGCGTCCGTGCCGTCGAAGACCTGCTCCCACTCGGCGCGGGTGCGGCTCGCGAAGGTGTCGGCCAGCAGCGTGCGCAGCTCGTCCCACCGGCCGAGGTCCCACTGGCCGGGGGCGTCGTCGAGGCCCAGGCCCGCCACGAGGGCGCCGAAGAACTGCGGCTCGAGCGGCCCGACCGCCATCCAGCCGCCGTCGGACGTCTCGAAGACGTCGTAGAACGGGGTCCCGGTGTCGAGCAGGTTGGTGCCGCGGGCGTCGCTCCACCCGCCGGACTGCTGCATGCCGACGATCATCGACATGAGGTGGGCCGTGCCGTCGGTGATCGCCGCGTCGACGACCTGGCCCTCGCCGGTGGCGCGGGCGTGCGTCAGCGCGGCCAGCACGCCGGTGACCAGGTACATCGCACCGCCCGCGAAGTCGCCCAGCAGGTTGAGCGGCACCTGGGGCGGGCCGCCCGCCCGGCCGATCGTGCCCAGCGCACCGGCGACGGAGATGTACGTGATGTCGTGACCGGCGGTCTGCGCCAGCGGTCCGTCCTGGCCCCAGCCCGTCATGCGTCCGTATACGAGGCGCGGGTTGCGGGCGTGGCAGTCGGCGGGGCCGAGGCCCAGTCGCTCGGTGACGCCGGGTCGCAGACCCTCGATCAGGATGTCGGCGGAGGCGACGAGGTCGAGCACCGTCGCGACCCCGCGCGGGTCCTTGAGGTCGAGCGCGACCGACGGGCGTCCGCGACCCAGGAGGTCCTGCTCGGGCGGGCCGAGCCGCAGGGCGTTGCCGCCGGGCCGGTCGACACGGATGACGTCAGCGCCCAGGTCGGCCAGGAGCATCGCGGCGAACGGTCCGGGGCCGATGCCGACGAGCTCGACGACCCGCACGCCGTGCAGGGGTCCGGACTTCTCTGAGATCGTCACAGCATGAGTGTGACAGTAGAACTGTCACGATCGCAACCGAAGCGCGGAATGCGTGACATGTTCGCATACCGTCGGTATCTTGACTCGCATGCTCTCCGAACTGGTCTACACGCGCACGGGCTCCGGCGATCCCCTCGTCCTCATCCACGGCATCGGTCACCGGCGCCAGGCGTGGGACCCGGTCCTGGAGACCCTCGCGCAGTCCTACGACGTCATCGCGGTCGACCTCGCCGGCTTCGGGGAGTCGCCCGCGTACCCGGCCGACGCCTCCTACGACATGGACTCCGCGTGCGACAACCTGGCCGACAACTTCGCGCTGTGGGGCATCGAGCGACCGCACGTGGTCGGCAACTCGCTCGGCGGTGCGATCGCCCTGGAGCTGGGCGCCCGCGGGCTCGCACGATCCGTGACGGCGTTGAGCCCCGCCGGCTTCTTCGGTGCCGTGAACCGGTTCCAGACGCTCGTGCTGCTCGTCGCCCTGCGTCTCAGCAGCCAGCTGCCCGCGGGTGCGCTGCGGTTCCTGTCACGGCGGGCCTGGGGTCGCCGGCTGGCGGGACTCTCGCTCTACACGCATCCCGAGCGGTTCACCGCCGACGAGGTCTACGGCGACGCCCTGGCGCTGAAGCGCTGCAGCGGCTTCGAGCGAACCATCGTCAAGGGGGTCACCTACGCCTTCCGGGGGCACCTGGACGTGCCGACCACGATCGCCTGGGGCACGCGCGACCTGATCCTGCCGTACAGCTCGTCGGCCATCGCGCAGGAACGGCTGCCGGAGGCCCGCCACGTCGCCCTGCCCCACTGCGGGCACGTCCCGATGATCGACGATCCCGCACTCGTCGTCCGGGTCGTGCAGACCACGACCGCCCTGGAATCACCGCTCGCCGCCTGAGGTTGCACCCGGCGTGGAGACCTACGACGCGGTGGTGATCGGCGCCGGCCAGGCGGGGCTGTCGACGTCGTATCACCTGACCCGTCTGGGCATCCGCCACGTCGTGCTCGACGCCGACGACCGTCCAGGCGGCGCGTGGCAGCACCGCTGGGACGCCCTCACGATGCACGACGTGCACCGCGTCGCCGACCTCCCCGGCGCCGAGCTACCGCCCGACACCGGTGCCGAGCGGGCCAACCGGTTCGTGCCGGCGTACTTCGCCGACTACGAGACGCGGTTCGCCCTGCCGGTCGAGCGGCCCGTCCGCGTCCGCCGCGTGCGCGACCACGACGGGCTGCTGGTCGTCGAGTCCGATGCGGCGTCCTGGACGACGCGCACGCTCGTCAACGCCACCGGCACCTGGACCCGCCCCTTCGTGCCGCACTACCCCGGCATCGAGTCGTTCGCCGGCGAGCAGCTGCACACGTCGGAGTACCCGGGGCCCGAGCACTTCCGCGGACGGCGGGTCGTCGTGGTGGGGGGCGGCGCGTCCGCCGTGCAGTTCATCGGCGCCCTCGCGCCGATCGCCGAGACGGTCTGGGTCACGCGCCGCGAGCCGGTGTGGATCGACCACGAGTTCACGCCCGAGGTGGGCCGCGAGGTCGTCGCGATGGTCGAGGAGCGCGTGCGGCAGGGGCTGCCGCCGCGCAGCGTCGTCAGCGTCACCGGGCTGCAGCTGCGCGCCCAGGAGCGCGAGGCCGAGCGCCTCGGCGCGTACGCGGACCGGCGCCCGATGTTCACCTCGATCGAGCCCGACGGCGTGCGCTGGGCGCAGCCGTCACCGGGGCAGCCGGCCTTCGAGCACGCCGACGTGATCCTGTGGGCGACCGGCTTCCGGCCGGCCGTCGAGCACCTGGCGCCCCTGCACCTGCGCAGCCCGCTCGGCGGCATCCAGCTGGACGGGACGACGGCCGTCGCCGACCCGCGCGTGCAGCTGGTGGGCTACGGGCCGTCGGCGAGCACGATCGGCGCCAACCGGGCCGGTCGTGTCGCGGCCCGCGCCGTCGCCGCGCGGCTCAGAGGTGCTGCGAGACCCGCCCCAGCACCGGCAGCCACTCCCGCACCGTGATCTCGGTGACCAGACCCTCGACCACGAACGGATCCGCGTCGACGAGCGCGCGCACGTCCTGCTCGGTCTCGACCTCGAAGACCAGCAGGGCGCCGGCCGCGCCGCCGACGTAGGGACCCGACAGCGTCAGGGAGCCGGCCTCGACCAGACCGGCGAGATAGTCCCGGTGGGTCGAGCGCGTGGCGTCGAGCGCCTCCGTGGAGTCGTCGGCGTAGCGGTAGGTCGTGGCGAAGAAGGGCATGGGCCCATCGTCTCAGAGCCGGTCGACGTCAGGTGCGGTGCCGGGCGAGGAACTGCGCGGTCCGTGGGCTGCGCGGCGAGCCGAACAGCTGCTCCGGCGGACCGGACTCCTCGACCTCGCCGTCGGCCATGAACACGATGCGGTCGGCGACCTCGCGCGCGAAGCTCATCTCGTGCGTCGCCATGACGATCGTCATGCCGTCGCGGCGCAGGTCGCGGATGACGTCGAGCACCTCGCCCACCAGCATCGGGTCGAGCGCCGACGTGATCTCGTCGAGCAGCAGGAGCCGGGGCTGCATCGCGATGGCGCGCACCAGGGCGACCCGCTGCTGCTGGCCGCCCGACAGCGCGTCGGGGTAGGCGTCCGCCCGGTCGCCGAGGCCCACCCGCTCGAGCAGCGTGCGGGCCCGCTCCCGGGCCGCGGCGCGGGACTCCCCGCGCGAACGGACCGGTCCGAGCACGATGTTCTGCTCGACCGACAGGTGCGGGAACAGGTTGTAGGCCTGGAACACGATGCCGATCTCTCGACGCACCTCGTCGGCGTCGATGCGCGGATCGGTGATCTCGCGGTCGTCGAGCCAGATGTCGCCGTCGTCGACCTGCTCGAGCAGGTTCAGGCAGCGCAGGAACGTCGACTTGCCCGATCCGGAGGCACCGATCAGGCACACGACCTCGCCCTCGGCGACGTCGAGCGAGATCCCCTTCAGCACCTCGTTGGCGCCGAACGACTTGCGCACCGCATCGGCCCGCAGCATCACCGCTGCCATGTCAGAGTCCGTTCTCGCGGCGCAGCGAGCGCACCGTCAGGTAGTCGGTGAACCGCGCCAGTGGGATCGTCGCCACGATGAAGAACGCCGCCGCCACGACGTAGCCCGTGAACGCGAACGTGCGGCCGGAGTCGACCTGCGCGACCCGCAGCGCCTCGACCAGGCCGATCGTCGACAGCAGGGCGGTGTCCTTCTGCAGCGACACGAAGTCGTTGAGCAGCGGGGGCGCGACGCGGCGCACCGCCTGCGGCAGGACGACGTGCCGCATGGTCTGGCCGTACGACAGGCCGAGCGCCCGACCACTGGCCCACTGCGTCGGGTGGATCGAGAGGATGCCGGCCCGCAGCACCTCGGCGACGTACGCCCCGTAGCTGAGGGTCAGCGCGATGATGCCCAGCCAGAACAGGCTCGTCGGCAGACCGGCCAGGCTCAGGGCCGGCACGCCGAAGCCCACCAGGAACACGACCAGGATCGTCGGCGTCCCGCGGAACACGTCGGTGTAGACGACCGCCAGCAGCTTGATCGGCGCGAGGGCCGGCGACGGCACGACGCGGATGATCGCGACGGTCACCGCGACGAGGAGGATGAACACCTCGGCGACGAGGAACAGCCGGATGTTGAGCCAGAACGCCTTCGCGACGTCCGGCAGCACCGCACGGGCGTCGTCGACGTTGAAGTACGTCTCGCGGACCCGTGGCCAGCCCGGCGACTGCGTGACACCGACCACGAGCACCCCGAGCACGACGAGCGTCGAGACCACCGCCACCGCGCCCCGGCTGCGGGCCCGGCGACGGCGGTACCGCTCGCGCTCGCGCTGTCGCTGGCTGGGCGTCCCGCCGGCCGACGTCACTTCAGCTCGGGCACGTCGGTGGCCTGGTTGAGCCACTCCTCCTCGAGATCGGCGAGGGTGCCGTCGTCGGCCAGCGCGTCGACCGCGGCGCTGATGCACGGCGTCAGCTTGCTGCCCTTGGACAGCAGCAGGCCGAACTGCTCGGACTCGCCGGTCGTGGGCTGGAACTGCCCGACGATCCTCGCGCCGTCGATCTCGGCGGCCGTCAGGTAGTACGCCGAGGGCAGATCGGCAACGATCGCGTCGACCTGCTTGTTCTCCAGCGCCTGGGCGGCCTTCGTCGTGTCGTCGTAGACGAGGGGGTCGGTCGAGGGGCCGACCTGCTGGATCGCCTCGAGCGACGTCGTCCCGATCTGCGCACCGAGCGTGGCGTCCTTCAGCTCGGCGAGCGACGTCGCGCCGGCGAACGGCGAGTCCTCGAGCGTGATGATGGCCTGCGCGGCGGAGTAGTAGGGGCTCGAGAAGTCGACGGCCTTCGCACGGTCGGCGGTGATCGAGAACTGGTTGATGTCGATGTCGAAGGACTTCTTGCCTGCCTGGACGGCCTGGTTGAAGCCGGCCTTGACCCAGGTGACGTCGTCCGGCGCGAAGCCCAGCCGGTCGGCGACCGCAGCGGCCACGGCGCCCTCGAAGCCCTTGCCGTTGCTCGGGTCGTCGTCGACGAACCACGGCTCGAAGGCTGGATCGTCGGTCGCGATGGTCAGCGTGCCGGGGGTCAGGAGCGGCAGGTCGGCGGCCGTGCAGTCGGCGAGCGTCGTGGCGGCGGGCGCCGCGGCGGTGTCGCCGTCCGACCCGCCGTCGGAGTCGGTGGGCGCGCAGGCAGCGGTCAGGGCGAGCGCCAGGGCGGCGATGACGGTCAGGCTGCGGGGGGTGGTGGTCCTCATGAGGAGAATCGTAGGGCCCCGGTCGTCACGCCGCGCCGGGTCTCGTTGCGGTGCAACTAGTTGCACAGTAGGTTCCGGGAATGGCCCTCGAGCACGCGATCCTCGTCTCGCTCGCGGAGCGGTCGGCGTCGGGCTACGAGCTGGCCCGCCGCTTCGACGCCTCGATCGGCCACTTCTGGCGCGCCAGCCACCAGCAGATCTACAAGGTGCTCGGTCGCATGGAGGCCGACGACTGGGTCGCGTCGGACCTCGTCGCGCAGGACGGCCGCCCCGACAAGAAGGTCTACGTCGTCACCGACGCGGGCCGTGACGAGCTCGCCCGCTGGACGTCGACGCCCACGCCCGAGGAGCATCCCCGCAGCGAGTTCGCGGTCAAGCTCCGCGCGCTGCCCTTCGGCGACGGCGACGCGATCCTCGAGGGGGTCCGCGTCCGACGCCGCCTGCACGTCGCGCAGCTGGCGTACTACGAGGAGAGCGCCGCACGGTTCTACCCGCGGCCGGACGACCTGCGGGCCGACGAGATCGGCGGCTGGCTCGTGCTGCGCGGCGGCATCCTGGCCGAGCAGAGCGGCATCGCGTGGTGCGACGAGATCCTTCAGCGGCTGACGGGGCGCGACGACGCCGAGCGGTGAGCCCGCACGCCCACGACCAGCACGCCGATCCCGATGACGATCGCGGTCGTGATGAGGACCGCGTGCACCCAGAAGAACGCCTGCGGGGTGCTGTGCCAGTGCTCGCCGGCCCAGGCGCGGTCGTCGTCGACGATCGCCTTGGCGAACCGCGGCCAGATCACGATGTTGAACAGGCCGGCGACGACGAGGAACCGGGCAGACGTCCTGGAGATCACCGGGCCATCCCATCACAACCCGTGAAACTGCCCGAGACAGCGCGTCCCCGCGCTACCGTCACCGGATGACCGAGGCCGTCCGCACCCGATCAGGCACCGCTGCCGCCTGGCTTCTGTACGTCCTGCAGCTGCTGGGATCGGGACTGCTGGGGCTGCTCGCCATCACGTCGGTCTTCATGACCGACTCGTGCGGCAGCGTCGCCGACGAGCCCGCGGTCTGCGACACGGGCTACCTCGGCTCGGTGCTGATCGGGTACTGGATCGCGCTCGCGCTGCTGCTGGTCCTCGTGCCGATCGCGATCGTCCGGTCGTCGCGGCGCGGGCAGGCATCGTGGCTGCGGGCGCTCGGCGGGCTCGTCCTCGCCGGCGTCCTGACGGTCGCCTTCGTGCTCCTGGTGCTGCGCTGATGAGCGTTCGGATCGTGCTGCTGCGGGCCGTCAACGTCGGCCCGGCCCAGCTGCCCATGGCCGATCTGCGCGCCATCGCCGGCGAGCTGGGCGCCACCGACGTCTCGACCTACATCGCGTCGGGCAACCTCGTGGCGGACGTCCCGGGGCAGGCCGCCGACTTCGACCGGGCGCTGGAGCGCGCGATCGAGGAGCGCCACGGCTTCTTCCGGGACGTCATCTCCCGCACCCCCACGCAGGTCCGAGCCGCGCTGGAGGCCCATCCGTTCGAGGTCGTCGAGCCGAAGTACTCCTACGTGTCGTTCCTGACCGGGACGCCGACGGCGGGGGCCGTCGAGAAGGCCGCGTCGTTCGACACCCACGACGACCGCTGGGAGGTCATCGGCACCGAGATGCACATCCGCTACGCGCACGGCGCCGGCCGACCGGGCATGAGGACCGACGCCGTCATGCGGGCGCTGGGCACCCCGGGGACGGCCCGCAACCTCACGACCGTGCGGAAGCTGATCGAGCTCGCGGCGGCGGTTGAGTAGCGGAGTCATACTGAGGTCATGAGCACGATCGAGCAGGTTGTCGGTGATCGCCGCTGGCTCGTGCTGACCGGGGCCGGCGTCTCGACCGACTCCGGCATCCCCGACTACCGCGGCCCGGACTCTCCCGTGCGCACGCCCATGACGTACCAGGACTTCATCCGGACGCCCGAGGCCCGACAGCGCTACTGGGCCCGGGCCCACGTGGGCTGGAGCCGCATGAAGCAGGCCGAGCCCAACGTCACCCACCGGACGCTCGTCACGATGCAGGCCGCCGGACGACTCTCGGGGCTCATCACGCAGAACGTCGACACCCTGCACGAGCGGGCCGGCCACCGCGACGTGATCGACCTGCACGGACGCATCGACCGGGTCGTGTGCCTGTCGTGCGGCGAGGTCACCTCGCGCGCCGAGCTGCACGAGCGGCTGTCGCTGCTCAACCCCGGCTACGAGGCCCGCATCGGCGAGTTCGCGCCCGACGGCGACGTCGTGCTCGACGACACGAGCGACTTCCGGGTCGCGGAGTGCCGTCGGTGCGGCGGCGACCTCAAGCCCGATGTCGTGTTCTTCGGCGAGAGCGTCCCGAAGGAGCGCGTGGCCCGCAGCTTCGCGCTCGTCGACGCGGCGGAGTCGCTGGTCGTCCTCGGCTCGTCCCTGCAGGTCATGTCGGGGCTGCGCTTCGTCCGCGCCGCCCGCAAGCGCGACATCCCGATCGTCATCGTCAACCGGGGCACGACCCGCGGCGACGACCTGGCGACCCTGAAGATCGACGCGGGCGTCGCCGAGACGCTGGCCCTGGTGGGCGCGTCCGACCGCTGAGATGGTGCGCGGTCCGGCCGCGAGTCGCTACGGTGCGAGTGACAACCTCCCACGAAGGGCACCTCATGAGCGACTCCGTCCCGCCGCCGCCTCCCGGCCAGCCCCCCGTCCCGCCGCCGCCCGCTCCGCCGACGTCGGCCTACCCGCCGCCTCCGCCCCCGCCGTACGGCGGACAGCAGCCGCCCACGCAGCCCCCGCCGTACGGCGCACCGCCGTCCTACTCCGGCGCGCCGGGCGGCTACCCGGTCTCGTTCCAGTTCGCCTCGCCCGGCAGGATCGCCCGCTGGCGTCCGCTGGTGCACTGGCTGCTGGTCATCCCGCACTTCTTCGTGCTCTACCTGCTCGCGATCATCGCGAGCGTGCTCGTGTTCGTCGCCTGGTTCGTGGGCGTGTTCGCCGGCAGGGTGCCCGAGGGCCTGCAGGGCCTCATCATCGCCTCGCTGCGCTACTCCGCCCGCGTACAGACCTACATCTTCTTCCTGCGCGAGGAGTACCCGCCGTTCAGCTTCGACACCGACTTCGCCGATCCGGGCACGGATCCGCGCACCCGGTTCGACGTCGTCCCCGCGATCGAGGGACGCAGCCGGCTGAGCATCTTCTTCCGCGGGCTGCTCATCATCCCGCACTACGTCGTGGCGTTCTTCTTGTTCATCGCCCTGTACGTCGTCTACGTCATCGGCTGGTTCGCGGTCATCATCCTGGGCCGCTGGCCTTCGGGCCTCGAGTCGTTCATGGTCGGGATCATCCGCTGGACGTCGCGGTTCAACGCCTACGCCTACCTGCTGACCGACGACTTCCCGCCGTTCGGCTTCGAGTAGCGGACCCCGCCTGCGTCAGCTGAGCTGGCGCAGGCGGATGGTCTCGGGCAGGCTCGCGAGCTCCTTGAGCACGTCGGCGCCGATCTCGGCGGACACGTCGGTCAGCACGTAGCCGATCTCGCCGCGCGTCGACAGCGACTGCGCCTCGATGTTGACGGCACGCTCGCCGAGCAGCGTGTTGATCGTCGCCAGCACGCCCGGGGCGTTGCGGTGGACGAGCGCCAGCCGGTGCTTGGTGGTGTCGGCCGGCAGGTTCAGCTCGGGCATGTTGACGCTCAGCGACGTGCCGCCGAACGAGGCGTACGCCCGCAGCTTGGAGGCCACGAAGCGGCCGATGTCCTGCTGCGCCTCCTCCGTGGAGCCGCCCACGTGCGGGGTCAGGATGACGTTCTTGAGGCCGCGCAGGTCGGACTCGAACGCATCACCCTGGCGCTTGGGCTCGATCGGGAAGACGTCGACCGCGGCGCCGGCGATGTGGCCGGACTCCAGGTGCTTGCGCAGCGCGACGGTGTCGACCGCGATGCCGCGCGACAGGTTGAGGAACAGCGAGCGCGGCTTCATCTGCGACATCTCGTCGTCGCCGAACAGGCCCGCGTTGCCGGGACGCCCGTCGACGTGCAGCGTGACGACGTCGGAGACCGCGAGCAGCTCCTCCAGCGTCGAGCAGCGCTTGGCGTTGCCGAGGGCGAGCTTGTCGTCGATGTCGTAGAAGACGACCGACAGGCCCAGCGCCTCGGCGATGACCGACAGCTGGCTGCCGATGTTGCCGTAGCCGATGATGCCGAGCGTGCGACCGCGGATCTCGTGGCTGCCGGCGGCCGACTTGTTCCAGACGCCGGCGTGCATGTCGGTGGACTTCTCGTGCAGGCGGCGCGCGAGCGAGATGATCTCGGCGATCGCGAGCTCGACGACGCTGCGCGTGTTGGAGTACGGCGCGTTGAACACCGCGACGCCGCGGGCCGTCGTGGCGGCGAGGTCGATCTGGTTGGTGCCGATGCAGAAAGCGCCGATCGCCAGCAGGTCGGGAGCCGCGTCGAGGACCTTCTCGGTGATGTAGGTCGTCGAGCGGATGCCCAGGAGGTGCACGCCCTGGATCGCCTCGATGAGCTCGTCCTCGCCCAGGGCACCGTCGCGGGTCTCGACCTGGAAGCCCTTGCCCCGCAGGAAGTCCGCACCGTCGGTGTGGATGTTCTCGAGCAGCAGGACGCGCACGTCGCCGTCGTCGAGCAGCGAAGGAGAGCTCGAACCCTCAGGAGAGTGATCAGTGGTCGTCATGGTCATCATCATGTCGGGGTGCCTCCGGTCAGCGGAACTCGGCTGACGGGGCCCAGGCGAACGGTCCCGATGTCGTGGGTGTCGCAGTCGCTCCCCGGTGGTACCCACCTCAACGCCAGTCGCGACTGCTTGGGTCCATCCTACCGGGGATCTCAGGCGCCCTGGTACGCGCCGAGGAACGCCGAGACGGCCTCGGCCGGGACGTCCTTGTCGAGGTTGGCCAGACGGACCTGGCCCTGCGCGACGAGGCGCCCGTCCTGGTCGATCGAGTCGAGGTGCCACAGCTGCTGGCTGCGGCCACGGTGGATCGGCGTGGCCGTCACGGTGATGGTGTCGCCGACCGCTGCCTGGCGGATGAAGTCGGTGGAGTTGTTGGTGCCGACCACGACGCCGCGGCCGTCGAGCCAGATCTGGCCGGCAACGCTGGCGGTCGACTCGTGGACCGCGCAGTAGACGCCGCCGTGCGGGATGCCGAACGGCTGGAGGTGTCGCTCGTCGAGCGTGAGGCGGACGACGACCTTGTCGGGACCTGCCTCGAGCTGCTCGATGCCGAGCAGGCCGTCCAGTCCGGGGATCTGACTCATGGGTCCAGCCTAGGCGCCGCTGGGATCTCATACCCCCTAGGGGTATAGTGACGGCATGGACCACGGAACACCCGGATACTCCGACGACAAGATCGCCGTGCTCAAGCGGCTCAAGCGCGTCGAGGGACAGGTACGCGGACTGACCCGCATGGTCGAGGACGACACGTACTGCATCGACGTCCTGACCCAGGTGTCCGCCACCACCAAGGCGCTGGAGGCCGTCGCGCTCAAGCTGCTCGACGAGCACCTGGCGCACTGCGTCCTCGACGCCGCCCGCGCCGGCGGCGACGAGGCCGCCGTCAAGGTCAAGGAAGCATCCGACGCCATCGCGCGGCTCGTCCGTTCCTGACCACCGCACCACCGAGAGGGGCATCATGACCACCGAGACCTACCGCGTCACCGGCATGACCTGCGAGCACTGCGTCGCCGCGGTCACCGAGGAGCTCACGACCCTCGACGGCGTCAGCTCCGTCGACGTCCACCTCGTCGCCGGCGGGACGTCCGACGTCGTCGTCCGGAGCAGCGCACCGCTCGAGCGCACGGCGGTCGCCGAGGCCGTCGACGAGGCCGGGTACGCGCTGGCGGGTCCGCGCGACCTGCCCCTGGCATGACGTCCGCCGACGTCGTCAAGCTCGACATCGGCGGCATGACCTGCACGTCGTGCGCGATGCGCGTCGAGAAGAAGCTCAACAAGCTCGACGGGGTGACCGCCACGGTCAACTACGCGACCGAGAAGGCCACGGTCGAGGTCGCAGGCGACGTCGACGTGCAGACGCTCATCGACACCGTCGCGCGGACCGGCTACTCCGCGTCGCTCCCGGTGCCTGCCCACGAGCACGCCGAGCACGACCAGCACGGCGGCCTGCACGGCGCGGCGTCGATGCTGCAGCGGCTGCGGGTCTCGGCAGCGCTCGCGATCCCCGTCGTCGTCCTCTCGATGGTGCCCGTCTGGCAGTTCGACGACTGGCAGTGGCTGGCCCTCGCGCTCGCGTCCCCGGTCGTGGTGTGGGGCGCGTACCCGTTCCACCGCGCCGCGTGGGTCAACGCGCGTCACGGTGCCGCGACGATGGACACCCTCGTCAGCGTCGGCGTCGGCGCTGCCTGGCTCTGGTCGCTGTGGGCGCTGTTCGTCGGCGACGCTGGGATGGCGGGCATGACGATGACGTTCTCGTTCCTGCCGTCCGACGGCGGCCACGACGAGATCTACCTCGAGGTGGCGTCGGCCGTCACGGTGTTCATCCTCGCGGGCCACTACCTCGAGGCCAGCGCCAAGACCAAGTCGAGCGCCGCGCTGCGAGCGCTGATGGATCTCGGCGCCCGCGACGTCACGGTGCTGCGCGGCGGCGTCGAGGCGTCGATCCCCCTGGCCGAGCTGCACGCCGGCGACCGGTTCGTGGTGCGTCCCGGCGAGAAGATCGCCACCGACGGCGTCGTCGAGGACGGTGCGTCGTCGGTCGACGAGTCGATGCTCACGGGTGAGTCCGTGCCCGTCGACGTCGTCGCGGGCCGGGTCGTCACCGGCGCGACGGTCAACGTCGACGGACGGCTCGTCGTCCGCGCCACGGCGGTCGGCGCCGACACCCAGCTGGCGCAGATGGCCCGCCTCGTCGAGGAGGCCCAGGAGGGCAAGGCCGACGTGCAGCGGCTGGCCGATCGCATCTCCGCGGTCTTCGTGCCCGCCGTCATCGCGCTGTCCCTGGCCACGCTGGCCGGGTGGATCGTCAGCGGCTCCACGTGGACCGAGGCGTTCACGGCAGCCGTCGCGGTGCTGATCATCGCCTGCCCCTGCGCCCTCGGGCTCGCGACGCCCACGGCCCTGATGGTCGGCACCGGACGTGGGGCGCAGCTCGGCATCCTCATCAAGGGCCCGCAGGTGCTCGAGTCGACCCGGACGATCGACACCGTCGTGCTCGACAAGACCGGGACGGTCACGAGCGGGCGCATGGAGGTCTCGTCGGTCGACCCGGCCGCGGGGGTCGCCGACGCCGAGCTGCGGCTCGTCGCGGCCTCGCTGGAGCACGCGTCCGAGCACCCTGTCGCCCGTGCGATCGCTGCGCTCGCGGACCCCGCACCCGTGCAGGGGTTCGCGAACCACGCGGGCCTCGGCGTGAGCGGGACCGTCGGCGGGCGCGCCGCCCTGGTGGGGCGTCCGTCCTGGCTCGTCGAGCAGGGCATCGGGGCCGTGGTCCCGTCCGACCGGGTCGGCACCACGGTCGGCGTCGCCTGGGACGGTGAGCTGCGCGGCACCGTCACCGTCGCCGACACGGTCAAGCCGACGTCGGCGCAGGCCGTCGCCGACCTGCGGGCGCTCGGCCTCGAGCCCGTGCTGCTGACGGGCGACAACGCCGAGGTGGCCGGGGCGGTGGCCGCCGAGGTCGGCATCCAGCGGGTCGTCGCGGACGTGACGCCGGCCGACAAGCTGCGCGTCGTGCAGGACCTGCAGGCCGAGGGTCGCGTCGTCGCGATGGTCGGCGACGGCGTCAACGACGCGGCGGCCCTGGCAGCGGCCGATCTCGGCATCGCGATGGGCACCGGCACCGACGTCGCCATGCAGGCGTCGGACCTGACGCTCGTCAAGGGCGACCTGGCGACCGCGGTCGATGCCGTGCGGCTGTCCCGCGCGACCCTGCGCACCATCAAGGGCAACCTGTTCTGGGCCTTCGCCTACAACGTCGCCGCCATCCCCTTGGCGGCCCTGGGCTTCCTGAACCCGCTCATCGCGGGCCTGGCGATGGCGTTCAGCAGCGTCTTCGTCGTCACCAACAGCCTCCGCCTGCGCCGCTTCAGGCCCTGACCCGAGACGGCGGCGTCCCGGAATCGCTGAGCCCCGACCGTGGTTGACTCGCGCATGACCATCATCGCGCTGACCGGCTCGACCGGAGCCGTCGGCGGCACCGCCGCCCACCTGCTGGCCGACGCGGGCGTCGCCGTCCGTCTGCTGGTGCGCGACCCCGCCCGCGCGCCGCACCTGTCGGGCGCCGACGTCCGGCGGGCCACGTACGGCGAGGACGGCTGTGTCGAGGCCCTCGAGGGTGTCGACACGGTGTTCATGGTCTCCGCGCACGAGTCCGCCGACCGGCAGGACCAGCACCGCTCGTTCGTCGACGCCGCCGTCGCCGCGGGCGTCCGGCAGATCGTGTACCTGTCGTTCGTCGGCGCCTCGGCGACGTCGGGCTTCACCCTCGGCCGCGACCACGGCGCCACCGAGCAGCACATCCGCGCCTCCGGACTCGACTGGACGTTCGTGCGCGACAACTTCTACGCCGAGATCATCCCTGAGTTCGCGGATGCGGACGGGGTGATCCGTGGCCCCGCCGGACGCGGGCGCGTCGCCGCGGTGTCGCAGCGCGATGCCGGAGCGGTCGTGGCACACGTGCTGCAGGACCCGCGCGACCACGTCGGTCGCACGTACGACCTCACCGGGCCCGAGGCGCTGACGCTCCACGAGGCGGCCACGATCATCACCCGCATCACGGGCCGACCGCACCGCTTCGTCGACGAGACGCTGGAGGAGGCCCGGGCCAGCCGCGCCCACCTCGGCGCCCCCGACTGGCAGGTCGACGCCTGGGTCAGCACCTACACGGCGATCCGCGACGGCGAGCTGCAGCACGTCAGCGGCGACGTCGACCGGCTGCTGGGCCGGCCCGCGACGTCGTTCGACGAGGCCATCGCCGAGTCCGTCTGATCCGTCGTCCGTTGCGATCCGGGCATAGCCTGTGAGCATGTCCTCCGAGCTCCTGACCGTCACCGGCACCGTCTACTTCCGCGAGCGGATCGCCCTGCCGCCCGGCGCGATCGCCACGATCAAGCTCGTCGACGCCGAGGGCGAGGTGCTGGCCGGGACGGCCGTCGAGACGGGAGCGGTGCCGACCGAGTTCACGCTGTCGGCCGATCCGGCGCTCGCCCCCGATCCCGAGCAGCTGTTCATCTGGGCCGCCCTGCGCAGCGAGGTCGGCACGTGGGGCACCACCGAGCTCGTCCCCGTCGCCGACGACGCCAACGCGGTGCTGCTGACCAAGATCGAGGACTGATGGCGCGGGGCGGCGGCGGCCCGCGCATCACGCACCTGACGGATGCCGAGGTGCGGGCCGGCGGAGCGCCCATCCTCGGCCGCATCGCCCGGATGCTGCGGCCCTACCGCACCAAGATGGTCTTCGTCGCCGTCGCCGTGGTCGTCTCCGCCGCCCTCACCTCGATCGTCCCGTTCCTCACCAAGGCGGTCTTCGACCGGGCGCTGTTCCCACCCGACGGTGACATCCGCACGGGTCTGCTGGCCTGGCTGGTGGTGGGGATGTGCGCGATCCCGGTGGTCACCGCGCTGATCGGCATCGGCCAGAACTGGCTGACGTCGACGATCGGCAACTCGGCCATGGCCGATCTGCGCAGCGACCTGTTCGCCCACCTGCAGAAGATGGAGCTCGCGTTCTTCACCGCGACCAAGACCGGAGCGATCCAGTCACGGCTCGCCAACGACGTCGCCGGCGTCCGGACCGTGCTGACCGACACCGCCACGTCGATCCTGCAGAACAGCGTCACGGTCATCGCGGCCTTCGTCTCGATGATCGTCCTGTCGTGGCAGCTCACGGTGCTGACGCTGATCATGATGCCCCTGTTCGTGTGGATCCAGCTGCAGGTCGGCAAGCGTCGCCAGCGCCTGGCCCGCCGCACGCAGGAGTCGCTGTCGGAGATGACCGCGATCACCGAGGAGGCGCTCAGCGTCTCGGGCATCCTGCTGTCGAAGGTGTTCAACCGGGCCGACTCCGAGGTCGACCGCTACCGGCAGGCCAACCGCGAGCAGACCCGCCTGCAGGTCGACCAGGCCATGACGGGCCGGGCCTTCTTCGCGACGGTCCAGACGTTCTTCGCGATCACCCCGGCGCTGATCTACCTCGTCGCCGGCTTCATGCTGCAGGGAGACAGCGCGCTCACCGCCGGCACGCTCGTCGCGTTCACGACGCTGCAGGCCCGGCTGCAGATGCCGCTGCTGTCGCTGATGCGGGTCTCGCTCGACGTGCAGACCTCGCTGGCCCTGTTCCGCCGGCTGTTCGAGTACCTCGACCTCGAGCCCGCCATCACCGAGCGTCCCGGCGCGGTGGCCCTCGACGCGGAGCGGCTGCGCGGGCAGATCGAGTTCCGCGACGTGTTCTTCCGCTACCCCGAGCCGCGCAGCCTCAGCGGCACCCGGACCGGTGACCGCTTCGGCGACTCCGGCGTCCGCATCGACCGCGTCGACCCCGCACCCGAGCAGGGCTGGGCGCTCGACGGCATCTCGTTGACGGTCGAGCCCGGACAGCTCGCGGCGATCGTGGGACCGTCCGGATCGGGCAAGACCACCATGACGTACCTCGTGCCCCGCTTCTACGACGTCGACGAGGGAGCGGTGCTGATTGACGGCACCGACGTCCGGGACCTGACGATGGGGTCGGTCGCCGAGGCGGTCGGCATGGTGACGCAGGAGCCGTACCTGTTCCACGGGTCGATCCGCGACAACATCGCCTACGCCAAGCCCGACGCCAGCGCCGACGAGATCGAGCAGGCGGCCCGCGACGCCAACATCCACGACCGGATCCTGTCGTTCGCCGACGGCTACGAGACCATCACCGGTGAGCGCGGCTACCGGCTCAGCGGCGGCGAGAAGCAGCGACTCGCGATCGCCCGGGTCCTGCTGATGGACCCGCGCATCCTGATCCTCGACGAGGCCACGTCCGCCCTGGACACCGAGACCGAGCGGCTCGTGCAGGACGCCCTGGAGCGGGCCACCCACAACCGCACGACGATCGCGATCGCGCACCGGCTCTCGACGATCCACAACGCCGACGTGATCTTCGGGCTCGAGGACGGCCACCTGGTCGAGCAGGGCACCCACGACGAGCTGCTCGCCCGGGGCGGGCTGTACTCGCGGCTCTACGTCGAGCAGTTCGGGTCGGGCCAGATCGAGGCGCGGTTCACCGACGGCGTCCGGTTCACCGACGGCAAGCTGTTCTGCGACCGTCCGGACCGCGACGGCCGGCGCGCCGACGTGTCGCTGTAGGACGGCCCACCGGGCTCACCCGACGCGGCTCACCCCCGGGTCAGCCGCTGCTGCGCCGACGCCAGGATCTTCGTGACCGTCACGTCGATCTCGTCGGTCTCCTTGAGACCGGGGACGGAGTAGATGATCGACGTCAGGTCGCCGTCCGAGCACGTCTGAGCCGAGATGCCGGACTCCGTCTCGGTGATCGGCACGGTCGTGACGGTCGTCGTGGCCCCCTTCTTCTCGCCGCCGAGCTCGGCCAGCGTCGTGAAGGCGTCGCACGCCTGCGCGTCCGTGAACGACGCCGCGCCCGACAGCAGCTTCTTGGCCCGGGCCAGATCCTTCTTGTCGGCGCTCGAGCTGATGTCGCTGGACGACTCGAGCTGCGTCACGACGTCGGGCAGCGACTTGGCCCACTCCTTGGCCGGCAGGGTCGTGACCTGGATCAGAGCCGCCGTGCTCTGCCACCGGCACTGGCTGCTGCCGTCGGCGCCCGAGGCGGCGACGACGTCGTCGACCGCCGCGCCGGCCAGCTTCGCGCGATCGGCTGCGGTGACGAGCCGGCACGCGATCTGCTTCTCGTCGATCGGAGCGGCGGTCGGGGTCGGCGATGCGCTGGGTGTGGCGGACGCCTTCGCGTCCTTGACCCCGTCGTCGGAGCCGCCGCAGGCCGACAGCAGGATCAGGGCAGCGGCTGCGAGGGGGGCGAGGCGCCGGGTCACCGTGGAAGTCACCCCGCCACGATAGAAGACGTCGCCACATCCACGGACCGGCGTGGGCGGTCAGGCGGCGGCGCGGCGCGTCCGGATCTTGTAGAACGCGAACCAGGCGAGGAACGCCACGACCGCGGCGACCAGGACGTACTTGAGGATGCTGCCGTACTTCTCGACCGACTCCCAGTTGGAGCCGAGCTGGTAGCCCGACACGATCCAGATGACGTTCCAGATCAGGCTGCCGGCCGTCGTGTAGATCAGGAACCGCCCGACCGCCATCTTCTCGACGCCCGCGGGGATCGAGATGAGGCTGCGGATGCCCGGCACCATCCGGCCGAGGAACACCGCGAGGGCGTCGTTGCGGGCGAACCAGGCGACGCCCTTGTCGATGTCGTGCTCGGTCACGAACGGCACCTTGGCCAGCACCGTGCGGGTGCGCTCGAGGCCGAACTTCAGCGAGATCCAGTACAGGACCAGGGCGCCGGCGACCGACCCGACCGTGGCCGAGATGATGACCGGGACCAGCCCGAAGTCGCCGCGGTTGGCGCTGAAACCGGCCAGCGGGAGAGCCACCTCGCTGGGCAGGAACGGCAGGATCGTCTCGACCGCGAGGATCAGTCCGACGCCCACCAGCCCCACCGAGCCCATGATGTCGGCGACGAACCCGGCCAGCCCGGAGTCGGGAACGCCAGAGGTCTCCGCCAGGAGCGCGGTCAGTAAGGTCACGGGCATGAGCGTATCTTCCAGGCTCAATCGGGTGACCGGGATCAGCTGTCTGGTGGCTGTGGCCCTCGTCGCAGCGGCCCTCGTCACCGACCCCGACACCCACACCGACGGGCCGAGCGCGCCGGGCTCCGAGGTGGTCGCCCGGGCGATGACGACCCGGACCGCGTCGCCACGACTGCCCCTCGACGTCGTCCCCGCGGCGTCGGCGTCGGTCGAGCTGTCGCGCCGGCTCTTCACGTCCTCGCCGACCGCGGTCCTCGCCGATGCCGCCGACCCGGAGGCGCAGCGCATCGCGACGCTCGCCGCCACGGGGCTCGGTGTGCCCGTGCTCGTCGACTCGCCCGATGCTCCCGGCGAGGTCGACCGACTCGGCGCGACGACGGTCCTGACGTTCGGGACGACGC
>Ga0247730_1000452_pt1 | contig 30531 bp, 23 predicted proteins | sample UWRJL073202C2_FD_180959 | JGI IMG/M metagenome (GOLD analysis project Ga0247730, IMG submission 180959) | Plant litter microbial communities from Arlington Agricultural Research Station in Wisconsin, United States - UWRJ-L073-202C-2 | ecosystem: Environmental > Terrestrial > Plant litter >... | reverse complement strand
AGCTGCAAGCTGCAAGCTTCTCAGGCTTTTCTTGCCGCTTGTAGATTGCAGCTTAAATCTGCTGGCTTGCCAGCCTTAGCCCACTCCCCCGCTGGCAATTGATCTGCACCTGGGGCAACCCCAGCCAATCGGCCAGTTGGCGCAGATTACTCGCCAGCGCGCGCATGCCCACCTCGTCCAGCCCGGTTTCTTCCTCGTGCACCGCATGCACCGCCAGGCGCCCGTTGGCGCGTTCGGCGCGCAGGTCGACGCGGGCGGCGATGCGTTCGTGGTGCAGGAACGGCAGCACGTAATAGCCATAAACCCGCTTGGCCTGGGGCGTGTAAATCTCCAGCCGATAGCGGAAGTCGAACAGCCGCTCGGTGCGCGCCCGCTCCCAGATCAGTGAGTCGAATGGCGAGAGCAAGGCGCTGGCCGCCACCTTGCGCGGGATCTTGCTGTCCGGCAGACAGAATCCCGGCTGACGCCAGCCTTGGACCTGAACGACTTGCAATGCGCCCGCTTCCACCAGTTCGGCCAGCGCCACCCGGCTTGGCAAGGGGTCCTGGCGGAAATAATCACGCAGGTCTTTTTCGGTACCGACACCCAGCGCCGCAGCCGCGTGCAGCAGCAAGCCCTGTTGAGCTTCGTTTTCGCCGACTTCGGGGTGATCCAGAATCGCTGCCGGCAGCACGCGTTCGGGCAAATCGTAGAGCCGCTCGAACCCCCGCCGTCCTGCCACTGTCACTTCGCCTGCGGCAAACAGCCATTCCAGCGCCATTTTCTCCGCGCTCCAGTCCCACCAAGGCCCGGCGCTTTCCTGGCGGGTACTCAAACTGCCCGCACCCAACGCGCCCCGCTCACGAACGGCTTGCAACACACGGGCGATGGTCGACTGCTGTTCGCGACCGAATGTCGCCAACTGTTGATAAATGCCGTCGCCCTGAGCAGCACGCTGCATGCGCCAGCGCATCAGCGGATACAGTTCGATAGGCAGCAGCGAGGCTTCATGGCCCCAGTATTCAAAGAGTTTGCGATGGCGGCCCTGACTCCAGGCAGCCTGGTCGAGAAGGGTCTGAGAATAGTTGCCCAGGCGGGAAAACAGCGGCAGGTAATGGGAGCGAACCAGGGCGTTGACGGAGTCGATCTGCAACACGCCCAGACGCTGGATCAGTTGCGTGACATGGCTGGCCTTGACGGTCGCCGGCGGTTGCCGCCCGTTGAAACCCTGGGCGGCCAGCGCCATGCGACGTGCTTGTTTGAGCGACAGTTCTAACGGCATGCGAGGCTCCCAGTGAACCCCAACGCTACCTGATAGCACAGGCGCTTGTCAGCGCTTCATCGGATCGACCCAGAAATGCCGCTCGGTTTCCTGATAAACATCCGCGCGACTCAGACCGAGATCTTTCAACGCCTCATCGCTCAACTCGGCCAGTTGCCGACGCTGCTGATGCAGCTCGTACCAACGCGACACATGGCCTTTCATCGACTTGAGCAACCGCTCGATCCACGAATCATGGGACAGGGTTTTAAGCACCAGCACATAACCTTTTTGACCTTTCATCATCTTGCCCTCCAAGTGGGATGACTAAAGTCTCGCGCCGGAGCTAAGATCAATCCAACGAATGTTTCTTATGCACCCCATCTGGGAGATTGATGTATTGGCCAGCTTCCCGAGTATCGACACAGAACTGCTGCGCACCTTTGTCGCCATCGCCGACGAGGGCGGATTTACCCGGGCCGGGGAAGCGGTCAACCGCACGCAGTCGGCGGTCAGCATGCAGATGAAGCGGCTGGAGGAAGACCTGATTCAGCGCCCGCTGTTTCAGAAGCAGGGCCGCAACGTCAGCCTGACGATGGAAGGCCAGGTGCTGCTCGGCTATGCGCGCAAAATTCTCAAGCTGCATGGCGAAGTGTTCAACACCCTGCGCGAGCCGCACATGGTGGGCATGGTCAAAATCGGTACGCCCGATGATTACGCCATGCGCTTTCTGCCCGGCATCCTGTCGCGCTTCGCTCAGGCCTATCCGCTGGTGCAGATTGAAGTGCACTGCGAGCCGTCGAAACAGCTGTTGCAGCGTCAGGACCTGGATTTGAGTATCGTCACCCGCGAGCCAGGGACCGAGATCGGCCAGATTCTGCGTCAGGAACGTTTTGTCTGGATGGAAGCGCAAGGCTTTTCGCCCCATGAGCACACGCCGTTGCCGCTGGCGATGTTCAATACCGACTGTTTCTGCCGGACCTGGGCCTGCAATGCGCTGGATACCCTGCAACGCGATTACCGGATCGCCTATACCAGCGCCAGCCTCGCGGCAATCAGCGCTGTAGTGACTGCGGGGCTGGCGATTACCGCGCAACTGGAAAGCTTGCTCACGCCGGACCTGCGCATCATCGGCGAAGCTCAGGGCTTGCCGCAGTTGCCGCTGGCCAGCATCGTCCTGCTGCGCAACCCGCACAGCGTTTCACCCATCACCGAATGCCTGGCCGAACACATCGCCGAAGGCTTCAAACTTTAAGGGCAAGCACTACCGCGCAGATCACCAGAAAGCCACAGAACAGCGTACGCAGCAGGCGCTCGGGCAGCGAGTGAGCCAGTTTCACCCCCCAACTGATACTCGCCAGCCCGCCGATTGCCAGGGGAATGCCCATGGACCAGTTGACGTGATCGTGCAGCGCATAGGTAAACAGCGTGATCGCGGTACTTGGGGTCGCCAACGCCAGCGCCAGGCCCTGGGCAACCACCTGGGTCGCACCGAAGAATCCGGTCAGAATTGGCGTGGCAATCACCCCGCCGCCCACCCCGAACAAACCGCCAGTGATGCCGGAACCGACACCCAGCAACCACAAGCGATGGGTGTGCCGCAGCTCGGTGCTGACATCGCCTTTGCGCCAGTACATCTGCAGCAGATTGAACACCGTCAGGATGATGAGAAAAACCACGAAACTGATACGCATGGTTTGCGGATCCAGCCGCACCGCCCACAACGATGTCAGCCAGGCGAAGCCGAAACTGGGAATGATCAGCATCATGGCGTTGCGCAGCAAGATACGATTGCGCTGGTTATAACGCCACAACGCCAGTAACACGTTGGGCAACACCATCAACAGCGCGGTGCCCTGCGCCAGTTGCTGATCCAGCCCAAACAGCACCCCCAGCGCCGGAATGGCAACCAGGCCGCCACCAATTCCGAACAACCCACCCAAGGTGCCCATGGCGGCGCCCAACAACACAAACATCACAACGTCGATCACACCGCGTCCCCCGAATTAATGGCAAGCATGCTACGCATTCCTGCGGGAGTGGCAAATGAATAGCTCCGCCCGAAACCAGAATTTATCTGGCGCATTAAAGATCAGGGCACTAAATTGTTTGGCAATGACACATTCGTATAAAGGACTGCCCATGAACGCAGACGATATCTCTACTGCCGACGTCGCTGAACCATGCGAAGCCTTGCTGCTCGACAATCAGCTGTGTTTCGCCCTCTACTCGACCTCGTTGCTGATGACCAAGGTCTACAAACCGCTGCTCCAGGCATTGGGCCTTACTTATCCGCAATACCTGGCGATGATGGTGCTCTGGGAGCAGGACGGCTTGACCGTTGGCGACGTCAGCACGCGTCTGTTGACCGATCCCGGCTCCTTGACGCCGCTGCTCAAACGCCTGGAAGGCGAAGGCTTCATCACCCGCACGCGCAGCAAGGAAGACGAACGCGTGGTCCTGCTGCGTCTGACCGAGCAAGGTCGCGCCTTGCAGCAGCGAGCCAGGCAAGTGCCCGGCTGCATCCTCTCCGCCAGCGGTCTGGATCTGGAGAAATTACAGAAAATACAAAGCGACCTGCTCCAGCTGCGCGGGAATTTGCGTGAGCATGTTTGATTAACCCCCTCGGGCGGCGCTCCGACTTCCCCACGAATCGGCCGCAGGAGCGACTGTCGGTGCGACTGTCGGTGCGACCGTAGGAGCGACCGTAGGAGCGACCGTAGGAGCGACCGTAGGAGCGACCGTAGGAGCGACCGTAGGAGCGACTTCAGTCGCGAGCCACTCATCAACCGCCCTCCCGGCTAAAGCCGGTCCTACAGCCTTGCGCATCCCAAATTCAGAGATTTGAAATATTAACTTGCGCGCAAACTATTCGTGCGCTACATTTCAATCGTACTCAGTTAGCGCACAAGCTTTTAGCGCAAACGGACAAAGTTTTTTCAAACCTCATCCCAACTATCATTTTCTATTTTCGCGAGGCAACGCCATGGACACTCTCTACACAGCAATCGCAACTGCAACCGGCGGCCGTGACGGTCGTGCTGTTTCCAGCGACAACATCCTCGACGTCAAACTCGCCACGCCCAAAGAACTCGGTGGCGCAGGCGGTGCGGCGACCAACCCTGAGCAATTGTTCGCAGCCGGCTACTCGGCCTGCTTCATCGGCGCACTGAAATTCGTCGCCGGTCAAAGCAAACGCAGCATTCCGGCAGACGCCTCGATCACTGCCCACGTCGGCATCGGCCAGATCCCAGGTGGTTTCGGTCTGGACATCGACCTGAACATCAACCTGCCGGGCCTGGAACAAGCCGACGCCGAACAACTGGTCGAAGCGGCTCACCAGGTGTGCCCGTACTCCAACGCCACTCGCGGCAACGTTGATGTGCGTCTGCACGTAACGGTGTAAATGCCGCCCACAAAAAAACCCGCATCGCTGCGGGTTTTTTTGTCGTTCCAGTAAAAGCTGTGCTTATTTAGCACGGCCTTTGTAGGAACCGCCGTCACGGGTGTCGATTTCGATGCGGTCACCGATTTCGATGAAGTCAGCAACTTGCAGCTCGGTACCGTTGCTCAGCTTCGCAGGCTTCATCACCTTGCCGGAAGTGTCGCCACGCGCCGAACCTTCGGTGTAGTCAACTACACGTACGATGGTGGTCGGCAGCTCTACGGACACCAGACGCTCTTCGAAGAAGATCGCTTCGCAAACGTCGGTCATGCCTTCTTCAACGAATGGCAGAACGGCTTCGATGTCTTCAGCGTTCAGCTCGTACATGGTGTAGTCAGTGGTGTCCATGAACGTGTAGGTGTCGCCGCTGATGAACGACAGGGTCGCTTCTTTGCGATCCAGGATCACGTCATCGAGCTTGTCGTCGGCGCTGTAAACGATCTCGGTCTTGTAACCGGTCAGCAGGTTTTTCAGCTTGGTCTTCATGATCGCGCTGTTACGACCGGACTTGGTGAATTCAGCTTTCTGAACCAGCCAAGGATCGTTTTCGAGACGAATCACGGTACCGGGTTTGAGTTCTTTACCAGTTTTCATTGCGTATATCCGAATTTGGATGGAAGTTGCCGAGGCTCTGTACGAGAAACCGCTTTCCCGTGTGGCGGAAAGGTCTTTTTCGTACAGAGCCTAATCTCAAGGCCGCGTATCATACGAAACTCCACAAAACAGTACCAGCGCCGCAGCAAGATCAGCGTGCGAGGCCTGTTCCAGACACCAGCGCCCGGCGTGGTTTTCAATTTCCGGCCAGTGTTCCATCAGCGCCAGCCAGCTTGCACTGCCATCGTGCCCGGCATTCCAGGCCCGCCAGAAATCGGTCAAAGCCTGTGCGGCAGGCTGCGAAAGCCCTGCAAGGTATAGCTCAAGAAAGGCGTCGAGCTTGGCCCAATGCGCATCGTCGTCCTGTTCATAGATGTGCCAAAGCAGCGGCCGGCCCGCCCATTGCGCACGCACGAAAGAGTCTTCGCCGCGCACCACATTGAAATCGCAGCACCATAACAGCCGGTCGTAATCTTCCTGCCTGACGAACGGCAACACCTGCACGGTCAACGCGCCACGTTTTTCCAGCGCCCCGGCCTGCAAACCGTCGACGCCCAGCCAGCGTTGCAGATCGCCGAGGATTCGGCCTTCCGGAACCAGCAGATGAGTGGAGCGGTTGTCCGCCGACAACGCCTCCAGCCAGCCGCCCAGGCCTGGATTTTCGTAAGCAAACAGCGAAATCAGGCGGGCATCCGCTTCAGGCTTCACGCCTAAGGCCTGTAGGAAACTTCCCTGCGCCGCCCTGTCTTGCTGAAACGCCTGACGCGCCTCGATCAAGCCGCTTTCCCGCAACAGCCCGCCAGTCGTCGGACGAAATCCCGGAAAGAAGAAGAATTTGCGCAAGCCATTGGACTGCACAGACGGTAAACCATGGCAACCGGTGACCCACTCCTCGGCGCTGAGGTATTCCAGATTCACCCACACCGGCCTCGGCGAACATTGCAGGATGGCTTCGGTGTACGCAGGCGGCAATCGGCAGGCAAATGCCTCGATGATCACATCAGCGACTTCCACAGGCTGCCATTCCTTTGGCCAGTGGTGGACGCTGACGCCGTCCTGCCATTGTTGCGCCGCCTGCGCATCCGCCGTTGGACACAGACGCGTGAAAGCCTGCAAATCATCGACCCACAAACGCACCGTCACGTCGTACTCGGCCACCAATTGTCGGGCCAGGCGCCAGGTCACGCCGATGTCGCCATAGTTATCGACGACGCTGCAAAAAATGTCCCACGAGGCTTTCATTTGCGGCTCCCTGCGGCCCGAGAATCAAAAACGCTGATTGTCCGTCAGAACAACCCGCATCCACCAGCCTTAGGTCATGGCACAATCGCCATCACCTGCCGTCAACGCCGAGAACACGTCATGCCCCTTTCAAGTCGTCGCGAGCTGAACGTCTCTGTTCACCCGTTGAAGCTGATCGCCTGTATCGCCCTGGGCATCTGGCTCGGCATCGCTGCCGTGGTGGTGACCGGCGTGCTGGTTTTCCAGGCGTTGCCCCAGGCGCAGACTCAGGCGGTGAGCAATGCGGTCACCCGCTTGAGCACGCCGCCGCCGGCCCCCGTCGAGTCGGAAACGACCATGTTCGAGAAGTACGAACAGAATCTGCGCGAGAGCGAAGCGCGGCAGGCCATGGAACAAACCCGGGAACAGCAACAAAAAAGCTTCAGTGCGCCGAAATGTAATTTCTGGCTGCAACAAGACCGAACGGCGCCGAGCGACAAGAGCCGCGCCAATGTGATCCAGTTCTGCGGATAGACCATGAACAAGCAAACCGTGCTGCAAGCGATCATCGACACACTCGAGGTCGATCTGGGCGTTGCCCAGCGGGCCGCGCAGACCGCCTACGAAACCGCGACCCATGAAGAGAACATCGCCGAGAACAAGTACGACACGCTGGGCCTCGAAGCTTCGTATCTGGCGGCGGGTCAGGCGCGCCGCGTCGAAGAGATTCGCCAGTCGCTGCTGCTTTATCAGAAATTGAGCCTGACGCCCTTCGATGCGCAACGGGGTATCCAGACCGGCGATCTGGTCACGCTGCAAACCGAGACCGGTGCAGAGCAGCATCTTTTCCTGGGTCCGGATGCCGCCGGTCTGAAGATTCGTCTCGAAAACGCCATCGTCACGGTCATCACGGCCCGAGCGCCTTTGGGCCAAAGCCTGCAAGGCAAGTTCGAAGGAGATGAGCTGGAAATCACCGTCAATGGCAGCAAGCAATCCTTCGAAGTCACGCAGATAGTGTGATCAGCTATTCATTTACAGGGTTGATCGCTCCCGCTTTTTCTGGGTATGGTGGGCCGTCGCCATAAAAACCCGTGACCGGGACGCAATAGCCGGAAGCAAGGACTTAGTAAGTAGGAGATATTTCATGACAAACGTCATTACTTTCCCTGACGCCCATGAACGTGATCACCTCAAGTCAAGTGACCATCCTGGGCTCAGATACCTGAACAAGAAAGAGCGACTGCTGATCGACCAACTGCGTCAGACCAGCCATGCAGGACGCCAGTACGTCTACGACTACGCGAGCATCATGCACCTGTCCAAACCGCTGCATCCTGAACCGACGGATTAAACGCGCTGGTGCGATTTTGTTGGCAGTCCGCTGGAGCGTGGCTTGCCCGCGAACGGGAATTCCAGTCGACACATTTATCGATTGATCCAACGCTTTCGCGGGCAAGCCACGCTCTAACAGATTGCAATCCAGTATCCGCAAAACGTTCAGCACTCATTCAGCCCTCCTGAAGCACCAGCCCTGCACAAACGCCTATAGTGGCCGCCTGTATTGGTTATCAGGAATCCGCCATGAATACCGCTGCGCCTGGGCCCGCTTCAACCGAGCCCGCTGTAAAAACCGTCGACCATCTGCGCTTTCATAAACGTCACGCGCACTTGACCAGCACCTTTGGCAACGACTCGTTTGCCCTCAAGGCAGAAGCGTTCGCCCGGTTTTTCGGTACGCCGACGTTTCTCGGTGCGCAAACCCTCATCGTCGTGCTCTGGGTTGCCTGCAATGCCACCGGTCTGACCCATTTCGACATCTACCCGTTCATCCTGCTCAACCTGGCGTTCAGCCTGCAATCGGCCTATGCCGCGCCGCTGATCTTGCTGGCCCAGACCCGTCAGGCCGCACGGGATAAAGCCAATGCCGACGCCGATGCCCGGCACCGCGAAGATCTGGCCATCGCCAACGAGCAGCGTCTGGCGATGGCCGCGCAAAACGCCGAGCAGATGCTGACGCTGCTGGAGCAGAACACTCGTTTGACCGAGCTGACCAAGTCCCTGACTGAACGCATCGAAGCCCTGACGCTGGACATGCACAAGCATTTCGTAAAGCGCGACAGCATCGGCTGAACCCTTTCCCCATCGCCGGAGATTTTTGAGATTGCAACCGTAATTAAATCGCAGGATTATGGTCGTAATCTTTCATGATTCTTGAGTGCCCAACACGGAGTCAATGCCATGCAAAACTTCTCCCGCGACGAAAAAACCGCCCTTTGGCTGGAAGAGGAACACGCCATCCGCGCCAGCCTCGGCCCGGCCGGCACCACGAGTCTGGCGGAAGTGGCCCTCATGGAGCCGACAGACTTCCTCGAGCGCATCAAACGCGGCGAACTGCCCTGCCCGCCCATCGGGGAATTGATGGATTTCATTCCGCTGCGCTGGTCGCCGGGAGAATTTATCTTTCAGGGCACGCCCGATGCCCGGCATTACAACCCGCTGGGCAGCGTGCATGGCGGTTATGCCGCGACGCTGCTGGATTCATGCATGGGTTGCGCGATTCATACCCGACTCAAGAAAGGCCAGGGCTACACCACCCTGGACCTGCGCATCAGCTACGTCCGCGCCCTGAGTCATGGCACCGGCCCGGTTCGCGCTGAAGGCAAAGTGCTGCATATCGGCCGCTCCACCGCCCTGGCCGAAGGGCGTTTGTACGACGTCGATGACCGGCTCTACGCCATCGGCAGCACCACTTGCATGATTCTGGACATGAACAGGTAAGGCCTGTCCCGATGACGGCAGGAACGATCTCGACTCGCCACTGACCAAACAGACAGGCTCATTCGTGATTGCCAGGCAATTATCCCTTTCCCGTTCCACTGTTTTTCCCCAAGGACTCAGTCGGGATACTGGCCTCACGTCTTATCTTTCATTTTCACGGAGTACCGCAATGACAGTCCCAGCATTTGGCCTTGGCACCTTCCGTCTCAAGGATCAGGTCGTCATCGACTCGGTCACCAATGGTCTTGAAGTCGGCTACCGCGTCATCGATACCGCACAAATCTACGGCAACGAAGCTGAAGTCGGTCAGGCCATCGCCGCCAGCAGCGTGCCACGCGATGAGCTGTTCATCACCACCAAGATCTGGACCGATAATTTCGCCGCCGACAAGCTGATTCCAAGCCTGAAGGAAAGCCTGGCCAAACTGCAAACCAATCATGTCGACCTGACGCTGATCCACTGGCCATCGCCGCAGGGCAAAGTCTCGGTGGGCGAATTCATGACTGCGCTGCTGGAAGCCAGGCAGCAGGGTTTGACCAGGCAGATCGGTATTTCCAACTTCACCGTGGCCCTGATGCAGGAAGCCATCGACGCCGTCGGCGCGCAAAACATTGCCACCAACCAGATCGAGCTGCACCCGTACCTGCAAAACCGCAAGGTGGCTCAATTCGCCAAAGAGCATGGCATTCAGATCACCTCGTACATGACCCTGGCCTATGGCGAAGTGCTCAAAGATCCAGTGATCGAGCAGATCGCCAAGCGTCATGCTGCGACCCCGGCTCAGGTGACGCTGGCCTGGGCCATGCAACTGGGTTATGCGGTGATTCCGTCGTCCACCCAACGCGCCAATCTTGAAAGCAACCTGAAAGCCTGCGACCTGACATTGAGCGACGAAGACATGGCGCAAATCGCCGCCCTGGACCGTGGCCAGCGCCTGACCAGCCCGGCCAGCCTTGCGCCGCAGTGGGATTGATCTGACAGGGTCGAGCGATGACGCAGCCAACATCGCTCGATCCGCCTTACTGCCAGCCGAAACGACGGCTGTAGAACCCTTTCACCGCCTGGGTCAGCGCCATGTAAGCCAGGAGGATCAACGGCAGGTACACGAAATACATCAGCGGCAAGGCCTGCAATTTGAAATAGCCGGCCAACGGTCCCATCGGCAGAAAAATCCCGACCGCCATGATGATGCCGGTCATGATCACCAGCGGCGTCGCGGCACGACTCTGGACGAAGGGAATTTTCGGCGTGCGGATCATGTGGATCACCAATGTCTGGGTCAACAGGCCCACGACAAACCAGCCGGACTGAAACAGGGTTTGATGGGCCGCCGCGTCGGCGCGGAACACGAACCACATCATCAGGAAGGTGATGATGTCGAACACCGAGCTGATCGGACCGAAAAACAGCATGAAGCGCCCGATCTCGCCAGGCTGCCAGCGCTGCGGCTTCCTGAGCAGTTCTTCATCGACGTTATCAAACGGGATGGCGATCTGCGAAACGTCATAGAGCAGGTTCTGCACCAGCAGGTGCATCGGCAGCATCGGCAGAAACGGAATGAATGCGCTCGCCACCAGCACCGAAAACACATTGCCGAAGTTGGAGCTCGCGGTCATCTTGATGTACTTGAGCATATTGGCAAAAGTGCGCCGTCCTTCCAGCACGCCCTCTTCCAGCACCAACAGGCTTTTTTCCAGCAGAATGATATCGGCCGCTTCCTTGGCGATATCCACCGCCGTATCAACCGAGATGCCAATGTCCGCCGTGCGCAGTGCGGGCGCATCGTTGATGCCATCACCCATGAAACCCACCACATGGCCATTGCTTTTGAGCAGGCGAACGATGCGTTCCTTGTGCGCCGGCGTCAGGCGGGCAAACACGTTGTGGGTTTCAACTGCCTGAGCCAGAGCCTGGTCGTCCATGCGCTCCACATCGCTGCCCAACAGCAGGCCCTGTTGCGCCAGGCCGACTTCCCGGCAGATCTTGGCGGTGACCCGTTCGTTGTCGCCGGTCAGCACTTTCACTGTCACCCCATGCTCGGCCAAGGCCTGCAAGGCCGGCGCAGTGCTTTCCTTGGGCGGGTCGAGAAACGCCACGTAACCGATCAGGGTCAGCGCCTGTTCATCAGCGACGCCATAGCTATTTTTCTGCACCTGAGACTCACGGGCGGCGACTGCCACCACTCGCAAGCCTTCGTCATTCAATCGGGCGGTGACATCACGAACCCGAGCCAGCAAGTTGGCATCGAGCAGCTCGATCATGTCGCCGTGCCGCACCTGGGTGCAGACGCTGAGGATTTCTTCCACCGCCCCCTTGCAGATCAGCAGATGAGACCGGTCCGACTGCGCCACCACCACTGACATCCGACGCCGGGTGAAGTCAAAAGGGATCTCGTCGACCTTGGCAAACGCCGTCGCCACATTCAGTTGACGATGCACCTGCGCATGCTCAAGGACCGCCACGTCCAGCAGGTTTTTCAGTCCGGTCTGGTAGTAGCTGTTGAGGTAGGCCATGTCCAGCACCGCGTCGGACTCCTGGCCCCACACATCCACATGCCGCTCCAGGAAGATACGGTCCTGAGTCAGGGTGCCGGTCTTGTCGGTACACAGCACATCCATCGCCCCGAAATTCTGGATGGCGTCCAGGCGCTTGACGATGACTTTCTTGCGCGACATGACCACCGCGCCTTTGGCCAGCGTCGAGGTGACAATCATCGGCAGCATTTCCGGGGTCAGCCCCACTGCGACCGACAACGCGAAGAGCACCGCCTCGGTCCAGTCACCCTTGGTGAAGCCATTGATGAACAGCACCAGCGGCGCCATGACCATCATGAAGCGGATCAGCAGCCAGCTGACCTTGTTCACCCCGGCCTGGAACGACGTCGTCGTCCGGTCGGTGGCGGTGACCCGCTGCGCAAGCGCGCCGAAATAGGTGCGATTGCCGGTGGTCACGAGCACTGCGGTTGCCGAACCGGAGACCACATTGGTGCCCATGAACAGAATGTTCTGCAGGTCCAGCGGCGTAATCGCTTCAGCTTCCTGCCGGCCAACGAATTTCTCCACCGGCATGGATTCACCGGTCATGGCCGCCTGCCCGACGAACAAGTCCTTGGCACTCAGCAGACGGCAATCGGCGGGGATCATGTCCCCGGCTGACAGGTGAATCAGGTCGCCGGGCACCAGTAACCGGATCGGCAACTCGATGCGCCGGCTGCGCCCGGACAAGCCATTACGCGGCTGGTTGTCAGCCTGCTCCCCCGGATCCAGCCTGCGCAGGACCGTGGCCGTGGTGCTGACCATGGCCTTGAGCGCATCGGCCGCCTTGTTGGAGCGGGCTTCCTGCCAGAAGCGCATCAGGCTCGACAACACCACCATCGTCGAGATCACCACCGTGGCTTCCAGGTCGTCAGTCAGAAACGAAATCAGCGCCAACACGGTCAGCAGCAGGTTGAACGGATTGGTGTAGCAGCGCCAGAGATGGCGCCACCACGGCAGCGGCTGCTCGTGGGCCACTTCGTTCAGGCCCACGTGTTCGCGGCGCATCAATGCCTGGCTTTCAGTCAGGCCGTCGGCGTGGCTGTGCAAATCCGCCAGCAGGTTTTGCGGGTCACTGCGGGACGCTTTGCTCAGGGTCTGCGCCAGGGTATCGGGCACTTCACGGCTGACGCTGGCGGGCGCGATGCTTTCGAAAATCGTCAGCCGCCGGAAATGCCGATCAATGTGACGGCTGCGCAGAAAACTGGCGAAAAACTCTTTCAAGAAGGACATTTTCAAGGCTGTCTCCTTACTGCATAACAGGAGAACCGCGCAGGTATCGCCGTCGCAGCCCAACCTTTGAGGCAGGGCACAGCGCGGCTCGCCTGTCACACGACAGACGCGTCCGGACAGCGGGCAAACGCAGGCGCAACAACGCCGCGATCAGCTGCTGATCATTTCAGTATCGATGAGGAGGCTTCGAAGGGACGGCCGCAGGGGACCGCTTACCAGGGATGCCGTTTCTCGCCTTGGGCAAGATAACGGCAGGAGAGGCGCTGCGCGTTAACGTGCCAAGTGTGTGCAGGTTGCAAGAACCTGCCGACTACTGTCACTCGAACATGTACCCACGAGGGTCTCCATTGGGGGGCTGTGGCGCGAAGCATACCCTTGGGTTCTGGCCGGGTAAACCGGGGTTGCCCGATAAAGACAGGCAACGCTCCGGTCGTTCAGGAAGGGTTCAGATTGCGGTCTGCAACCGGCTATTTAGCCCACCGCCAGCACCCGTTCCAGCACCGAGGCGCCACGATGACTCTGGGCAACGTTGGCATACAACGACGCCGCAATTTCGTCGGCGCGAATCGGCAGCACTGACAGCAGTGTGTCGCTCAAACCGTGGCTGGCTTCGCAGAAACCCTGCATGTAGACCGAGGCCTGGCAGCGCGCATCGGTCTTGATCCGGTAGTCCCTGGAGACTTCGAAATCGCCCATGTACTCAGCCAGTGGCGCCAGCAGGTGGCGATGCAGCTGGCGCTCGTAGCCGGTGGCCAGAACCACAGCATCGTAAACCTGGGTTTTGCTATCGTTGCTGGCCAGATTACGCATCACCATTTCGACCCCCTGCGCCGTAGCCGTGGCGGTTTCCACCGTAGTCAGGCTGTGGAAGGCGTGGCGGGCAATGCCGGAGACTTTCTGGCGATAGAACACACCGTAGATGCGCTCGATCAGATCGATGTCCACCACCGAATAGTTGGTGCTGTGGTATTCGCGGATCATCTGTTCGCGTTGCGCGCCGTCCTGGCTGAACATCAGGTCGGTGAATTCCGGAGAGAACACTTCATTGACGAACGGGCTGTCATCGGCTGGTTTCAGCGCCGAGCCGCGCAGGATCATGTCCACCTGCACCGACGGAAAGCTGTCATTGAGGTCGATGAACGCCTCTGCCGCACTCTGCCCGCCGCCGATGATCGCGATGCGCATCGGCTTGCCATTGACGCACGCCTGTTTGGCCATGCGCTCCAGATATTGGGAGTGATGAAACACCCGGCCATCATTTTTCAGGCCCGTGAACGCCTCGGGGATTCGCGGCGTACCGCCTGGGCTGACCACCACTGAACGCGTGGTGCGGACGTGATTCTGGCCTTGGGTATCCCGGGACAACACGCGCAGCGCCTCGACCTTGTTCTTGTGCAGCACCGGCTCGATGGCGGTGACCTCTTCGCCGTAACGGCTTTGCTCGCCAAACTGCCCGGCGACCCAGCGCAGGTAGTCGTTGTACTCCATGCGGCACGGGTAAAAGGTGCCGAGGTTGATGAAGTCCACCAGACGGCCATGTTGCTTGAGGTAATTGACGAACGAGAACGGACTGGTGGGGTTGCGCAGCGTGACCAGATCCTTGAGGAAGGAAATCTGCAGCTCGCTCTGGGTCACCAGGGTATTGCCGTGCCAGCGGTAATCGGCCTGTTTGTCGAGGAACAACACGTCCAGCGCTCCCGCCGCCTCGCCGCGCTCCTGCAAGGCAATCGCCAGCGCCAGGTTGGAGGGGCCGAAGCCGATGCCAATCAGATCGTGAACCACGGCAGATGCAAGAGCCTGTGTCATTCCAGTGTCCTCAGGAGGTGTTGCGCACTCAATCGGGATGGCCAGCAAGGTGGCCTGTTGCAATAGGGAACGAGGGCTGTGAAATAAAATTTAACAATCCGCCGCACGAGCAAGAAGCTATTCCGCAGGACCGGCTTCAGCCGGGAGGGCAAAAGCTCTGGCAACGCATCTGCTGCGAATGGGCGGGCCTGCTCCCGGCTGAAGCCGGTCCTACGGTTGCCACCCGATATCACCTTAAATTCCCGCCCCCCGGTGACGTTTACCACTCAGTCCCTTGCCTTTGACGGTCATCCATTGCATGAAACCGCCCCGCTCCGCCCGACGTCTGCTGCTCATCGCCCTGTGCCTGCTTCCCGTTATTGCCTACGCGACCTGGCAGGCGCTGCCTTCCGGCCGGGCTGATCTGGCCACGGTGCAGGTGGTGCGTGGCGATATAGAAAGCAGCGTCACGGCATTGGGCACTTTGCAGCCGCGTCGCTATGTGGACGTCGGCGCCCAGGCTTCAGGGCAGATTCAGAAGATTCACGTGGAAATCGGCTCGCAGGTGACCGAGGGTCAGTTGCTGGTGGAGATCGATCCTTCGACGCAAAAGGCCCGCCTCGACGCCGCGCGCTATGCCATCGAAAACCTCAAGGCCCAGTTGCAGGAACAGCGCGCCGAACACGACCTCGCCCGGCAACGTGCGCAACGCCAGAAGACCCTCGCGGCGGGCGGTGCCACCCGCGAAGAAGACGTGCAGAGCGCCGAGGCCGAATTGCGCCGCACCAAGGCCCGCACGGAAATGTTCCAGGCGCAGATTCTCCAGGCCCAGGCCAGTCTGCGCAGCGACGAAGCCGAACTGGGCTACACCAAGATTTATGCGCCGATGAACGGCACCGTCGTCGCCCTGGACGCTCGGGTCGGTCAGACACTTAACGCCCAGCAACGCACGCCGTTGATCCTGCGCATTGCGCGACTCTCGCCCATGACGGTGTGGGCCGAAGTTTCCGAAGCCGACATCGGCCACGTCAAACCGGGCATGCAGGCGTACTTCACGACGCTTAGCGGCGGTGGACGACGCTGGCCGAGCACGGTGCGGCAAATCCTGCCGATTGCGCCGATCCCCCTTGAGCAACTCAGCCAGGGCGGCGGCAGTCCGGTCGCGGCGGGCAAAGGCAGCAGCGGCCGCGTGGTGCTCTACACCGTTTTGCTCGACGTTGAGAATGACGATCAGGCGCTGATGGCAGACATGACCGCACAAGTATTTTTCGTCGATGGCCAGGCCCGGCAAACCCTGACCGTACCCGTCGCCGCGCTGCAACCGGGCCGTGACAGCCAGAGCCGCACGGTTCAGGTGGTGGCGAAAAATGGCGATATCCAGCAACGCCAGGTGCGTACCGGGATCAGCGATCGATTGCGTACCGAGGTGCTGGAAGGCCTCGCCGAAGGCGACTATCTGCTGCTCGGCCCGGCCAGCGGAAGTGGCGGCTGATGAACACGCCACTGATCGAACTGCAGAATCTGCGCAAATCCTACGGCGGCGGTGACACGCCGCAGGTTGACGTGTTGCGCGGCGTGAATCTGGCGATTTATCCCGGCGAGTTCGTCGCCATCGTCGGCGCTTCGGGTTCCGGCAAATCAACCTTGATGAACATCCTCGGTTGCCTGGATCGGCCCACCAGCGGTCGCTACCTGTTCGCCGGGGAAGACGTCGCCGGGCTCAACAGCGACGAACTGGCCTGGCTGCGCCGCGAAGCGTTCGGCTTCGTTTTCCAGGGTTATCACTTGATTGCTTCCGGCTCCGCCCAGGAAAACGTCGAGATGCCGGCGATCTATTCCGGCCTGCCCGCCAGTGAACGTCACGCACGGGCGGCGGCCCTGCTGGAACGCCTGGGCCTGGCCAGCCGCAGCGCCAATCGCCCGCATCAGTTGTCCGGCGGCCAGCAACAGCGGGTATCGATTGCCCGCGCCTTGATGAATGGCGGGCACATCATTCTCGCCGACGAACCCACTGGCGCACTGGACAGCCACAGCGGTGCCGAAGTCATGACCTTGCTGGATGAACTGGCCCGGCAAGGTCATGTGGTGATTCTGATTACCCACGACCGGGAAGTCGCGGCACGGGCCAAACGGGTCATCGAAATTCGCGACGGGGCAATCATCAGCGACACGACCCATGGCACCGCCGTGCCCGAACAGCCGATATCCGGCAGCCTGCAAGCGGTGGACTTGAAGCAACGCCTGAGTCAAGGCAGCCAGGCTCAGGGCGCCTGGAAAGGCGAGCTGGTCGAAGCGGTGCAAGCCGCATGGCGGGTGATGTGGATCAATCGTTTTCGCACGGCGTTGACCTTGCTCGGCATCATCATCGGCGTGGCGTCGGTGGTGGTCATGCTCGCCGTGGGCGAAGGCAGCAAGCGCAAGGTCATGGCGCAAATGGGCGCATTCGGCTCGAACATCATTTATCTGAACGGCACTGCCGCCAACCCCCGAGCGCCTCAGGGCATCGTCAGCCTGAGCGATGTGAAGGCGCTGGCGGTGCTGCCGCAGGTTCACAAAGTCATGCCGATCAATGGCAATTACGCCAGTGTGCGCTTCGGCAATCTCGATCAGCGGGTCTACGTCGGCGGCAGCAATACCTCATTCCAGAGCATCTTCAACTGGCCGATGTCGGCGGGCAGTTTCTTCACCGATGCCGACGAGGCCTCCGCTGCCGCAGTGGCGGTGATTGGCGAACGGGTCCGGGAAAAACTGTTCGGCCAGACCGATCCGCTGGGGCACTACATCCTCATCGAGAATGTGCCGTTTCGGGTGATTGGCGTGCTGGCGACCAAAGGCGCCAGTTCCGGTGACAAGGACAGCGACCTGCGCGTGGTGGTGCCCTACTCCGCCGCCAGCGTGCGTCTGTTCGGCAACGAAAACCCCGAATACGTGGTGATCGCCGCTGCCGATGCGCGCAAGGTCAAGGACACGGAAAAGGCCATCGACCAACTGCTGCTGAGCCTGCACAACGGCAAGCGTGACTACGAATTGACCAACAACGCCGCCATGATCCAGGCCGAGGCCAGCAGCCAGAACACCCTGTCGCTGATGCTTGGGTCGATTGCGGCGATTTCCCTGTTGGTGGGCGGTATCGGCGTGATGAACATCATGCTCATGACCGTGCGCGAACGAACCCGGGAGATCGGCATTCGCATGGCCACCGGCGCACGCCAGCGCGACATCCTGCGCCAGTTCCTGACCGAAGCCGTGATGCTTTCGGTGGTCGGCGGTGTCGCCGGCATCGGCCTTGCGCTGCTGATCGGCGCGGCGCTGCTGCTGGGCAAAGTGGCCGTGGCATTTTCCCTGAGCGCCGTGGCCGGAGCCTTCGCCTGCGCGATGGTCACCGGCGTGGTCTTCGGCTTCATGCCCGCCCGCAAGGCCGCCCGCCTCGACCCGGTCACGGCGCTTACCAGTGAATAGAGCCTGCCAGTGAATAACCCATTGATGAAACCCAGACTCAGCGTTTTGGCCTTGTGTGTGCTGCTCGGCGCGTGTGCCAGCCCCACGCCGCCGATCAACAGCGGCATCGCCGCGCCTGTTGCCTGGCAATCGCCATGGACCGCCGCCGACCGCCAGACCGGTCAGCAATGGTGGCAACAGTTCGACAGCCCGCAACTGAACCGCCTGATTGAACAGGCGCGAACCGGCAGCTACGACCTGGCCGCCGCCACGGCGCGGGTTCGCCAGGCGCGGGCCGACAGCGTCATTGCCGGCGCTTCCCGACTTCCGGAAATCACCGGCGGCGCCAACGCCAATCGGCAGCGCTTGATCAGCGGCAAAGGCTACCGCCAACTCGATGCCTACGAAGCCGAACCCACGGCGAAGTTTTTCGATGTCAGTTTCAGCGCCAGCTATGAAGTGGATTTCTGGGGCGGCAACGCAGCGGCACGACGCAGCGCCGCGCAGAGCCTGCAAGCCAGCGAGTTCGATCAGGCCACCGTCGAGCTGACGCTGCTCAGCGCCGTGGCCGACAGCTACGTGCAAAGCCTGGCCCTGGACGAACAAGCCCGCATCGCCGAGCTTAATCTGGCCAATGCGCAGCACGTATTGGCGCTGGTGCAGACCCGTTTCCAGTCCGGCTCGGCCACGGCGCTGGACCTGGCACGACAGAAAAGTCTGGTCGCCGGTCAACAGCGGCAAGTGCCACTGATTCGGCAACAGGCACAAGCAGCGCGCATCAGCCTTGCGACCTTGCTGGGCCAGCCGGTCCAACAGCTGTCCCTGGCAAACCAATCCTTCGAACGCTTGAACTGGCCCGACGCAAGTCCCGGCCTGCCCAGCGAATTGCTCAGCCGCCGCCCGGACATCGCCAGCGCCGAAGCCAGGCTCGCCGCCGCCCAGGCCGACATCCAGGTGGCCCGCGCCGCGATGTTGCCGAAACTGACCCTGAGCGCGAGTTTCGGCTCGGGTGGCGACGTGGCGTCCGACATCCTGCGCAGCCCGTTCTACAACCTGGGCGGCGGGCTGCTGACACCGATCTTCAACAACGGCCGCCTCGGCGCCGAACGTGACAAAACCATCGCCCGCCAGCAAGAACTGCTGGAGACCTATCGCGGCGCAATCATCAGCGCCTTCGCCGACGTGGAAAAAGCCCTGAACGCTATCGCCGGACTGGACCAGCAACGGCAATGGCAAAGCGAAGAACTGCAACAAGCCCAACGCGCGTTTCAGATAGCCGAAAGCCGTTACCAGGCCGGCGCGGAAGACATGCTCAGCGTGCTGGACACCCAACGCACGCTGTATCAAGCCCAGGAACAGAACGTCCAGCTGCGGCTCTCGCGGTTGCAAGCGAGCGTTGCGCTGTACAAGGCGCTGGGGGGTGGATGGAAGATGTGAGCCGCTGTAGGAGCGAACTTGTTCGCCAGGCGTAATTCCAGTCGACATATATATCGTCTGAGATGACCGCTTCGCGGGCAAGCCTCGCTCCAACGAATTTGTGGCCAACCGGGAAAATTGCTCTGGCTTTCGCTTTTCCCTGCCGCGATCTGGCAGACACCGCCAAAACGCGCGTCGGGAGGCTGAGCGCAGGTGTCGTGGGGTGGGGCGACCGGCATGGATGCCGGTCGAGCGCCGTTGCGCCAGGGATGGCGCGTCGGCGCGTACCCACCCCACGGCACCGGAGTCGAAGGAACCCCTGCGAAGCAGGGGCCGGACGTCAGCGCAGAATGGTTTCCTCCCTTTGCCGAAACAAAGGGAGTCGACCGTCAGGGCGAAACCAGAAGTCGCCGCACCGCGAATGCTGTTGTCGCCATCCGATTAGAAGCGCGGAATCCGCCTCACCAAAACCAGCGCCGCACTGAAATATTCCGCGCATACCAAGGCCGTCTCGGCACGCGGCGGAACAGGTTGGCGATTTTCTTTTCGTCGCCGAAGGTGATCTTCAGCGCCAGCTTCATGACTTCCGGGTCGATCTCCAGCGTCTTGCCGGGGTCGACACCGGGGGCGGTGCTGCAACCGTGGGTCAGCGGACCCAGCCACGGATCGTCGATTTCCACCCAGCGACCCGGCGCAAACCAGTAAACGTCGTTGACCATCAAGCGCTGCACTTGCCCCGGATGAAAGCGCTCATGGGCCCGAAACCAGTCTTCGATGCGGTCATCGATCCAGCCATGAAACCCCCAGAACACCGGGTTTACATGGGACGAAAACGGATCGCCCAAAAAATCGTTTTGCGCCTCATACCAGCGCGGCGCGAAGTCGGCGGGATCGCGGGCCATGGGCACCGGCTGACCATTGGACGGATCACGCGGCACCGACGCCCAACGCATGTGCAGCCAGTCGTGCAGCCCCAGTTCCACCTCGGAGCCGAACTGGCCGAGGGTCAACTTCGACAGGTAACGTGGGTCACGATATCTGGATTCCCAGACGTCGAAATTGGTGTGGTAAGTCTCGGCGCTTTTCACGTCGCTGACCCACTGGCTGTACTCGTCGTCCCCGGAAGCGCGCCAGGTCGGCGGCAAGGCGCAGCCGTCGTGGTTGTCAAAATAGCGGGCGAACCCCTGACGATCGCGCTGCAATTCCGGCTGTGGCATGGGGAAGTGTTGCCAGGATGGCAGCTGCTGCACCGCCCGCGCCGAACCCAGCATGTGCCGGTGCATGAAGAAAAAATCCACACCCGAGCCGTTGCGGTCCTTGCGCGGCCCGCGGGCGTCACGCTCTTTTTCTCGCGGCCCCGGCTGCCAGCCGATCCCACGCAAGGCATCGCGCTTGCTCTCGGACAACTTGTGCCATTTGTCCCGGGACGCGTGCCACAGTTGGTGGAACAGGCGATGTTCCGGGCTGATCAGCATGGCCAGCAGTGGCGGCTCAAGACCGATGCGCTCGCGGGCTTCGGGGAACAGCCGCTTGACCGCCACGAAGCGATTGTCCTGTTCGATCAGCGCAGGGTCGCGATCCAGTCGATAAATGCGCCCACTGAGCGTCGCGCTGCCTGCGTTGCCAAACGCGGCCCAGACCTCATCGAGCACCGCCGTGAATTCGTAGGCGGGCGTTTCGTCCTGCGCATCCGCAGCGGTCAAACGCCAACTGAGCGTCGCACCATTGGCCACGGCAAGATCACCCAGCAAGCTGTAGCGCGGCGCTGCATCGGCACGCAGATTCGAGCCGGTATCCAGCAGGCCACGAATGCCCCGGCCACGCGGGGCGATGTCGATAAACATTTCCAGCCCGTCGCGGGGCAAGCCGTCCAGCCCGGCGTCGGCGCCTTCCAGACGAATATCCCAGACGCCGCGCAAGTTATCCGCCAATTGCCGGCCAGCAGCGTCCGCCACATCAAAGGATGCTTCGCCGGGAGTGATCGGTTCATCCGGGCCTTTCAACTCGCGATGCGCGTAATAGGCAGCCGGCACCGCAGCACCGGTCAGTGCCAGGCCCGCCAGAAAGCCTCGTCGAGAAATCGTCATCGCCCTACCTGTATCAGCCCTGAAACGGGCGTTATCCAAGCTAGAACGTTGGATTGGCGGGGAAATTTAAGGCGAAGACGCGTTGAAACCGTGGGAGCGAGCTTGCTCGCGAAGGCGTCAGCCCGGATACCGAGTTGTGTCAGGCAGATATCCATTGATCGGACTTGCCCATTCCCGGATAAATCCGGTCCCACGGGCATTCCACCCGCCATGGCGTCCCGCCTAAATTTCCCCGCCAACCACTCGTTCTTCCCAGATAGCAAAGCCTGCACTTCTACGGCTGATTCCCGGGATCGCAATGAACAGAAAAGCGTTATACATCGGCCTGCCCCTGGCGCTGGCCGTGACCATCGGTGCGGCCACGCTGGCCTGGGAACTCTGGTTCAAGGGCTATCCGAACTACCCGCTCAAGGTCATGAAACAGGCCGAAGCGTTGCAGGAACGCATCGTCTCGTTCGACAGCCACATCACCCTGCCGTTGAGCTTCGGCACCGAAGGCAAGGAAGCGGACAAGGACGGCAACGGCCAGTTCGACCTGGTCAAGGCCGGACGCGGACGCCTGTCCGCCGGGGCGCTGACCATTTTCGGCTGGCCGGAAATCTGGAACGGCGACAACGCTCCTCATCGCCCGACGCCCGGCTTTGTCGAAGAGGCGCGCAATCAGCAGGAAATCCGCTACAAGGCGATTTCCGGCATGGCCCGGGACTTCCCCAATCAGGTCGGCATCGCCTACACGCCGGACGACATGCGCCGTCTGCAAGGCGAAGGCAAGTTCGCGATTTTCATCAGCATGCTCAACGCCTATCCGTTGGGCAACGACCTGAACCTGCTGGACAAATGGACGGCGCGCGGCATGCGCATGTTCGGCTTCAGCTACATCGGCAACAACGATTGGGCCGACTCGTCACGCCCGCTGCCGTTCCTCAACGATACCGCCGACGCGTTCGACGGGCTCTCCGACATCGGCAAGCAGGCGGTCCGCCGCCTGAACGATCTGGGCGTGATCATCGATGTCTCGCACATGTCCGACAACGCCTTGGTGCAGGTCAGCCAGCTGAGTCGCACGCCCATGGTCGCGTCGCATTCGGTGCCGCGCGCCATGGTGGATATCCCGCGCAACCTCAGCGACAAGGACATGCAGCTGATCAAGAACAGCGGCGGCGTGGTGCAGATCGTCGGCTTCCCGGCGTACCTCAAGCCGCTCAGTCAGGCCAGCCAGGACAAGCTCAATGACCTGCGCGCCCGCTTCGATCTGCCGCCGCTGCCCAACCTGGCGATGGCGCTGATGCCCGGCGACCCGGTGATCGCCGCCTGGTCGGAACAAAAATTCGGCCAATACGCCAGCGGCCTATACGCGATTCTCGATGACGAGCCCAAAGCCAGCCTCAAGGACTTCGGCGACGCCATCGACTACACGGTGCGCAAGATCGGCATCGACCATGTGGGCATCGCGTCGGACTTCAACGAAGGCGGCGGGCTCAAGGGCTGGAAGGACGTCAGCGAGACCCGCAACGTCACCGCCGAACTGCTGCAACGCGGCTATTCCGAAACCGATATCGCCAAGTTGTGGGGCGGTAATTTCATGCGCGTCTGGCAACAGGTGCAAGACGCCGCAAAACCGCTTTGAAACGCCTTTTTCAGATAACGAGACGATGCCATGAATGTATCAGCGTCACCCAAGATCGCCACGCTGCTGGGTGCGGCCATGCTCGCGCTGCTGGTGCCCGGCATGGCTCAGGCGGCCACTGCCGAGGTTAAACCGGGCAGCGTAATCAGGGACTGCAAGGATTGCCCGGAACTGGTGGTGTTGCCGCCAGGTACTTTCAGCATGGGCTCGCCTGATGATGAAGTTGGTCGGCAACCCGATGAAGGACCGCAACACGACGTGACCTTCAACAAACCCCTCGCCATCAGCCGCTTCCAGGTCCTGAGCGGCGAATGGAATGCCTACCTGCGCGACACCGGCTACACGATGCCGGACGGCGACAAACGCCCCGGCCGCGAATGCATCGCCGGCAAGCCGCGCTACACCATGACCGCGCGCCATCCGGCGGTGTGCATGGACTACAAGGAAGCCACCGCCTACGTTGCCTGGCTGTCGAAAAAGACCGGCAAGGCTTACCGAATGGTCAGTGAATCAGTGCGCGAATACGCAGCGCGCGGCGGCACTTCCGGGCCGTTTCCGTTCCCGCTGGATGAAGGCAAGGAATACAGCATCGCCAAACACGCCAACACTTACGGACCGGAAGACGGCTTCAGTTTTGCCGCGCCAGCCGGCAGCTTCGCGCCCAACGCCTTCGGCCTGTACGACATGCACGGCAACGTCTACGAGTGGGTCGCTGATTGCTACAACGACAGCTACAACGGCGCCCCCACCGACGGCAGCCCGTGGCTGACCGGCGACTGCACTTTGCAAGGGATTCGCGGCAACGACTGGACCGAAGCGCCGATTTTCTCCCGCTCCGGCAATCGCAACAACCTGCGCCCCTACCTGCGCGGCGACTGGCTGGGGTTCAGGGTGGTAAGGGATTTGTGAGACGGGTATCGGGTCTGTACCTGAGCCCGTAGGACCGGCTTTAGCCGGGAGGGCGAGAGTTCTGACAACAGAGCTGCAGTGAATAAACTGGCCTCCTCCCGGCTAAAGCCGGTCCTACGAATGCGTGCGTGCCCGTGTCAGGCGCATTCCGAACACCCAATCAACCGCCCCCCGCTAAATCCCCCGCCTCATCACTCGTTCCTTTGCACTGACAACCCGTCATTGTCTCGACCGAGGTAGCCCATGTCCGCAGCACCGCGCAGCGCCCTACGTGAACTCTTGAGCCTGCTCAAGCCCTATCGGCCCATTGTCATCGCTTCTGTCCTGCTGGGCATCATCGGCGGGCTGAGCGTCACGGCGCTGTTGGCCACCGTCAATCAGGGGCTGCACAGCGACGGCGGCATGAGTCGCGGGGTTGTCATCGCGTTTGCCTGCCTGTGCCTGCTGGCGCTGCTGAGTACGATTGCGGCGGACATCGGCACCAACTACGTCGGCCAGAACATCATCGCCAAGTTGCGCAAGGACCTGGGCGCCAAGGTACTGTCCGCGCCCATCGAACAGATCGAACGCTACCGCACGCACCGCTTGATCCCGGTGCTGACCCGCGACGTCGACACCATCAGCGATTTCGCTTTCGCCTTCGCGCCGCTGGCGATTTCCATCACGGTCATCGTTGGTTGCCTGGGTTATCTGGCGGTGTTGTCCTGGCCGATTTTCCTGATCACCCTGCTGGCCATCGGCATCGGCTGCGCGGTGCAGTTCGTCGCCCAATCGAAAGGCATCAAGGGTTTTTATGCCGCCCGTGAAGCCGAAGACAATCTGCAAAAGCACTATTCGGCGATTGCCGAAGGCGCCAAGGAACTGCGCATTCATCGCCCGCGTCGGCACGCCATGCTGACCAAGAACATTCAGGGCACCGCTGATCACATCTGCGACACCCATGTGCGCTCGATCAATATCTTTGTGATCGCCAAGAGCCTGGGCTCGATGCTGTTCTTCGTGGTCATCGGCCTGACGCTGACCCTGCAAAGCCTGTGGCCCAGCGCCGATCCAGCGGTGATGAGCGGTTTCGTGCTGGTCTTGCTGTACATGAAAGGCCCACTGGAAACCCTGATCGGCAACCTGCCGATTGTCAGCCGCGCGCAGATTGCCTTCCGGCGCATCGCTGACCTGTCCGAGCGCTTCTCTTCGCCGGAACCGCACTTGCTGCTGCAAGCCGCCGACAAGCCCGCGCCGAACATGGAGCATCTGGAACTGCGCGACGTGCAGTACGCGTTCCCACCCGTGGAAGGCAGCGCACCGTTCAAGCTGGGACCGGTGAACCTCAGTATCGAACCGGGAGAAATCCTGTTTATCGTCGGCGAGAACGGCTGCGGCAAGACCACGCTGATCAAACTGCTGCTGGGCCTGTACACCCCGCAACAGGGCGAAGTGCGCCTCAACGGCAACAAGGTCGACGCCGAGGGACTGGACGACTATCGGCAGATGTTCACCACGGTCTTCGCCGATTACTACCTTTTCGACGATCTGGTGCAGAACGACAAGACCTTGCCCAGCGATGCCACGCGCTACCTGGAACGTCTGGAAATCGCCCACAAAGTCAGCGTTCGCGATGGCGCGTTTACCACCACCGATCTGTCCACCGGCCAGCGCAAGCGACTGGCGCTGATCAATGCCTGGCTGGATGAACGGCCGGTGCTGGTGTTCGACGAATGGGCGGCCGACCAGGACCCGACCTTCCGGCGGATTTTCTACACCGAACTGCTGCCGGACCTCAAGCGCCTGGGCAAGACCATCATCGTTATCTCCCACGACGACCGGTATTTCGACGTCGCCGACCAACTGGTGCGCATGAGTGCCGGGCAGGTGGTGAGCGAGCGGGCGGTGGCGTGATCCACAGGTAACAGGAATCCGGTAGGACCGGACTTGTCCGGGAAGACGGCGGGCCCGGCGAGGAAGATCTTCAGCGCTTGCACTGGCGCCTTCGGGGACAAGTCCCCTCCTACCGGTTGCAGCCAAGGGATTACCTCGCGCCCCCCGCTAAATCTGCCCCTCACCCCTTCGTCTTTCTGACAAAGCCAATTCCTCTGCCGACGGCGACGAGAGCGATCATGAATCAAATCAATCAACAACCCGACGACGACCTGCTGGCCCTGCTCATGGCTGATGAGCAAGGCACCGAACACGGGATCAAGGCCTCGGCTGTACAAGGCCCGATGCCGGTTTCGTTCGCCCAGCAGCGTTTGTGGTTGTTGCAGCAATTCGCCCCGGACAGCGCCGCCTACAACCTGCCGCGTGCCTTGTCGATCAAAGGTCGGCTGGATGGCGCGCTGCTGGAAAGCGCATTGCGCAAGGTGGTGGATCGCCACGACATCCTGCGCACCCGCTTCGAGGACATCGGCGGCACGCCACGGCAGATTGTTGATCGGGACGCGCAGCTGAATCTGGCCCGAATCAACCTCGATGATCGCCACACACTCGCCGGCCATATAGCCGCCGAAGCTGCTCGCCCGTTCGATCTGGGCAGCGCGCCGTTGATTCGCGCCACGCTGCTCAAGCTCGACGAGCAGGAGCACGTGTTGCTGCTCACCCTGCATCACATCGTCTCCGACGCCTGGTCCAATCCGATTCTCATGCAGGACCTGGTCACCGCCTTTCAGCGCCTGAGCCTTGGCGATGCCGAGCCCCTCAAGCGCCCGGCGATTCAGTACCTGGACTACGCCCGCTGGCAGCGCGAAGAATACCTGGCCACCGCCGCGCACGATGAAGCCGCCGCCTACTGGCAAAACTATCTGGGCGACGCGTTACCGACCCTGGCATTGCCAACCGATTTCCCGGCCAGTGCCGTGCGCGACAACACTCAAGGCAGCGTTGCCTTGACGCTGCCCGAAGCATTTTCCCGACAACTGCACGGGTTCTGTCAGCTGCACAGCTTGTCGCCTTTTGTTGTGCTGTTGGGCGCGTGGCAATTGCTCTTGAGCCGCTACAGCGGTCAGCGGGATTTCACCGTCGGCGTGCCCAACGCCACACGCAATCAGAGTGCAACCCAGGAACTGGTGGGCTTTTTCGTCAGCAGCCAGATCTACCGCGCCCGTCTCGACCCGGATCAATCCGTCAGCGACTTCCTGCATGACCTGCGTCACGCCTCACGGGCTGCGCTGGAGCATGCCGATTACCCGATTGAATTGCTGCTCGACCGACTGAACCTGCAACGCAGCACCCAGGCCAACCCGCTGTTCCAGACCTTGCTCAACTGGCGTATCGCCGAGCCTGTGCAAACCTCGCTGCAACTGGGCGATCTGCAACTGACCGCGCTGCCGGTCGCCTTGCCGCAAGCCAAGTTCGACTTGAGCATCGATATCGATTACTCGCGACAACGCATTCGCGCTGATCTGGAATACCGCGCCGAGTTGTTCCTGCCGCAAACCATCGAGCGTCTCGGCCAGCATTGGCAGAGTCTGTTGCAGGCCATGCTCGATCATCCGGAGCAGCGGATCGGCGAGCTGTCGATGCTCGGCGCAGCGGAACTTGAGACGCTCCAGAACTGGAACGCCACGCAAACCGCTTATCCCCTCGATCAACCGGTGCAGCGCCTGATCGAACAACAAGCGCAGCAAACGCCGGACGCCACGGCACTGGTGTTTGCCGAGCAATCCCTGAGCTATCTTCAGCTCAACCAGCAAGCCAACCAACTGGCGCACCAACTCATGACGCTGGGCGTCGGCCCGGAAGTGTTGGTGGGCATTGCCGTCGAGCGCAGCGTGGCCATGGTCGTCGGCCTGCTGGCGATTCTCAAGGCGGGCGGCGCCTATGTGCCGCTGGACCCGGAATACCCCCGCGAGCGGCTGGCCTACATGATCGAAGACAGCGGCATTCAATTGCTGCTGACGCAACAAGAAGTGCTCAAGCAACTGCCCACCGAGCCCGGGCTGAACATCCTCAGCCTCGACGAACTGGATCTCTCCGGCTTCCCGTCGAGCAATCCCGAGATCAGGGTTACCCCGGAAAACCTGGCTTACGTGATCTACACCTCAGGCTCCACCGGCAAACCCAAAGGCGCGGGCAACCGGCATGCGGCGCTGACCAATCGGCTGTGCTGGATGCAGCAGGCTTATCGGCTGGACAGCCGCGACACCGTGCTGCAAAAAACCCCGTTCAGTTTCGACGTCTCGGTCTGGGAGTTTTTCTGGCCGTTGATGACCGGTGCGCGCCTGGCCATGGCCGCGCCGGGGGATCATCGCGATCCGGCGAAACTGGTGGCGCTGATCGAACGCCATCAGGTCACCACCCTGCATTTCGTCCCTTCGATGCTGCAAGCCTTCCTGCTGGACGAAACCGCGCAGCGCTGCACCGGTTTGCAACGCATCATTTGCAGCGGCGAAGCCCTGCCGGTGGACACCCAGCAACAGGTGTTCGCCAAACTGCCCAACGCCAGCCTGTTCAATCTTTATGGCCCGACCGAAGCGGCCATCGATGTGACCCATTGGACCTGCCGCGAGGAACAGCGCGACAGCGTGCCCATCGGCCAGCCCATCGCCAACCTGACCACGCACATCCTCGACAGGCAATTGCAGCCGCTGCCGGTTGGCGTGATCGGCGAGCTGTACCTGGGCGGCGTGGGCCTGGCCCGTGGTTATCATCAGCGTCCAGCGCTGACGGCCGAACGCTTCGTCACCAGCCCGTTCGGCGCTGGCGAGCGCCTGTATCGCACCGGCGACCTGGCCTGCTATTACGCCGACGGCGTCATCGAATATCGCGGCCGCATCGACCATCAAGTGAAGATTCGCGGCCTGCGCATCGAGCTGGGGGAAATCGAAACCCGCTTGCTGGAACTGTCAGACATCCGCGAAGCGGTGGTCCTCGCCGTCGACCAGCAACTGGTGGGTTATGTGGTGCCCGTGCAGCCCGCCGAAGCCGGCCGCCACAGCCGTCTGCAAGAGGCGATCAAGGCCCGGCTTGCCGAGCATTTGCCCGATTACATGGTGCCAGGCCTTTGGGTATTTCTCGGGCAAATGCCCCTGAGCGCCAACGGCAAGCTGGACCGCAAGGCCCTGCCCGCGCCCGATACCGCTCAGCGACAAAACGCTTATGTGGCGCCACATAACGAACTGCAACAGCGCCTCACCGAGCTTTGGCAGGACGTGCTCAAGCGCGAAACCATTGGCATCAGCGATAACTTTTTCGACCTGGGCGGCGACTCGATCATCTCCATTCAACTGGTCAGCCGCGCGCGTCAGGCTGGCATCCAGTTCAGTCCCAAAGAACTGTTTCAGCATCAGACCATCGCTCATCTGGCCAACGTCGCGCGCATCGACGACATCGGCCAGCTGATTGAGCAAGGTCCGGCAACCGGCGCGGCACTGTTGCTGCCGATTCAGCAGGCGTTCTTCGCCAGGAATCTGGCCGAACCGCAGCACTGGAATCAGTCCGTGGTGCTCAAGCCGAACGTCACCCTGGACGCCGACCACCTTGAGCAGGCCTTGCGCGCGCTGCTCGCCCATCACGATGCACTGCGCCTGACCTTCAGCCAGACACCCCACGGCTGGACGTCCGCCTATCAATCCCTGCACGCCAGCAGCTTCGAGCTATGGCAGGCGCACATCGGCGATATTGCGGACCTTGCGCCGCTGGGCAACGACGCGCAACGCAGCCTGAATCTGCAAAACGGCCCCTTGCTGCGCGCGGTGCTGGTCAGCGTCGACGATGGCAGCCAACGCCTGCTGCTGGCAATCCATCACTTGGTGGTGGACGGCGTTTCCTGGCGGGTCTTGTTCGAGGACTTGCAGAGCAGCTATCGCCAGTTGCAGTCCGGCCAGTCGATCGTCCTGCCCGCCCGCACCAGCGCCTTTCAAGCCTGGGGCGAACGCCTGCAGTCCTACGCAACTGCAAGCGCAGCGCTGCAAAAACAGCTGCCGTTCTGGCAGCAGCAGCTGGCGGGCGCGGCTGACGAATTGCCCGGCGCCCGCCCCGCTGCCCGTCTGGACAATGCACTGGCAGTCACGGTGCAAACCCGGCTGGATCAAACCCTCACCCGCCAGTTGTTGCAGCAGGCGCCAGCGGCGTATCGCACCCAGGTCAACGACCTGCTGCTGACCGCCCTGAGCCGCGTGCTCAGCCGCTGGACCGGACGCGACAGCACCGTCATTCAACTGGAAGGCCACGGCCGCGAAGCGCTGTTCGACGATATCGACTTGAGCCGCAGCGTGGGCTGGTTTACCAGTTTG
>Ga0247730_1000449_pt1 | contig 30570 bp, 43 predicted proteins | sample UWRJL073202C2_FD_180959 | JGI IMG/M metagenome (GOLD analysis project Ga0247730, IMG submission 180959) | Plant litter microbial communities from Arlington Agricultural Research Station in Wisconsin, United States - UWRJ-L073-202C-2 | ecosystem: Environmental > Terrestrial > Plant litter >... | reverse complement strand
CACGAAATATCCTCCATGAGCGTGATCAGGATGTGAAGATAATGTAGTGCTGTCGAGGCCATCGTAAACTAGATGTCGGTTAGGGCGGCGTCGACTTGGAACTGGCACAGGCCGCTCAGGCATGGCCATGGTTGAGAAAGATGAATCCAGAACGAGGCCACCACGCCGGCGACGAGCCCGTATATCGCTCTCCAGAGGCAAGTTGACTACAGCCATGCTACGCGTAAGGCAGGAGGATGTGACTGGGAGATTTATAGCCGGTATACAAGCAGGCAGAGACTCAGAGACAGAGGCAGCGCGAGGGATGTTGATGGTTCAGGAGAGAGAGGTGCCGCGCTATTTCAGGCAGTTGCCTAATATGCTCAATAAAGATTGAATCTCCGTGCTCAGGAAATATTCGATGTGAAATGAAAGTACAACATGGCGAGTAAGTAAGGATACAACATCTAATATGCCTTCTTGCTCGTGAGAGCCAGGTGACCACTGAATTCGTCGTATGGCTGTTTTGAAAGAGGGATCTCTCGCCACAGATCCGGTGTAATGAAGCCATATGTTCTTGTAATCTGAGCAAACCATCTGGTCAGGGGACATCCGAAATTCGAATAAAAGTGCACATACTGCAACAAATGTAGCCTTCAAGAAGTTACCCATGGTCGCAGTTGATCCCTTGGATTGCGTGTACACATCCTCTACACCAGCGAGCTGCAGCAGACGCTTTGATGCAGGAGCAGCAACGATACCAGTACCACGGGGCGCAGGGATGAGTCGGCACATGACGGAGCCAACCTTTCCGCTGACTTTGGAAGGGACAGTGTGGGGCTCACCAAGAGCAGCACCCCAGTATCCTCTTCGGACAGGAATGACAGAAAGTTTGGCGAGGATTATGGCACCACGGATGGCGGTAGCGACTTCCTTCGCACATTTTACACCTAAGCCGACGTGACCTTCGAAATCACCGATGGCGACGAATGCTTTGAAACGGGTACGCTGACCAGCGCGAGTTTGCTTCTGGACGGGCATGATTTTCATAACTTCATCTTTGAGCTTGGGCAGGAAGAAGTCGACGATCTGGTACTCCTTGACGGGAAGAGAGAACAGGTAGATCTCTTCCATCGACTTGATTTTGCCATCCTTCACAAGACGGCCGAGCTTGGTGACGGGAGCCCTGTGATTCGACGTGAGCAACAGTTGAGTTAAATTAAATTTCACGACGATCAACGTACCACTCCTTCTCCTCATCCTTGCGACCTCCTCGACGAGGTCCTCTTCTTCCACGACCTCTGTCTCCACGTCCACGTCCAAATCCACCACGACCTCTCGGAGCAGCGTCAGCCATTTTGTATGTTTCGGGTCTGGATAAAACAAGTGAAGGGCGTCATCAGTATCATATCCAGAAGTACATCCAAGCGCATCCAGCCCATAGATCCAGCCCAACTTCACGAATCTGACATCTGTGGATTCTATGGGCTGCAAGAACAACTTTGGGCCACTTACGGGTAGGTTTATTGCCTGGAAATGTGCGTTAGCCTGTGCTCAAGTACCTTGTCGCTGGCTTGGTCGATGTCCTCGTCCTTCCGTGGTTCAAACTCAGCATGCCGTTGATTGCCGTCCGGATATTATCAATTTACGGGCCGGCTCCGTCGGACCATAGCTTTTCTTCCCTGACTAAGCAGCCCCAAGCTTGAATCCACACCACCACCCAGACGTGTCGTCGTCAAACTATTCGCTCGCAGCACACATCAAACCGTTACGAAGTTGGCCAACCATGTCGCAGAAACCAGTAAACAATATCATGAATTCCAATTCTAGTCTTTGCCCCACGTATGTTCACAGATTTCGACTTTCATAACAAAAGCGCTTACAATACAATCTTGTACAGCAACGGTCTGAAGATCGTTGACGATGGGGCTAACTTCTCTCGCAACTCCGATGCAAGTGTCCTTGCTGTCTGCCAAGTTGAAGGCGCGGATGACATGTACTACTACTCCACTACCTTCTCTGGCGGACCGGGGGTAAGCATTTGACCTTCGCGGCGCCAATCTACGCTTACCTTTCTCACTCTAGTGGCGTTTTTGACACCCCCAAAGTGAAATGCCCTCCTGACCGAGGGTCGTTGGAATGCGTGACAGGCGTTCCAGCGTCAATGGTTGCTCCGCAGCCAAAAGAGAATTTAAGCTACTTTGATGCTCCCACAAGCTATTCACGTCCCCAGCAAGCTATCACGATTCCTAGGAGCTGGACGCCAGGCCCCGGAACTCCTCCTCTTACGCCTGACGGAGGCAGCGATTTCAGCAGCTCCGAGAGATCATTCGATAGCCCCACTGCTGAGAAGGATGCTCTTGACTTTTTGATGACCGTTTTCCCAAAAGATGGCCTCAACGCTCTACCGTACTCGAAGCGAGTCGCAATATCGTCCGATGGATTGGCCTCCTCCTTTGACGGAATTGTAATGGCTCTTCCTGGCAAACCAAAAACACTCTACGTGGACGGCAAGAACGCCGCGACCGTCAGTCTGCGTGAGAGGTGAGCTCTGTTGTTCTCTTCGTTTACGCAACAATCTCTTGACATATAAAATAGTATTGTTGCGTTGTTGGACCTGGCCGACGAGCGTCTTGAGTGTTCTGCTCTTGTAATCGTCTTGGAGCGGTCGTCACCTAGTCTGGGAGAACTGTTGCACTCGCTGATGTACGTTGGCGGAAGTGTAGTGACCAAAGTGCCTTTCACCGTTGATCCGGCGTTCGTGTTGGTGGGGATGGAGCTTTAATACTGGAATCCTTTGTCCATAGGATGTATCCTCTTTTGTTCTGCAATAAGTAATCTACGTAATGCCCATGAATTTCAGTCGAGTCGTGCACGGAAGCGGATGTAACACGAGGCCGCCGCCGATTTGCTCTTAACACTCATGTCTCTCTTCAATATCTTGAAGTCTATTTACAACGTCTTTTGTGGTAAACCAGAGAACGACAATCAGCAAAAGCCGCAACAGCACCACCAGCAACAACCTCAGCAAGGGCAGACACACTATCCTCCTCAAAGGCCTCCGCAACAACAACAACACCAACAGCAGCAACCACACAAGCAGCAACCACAACAGCACGACCAGCATCGACCGACAGGACAGCATAGACCTTTCTCGGATCCAAACCAGGTTAACCAGCACAATGAGCATTACGTCTCGCTGAGGGCGCAGGCAAACCGCGAAGGCGATGCCATGGCAAGGTGCTTCCAGGAAAGCCACGAAGCATACTCTCGCGGAGATGGTGCAAAGGCAAAGGAACTGTCGAACGAAGGCAAGGAACACCAGAGGAATATGGAAAAGTTGAACAAGCAAGCCAGTGACTGGATCTTCGTTGGTGAGTGTACTGCTCTAAATTCTATTGCAGACATATCTGACTAGCTCGATGCAGAGAACAACAAGGTCTGTGCAGATAATTTAACAACCCACTATTTCTGCATTATTCTGAGCATATTCGTTTGTTCAGGACAGTGGCCCCGGTGAGATTGATTTGCACGGGTTGTATGTAAAGGAGGCTATTGCGCACACCGACCAGGCTATTGAAGAGGCAAAGCGTCGAGGAGACTCTGAAGTCCGCCTTATTGTCGGCAAGTGGCACTCTCCTTCATATGGCGGTAAATGTTGATACGATTCTATTGTAACCTACAGGCAAAGGCTTGCACTCGTCTGGCGGCGCTGCAAAAATCAAGCCCGCTATTGAGGAGCTCATGCAGAAGTAAGACTCGTTCATTACAGATTGCTACCACACAAAGCTCATGCTTGAATTTCACTTTCCTAGACATCGTTTGGCCGCAGACTTGGATCCGGATAACGCAGGTGTTCTTGTGGTTGCAATCGACTCGTCTGGCAGTGGCCGCGGAGTGGACCCAGGAGAGATATCCAGGCGACTGAACAGCAAGGACGAGGGGTGTACAATAATGTAGAATTATTTTACTTGATGATGATGATGAAATATTGTAACCAAATACTAATCGGGCCTTTGCGTCCGCCGTTGTTGCCTCGTTTCATCCACCACCATCTCTGTCAACGCCTTCGGGGACTCACGCGTCCGCCAAACATGCTCTTGTCATCCACGCTCTTTCTCTTTTTCTCTCTCGGCCTTGTCAAAGCTGGCAGTGTAACCGAAGGAGGATCTTGCAGTCAAGGAAATAATCGTCTGCAATTAGGAACATACCAGTTCTACAGCGACTGTGACTCGGTCACCTACTGCTCTCCAGACGGCGTTTGTCGGCCCAAAGGATGCAAGAAAGACGATTATCCCTTTGGATATGCCCAAGACGACCCCAAGACGCCAGATAAATGTCCTAGAGGTCAATTTTGCCCGGATGAAGCTGATGCTTGCCAGCCACTTTTAGCAGTGGGCAGCGAGTGTCAACTCAACAGAGATGGTCTGTCATATCAGTCCTACATTCTGAAGCATGTCACTTATCAATATCTATTCAGACGAATGTGAAGCGCCTCCGAACTTCAGAGAGCTGGCGGACACTAGTAACCGTGGCCTCAACGTGAACGGCTCCATCTGCCTCAACAACCATTGCTTGTGCGTTGTCTTGTATATCCCATCTGCTTCGCGACGTTGACCATTGTCAGGTGGGCCAACGCGACCCTAGGGTCTCAGTGCCAGGTGGAAAACACAGCATACACCGGCTATAGTGGCACTGGAGAGTTCAGCAATATCGTATCTCGGTGCGTCCTATTCGCCGTGTCCCCCCTCTCTGTCGCTCTAAAGACATTTGTAGCGGAAACTGTATCCCTGGACTGTACTGCGACTCGCAGACACTCGTTTGCATGCAGGACAAGAAACTTGGCGAGACCTGCGATGCCGACAAACAGTAAGTTCTTGGCACGGTTCATTCTTGCCCGTTGCTGACATGTTCATGCTGCTAAGATGTTCGAGTTGGAATTGCCTGAGCTCTGGTGTTTGTGGGGAGGATCAGTCTATATCAGCTGAGGTTGGTGTGTGGGTCTACGTTGTTGTCGGCGTGGCTATTCTTGTCGGTGAGAGATCTCGTTAGTCATTGGACCAAGCCAACGGTCTCTTAACGGTCCCACAGGCATGGTTGGTACTCTGTTCGGCCTATTCTTACTTCACAGGAAGAATCGTGATCAGGAGCGAGAAAAGCGAGCGGCGTACTGGCGAGAGCAGGTTTGTCTGATTATCTTGCATGTTTTCCTGAAGTCTGAACGAACGATTGTTAGAACGCATTCCATCAAAACCTTTTACAAATGCGAGACTCTGCGCGAGCTTCCATTCTTTCTTTGCCAGGCAATGCTGGAAGTGTCCGCAGCACCATGTACGGTGGCAATGGCTCAGACGAATCGCATGCTCCCATTTTGAACCATGGAGCCCCGAAGGCATCTGGATTGCGCTACTTGGCGGATGATGGTTCCGATTTTGATGAAGGAGTTGTCATGCAGCCTCCTCGCCGCAGTGACGGTCGGTTTTAGCCGATTTGTAGTAGAATATGGCTGTGTCTGTCTTCTCTCGTTGGCCTCTAATTTTACCCATACCTATTGGACGCTAGTTTAGGCTTGTTTGTCTAATGATTCGCAACATGGATATTTTACAATAACCTACGATTTCGGCGTACGCAATTTCCGCTTCGGGACATGCATTCCGTCTCTGAAGCTTGATCTCTGCACCAACGCTCTTTACCCATGACTTCCATCTCGTCCATTGAGACGGTGACAGCGACCAAGCAACCGCCGGTGGAACAGGATCTGACGCCTGTGAAGAACGGCCATCCACTGACAGCTGATTATGACGACCCGCCACCTCCATCGCAGTGGAAAGGAAAAGAGAGACAGCATTCCTACGATGTTTCTGACGAGAGCGATGAGCAAAATAGCTCGGAGGTTGTAGATGCATCTGCCTATCCTCCTACGACAGAAGATGCTGCAGAGTCACGGCGAATAGAAGAGGTGTGTTGGGTCTTGATGCTCGAACATGACATAGCGACTGAACGCTCCACTTGGAAAAAAATCAGAACTTGAGACGCTGGGAAGTTGCTGAGCGCAAACGTCGAAAAGATGCTCGCGAGTCCATCTCTGGTGGACCTTCACTAGTGTCAGACGTCGCACGGCGTGCTAGCTTGCTATGGACAAGTCAAAGCCAACAGCAGCAACCTCGAAATGTTCCATTCACCAGTCATAACCATACCAAACTAGAGTCTCAAGACTCGCTACCGCTTGAATCCCAGCCAAATTCTCCTACGCGCTCGGCGTTTCCCCAGGCTGAGCACACACCAACGCCAGACTCACCGGCCGAGAACCCATTTTCATCGCCATCAGACCCTCAGCCGCCCTCGTCATCACAGCACTTGCAAGTTCCCAAGAAGACTAGTAAGAAACAGCGTCCACAGTCCTCGAAACCACCGCCTCCAGAACCGTTGAACCTCCCACCTCCGCGAACACCTCCGCCACGGCTCAGTGTATCGCCTCCGGAAGAAGACAGACCGCAGCAGCAGCTGGAAACAGACGAGCCCCCATCAAAACCGACGCGATGGTGGCACGAAATATTGTGCGGCTGTGGGGAGAGTGGTGGAAATCAGGTGAGAGACGAGTTGCACTGCTAATGGCTTCGCTAACATGATTTCACAGGCTGGAAGAACGAATCCGTTTGAGTAGTTGCGAATTGTGCATTTGTACGGACATTTATCACCATAGGACATTCTGTTATTTTTAATGCGCACCGTCTGTACAGCTGGTGAACCACTGTAATGATATTTCTGTAATCTGTTGACTTGTTTGAACCGGATCAGATAAGGCGACACGGGTCGAAGTGCTTTCGTGCTAGCTGCCTGCCTGCAGCATGCGTTCCGCCAGTTCTCGCTTATCTCGTCTGGCAGGGTGCTTGCTGCTTGCTTCACGACTCTCATCATGGGTGCCGCTCCTTCCAAACCGACGACTGCAGACGGGGTGCAAACAGGAATCTATAGCACTGACGAGAAGAGGCAGTCAGCGCTACTCTCTGCGCCAGCTCCTGTATCCACTGATGGCTCTATCTCCCTAACCAATATCTCTACGTGGGAGGGGCAAGTCAGCTCAGACCCCAAGCAGAACCTTGCGCGCACCATCCTCGTGCATTCGAATATTCTTTCGGCTCTGCAGGAGCGTTCTTCCCTTGTGGCCACCACCCATGTCTTTAATACCCAGCTCGATTTCAAGACTGGTCCAGGTAATGCCATTATGTTTCGTCTAATCTCGTCTAGTCATACTGACTGTCGCCCCAGTCACCAATCAGAAGAGCAGTGGCAGATGCTGGCTGTAAGCGCACGTTCAGTGTCCGGTTTCATGACCTGACTCACATATTATGGTGGCGTAGATTCGCTACGACCAACGTCCTACGTTACGAGGTCATGAAGAAGCTCAAGCTCAAGGACTTCCAGCTTTCGCAGGTCAGTTAATCTGCTATCAACGACAAGGCGTCATGTTGACCCTTGGGATGTCGTACAGGCTCATCTGTTCTTCTGGGACAAGCTCAACAAGTCTAACTACTATCTCGAGACTATCATCGAGAATGCAGATCTCCCAATTGATGACAGGCTTATCAACCACCTCTCCGATGACTTGATTAGCGATGGGTGGGTACTCTGGTCATTCTTGGCGTTATTCGAGCTAACCTACGGCGATTTGCAGTGGCCAATGGGACATGGTTGTCAACCTCATAATTACCTATGGTGTTGTCCCCCAAGCTGCATTCCCAGAGTCTACGCATTCTTCTCTCTCCGGTCCTTTGAACACGCTGTTGAAGACTGTGCTTCGGGAGCATGCTTTGAAGCTCAGGCGTTTACAAGCCAAGCTCAAGGTGGAAGCCTTCTCAGCTGAAGACATTCAGGCCCGTTTGCGCTCAGAGAAGGAGACTCTCATGCGTGAGATTTACACGATCATGACAGCGACTCTTGGTGTACCCCCGATGCCCAATGAGAAGTTCACTTGGGACTACAATACTGCTGATGGAAAGGTTGGCAAATGGGAGGGAACTCCTCTCGAGTTCTTTGAGAAGTTTGCCTCAACCCCGTACTCGGTATGTCCGTAATCTCTCAATATTTCTCGTCACTTACACGCACCCTTTAGCCCAAAGATTCGTTCTCGTTGATCAACGACCCCCGTAACGAATACGGCAAGCTCTACACAGTCGATAAGCTAGGAAACATCTGGGGAGGAAGGCCCATTCTGTGTATGTGGGAAAGCTTCCAGAATGAGTGTTTTATACGGCTGACGCGAACACTTTCAGATGTGAACACCGAAATCGAGGATATGAAGAGCATGGTCGTAAAGGTAACGCATTTCGAGTTGGAATTGGCTAAAAGCGCTAATCCACCACCCAGATGATCAAAGCTGGCACTCCAGTCTTTTTTGGATGTGATGTCGGCCAGTTCTCGGAGCGACAGGCTGGAGTTATGGACACGAAGCTCTATGCATACGAGGTCAGATATTTAGATTGACTCATTTGCGTGCATTCCACTAATGCTTCGCTGGGTATAGTCGACTTTTGACATTACCCTGGGCTTGACCAAGGCCGAAAGGCTGCAGATCAACGAGTCATCCATGACCCACGCCATGGTCATCACTGCTGTGCACTTGGACGACGAGGGTAAACCAGTCCGTTACAGGGTCGAGAACTCATGGGGCTCGGATACTGGCAATGAAGGCTACTTTGTGATGACAGACGCTTGGTTCGAGCAGTGAGTGGCTAACAGGCTCCGAATGTATTGAATCACGATTCTGAACGTCTTTTCCCCAGATTCGTCTATCAAGTGGTCGTGCCCAAGGCATTGACCCCAGCACGCCTCGTCAAGGTCTTGAAGCAGGAGCCTGTTGTTCTACCACCCTGGGATCCTATGGTAAGTCGTGCATGTTGTATCCTTTACCGCGAATAATTCTGACCGGCGTGTCGCGCTTTGCAGGGTGCATTAGCTTAGAGGCATTTATCATTTATGCGACTGCCGCACCCGCAGTACGATAGAATACGATGCCATGCTGACCGGACTACCTCCGTAACTAAACCGGCGCATCTGTCAATTGTAATGATCATTCGTTATATATGTCTAAACCTACTGCTTGCCGAAGAAATGAAACTTGATGCGAGGGTCGTATTCAACGCAGAGCGGAATGAAGAGACTAGTGCCTTGATCATGTAGGTATATAAAGACGTGGAGTACGCCGCTTCGACGGAAGTCTTTCCTGCTGCCCCCACCATGCCCAGCCTATTTGCCTTCGATGCTATAAGTTTGAAGGGGAAAAGGACACCGAAGTGTAGGTGTTGCTCCGATTCCCAGCATTCTCTGTTGCTCAGTCCTCTTTACTTTATATAGACGCCCAAGTGTCTGGCGAAGACGATGAAGCAGGAAGGCCATCGACATCAAGGGCGCATTATGACGGTGAAGAAGACCAGGAGCCACTTTTCACGAACGAAAGAGAGTTATCCAAGCGTTATCGCCCAAAACGGACCACAAGGAGATATATGTGCGTAGCGCCTGGTCTATACCGAGAATAATGCTCACAAGTTCTGCAGTTGGGGCATTATCTCAAAATTCGTCGTGGGTGCGCTCATCGCCATCGGAATCTGGTCCGTCGTGAAATGGTTCCTGTTACCAGCGGTGGTGAGTCCAATCTGTTTGGGCAGCAGCTGCGCCTTATATGTACTTCCAGGACGAATTCGGCCTACCCTTCGATGAAGCAGACTTTGGCGATTCACTCCAGTGTCATTCGACCCCCAACGTGTGGGAAGCCCATACACAGTCCATCGCCCGAGTCAAGCCAGGCTCTCGGGGCGAACATGCTTTCGATGCTCGTGGAGATGCTATCGGCACCATTACTATCACCAGTGCAGAGAAGGGGGCAACGGAGCTGGAGTACAGCATTGTTCTCCGTGTGGAGGACAAAGCTATGTTGGACAAGATTCACATAACTTACCCCAGCCCCGAGGAAGCGTTGGACGAGATTAGTCGCATGAGGCTCACCACAGCTAGAAACCCTTCCCTCACCTCTTGCATCCGGTACGATGTTACCATTGCAGTCCCAGAACACATGAACAAGTTGCACGTCGCCTCTCACACAGCAACCCACGTCCGTTTCGATCCTGACGCAGAATTGGAGTTGAAGCAGCTCTTTGTGACCTTGTATTCCATGGACACACGCAACTTGATTGTCGCTCATGAACGGTTCACTGCGACGAAGAAGATGGCTCTAGAGGTCTATCGTGGAAAGATCGTCGGCGACGTTTCCATCATTGACCAGACTACGGTCAAGACCCAGCGTGGAGACGGAGTGGTAGATGTCAGAGCTATTCCCTCCCCACCAAAAGATACTAGGAACCCAGAGCCAGCGATTTTCGAGACCACAACAGGATTTGGGAGGACCAATGTGGTTTATGTGGACGACGAGCAGGGAGTGCATCGGCCCATTCGCGCAAGACACGTTTCTTCCAGGAAAGGTCCGATAACCGTTTCTTATGAGAAAGCTGCGTTCAGTGGGCTGGTAGAGCTCGTCGCCAGCAATGATGAGGTTCTCGGAGAGCAGGTTCACCCATATCCAGCGGGTTCAAAGGACGGTACCGCTGATTGGACTCATTATGTGGGAAGCCTGTCAGGAAAGGATGAAATACACGTCAATTCTCGAGGACAAGCTACTCTTCGTTTCTAAAGAGCTTTAGATGTTAATAATGTACGATGTCGAACGCAATGGAATTTAATTCTCACTATAATCTAATGCTCTACGCGTCTTCCGATAATCTATTGTCTTCAGGCCTCGAGCTCAGAACAGGAGTAGTTGAGCGTGAGCTCGAGCTTAGTGGCCTAGTGCGCGGCATTGAAGCTACTTCTTGTAAAGCCTGTTCACGCGTCCAGAACATTTGGGCCACAAATAACGCAAGACCCCCACCCACACCCGCGATGATGAGACGGTCCTTCCACCGGTCATCGCCACCCTCGTATAGCTTCCGTCTTCTGTATATGTGCATCGCACGCCATGCAGCTGCATCTGTAGTCGGAGACCCTGTAGAGTGTGGGTTGTCGTCGGAGGCTACATAGGAACTGCGAGAGGTTCCTCTTTGCAATGCACTGTACGCAGCGCTGATAGCTTGAAATCGAGCATGGGCTATCTCAGGTTCTATTCCATCTGCAGCTCGAGCGCGATCTGGGTGGTACACGCGGACAAGCTCGTAGTCTAGCAGGTTCGTAAGTGGAAAGTCAACGTAGAATGCATAATTCGTAGCTCACTGACACCGTGCTTTCACGTCTTCTGCAGTCGCATTCCGTGGCAAATGGAAGATCTCATGAGGTCTTGGACTCTTGGATGTTGGAAAGGGAAATGGGTTCGTGGCGGTCGCGTATAGTCGGCGTCCAGAACCAAGTCTCTGCATGTGCTTTACGTAAGGCAATGAAGCGTTCAGATAGTTGAAATTCCAATAATGATTGTGTATACAGGTACAATGGGCAGCAGTACATATGCAAGTCGTAAGTGATGTCTATGAGTAGTGAGTGAATGTGAATAAAATACAATAAGAAATATTAGCATCTATCTCTGTCATGAACGGAAGGACCTGTCCCCGTTGTAACTGCAGTGCCCCACGTTCGACGAATCCACCAGGGATGTCGCATCGAGCGTAGTTGAGGAGCCGTGCGATGACCCAGTCACCGTAGGTTCAAACTCGAAGGATTCTGGTGAGCTCAGAGGGGTGATGGAGAACCTCCGAGGGAGTATAGAGCCTAATGTCGTAGACACTGAGTCTCGTTGTGCTCTAGTGAAGTGATCATTCGAGGTTGAAGGAGGCGTGTGTTCTGGATAAGCCTCCCTAACGGTCGGATCCAGGGGTAAGTTGCAGTCTGGTGTTGGGTTCCGTGGGCGTACGTGTGTAAACTGAGAGCCACCTACGAAAGTGCTATCGCTCCGCTTCTCCCACGAAGCAGGTTCTGTTCCGCAATCTGTCACGCTCTTGTCTGTGCCTTCCTCAGCATGTGGTCGCACAACATGGTAGATGTGAATGAGGATATTGACGATGAGCACGATGATATTGGCGCAGAAAACAACGCCAATCACGCATCCAATAACCACCCTGAGAATTGCTCCCACATTCAACCTTTCCATAAAGGCAATCATGAGACCTGTGCAAACAAAACGAACAAGGGCCAGATATGTGGAGAAGATATCGCCACCTCTTGTCTTGTGAGGGCGGAGCACGATGGGCATTAGAACAGTCGAGAGCTCGATGATCATTAGCACAATGAGCTGCGCTAATCCGTTTTGCTTCCCCCCTGCTATGACTATGGCCTTGAAAAGTGGGAGCACGAGGGAGGGAAAGAACAGGTAGAAGCGATGGGCGTGGTACCGTCCAATGAGTGGGGAATATGGCTGCATTGCGATGGAGTCCGAGTAGATGACGAGAGCGTTTGCTCTTCGCGCCTCTCGAAGTAGGACGAAAGAAACACCTGTAATGCCCGCAATAACTGCTACAAAGACGAAAACCGCCAACAGAATTGACAACCACGAGTCATGCAGCGTCCACTGGTACGTAGAAAAGACGAGGAGGGGACATGCGAGCACCAAAAACTGCTCGATAGTTGTTAGAATTCATGTACAAGGGCGATCGAAGAGATGTTAACGTACCACACGAAGACTCCAAGTTCGGACATAAGAAACATAGCCATGCAAGAAATCATCGCAGGCATCTGCATGCTTGGGGTAGAGCTTGCGCACGCATCGCGGGACCAGATACAGGACGGCAAAAAGGCCACCGAATATTGCAATGAGAGATAACGTGTGTAGAAACACAGTCATGAATGCATTCGCAGTTCCTATGTGAAGCGAGTTCGTGTAGAGCGGGACACCAGCATCAAGAACATTGGACGACACTTCGGTCACTGTGTCGACATCTCGTCGACTCAGAACTTCAGACCCTTCTGCGAGGCCTTTCTTGAACAGACTGAACGACGAAGAGGATGCCCCGCTCGCATCAAAGTTGTACGGGCTCAGCTTGCGGTTGACATATGCAATGGCCGAGTCTGTCGAATTGGCCATGGAGCCTCCCGTGAGGGCTCTCATATTATCGATAGACTGCTGCACCTGGGATTCTGGGGAAGTGAAAAGACCCAGAGCCCAGGAGAAGTTGAGAGTGAACGCCCGGTATAAAGAAGGGTAGTTGAGATCGAGAAATGCGGAGAATGCAATGGTCTGGAAAAGGCACATCATGTCCAGGAATCTATGAGGAAGGATCGAGTTCGGGGCGTTGGCGCTGACCCATAAAGAGATGAGCAATACGACAATGGCTATAGCGGCTGTTGTCCATGACACTGCCGTTTGCTGGGCTGACCAGCCATTGGAAACTGTGACCTGGATGCATGCCTTGACGTCCCCAGTCTCCACTTCAGTCAGCTTGATCTGAGCAAAACCCTCCAAATCGGGAATGGCGAAAGCAATAGACGGAATGAAGCTTGCAATGTTGAGGGAGGAAGGGAGTGTCAAGGTGTCTGTTCCACGGAATGTGTACTCTGGTAAAGGACAGAGAGCGCCACCTAGGATTTCGCAAAGGTCTAGGGTAAGATTGAACGGCGTCATTCCGTAGACGTTCACGAGCACATTGGCCGACACATTCAAGTGTGGAGACTGGGCAGTGGATTTAGCAGGAGAAAACAACCAAGAAAAGGAAGCGGTAGGACGTACAACACTGGCAGCGGTGATATTAAAGAAAATGGACTGGTTCTGGTTATAGTAGGTGACATCGAGTTGGTCAACCAAGATGGCCTCTGGGGGGTCGCAATAGGTGACAGAGGAAGCAACTATAACGATCCATGTTAGAAATATGTTCTACTGTGAGATTCAATGTACTTGTAACGCACATAATATTTCATCGCGGGGCTGGGCGTAAGAGAAGGAGCAGTGGAGGAAGAGAATTGTAATGGCAATGGCTCGCAACCAGGCGAGTATAGAAAAGATCATGAGCATCGTGGAAGAAGCAGAAGAGAAAGCAGTCGTCGTCGTGGTCTACACGAGGATTAAGAATAAAATAAAAAGGGTCAGCACAGCAGACGCATGTACAATGGCCATTGTTCTCACCTGGGCACTTCTATTGTTCTGTACTGCCGGGGATAATTAATCCTTCTATGTGGCTTTGCGCGCGTCCTTCTCCGCGCGTCCGCCTCGTCTATCGAATGGAAGCTATGGCGAGAGAGTTCTTGTGGGCAGCCTCTGAAAAACCGACCGAAGGGAAGTCGGAGGCATGGCTGCAGCGTGTTTCTGGGCAAAAGGTGCCACTTGGATCCGCCTGGGTCCATGCAGCCACGTGGCGCCCAATATTTGTGCTTGTTTACAACACCTCGAATATTGTCCCGACGCTCGCCGACCGCGACGACAACTAACTACCGTCGACACCAATAATGCTGCTCGCCACTGCCTCTCGTTCTGCTGCACGCACTACCCTACACGGAACAGGCCGTCGTGCCGCGTCCGCTATCGCCCTCAAATACTCCCATGCCGTGTACGGTGCAGCACTCGCCAAATCTCCCCAGACCTTGACCAAGGTTGCGAGTGAACTTGCAGCTGTCTCCAAGACCCTCGCCGCCGATGCAAAGGTCTCCGAATTCTTCTCCAACCCCACTCTGTCGGTTCAGGAGCGTGCAACGGGTTTGGAAGCCCTCTACAGCGGCATTGATGGCGGAAAGCTTTCGGACGTGACCAAAAACTTGCTGAAGGTTCTTAGCGAGAACGGAAGGCTGGGAGAGACACCAGGTGTTATCGAGGGCTTCAACGAGCTCTTCTCACAGTACAAGGGGGAGGTCAACGTCACTGTGACTTCCGCTACACCTTTACCAAAGGATGTTCTTACGCGTTTGGAGGCTACCTTGAAGCAGAGCCAGACAGCGCAGGCAGCAAAAGTTCTCAAGGTCACTAACAAGGTACGCGTCTATCCTTCCTCCATCCAAGAATATCAAACTCATTTTACGCTACAGGTGAACCCTGCTCTCCTCGGTGGACTCGTTGTCGATTTCGGCGAGAAGACCATAGATTTGAGCGTACAGTCTCGTGTGACGAAGTTGAACAACATCCTCCAACGTATGTTCCTTCTTCAACTTTACTCGTCCGCACCCTGGCACTCACACACCATGTCTAGAATCTGTTTAGTCGTTCGGATAGATAGCAGTATTACTGTTTATTGTAGAGAATTCATTCATTGCTGTCGCGTTCCGCACTCTCGTCGTTCAGCCTTGTAACTTGATAAAGAATGCAATGGAGGGTATAATTTCAAACGTCAAATTGGAAAAGGTCGCATGAAAGTACCTGGCGATTACAACACGAAAACGCGCGAAATGAGTCCATCAATAAATCATAAATTAGTATGCTATCTAATGCCTGGATTCCCTGTATCTTTCCGCAACGGCACTGATAATATAATGAGCACGTATGAGCAAAGGAGCATGCCATTCACTTACCCTTCACCTCCGAAGAGGGTCAGCAAGCCGACAGACACTGCACTCACAACCCGTCTATCCCACTTGGGCTTATCCCAGTTGAGATACGAATAGTATCCGACAGCAGACAGCACGGCAGCATTTGCTGAAAATAAGGTGTCAGATTTTACGAGAAGAGCATAGACGTGAGCGTGACATACCGACACCGAGCAGTCCACCAAGAACACCAGGTCGAAGGACAATCTCCCTCGCATGTCGGTAGAGCAGAGTTCCTTCCTTCTTTGCGCTATATCAAGTGATCAGAAATGGCAGAGAGATATCGGAAACGCTTGAACATACTATGCAGCCTCCTCCTTTCCTCTTTCCGTCTGAGCGTACTGCTCAGCTGCGTAGCCTTCAGCACCAAAGATGGCGAGTCCTGCAGCAATAGAGGCGCCGATAGTCCTCGCGTTGGCGGGGACTCGCTGGCTGTAAAATGCACGACCAGCTACTGCGATAAGGCCAATGTTCACTGCAAAAGGTGAAAGGGTCAGAAAACGGAGATCCTACAGAAGCGCGAAAAGCGTCTTCACCTATTCCCAGCAATCCGCCAGCCACGCCTGGTCGCGCGACATACTTCTTGATGATGGAGTAGTAGTCGTCGCTTTCTGGCGTTTCGTCGTGCACAGGAGCCTTGCGGACACGCGCCTCATGAGCAGCATCCTTAGCAACTGCGGCCTTTTCGTTTATCTCAACCTGCTCGTCGATAGCTTCGCGCGCTTGGCTGGTAACAGTCTCGGGATGCTGCTTGAAGTCGGGTGCAACAACGTTGACTTTGCTGCCGTCATCTGCAACTGCGTCGTACGAGGGTTCCGCCGTGTTTAGAAGGCCCTTGTCAGGCAAAGGTTGGTTGTCATCGGCGTTGGCAGCGACTACAGCAGCGTAAGACATGGTTGAAGCAGAGAGATGAAAGTTGTAATTGGGAATCCAGCGGGACGCGTTTCCTTTTAAGGCGGCACGCGCTCAAGTCGTCACACGTTACGTCATCAGTGCTCGCAAGACAAAACTAGAGAATGTGTGGTATTGAATGGGAATTGTTTAAAGGTAGATAGCATATGAGTATATGTTGGTAGGGCAAAGCAAATAGGACAACAAGATAGAAAACAGTGAAAACACGACCCAGTGCCTACCCCATAACATCCTTTTCTATGATGATGTTGATTCATTGCTGCCGTCTGATGTCTCGTCAGAGCTGTCTTCGGGTCGAGGTAGGTTTTGGACCATAGCGGGGAATGTAATGGATTTTGGTGGTTCCGTCTCTCTGATTGGACCAAATGTGAAAGGAAGAGGATTGGCCACATCAATTCTGACCCTGCTCGTCCATTGCACGATAGATGATGGTACGACAGGCAGATTTTCCCCAGCCACCAAGTGTCCGCCAGAATGAACAACATGTCTGTATGCAGATGTAAAATGATTTCCTGGCCTGGCAATGTCTGCAATAGGACCAGGTGTTTGGTCGTCGTCCGAATCTGATCCGTTGGAGGCATAATTGTCATTGTAGGGAAGCATCCTCTGAGATGGTGTTGTAGGATGTAATGTTCTTGAGTGATGCTGAGAGTTGAAATGCTGTATATGCCACTCAGGATGACATGGTATTTGTCCCACAAGAATAGTGCTGCTTATTGCTTTGGCAGGAAGGGTGGGATCTTCAAAATTGTCTTGTGCAGGTGCTAGCAAACCTGTCCATGTTGGCTTGAATAAGCGTGTAAATGCCGTCCTGCTGGGTATTTCAGTGTTGGCATACTTAGAATGCTCTTCATCAAAGTGCTGTATTAACAAAGACGTCCCCCGCATGTTCGATGTTGTTGTGAATGCACAAGACCAAAATGGACAGTGAAGTGGATATTGAGAGGAATGTCGAAGGAAGTGCTCCCTCAAGCCATCCAATGTTGTGGACTTAAAATTGCATGACCCAAATCTGCATTGTGAATGGCCTATCTGCTGGATCTTTCACAAGATTGTGAATCAACTTCCTGAAGATAGATGAGAAAGACATACCTCGTTACTGTATACATGCACTCTTAGAGAAAGATGCAGATCTAAGTGCTAGACAAAGGAAGATCATCTCAGCACAACAAATACAAACGCAGAATAGTTCAGAATAACCTTCTTAGCCGCACTGCATGAAGCCAATTTAGCAGGGCATAGAGACCACTTGTTGCCGCTACCATGCTTGCCTCCATGTTGACCTTGTTGAACCTGCATTCCACAAGCCACCTCCTCACTCCAGAGAGTTTCTCCTGCTAGCTCAACAACATATTTTCCTGTCACTGTACAGGGGAACACCATGACAAGACGGAGTTTGATTTCCAAGCTGTTCAGCGCGTAAACCAGAGACTTGGACGCTACAAGGAATCTTTGGATGCAGACAGCAGAAAGGACTGCAGTCCTAATGGTAAAGGTGATGATTTTATAATTTGTCATGGCCAAAGTTCCCATCTTATGTAATAAGTTGCTTATTTACAGTTGTTTATCCCGTCCAAAATTGTGTAATGTCTGCCAAGATGAATCTTCCACAGGAGCAATGGAAAGAATCCACATTGTGTCAACACCACTTTTCTGCACGTAAAATCCACATATATTTACTACAGTATAAATGAAGACCAACCATATAAGGATAAGCTGAAAAGGTGGTGCTGACCACAGGTAAAGCCCTGGAAGAAAACAGGAAATGTATGTGAGTTACACAGGGTTTGAACTCAGGGTTTCTAGGAAAATTCCCGCGACCAAAGAAGGTAAATCATACAACGACACAGAGTTCATATTGCGCTCCTCAGATGTCCACCACAAATTACTGTTGCAACTGAACCACACATCCTTGACTTTGCCAGGGAGATTCATTGCAGTCACTCAAAATAGCTTATAGTAGAAGTGTTTGCAATGGGCTAAGGCATTGATGAGATTAGGTACTATCGGGAATGCTGGACAGTAACAATGATAGGTACGGTTCGCGGGCACGAAAACGACAGGTCTCTGCGAATGGTTTAGGCTAGACAAGGCAGTAGGAACACAGAATACACACATAGGGATCTAACGCTAATGGCTGAGATGCTTCCTTCCCTTTGCCAATCGACGCGTCAATATTCTGCGTCCTCCGACCGACCGCTTCCGTGTAAGGAATCCGTGCTTTCTTTTCCGCTTTCTCTGCGAGGGCTGGTATTCAGAGCCTCTCTGAGCAAATCTCTGCTGTTGAAGAGAGCCGAGGATTGGTGAAGAAGTAGAGGCGGCAAGTAACCAGGAAGGTGCGGTCATGGGCGTTTGTCGAAGAAGTGAGCATATTGACGGTGTTGCTAATGTCCGCTGCACAGTCTGGGAGGTCGCACGCAGGTGGAAGGGGGAGGCTATAGCGCTTGTAGCTAGCTTAGGTGGTGACGCAAGTAGCCTGGCCAGGCCTGGTGGAATACGAGGCATAGTGGTAGTTGTTGGCAACGAAATGAAAGGCGCGAGAAACTGACGGAAACGCTCTGAGTTTGCCACGTGACCTGGCCGAGTCACTCCATCCGATGCTGCACTGTTCAGCACGCAGGGCATTTTCTGCTTCTGTACTTCCACTGGTTCCCCATCGCGTCAGATCCAGGCGAGCAATGTCTCTGGAAACAAGCAATTGGTCTGCCACCAAGATTCGGGAGGAGTTCTTCCAGTACTTCGAGTCCAAGGGCCATACCTACAAGAAATCCTCCCCTACTATTCCCTATGATGACCCTACTCTGCTATTCGCAAATGCAGGAATGAACCAGGTGTGTACGCGCCAAATATAACAACAAGCGCTTCTAACCGCCTTTCTCAGTACAAATCCATCTTCCTGGGAACTGTCGATCCTAATTCCGACCTCTCGAAGTTACGGAGAGCCTACAACTCGCAGAAGGTCAGCACATTGCTCTAGCTACTGACTTCCGTTCTCATCTATCTGCAGTGTATCAGAGCAGGCGGGAAACACAATGGTCAGACTATTCTGCAGAACCAGTGCGCACTGACCTGACCAGACGCGTCGTAGACTTGGACGACGTTGGAAAGGATTCATATCATCATACGTTCTTCGAAATGTTAGGAAACTGGTCTTTTGGAGATTATTTCAAGGTGCGCTGTCCAGTCTTCTACCTCCAATGTTATCTACATGCTGAAAAGTACTACAGAAAGAAGCCATTGGTTACTCGTGGGAGCTTCTCACTTCAGTATACAAGCTGCCGAAGGACCGCCTATACGTGACATACTTCGAGGGCGATGCGACGAATGGGTTGGAGCCTGACCTCGAAGCTAAACAATTCTGGCTAGACCAAGGCGTAGCAGAAGACCACATATTACCGGGGAATGCAAAAGATAACTTCTGGGGTGAGTTCATATTTTCCGTGCAGGATATATCGCTGACCCAACTTTGGCTTATAGAGATGGGAGCTACGGGGCCCTGTGGCCCTTGCAGGTCCGTAGCTTCCTTGCGGTGACTCTACCAAACTCACGATAAACTAGTGAAATACATTACGATCGCATTGGAGGGAGGAATGCTTCTTCGCGCGTCAACCAGGATGATCCTGACGTCCTCGAGATTTGGAACAACGTCTTCATTCAGTTCAACCGCGAGGACGACGGCTCCTTGAAACCTCTTCCTTCGAAACATGTAGACACGGGAATGGGCTTTGAACGTCTCGTTTCTGTTGTCCAGGACAAGCGTTCCAATTATGACACAGACATCTTCATGCCCATCTTTGCCAAGATACAGGATATTACAGGGGTCCGTGCATATACTGGCAAATTTGGAGACGATGACCAGGATGGAATAGACACTGCATATCGGGTGGTTGCTGACCACGTCCGTACGCTTACATTTGCACTCAGTGACGGTGGTGTGCCTGATAAGGATGGACGAGGCTACGTTCTTCGCCGTATTCTGCGTCGTGGTGCGCGATACGCAAGGAAGAAATTAGGGGTGAACATTGGCACATTTTTTTCATCCATCATGCCAGTATTAATTGACACCATGGTAAGCCTCAACTGTATGTTGTAGCTGAGTGCATTTGTGCTAATGCCTAGATATATTAGGGCCACACGTTTAGCGAGATAACTGAGAAAGTTCCGCAAGTTAAAGAGATCTTAGATGAAGAAGAGGTTTCATTCGCGCGCACTCTGGACCGAGGGGAGAAACTTTTTGAGCAGTACGCATCGAAGGCGCTCGAGCAAGGCTTGAAAGAACTTAACGGGAAGGATGTCTGGCGTCTATACGATACCTTTGGTTTCCCCGAGGATCTGACTAGATTAATGGCGGAAGAGCTCGGACTTGGAGTGAACGACAAGGAATTTGAGGAAGCCCAAGCTCAATCCAAAGAGGCCAGTAAAGCCACTCTCAAATCGGGAGCAAAGAATGCTGTCAAGCTTGATGTACATGACATTGGTGCACTGGAGAAGAACGAGGGAGTTCCGAAGACTGACGACAGCTCTAAATATGGTGGGTTTCTGCAGTACTGCTCCCAAGCGACGCTCATATATCCCCTTCAGATCAAGGAAGTGTGAAAGCATCTGTGAAGGCGATCTATTTCGAGAAAGCCTTTCTCACATCTACTTCTGAAATCAGCGCCGGAGCATCCTTTGGTATCCTGCTAGACAAGACTTGTTTCTACGCTGAATCGGGTGGACAGGAGTACGACACTGGCAACATTGTCATCGACGGAATCGCTGATTTTGAAGTCACCGATACACAAGTCTATAACGGATATGTTCTGCATAGCGGGCACTTGAAGTATGGGCAACTTGACGTTGGCAGTGAAATTATCGCCTCATATGATGAGGTTCGTTCATTTTCTCTGGTGGCCATTCTCATTGTCTTATCTCTGTTGGTAGCTCCGAAGGTGGCCCCTTCGAAGTAATCACACCGCAACGCACATTCTCAACTACTCTCTACGGGAAGTTCTTGGAGACCATATTGATCAGAAAGGCTCGCTTGTCGCCGCCACAAAGCTTCGATTCGACTTTTCTCACAAAGGCGCTATCACTCCTCCCGAGCTAGAAAAAATAGAAAAGATTACGAGAGACTGGATCACTAAAAATGTCCCGGTGTTCAGTAAGGAGCTCGGTTTGACCGAAGCGCAGAAGATCCCGGGACTTAGGGCTGTGTTTGGCGAAACATACCCTGATCCTGTTCGAGTAGTAACTCTCGAGTTTGACGTAGCCGATATCGCGGCGGATTTGGAGAATCCCAAGTGGAGACAGACTAGCGTTGAATTTTGTGGCGGAACGTATGCAAGCCCAACCTATCTGCCTATCACTCTTCATACAAGCTGACACGGCCAACAGACATGTTGCATCCACGGGTGATATCAAGAACTTTGTAATAACTGAAGAATCAGGCATTGCCAAGGGAATTCGGCGCGTAACTGCAGTCACCGGTCTGGAAGCACAGCGAGTGAACACTCTCGCCGAGGATTTCAAATCAAGGCTTTCAAAGGCAGAGTCCTCGCACGGATCCGAGAAAGATTCGCTTCTGAAGGCCCTCAGTGTAGTAAGTGCATTGCCTGATGGGACAACACCATTCTGAATGTGATATCTCTATTAGGAGATCGGTCAGATTGATATTTCACTTCTCATCAAGAACGAGCTGCGAGAAAAGGTCGCTAACCTACGAAAAGCTCACGATAAACAATTGAAAGAACGCGAGACTGTGATCAACAAAGAGGTTCGTCGGGATTGTACGGTTCCTTTTCTCTTGTAAGCCGATGATGCGTAGGCAATTATTTCCATGGATCGGTACTTCGAGGAGAAGCCAGATTCCCTTGCTTATGTTGCACTTTTGGACAAGGATGCAACCCCAAAGGTATTCCATTATCGTTCCATATTGCCATCTCCTAATGTCTCCCTGCAGACACTCCAGACCATCATAGCACACGGCCGTAAAACCGGCCACAGTCTTTATGTCTTTGCTCTCGCAAGTGAAAAGGTATCGCATGCCAACTTCGTCTCCCCAGAAGGCAAGTCCAAGGGTCTAGATGCCAGGACATGGGCTGCAAAAGTTTCAGACGTACTCGGAGGAAAGGCAAGTCTCTCGTTCTCTGACTTCTTTGATTAAGGTCACTGATTTGAACCCTAGGCGGGGGGGAAGGAAGATAGTACACAAGGAGTGGGCGATTCGTCTAAGACGGAGGCAGCACTCGCTGCCGCTCAAGAGTATCTAAGATCGTTGTAGATTGATCATTCTTTTTCGCTGTATATGTATACTTTTTAAAACATAATCCTCTTTGCATTGTTGGGCTCGGCTGATTTCTACAGGTTTGAATTTCATATCGGAGGAATTGTTGCTTACGGCAACTAGTTAGTGATAGAGGTATCCGTGTCGGTTATATATTCAAAAAAGAGAAAACGAAATAGGAGCGCTACAAAGCTAATCAATAAGATAGGAACCAAGGAATGAAAACTGAACGGCTATGAACCAAAGCCGTAGGAAACAATCAAGAGGTAAATACACAGTCGATATATCTAAAGTCCCAGGGTGGAACCGATAGATCTTGCTACAGAAGAAGCACGCGATGTTGGCAAAGCTGAAGGTTCACGAGAAGATGCCTGTGTCATCTGAGAAGCATGGATCTGTTGATCCCATAACTTGTCTTTCGCACGGACTTCGATATTACCATAGGGAGTCTCTTGTTTGAGTTTCACACAATCGCGTGTACTGAGCACTAATAGTTCAAAGAAGAATGACGCCGCTGCTCTGCGAGATGCCTAGCCATAATATCATAAGTATAAAACTATGGTTATAGAGGAAAACAGAAATACACATACCTGGTCGGCGATGTTATTGAAACTCACAAACTTCTCCTCAGCAGCATCCTCTTCGCTGTCAACAGGTTTGAGTTCACGTCGGATAATCCCCAGAGCTCTGACGGAATTGCGGCTGTATCCTTTGCCTTCAGGTTGCACGGGGTCAGCGTCGCTTTGGGACAAGCCCGTATCAAAGGAGGCAAGTGCATAGTTGTCATCTCGTTTTCGAACCTCGTCATCATCGAACGGAGCAGGAGTAGATAGGCGGCTGAGGGCCGATGGGGCTAGAGACTGCCCTCTGCCGTCCAGTGTTACATCTGCCTGACCTGGTTCAAACTCGGGCGCTTCTAGCTGGAAGTCCTCAAAGGGCACGTCGGTGCCTAGGTCGGGCGCTAGACTCGAACGGCCAAGAATATCGCTGCCTCTGGGCGCGAGGCTTTCAGCTCGCCGTCCTTGTTCTATTTCCTCGTCATCGCCGACTTCACTTCCATCAAGACGTTGTTTCTTTGCATCCTTACCACCTGGAGTTGTAGCACGCCTCTTATGGCTTCCACCGATTGGGGCCATGAAAAGCTCTGTGAGCTCAGGGGCAAGACCGGGGGGAGCTGCAACAAAGAATACACCGTCTTGCGTAGTCTTGGTCGGCAGAAAGTGCGAGACAGGGTCGTACTTGAACTCGAGAAGTCGCATGACAACAGTAGAGCGGGGAAGGAAATGAGGCTCCTCCAAGATATCGCTAACGTCCACATTCACCCCACCAAGAACGTTCTTCCCGAGTTCAGTAACGGAATCGATAATCTGCTTCTTTTCTCTGGGTTTCCGTTTAGCTTGGGGTTCAGGTTCAGGAGCAGGCATTCCATCTATTTCCATTTCAGGTGCAGGGGTGCGAGGAGCGTCTGTAAGAGGCGAGGCTACGGAGGGGTAAGTCTCGAGTAGATGAAGACAGTGATCGAGGCTTACAGGCTCTGGATAGACCAGGGGTCTTATTGCCATCCACATCCATTTGATCTTGGTCGCCAAATCCAATGCCAATATCTCCCAAGTCGATTTCACCAAAGGGATCTGCATCAACTTGCATATCCATCCCATTTGGCTGTTCGGATAGCCCGCGACTTTGTCCGCGCTGAGAGAAGAAGTCCTCGTCTTTGTCGCCACCCAGGATATACGAGTCGACTGACATCCGAGACGGTGCGGCATCGCGGCCAACGCCCACGCTCCCAGTCAAGCTCATCGCATCATCTCTTCCTTCCCCTTGTTGCTCATTGCCAAAATCTAGCTCCAAATCGAGGTCGCCACCTTCGAAGTCTTGAGAACCCAAGCCGTCAGACGGGCCGATGTCCCCAAATTGCTGGAATCCGTCTATCATGGGTAGAGTGATATCGTCTATGTTAGCTTGGTATCTGCTCTGATTCTCAAGGGGGCGGATTTGGAAGTCGAGATCCCTATAGAAATTCGTGTTATAAATAATAGCAATAGAAATTCTGAAGAGCATAGACAACATACCAGTCCATGTCTGGTAGAAGAACGTCCAAGTCAATTCCTGTTCCAGTCAAGGTAATGGTGTTGGCGTTGACAACCATTTGCTCTTCGGTCATGTCTACCGCGCCAGGTCGAAATGCCTGCAGACCAAGGTCAGATAATTTAATGAGACTAACAGCTTTGAAGTACCATTTTGATGCGAAGGAGAGCATCATTGCAATCGTCTAGAAGATATTTGGCCTTCCTACTGTATATGCGCACCACTCCTAGGAGAAGTTGTCCGCTGAGGCGAAGGGCCATGTATTCAACATCAGAGTCTTTTATCGCATCTAAACGCGTCGTGTCAACAGTGATGTACCTCTGAGAAAGCTCAGAGACGGACCGACGGATTTTCCTATGTCGGTCTGTAATGTCTGAGCTTTGGAGAGCTTGCGTTCCATATGAGCGGCAAGCCACACTTTGCCCAGAGGCCCGCGCCGAGACAAGATCTCCTCTGAGTAGAACTAGACATTAAAAGTCAGCATACCAGAGAGACGTAGGGCGTTTCTCGACTTACCATGATGGGGTAACGCGCTCGAGGAGGTGAGGGGGTGAGGGTTCGCGGTGAGGTGTGGTTTGAATGTGCCGCTTTGAGTCCGACCTCTTTGATCCGAACTCGGCATCATTTGCTGCAGACTTCAAGTTCCAGTTAGAGCATTTGGGTCCAAATTGATACTCTTCAGTGTCCAGCATGCTCGGTGGCTCCTCTAAGTCTCTCAAGCGCATTCACTCAGTCAAACTTGCGCCACCCACTGCAAATTTACATGGTGCGCCAATTATGCCCAACTTTATTTGCACCTCAACGCTAACTGGTTGCTACAGTCGCGTTTCCTAGACACGCTCCTGCTGTTGCTTTAGAGTCGGGTGGGGTTCAGTCTCGTCCAGAAAGCAGCCTTCGTCACAAACCCTGGCAGTTCGATAGCAATGTCTCCTCCCCCTCTCCGAGCACTCGAAGCACTGTTTCCCAGTATAACGAGATTCTTCAAAAAGCTGCAGACAGAGCCGCTGTTTCTGACTGCTTTGGTGTCGCGAAGCAGATGAAGATGGAAGGATTAACCCCAGACATCGTAACGTACAATCTTCTGATGCGGGCAGCTGCACAAAGTGCGAGGATTACAGACGCGTGGGCAATTCTCGAAGACATGGAGGCTGTTGGCGTCCAACCCACGGCATTGACCTTCAATCATCTCATAAATGTGTGTTTGCTCACATTTCATGTTGTGCACCATCTCATGCTCGAATTTATGAACAGGCAACTCGAGCGAAACCCTCACAATACCTCTGGGGTGCATTAGACAAAATGCAGAACGCCGGCATACAACCTAATTCTCTGACATATACCCTCATTATACGATATTTTGCCGAGGCTGGGAACCTTGAGCTCGCATTGCGATACATGCAGATCACCACCAATGCAGGGATGTCCATTGACTTGCGCACGATGGAGGCTGTCATTTCCCAAGCTGCTGCAAGAGGGTTCCCTCGGCTGGCTGTCGAGCTGGTCATGGACTTTGAGAAGAACACTGTCCGTCGAATAGACCCAACAGTCTGGCTTAAATGCTTAGCTTCTGCTTCAGACCAGCGTTGGGTATGTAAATTTCCTTGTTCTAATGTGGCCTCACAACCTGATGCGTTTGTAGGCCGATGGCGTCCTTCAGTGCTGGCAGACGGTAGTCGGGGATCTCAATCTGAGTCCAGATGAGGGAACTTGCTTACAAGTTTTGAACACCGCTGCGCGTTCTGGATTGCCCAGTTTGGCCACTCAAGCACTGCAGGTCCTCCAGCAGTCGGGGGTTGAATGGCAAGAACACCATCTCATACCACTGGTGGAATCCTTTGTGACGTCTCACGACCTTCAAGGAGCCCTTGCTTCCCTTCCCATTATCCAAAGCAGCGGCGTCACTTTATCCAACGGCAGCCTACAAAGCCTCATCGACTTCATTGCAAAGGATCCAGAAACACTCGACAGTGCCAGAGAGCTCGTGCAGACAATGCATGCGGAGAACCCCGCATCTGTGAATGCTTCAGCTCTGAACGCAATCCTTGCGGCCAGCGCTGCGTCCAGAGATTTCGTTCGATGCCGTGCCATATATGCTGCCTTCGCAGACTTGAGCATTGCGCCTAACGTCGAAACGTTCCATCACATGCTTGACTGTGCTGTCGCTGATGAGCAGGCTGACGCCGGCGCTGTCATTCTTACGGACATGCATGAGGCAAACGTACAGCCAGACGCCAACATCTTCACGCAAATGATCAAACTCTCGCTATTGCAGACAGAGTATGACAGCGCATTCTATTATCTGGAAGAAATGCAAGCTGCAGGACATACTCCCCCCGCACACGCGTTCTTAGCGATTGCACACAAGTGTTCTTCAATGGCAGACGATCGGTACTTAATCGTTCTGCAAGACATGAGGGACCATGGACATACAGTGACCGATAGGTTTGAGGAAAGCTGTAGAACGCGCTTTGCGAAGGCGACACTCAAGCAAGCATAATAACTTACCGTACGGCTACATAATTGAACTACTTGTATGCACTGGGAGTATACCTATGTTATAATTGCCCATTTCGCCTTTCGCCCTTGGAGGCAACAAGCCGGTCAGCCGGGACTCGGATTGTGACGGAGATAAGTAAGACTCAGAGCCCAGTTGTGGCCTGAGCTCGAGCACCCATCATGGCGTTAATCCCTGCAGACCAGATAGCTACAAACTTGGAGAGTAACGAAGGCCCTACAGCACCCTCCGCGCCATTACCTCTATCGTTCCCCGCAATCCTGCGCAATCCAGGTCTTAATGATCGTTTCGCGCATCTCCGTCATGCTCACAGCGTCGACCCAAATGCTCAGCGAGCTTCCAGCGCCTATTCGAAGAAGGCACGTAAAAGACATGATAACGAAGGGAAGCGGTGGATTCGACGGTCTGAAAATGGTTTGTGTTATGTTCTACTGTCTACCGCAAGACGTACCTGAACAATGTCTTCTCAGCTCGCTTTGTTGGCAATCCACATATAGTTGCAGCTGGGAAAGCTGACTACTCGGTGCACGCCATCTCCGCCAAACCAACGTTCCCAGAGCCTCTACCTGCATTTCTTCCCCGAACCGTCAAACTGGCTGCGACATCCCCCACTATCTATGATCCGGCTTCAGCTAACGCGGGTCGTTTCAGCAAGAGCCTCAAGGGTATCCGGAAGGATATGAGGAAGGCAGGATACAAAGCAGAGTTCTTGGTCGGCCAGATTGAGAGAGAAGTCCTGGAGTGGCTGCACAATGACCGTCCTCATGTAACAATGCTGGGGAAAGAGGGGTACACAGACGTGCCTAGGCGCTACGTCGGTGATACGGAATCCATCCAGGAAGTCGAGAGAACACCTGCACAGCTTGTGTGGTCAATCCCTGGAGATGTCTTCGCACGATACGTCGTACATTCACTTGCAAGATATCACGAGATAGTGAGCTTCAGTACGTTATCGCTCTCAGGTTCTCACACCAGATTGGCTAATGATTTGCCAGGCAAGGATATAGATGGAGAGCGTCTCACTATCCTGTTGCGGCCGAATATAACGAGGCCTGGTGCTCACAGTCGACTTGTCATGGACACACCCCCAGTCACAGACCTGGACAACTCCTCTCACTTTGACTCCGAATCCGACTTCGTGTCTGATCAAGACGCGCTCTCAGCAATCGACGAGTCTGATGTCCAAAGTGTGAACGATAATAGAGATAACATCCCTACCATTCCTGAAAGTCCAAGCTTGGTTTCTGTTTCTGACTACGAAGAAGAGGATTCGTGGTCCGTAATCGGTGGAACAGATATTGAAGCAGACGAGTCAGCGAGTGAGGCAATGGATGGCTTGGCTGGAAGCATTGATTCTTTGACGTTGGATCCAAATACCACCTTGACGGACACAGTACCCCCTCAAATTTTAGTGCACGCCAGAGATTGGCGCCGCCAACAACTAGTCAGGTCATCCTCGTCCCCTTCGCGATCTCCCAGCCGTCGCCCTGGCAGGAGGACGCGCACAAGACCCCCGCTCAGAGCTATCCCTGCTCAGCGACCCACGTTTTACGAATTTCTGTATTGCTAATTTCTAAATGTACAAGTGTATTCCGTCTAGTCTTCTTCTGGGATAGGAACTTCTTCATCCATCTTTCCGTCTATATCTAAAGCTGTCAAGAATCTGCCTACGAAGTTGTAACTGCCTGCTGTCGCAGTAGCCTCAACCATCTGGCTCTCGTTCAGATATCTTGCCAGACCATTGAATACACGATCTGGGACTCGGACGTTCAACGTAATGCTATCAGCGAACGCGAACGCAGCTTTCAGTTCTGGGGACAATCCTTTTGGCGTCTTGTAAGCTGGGGTAAAACGGATAGCCTTAAGTTGTTCAGTGGTCAACCCGGCGGCATAACCCTCAGGCTCGTGTTGGATCCACTGATAAGCAACTTTGTTCAGGACAGCAGTCCTCAGGATCTATGGAATAACATCAGCTTGGTACCCGCCCGACCGTGGTTGGATGAATTTGAGTCATACAAGCAATTCCCGCATGTCGGCTGGGATGGAGTTCCCGTTGCGAATGACAGTGAAAAATGCGTTCCACCCTTGCGCAAGAGCATGTTGCTGAAGGCTAGAAACGGGTTTCAGCTCTTAATATCTTCACCTCTCGATAAATACGACGAGCAACTTACAGAACACCATCGAGATCCAACAAAACCCCGTTCGGTCTCCGAGAACGGATTTCGTCTGCAAGCTTTTCACGCCTAGTCAGTGTATTAGCATTGCGTTATATATAGTCCCTATTCACCTCGTCAGTACCAGGTGGGGGGAATACATAGCTGACACGCGCAGGGAGGTTGTCATCTCGCTTCACTTCAGAAATTGACTCTGTGCTCGGAAACGTTGGGATCGCTCTCGCAAGGATGGACATGCAGAAAGCTAGGAGAACATAGTTGAAGGGGGAGAACATAGTTAAGATGATAGTCAACTGTAAGATCGCTGTCCTTTATAGACGGCCACTACTTACACCCGTAAGGATAGAGTACTTAGGTACATGCGAAGAAGCTCATAACTCTCGTATGGCAATCATTTCATCGACATTCTCCTGAGTCCCAAGGTTCTTCTTCATGTATACTCTAAAAACTTGTGCCGGAAAGCATGTGTGCACTGTGTTCAGTGTTGACAGGAGATAGATGAAAAGAGCGGCGAGATACACAGGGGTGATATGGTAAGAAAGAGGCACAAGTGAATTCTACATTGCGAAGGCTGAGAGATCATCTAGATGAGTATACTCGCAGAGAGTCGATTTCCCAATAAGCCTCTCGAAATTTTTCGGGATGTGCGTCGACAACTAGAGGGCGAAATCAAGATTGGGTGGTAGATTCAATAGACAGCGAACTTACATTGTTGACAGGTTTCCCCCGACTGCGCGCATTCGCTCGATGGGAATACACTGCCGGCCCAGTCGCCCTATGGAATGATACGTCAAGAAAAGAACGCAAGAACCTGAAGAATAGTCCCATACACAAAAAGTGAGGTCAAACACCAGGGAATGCGCGTCGAAATGAGAGCTAAGATCACAAGCTTCCGAGTGAGCAAAGAAGGCGTCTGGTATTTCCCAGAGATCTGTGTCGATAAACCCTGTGTAGCCAGAGTTTACGACTTCTGTTGGCGTTGAGTTGTCTCCTCGGGGCCAGAACCAACCAGAGATGCCGTCATGTGTGGTCTTCTTCATTACGTAGTATCCTCCATCAATGACATTGAGATCCTTCCCATAGGAGTTGGGCTTCGTGAAAGCAGTTCCACATCCCTGGTTGAAGTTTATGGCAGCATCACAATCGACAGTAACCGT